>Ga0066256_1001303_pt1 | contig 36077 bp, 41 predicted proteins | sample ThiBio_1000_biof_FD_87107 | JGI IMG/M metagenome (GOLD analysis project Ga0066256, IMG submission 87107) | Wastewater bioreactor microbial communities from Cape Town, South Africa - Thiocy_expt_1000_biof (version 2) | ecosystem: Engineered > Bioreactor > Thiocyanate-remediating >... | reverse complement strand
CGAGACGCGCACCTCGTCGCCGCTGCGCATCACCCGCGGCGACGATTTCCAGAGCGTCAATGTCAAAGGCCTGTATCCGGCGGGCGAGGGCGCGGGCTATGCCGGCGGGATCCTTTCGGCGGGTGTGGACGGCATCAAGGTCGCCGAGGCGGTGGCGCGCGACATGCTGGGGCTCGAAGCGGCCAAGTCCGGCGCCCGTTCGGGGCCGGGCTGCGACTACTGAGGTGCGTTCGTGAGTCCCGCGGCTCCGCGGGCTGTCACAAAAATTTCATTTGCTTTGGGCTCAATGTTTCAATATTGTTTGAAACATGGAAACGAAAGCCGCACTCGCCGCACTCGCCGCACTCGCCCAGGATTCCCGTCTGGCGATATTCCGCGCCCTGGTCCAGGCGGGTCCGGCGGGGCTCGCGGCGGGGCGGATCGGCGAACTCACCGGCATCGCACCGTCCTCGCTGTCCTTCCACCTGAAGGAGCTTGCGCACGCAGGCATGGCCGATTCGCAGCAGGCGGGGCGCTTCGTCATCTACACCGCCAATTTCAGCACCATGAATGCGCTGCTCGGCTTTCTCACCGACAACTGCTGCGGCGGCAATCCCTGCTCGCCGGTGTGTTCGCCGGCATGCGAACCAGATACCACCGAAAAGGAACTCCCGTGACCCACCCTTACACCGTGCTGGTGCTGTGCACCGGCAATTCCTGCCGTTCGCAGATGGCCGAAGTGCTGCTGAACCACGATCTCGCCGGCCAGGTGCGCGCGCTGTCCGCCGGCATCCGGCCGCAGCCCAAGGTGGCCGACGGCGCGATCGCCGCGCTGAAGGATGCGGGCCTGAATACCGACGGCCTGCACCCGAAGGATATCGACGCGGTGATGAGCGAGGCCATCGACCTGGTGGTGACGGTGTGCGACAACGCGAAGGAAGCCTGCCCGATCTTCCCCAGGCCGATCCCGGCGATTCATCTGCCTTTCCACGATCCGCACGGCGAGCCGCTGGAGAGCTTCCTCGCGGTGCGCGACGACATCCGCAGCCGGCTGGTTTCAGCGGTGCGCGCGAAGCTCGGCCTTCAGACCGTGGCCTGAGCAGGTGAGGTGAAGGTATGAGCGCACAGTGTGACGTGATCACCAAGACCTCGGCCGCCACGCCGATGAGCGTGTTCGAGCGCTGGCTCAGCCTGTGGGTGGCGCTGTGCATCGTCGCCGGGGTGCTGCTGGGCCAGTTGTTCCCCGCGCCGTTCCAGGCGCTTGGGCGCATGGAGGTGGCGCAGGTCAACCTCCCGGTCGGACTGCTGATCTGGGTGATGATCATCCCAATGCTGATGAAGATCGACTTCGGCGCGTTGCATCAGGTGAAGTCGCACTGGAAGGGCATCGGCGTCACCCTGTTCGTCAATTGGGCGGTGAAGCCGTTTTCCATGGCGCTGTTGGCGTGGCTGTTCATCAGGCATTTATTTGCACCGTATCTGCCGGCGGAACAGCTCGACAGCTTTGTCGCCGGGCTGATCCTGCTGGCCGCCGCGCCGTGTACCGCGATGGTGTTCGTGTGGAGCCGGCTGACTGGCGGCGACCCGTACTTCACTCTGTCTCAGGTGGCGTTGAACGACGCCATCATGATCGTCGCCTTCGCGCCCATCGTCGGCCTGCTGCTCGGGCTGTCGGCGATCGTGGTGCCGTGGGACACGCTCTTCGCCTCGGTGGTGCTGTACATCGTCATCCCGGTGATCCTCGCGCAGATCTGGCGCAAGGCTTTGCTCAGGCGCGGCCAGGCAGCGTTCGATGCGACGATGGCACGGCTCGGCCACGCTTCCGTCCTCGCGCTCCTGGCGACGCTGGTGCTGCTGTTCGCGTTCCAGGGCGAGGCGATCATCGCGCAGCCGCTGATCATCGCGCTCTTGGCGGTGCCGATCTTGATCCAGGTGTTCTTCAATTCGGGCCTCGCCTACTGGCTCAACCGCAAGGTCGGCGAGAAGCACAGCGTCGCCTGTCCGTCGGCGCTGATCGGCGCGTCCAACTTCTTCGAGCTGGCGGTGGCGGCGGCGATCGCGCTGTTCGGCTTCCAGTCGGGGGCGGCGCTCGCCACCGTGGTCGGCGTGCTGATCGAGGTGCCGGTGATGCTGCTGGTGGTGAAGCTCGCCAACCGCAGCAAGGGCTGGTACGAGAAGGGGGCGCGCTCGCTGCCCCAGCCATGACGGCAGGCGATGCGGGCAGGCAGGTTTCCGCCGCGGACGCGGCATCATCGACCCAGGAGTCTGACATGAACGCAAACGAACACGACCCGATCCGCCAGCAGGTGCGCGAGGCCTACGGCGCCGTCGCGCGGGCCGAGTCGCCCGGGGGCTGCTGCGCGCCGGCTGCCGGCTGCTGCACCCCCGCCGACAAGGACCTTGCCGAATTGCTGTCGCGTGGCATCGGCTACAGCGCCGAGGAGATGGCTGCCGTCCCCGAAGGCGCCAACCTCGGCCTCGGCTGCGGCAATCCGCAGGCGATCGCCGCATTGAAGCCCGGCGAAACCGTGCTCGACCTCGGCAGCGGCGCCGGCTTCGATGCCTTCCTCGCCGCGCGCCAGGTCGGTGCGGAGGGCGCCGTCATCGGCGTCGACATGACCCCCGACATGGTCTCCAGGGCGCGCGCCAACGCGGCCCAAGGCGGCTACGCCAACGTGGATTTCCGCCTCGGCGAGATCGAGCACCTCCCAGTCGCCGACGCGACGGTCGACGTGATCATTTCCAACTGCGTCATCAACCTGTCGCCGGACAAGGCGCAGGTATTCCGTGACGCCTTCCGTGTGCTGAAGCCGGGCGGCCGTCTGGCGATTTCCGACATCGTCATGACCGCCCCGCTGCCGCCCGACATGCAGCAGGAGGTCGCGCTCTACACCGCATGTATCGCCGGCGCAGCGAGCGTCGACGAACTCGCCGCGATGCTCGGGGCGGCCGGCTTCGCCGACATCCGCATCGCGCCCAAGGACGCCAGCCGCGAGTTCATCCGCCAGTGGGCGCCGGGGCGGGGCGTCGAGGACTACATCGCATCGGCGACGATCGAGGCCGTCAGGCCCGCCCGCTGAAACGCCATGAAGGACATCAAGGCGCTCGGCAGCGGTTGCGCCAACTGCGTGCCACGCTGAGCTGATCGAGGCGGTCGCGCAGGCGCGTGGCGTCGCGGTCAGGCTGGAGAAGGTCGAGGACATGGCGATCATCCCCGGCTACGGCGTCACGTCGACGCCCGGCGTCGTGGTCGACGGCAGGCTGGTGCACGCCGGTGGCCTGCCGGACCGAAGGAAAATCGAGGGTTGGTTCGAGTGAAGTGTCCGGTCGCGCGCACGCGCTGCACACCGGCGGCGCGCCGACTATGATACAAAAGCGAATTATTTTCAGGAGATCGCCATGTCGAGCATCCAGCGCGTCCTCGTCGCGACCGATTTCTCGCCCGCGGCCGACCGCGCGGTCCGGCGTGCGGCGCACATTGCCCGGCAGCAGCATGCAGTGCTGCACCTGTTGCATGTGGTGCGCCCGCTTGACCTCTACCCTGGCATCACCCTGGATGCGGAGACGCTGGGCCGCCACGATCTGTCGGTGCAGGAAGCCGGGAAAACCCGCCTCGACGACCAGGCGGACGAGATCGTGAGCACGTTCGACATTCGTGTCGAAGCGGCGAGCCGGATCGGTCGTCCGCACAATGAAATCGCCGAGTATGCGATGGCGACCGGGGCCGATCTCGTGGTGGCCGGTGCGCGTGGCGAGAATTCGCTGCTGGATCTGCTGCTAGGCTCGACGGCGTCGCGGTTGGTGCGTCTGGCCACCTACCCCGTGCTGCTGGTACGCAAACCGGGCGACGGACCTTACCGCAAGATTCTGGCCGCAGTGGATTTTTCGCCGGTGTCGGTCGAGGTGGTGCGCCATGCGCTTGCTCTCGCGGGCGGTGCGCAGATGGACGTGCTGCACGTGCTTGGGAGCGAGGTGGAGCGTCGCCTGCGCAAGGCGAAACTCGCCGGTATCGATGTCAATGAGTGGCTCGATCGTCGACGTACCGAGGCGGCGCACCAGATGGATGCGCTGCTCGCATCGGTCGAAGGCGGAGCGGCTGCCGGTCGCCGCTTCCTGCCGGGCCTTGCCTCCGCCGCGATCTGCCAGGATATCGAGGCCAACGGCATCGATCTCGCTGTCATCGGCCGGCATGGCTACGGGGGCGGGCTGCAGGACTGGATGCTCGGCAGCGTGAGCAAGGACGTGGCGTTCTCGACGGCGTGTGATGTGTTGCTGATCAATCCGGCGAAGCCGGCCTGAACAAGGCGTGCTGCCGTGTTGCGCCCCGCGCGGATCAACCAAATGGAAACGCCGCTCGATGAGCGGCGTTGGAATGGTGCCGGCAATAGGAGTCGAACCTACGACCTTCGCATTACGAAAGACTAGCCCCAATCCCAGCCCCTTCCCTAATAATGGCCTAAAGCCTTATCCTACGGGGAGTTGCGGCGCGCAAGTTAGCAGGTTAGGAGGTCCAAAACCCCTCCGGCTTCTACGCTGTCGCTTATTAGACCCTTATTAGATGAGGCGGATTATGGGCACCTACAGCGAGAAGATCAAGCTGACCAAGACGGCACTGGACAGCGCCGAACCTGTGACGACTGAGAAGGGGAACCGGCAACGGGTCCTGTTCGATACCGCCTTGCCAGGCTTCGGGGTTGTCGTGGGCGCGAGGACCAAGACATTCTTTGCCCAGAGGGGGAGCCGCCGCGTCACCCTTGGGCATTACGGGGAGCTGACCCTTGACCAAGGCCGCGAGAAGGCGAAGGCGGCACTACTCGAACTGCAAGGGCTCGCGCCGCCGTCCTCCGCCCGGGTCGGGCTCGCGCCGAAGAACCAGACCATCAGCCTCAAGGAGGGGCTTGAGCTGACGCTCAAGACGATGAAGGCGAAGGGCCGCAGCGCCCGGACCATCGGTGACTATGAGTACCTGATGACGCGCTACCTTGAGGACTGGTTGAACAAGCCGCTGGCCTCGATCACCCGGGAGGACGCGAACAGCCGCCATCATCAGATCGTGGCCGACATCGCCGCGGGCAAGTACGCGACCGTGACCCCGAAGAACGGGAAAACCTACAAGAAAGAGCGCACCGAGGAGTCAGGCCGCTACACCGCCAACTCCGTCATGCGCGTGTTCCGGGCGATCTACAACCGCGCCGCCCGCCAGTATGAAGGGATGCCCGACAACCCCTGCATCGCGGTCGATTGGTACAGGGAGGAGGAGCGGGACGCCGCCATCCCAGACAAGGACCTGCCCCGCTGGTTTGCCGAGGTGCTGGGCTTGGACAACCCGATCCGCCGGGACTATCTCTTGTTTGTCCTATTCACGGGGATGCGCCGGGGCTCCGCTGCGGAGGTCGAATGGGATCATGTGAAGTGGGACGACCGCGCGCTGTATGTGCCCAACCCGAAGGGCGGCAAGGATCGGGCCTTCTTCCTCCCCCTGTCGGACTACCTCATTGACTTGTTGAAGAAGCGGCAGGAATGCGAGCTGACCAACAAGGCTTTCCCCAACTCGCCCTATGTGTTCCCGGCGGAAAGCGCGAGCGGCCACATCAGCGAGCCCAAGGTGAAGCTGTCCGTCCCCTTCTCGATTCACGGGCTGCGCCATACGTTCATCACGCAGGCGTACCAGCTCGGCATCCCGGAGCCGGTCATTCAAGTCTTGGTGAACCACGCCGTGTCGGCCCGGTCCAGCCGGAAGATCACGCGCAACTACTACACCCCTGACCAAGAGTACCTGCGCGGGCCGATGCAGCAGATTTCCGACCGGCTGCGCCTCCTGTGCGAGGGCTCGAAGAAAAGCCAGAAGGGACAAGCAGTTGTGCCAGAAAAGGACCCGAAAAAGTAAAGTAAAAAGTATATAGATCAATCCCTTAGAGGTGTATCTGACACGAAAAACCGCTTCTAAAACGGTTTTTCTTAGGGTTAGAATAAGTCCATCAGCCCCGGGTGATCCGGGGCGACCTGAGTGATTGCTAGGTGGGCGAGAGTCCGGGGCGGAGCGTGATGCGATAGCCGGACAGGAGCCACCTCAAATCCGAGCGTGATGCAAGGGGGCAGTCGTGAGCCAAACATTGGCTTGCGCTGCCTCCTTTCTTTTTGGTGGCGCGGGCCGTGATCGGAGTCCCCGACCATGACCGAGAAGAACAACCGCATCAAGCTCAACGCGACGGAAGTGGCCTTCCACACGAAGAAGTCCGTTGCAAACATCTACTGGAAAGTCAAACACGATCCCACCTTCCCGAAGCCGCACAAGGTCCCCGGGCGGCGCGCGTCCTTTTGGTACAAGGACGAAATCGACGCCTATGAGGAAAAGCAGGAGAAGCGCCGCACCTTCCGCAAAGAGGTCCTGAACCTCGCATGGCACTGCGCCGATGCGGTCAATCAGGTTCGCGCTACCCCTGACGACGCCCCGCACCCCTTCATCACCGCCTTCCTGCTGGCCGGAGGTGACTCGCTTGAGGCGCTGACCGCTGAAACCGGCCTCCCGGCTGGGCGCGTCCGGCAACTGGCAGAGAAGCACGGCGATGCCACCGACGATGAGGTGTGCGAGCTGTTCATTCAGGCCGTCGCCCAAGTCCTGCGCCGCGAGAAGGAGCTGCGCCAGCGGATCGAAGCTGACCCCGCGCTGACCGACAGCGAGCCCTTCCTGAAGCTCTTGTATGACCTGGACGAAGCCCACGCGCTCTGCTTTGGGCGGTCGCTCATCGAGTACCTGCTGAAGGAGGGCCGCGAAGATGGACGCGCGTAACCCTCTGAGCATCGAGCAGGTGATGCAGCTCGCGGTATTCACGACCGAGGAAGCCGCGATCTACCTGCGCCTGTCCCGCCAGACCCTCGAAGGCCTGCGCGTCAAGGGCGGTGGCCCGCGCTACGCGAAGTTGAGCCGCCGGGTCCTGTACCGCCGCGCCGCCCTTGACGAGTGGCTGACCGCCAACGAACAAAACCATACCGCGGAGGGCGTGTGATGGAACAACTCAAACACGATACCGCCGCCGCTATCGACTTCCTGCGCCGCCTGTCGCCGGAACACGGCTGGAGCCTCACGGCAATCGAGCCGGACGGCGGAGCCGAGACGCGGACCTTCAAGCCCAGCGAGGCGGACGCCGCCGCCGCGTGGATCGAAGGCCATCAGGGCAAGCGGGGAATCTACTACCACATCAACCTCGTGCGCTCCCGCCTCACCAAGAAAGCGAGCAAGGAGCAAATCGCCGGTTTCCGCGCCTTCCATATTGATGTTGATCCGCGGGCCGGGGAAGAACTCGCCAGCGAGCAGGAGCGCATCTACAAGCTGCTGACGACCCCGCGGGACGGCGTGCCGTCGCCTTCGCTGATCGTTTCGAGCGGTGGTGGGTATCAGGCGGTGTGGCTGCTGAGCGAACCGCTGATGATTCCGCAGTGGAAGGGCGAAGGCAACGAACCGCCGGAGCTGCTGTTGGGCGAGGCGATCAACCGGGGCCTACAGAACGCCTACAGCAAGGACGAAGCCCGCGCGGACAATACCCAAGACTGCACGCGCCTCCTACGCCTCCCGGGCACTATCAACGTGCCCAACAAGAAGAAGGCGGCGAAGGGCCGCGGGCCTGCCCTGTCCTCGCTGGTTCCGGGGGCGGACTTCTCCCGCCGCTACGCCGCGGAGGACTTCGACAAGCTGAAGGCATACGCCGACCAGCCCAAGGAGGCCGCGCCGCTGGCGACCGCCGGACAGGTCGCGCCGCGCTCGAAGCAGCCCCCCGCGGACAAGTGGAAGATCGCTGACGCCGCGATCCCGCCGACCGTGGGCACGGCGGAGCTGACCGCATGGGCCGATGCGAACGGAAAGACGATTGACGACTGGGCGCTGGCGCTGGTGACGACCGGGGACACCTCGAAGTATGACGGCGACCGCAGCGACATGGTGTTTGCCGTTACCTGCCACCTCGCCCGGGTGGGCGCGCCCAAGGAGCTGGTCGCCGGGCTGTTGCTCGACTCGAACAACGCCGCCTTCTACGAGCACGTCAGCGCGCAGAAGGGGAACAAGCGCCGGTACGTTGAGCGCCAAGTCAATCGCGCCTTTGCCGAAGTGGCGAAGGGGGACGGGACCGCCGGGACGCTGCCGGGCGGCGAGGTCCTGACGTGGGATCGGATGAACCAGAACGGCGAACCGCTGCCGAGCTACTGGAACACCCGGACCGCGCTGATGCTGATGGGCGTGGAATGCCGCTATGACAAGTTCCGGGATCGGCACCTCATCGGCTCGCACGAGCTGGACGAGTACGCGGGCGACTTCTCCGACCACGCGGAGCGCATCTTGCGTGACGCGATCATCCGCCGCTTCGGCTTCGACCCGGGCGAGGTGAATCCACGCAACGCGGTCTTGTCGCTCTGCACGGAAAACCGCTTTGACTCGCTGCTCGACCACCTCCACGCGCTGCCCCCGTGGGATGGAACGCCGCGCCTCGATACCTGGCTGGTGGATTACCTCGGAGCGGAGGACAACGCCTACACCCGGGAGGCGGGGGCCGCTTGGCTGACCGCGGCCATCGTGCGGGCCTTCGAGCCCGGGGCGAAGTTCGACCAGATGCTGGTCCTTGAGGGCGCGACCGGCTTGGGCAAATCGACCGCCCTGCGCGTCCTCGCCACCGGCACCTTGGACCTGACCTGCGCTGACCGCTTCTCTGATGCCTCCTTCCTCGGGGCGCGTGATGCGCGCGAGGTCTTGGAGGTCACGGCGGGCGTCTGGATTCTCGAATGCGCAGAGCTGGACGGCATGAGCCGGAAGGAGGTGGAAACCCTCAAGGCCGCGATCACCCGCCAAGAGGACAAAGGACGCCTCGCCTACGCCCGCACCGCCGTTACCGTCCCCCGCCGGTTTGTATTGGCAGGCACGACCAACGAGGACCGCTATCTACACGACCCGACCGGCAACCGCCGCTTCTGGCCCGTCCGGGTGGCCCGTGGAAACCTCGAAGGGCTCGCCGCCGTGCGCGATCAACTGGTGGCGGAGGCGCTGGCCCGCTACCGCTCCGACTCGCACCGCCTGCTCCTGAGCCCGGAGGCGGAGGCGCTGGCGAAGCAGGAGCAGGACCGCCGCCGGGTGGTGGATGAGGGCTTCGTGGAATCGCTCCACGACCTGAGCGCCTGCCTCCAGCGCGGAACGGGGCAGTGGGCGGGCCGGTGGATCGTGACGAATGACGCCGTGTATGGACACCTCGGACTGACCCGCGACAAGCGGGTGGGAAAGGTCCCCCGGATGGTCAAGACCGCGATGCAGGCGCTGGGCTGGAAGAAGGTCCCGCAGACCGTGAAGGTGGATGGGAAGCCCAGCAACATCTTCGTCTGGGAAGGCGAAGGCGAACCGGGCAAGCCCGAAAGCGAGGACGCGACCGCGGGAGGCGACGGCCACCGCCCGCCGTTCTGACTGCGCAAGTTTTAACGGGCCACTGCCGGGTGGCCCTTTTTACCCGGCAAATCTTGTATGTAAAGGAGAAATGACGATGTACACGACTGAGAAAGAAACCCTCGAAGCCCTGCGCGTTGCCCACCACGAGGCCGACGAACGCTATGTCAGCCACCGCGCCGTGCAGAGCCTCGCCGTCAGGCTGCTGGACCTCGAAGAAGATGAGCAGCGGCACGACGCAGGCACCCTCCGCGCCGCTCTGGGCGTCCTGCTGCAAGACCTCCTGTGGGATGCGACACGGGAAGCTGGGACGGGTGCAGGCGAACGCGACGCCGACATGCAGCGCCTCGCTGACCAACTCGGGCTGATGCTAGACGTGATCGACTACGCCGAAGTGAGGCACTGACCCGCCGCCGTTCTTCCGGCCCTCCGGGTCGGACGGCGAAGGTAATGGCACCGCGGGCGGAGGTGCCGCGCCCTCGCTGGGCTGGAGGGTGCCGGGGAGTCCATCCGTTGATGGGTCGGGGCCTTCCGATGAGGCGCGAAGGCCGGACGGCTGAGGTAACAGGGTAAGGGGTAACACTATGGGTTCGTTTAGACGCCGGGGGGCGGAGGACGGAAGCGGAGGAGGAGGCGCCCAGAGGGGCGGGGTGCCGCCGCTCCCCTTCCTCCGTTCTTCCGTTCCGGCCTTCCTAAGTTTCTAACCCTTACTGTTACCTCTTACCTGTTACCGGAAGCAGAAGAACAGAAGGAGCCGGAGGAAGCGCCCTGCTTGGGCCTGTTGGCACCCGCGCACTGCCGCCCTGCGCCCTGATTCAACAATTCCGAAAACGTCTCCGAAACCACACCGGCGGAGCGCCATAGATTCCAGCGCCACTACCCCGCGTTTCCCGCGCACTGAATAGGTTCGTTTTCAGTAAGGCTCCAGCTATACTATCGTCATATGCAAGATTCATGCCAACACGAAAAGGAGCCCCAGCCATGAACGCGACAGACCGGAAGAAGGCGAACGCCATCATCAGCCAGATCGAAGCCCTGAAGGCCCAAGCGGAGGCGCTGGCGGGCGAACTCCGCGAGCTAGCGGACGCGGAACAGGAGAAGTTCGACAACATGCCCGAAGGGCTCCAAGGCGGGGACCGCGGGCAGGCGATGGAGGAAGCGGCGTGCAACCTGTCCAGCGCCGCGGACGCCCTCGAATCGGGGAGCCTCGAAGAAGCCCTTGAGGCCCTTGGACAGATTGAAGGCTTGGAGGTCTGACCATGAACCGCGCAACGATGACCGCCCGCCTGCTGGGCGAAGCCTCCGGCCCGCTTTCGGGCATCTACCTCCTGACGCACCGCCCCACGGGCAAGCGGTACGTGGGCCAGTCGGTCAATATCCGCAGCCGCTGGGCCGATCACCGCAGGACCGAAGGGAACGCCCACCTTGCGCGGGCGGTGTGGGAAGAAGGCCCGGACACATTCCTGTTTGAGATCGTGGAGCTGTGCGCCCCGGAGGAGCTGGACGACCGCGAAACCTTCTACATCTGGGCCTTCGATACCCTGCACCCGACCGGCTTCAATCACAACCTTGGCCGGGGTGGCGAGCGGTTCGATCCTGACGACTGGTACGCGAAAAACCGGGAGGAGCTGGCCCGCACCATGACCCGGCTCGACCATGACCCGGCCCTGTTGTCGCAGTTCGGGGAAGCCGTCACCCGGCTCCGGTCATCGCTGGGGAGGGCCGCACCATGACCCGCCGCGTTGCCACATACCTCCGTGTATCCACCCACAAGGACCAGACTGTGGAGAACCAACGGCTTGTCCTCGCGGACTGGATCGCCGCCAAGGGTTACTCGCTGGCCGCTGAGTTTGTCGATGAGGGTATCAGCGGAGCCAAGGGCCGCGACAAGCGCCCGGGTCTGGACGCCATGATGAAAGCCGCGGTACTGGGCAAGTTCGACATGGTTGCCGTGGTGGAACTCTCCCGCTTGGGCCGCTCGCTGTCGCACCTCGTTCAGATCGGGACCGAGCTACAGGCGCTGGGCGTCGATTTGTTCTTGCACCGGCAGGCCCTCGACTCCTCCACGCCGTTCGGGCGTATGCAGTTCGGGATGCTGGGCGTGCTCGCGGAGTACGAACGGGACCTGATCCGGGAGCGGACGCTTGAGGGCCTTGCTCGTGCGAAGAAGCAGGGCAAGACCTTGGGCCGTCCGACCGTCTCCCCGGGCAAGGAACAGAAGATCGCCGCCTTGCTCAAGGCCGGGACGCCCATCAACCGCATCCGCCGCATCGCGCAGGTCGGAGTATCAGCCATCTATCGCATCAAGAAGGAAATGGAATCATGTCCAACAACCAACTGACCAAGAACCCGACCGGGGGCGCGCTGGCGCTGCCCGACCTCGAACCGCGACACCTCGAACTCGTGCGGATGCTCGCCGCGGAGGGGAACCGTGAGCACACGATCCGGCGGGCGCTATCCCTCACCCCGAGCCAGTGGAAGCGCCTGAAGGAGGCGGACGGCGAGGACGGGGACCTGAGCCCGCTACAGCTCGCCCTTGAGGAGGGCCGGGCGGACGGAGCCGGGGAGATTGTCGCCTTCATGAAAGACAAGATGAAGAATGAGGGGGACTTCAAGGCCGCGGAATGGCTCGCCTCGAACATCTTTCAGATCAACAAGGGCGACGGGAACAACGACCAGCCCCGGGTCCTCATCCAGATCAACGCCGCCCTGTCGGCGGAGGAGTACAGCCGTGTCATCAACATCAACGACCGCGACGCATAGCCGCGCCGCCCGGCGGTTCGCCGTCCTCGCCTTGGGCGTCCTGCTGCCCCTCGCCACGCAGGCGGCACCGGAGGAGCCCCGCCCATACTCCGCCTTGGATACGGTCCGCCGGGCGCAGGTCGGCACGCATTCGCCGCGCCTCGCTCCGCCCGTCCGGGTCGCACCGGCGGAGCCCCTGAGCAGGAGGCCGGAGCCGTCCCGGTTCGAGCGCATGGACTGCCGCCCGGACCCCAGCCGACCGCTGGACCGGGCCATTGTCTGCACCCCACTCGAAGCCGAAAAAGTAAAGTAGATCAAGGAGTTATACAAGAAATAGTCCTTGCCGCGCTGTACATTCGTCCAGTATGGTTCCTCGAAAGCGACCGGGCACCAGCGCCCGGCGTGTAGGTGGGAATGGCCCCTCCGATGACGTGTTTTGGTGGCCTTCCTAGTCGTGATGACTTTTCCGAGGAACCCGAAACATGGCAACCATCGACTTCAACACCGTTCCCTCCGGCGTGACGCTGAACGAGGAACGCGCGCAATACCTCAGCGACCGTGCCGCCGAAACGGCCACCGCCTTCTCCCGCAAGGTTGAGAAGCTGCAAAACACGGTCATGGACGCCCGGAACAACTACACCCGGGAAGCCGAAGAATTCATCACCTCCGCCTCCCCGGAGGATCGCGCCACCGCTCGCGCCTTCGCCAAGAAGAACGCCGCGAACAAGGCCGCGAACATCCACCGCCAGCTCATCGCCAGTTCCGAAGCGGACCGCGCCGCGATGCTCAAGGGCCTCCAGACCATCGCAGCGGAAGCCGCCGCCATCCAAGCCGTGTACACCTCGCCCGCGACGATGCTGGGCCGTGTCGCCTTGGGCGATCCGAAGCGCACCCAATACCAGCTCCAGCTCGAAGGGGCCGGGCCGGTTGAAATGGAAACCGCCGCCCGGACCGCGATCATGACCGCGGACCTCGTGCTGGGCGCTGCCATCGCCACCGTGATCGACCGCCGCCCGAAGGATCGCCGCCCGTTCGCCGTGCAGGCTTTCGCGGATCGGATGCTGGGCGAGGTTTGGAAGCGCATGACGGCGAAGCTCGAAGGCGTCCAGCTCGCCTACAAGTCCGCCGTCGCCGCTGACCGCGAGTTTGTCCGCGGCAAGGCGGACGGGATCACGAACCTGTCGCTGGCCTTGTCCCGTCAGGCGATTGCCGAAGCCGACGATGAAAGCGAGGCCTGAGCATGAGCCTCCAAAACATGACCCATGACGACCTGAAGAAGCTCATCGCGGAGGCCGTCCGGGAAACCCTCGTGCAGATGGGGGCCGACCCATCGAACCCGATTGAGATGCAGCGGGACTTCCAGCACCTCCGCCAATGGCGGAGGGCCGGGGAGGACCTGCGCAGCAAGGGGATGCTTACCTTGTTGAGCATCTTCATCACCGGCTCCGTGGCCCTGTTCCTTGTGGGCCTGCGGGACTACTTCGGCAAGTGACCGGCGGCGATGAACGCGAAGGCGAAGTCCTCCCGCCTCCCCGCCCGTCCGCGGGCCGGGGCCAATGCCCGGTTCTTCCGTGACGATGACCCGCGCGTGAAGGTCCGCCGCTGCCTGATGTGTGGCGGCGACTTCTGGAGCGCGCACGCTGGAAACCGAATGTGTGCGGCCTGTATCGAGAAGGCCCGCGAACTTTGAACAACTGAAGGAGTTTTGAATCATGGCAACTTTCCTGCTCTACCGTACCCGCCCCGAGGACCGGAACCCCAGCGGCCTTCAGGCCGTCATCGTGACCGCGGCTGACGAGGCGACCGCCCGCGCCGTCGCCAACGCCCAAGCCCCGAACGGCTCCACCGAGGTTCCCGCCTCTTGGACCGCCCGGGACGTGAGCACGCTGCCCGCGGATACCGCCGTCTGGATCGAAGGCGACGTGGTCAGCCTCTTGGGCATGACCCGCGGCGGCGACCCGATCTAACAACAACCGAGTTCAGCCCCGGGCCGGAAGCCGTCCAACCTCACGCACTCAGCCTCGCCCCTCACGAGGCGCGGGGCGGCGGAAGGCTCCGGGGCTGTCCCCTGTTCAACTCCTCCCGCGCCCGGTGTCTTGGGCGGTGTGCGGGCTCCGCCGATGACGTGGGGCCGGGTGCGGGAAGGGGTTGGCGTATGGAGGGAGGCAACATGACCCAAACAATCCGCCCGACCCCGTTCCAAGCTCAGGTCCTGATGGTCCCGGAGGACCATTTCTTGTTCCTTGGCGGTGGCCGCGGGGGCGGCAAGAGTTTCGGCCTACAACTCCTGATCCTGCGACACGTCCAGCAGTACAAGAACCGCGCCCGGGTCCTCGTGACGCGCCGCCGCTTGAAGTCGCTGCTCCAGTTCGCGGAGGAGTTGCGGGCGCTGCTCCGGTCCGCCTTCGGGCCGGGCGTCCAATTCAACATGAATGATTCGATCTTCCGCCTGCCCAACGGCGGGACGATCCAGCTCACGCACTGCGAGTCCTCCAGCTCCATCAGCGACGTAGCCCAGGGCATGAACTTCTCGCTCATCGCCGTGGATGAGGCGGGCGAAGGCCCGGGGATGGAGGTGATTGACCAGCTCGGGCTATCGCTCCGCGCCCCGGGCGTCCCCCTGCGCATGATCCTTGCCGGGAACCCGGGCGGGGCGAATCACTCCGCCCTCGCGGAGCGGTACGTCACGGGCCGGGAGCCCTTCGTGCCGTTCGAGTTCGGGGGGAACTCTTGGGTGTATTGCCCCAGCGTCCTTGACGACAACCCGCACCTCCCGGACGCCTACCGCCGGAACTTCGAGGTGCTGCGCCATACGGACCCGGCGCTGTACAAGGCGATGCGGACGGGCGACTGGTCCGCGATCACGGGGGACTTCTTCGCCGGGACGTGGCGGGCCGATCAAATGGTCATCGACCACCACGACCTACCGCCGCACCTGTTCGCCTCGCTGAAGCTCGGCATTGACTGGGGCTCCGCCGCCCCGATGGTCGCCATGTTGGGCGGACAGCTCGCCTATGACGTGCGCCTGCCTGACGACCGGGTACTGCCCAAGGGGGCTTGGGTCCTGTACGACGAACACGCGGAGTTCGACCCCCGGAACCTGAGCCGTGGGACGGGCCGGACCCCGGGCCAGATTGCGCCCGCCCTTCACGCCGTCTGCGCCCGGAACGGAATCCGCGCCCGGGGCGTGATCGACTCCGCCGCGGAAGCCCGGACGGCGGGCCGGATGGAGGCGAGTATCAGCGACCTGTTCCGGGAAGCCGGGGTCAGGGTGACGCCCGCCCGGAAGGGGCCGCGGGTGCCTCGCTTCGAGGCCCTGAAGTCCTTGATGGTTCAGGGCGAGTTCTTTGTCACCTCGCGCTGCCGGTTCTGGTTGCAGACCGTCCCGGCGCTGCCCCGCGATCCGCGGAACCCGGAGGACGTTGATACACGGGCGGTCGATCACGCCCTTGATGCTACGTCCTACCTGATCGCCGGGGCCTCCTCTGGGCATGTAGCCGTGGGCGACTTCTCGCCGCCGCGCCGCCTGCCCGATACCGGGGACCGGGTGATGTACGTCTGAGGTCAGACGCCCCATAGCAAAACGGCCACCCCGGAGGATGGCCGCTCGCCTTGAAGATGGTGCCGCTTATCTGACTCGAACAGATGACCTACCGCTTACGAAGCGGTTGCTCTACCAACTGAGCTAAAGCGGCGCACTCCTGAAACCGTTATTAAACCTTTATTAGCCTTGCCCTGCAACCCCGTAAGCCCGCGCCGTTACTGGCTTTTCTGGCTCTGGACGTGCTACTTACGAATGCGCTGCTCTACCAACTGAGCTATGCCGGCGTAAGGCAGCGCGCATTATAGCGGAATCCGCAGCCCGTTTTACAGGGCGGCCTTCAGCCGGCCGAGGACTTTTTCCCGACCGATGAGTTCGAGCGTGGCGTCGATGGCCGGGGTCTGCGGCTCGCCCGTGACGAGCACGCGCACCGGCATCGCCAGCTTCGGCATCTTGAGGTCGTGCGCGGCGAGCGTTTCCTTGAACGCGGCGCTGATCGCGCTGCGCTCCCAGTCGATACCTTCGAGTCGGGCCACCAGGCCGGCCAGGGCCGGCAGGACGTCCGCGGTGACGTGCTGCGCAAGCAGTTCGGGCGTCGCATGCAGCGTGCGATAAAACAGGGTGGCGACGTCGGCGAGGTCCGCGATGGTGACGGCGCGCTCCTTCACCAGGGCGACGACCGCGACGAGGTCAGGGCCGTTGTCGGGATCGGCATTGTTGCGCACCAGAAAGGGGCGGGCCAGCTCGGCCAGCCGCGCGTTGTCGGTGGCCTTGATGTACTGCTGGTTGAGCCAGCGCAATTTTTCCGTGTTGAACTGCGCGGCCGAGGGGGTGATGTGGTCGAGGTCGAACCACTGCACGAACTGCTCACGGCTGAACAGTTCCGCGTCACCGTGCGACCAGCCTAGCCGTGCGAGATAGTTGATCACTGCTTCCGGAAGATAGCCTTCCTCGAAATACTGCATGACCGAAACCGCGCCGTGGCGCTTGGACAGCTTGGTGCCGTCGTCGCCGAGGATCATCGACAGGTGCGCATACTGCGGCACGGTCGCGCCCAGCGCTTTCAGGATATTGATCTGGCGCGGGGTGTTGTTGACGTGGTCGTCGCCGCGGATGACGTGGGTGATCTGCATGTCCCAGTCGTCGACCACCACGCAGAAGTTGTAGGTGGGCGTGCCGTCGGCGCGCGCGATGATGAGGTCGTCGAGCTCGGCGTTGGCAAACGCGATGGTGCCCTTGACCAGGTCCTTCCACGCCACCGTCCCCGCGGTGGGATTGCGGAACCGCACCACCGGCTGCACGCCCGACGGCGCGACCGGCAGGGTCTTGCCGGGCTCGGGGCGCCAGGTGCCGTCGTAACGCGGCTTTTCGTTGCGCGCGCGCTGCGCCGCGCGCATGGCGTCGAGTTCCTCGGTGCTGCAATAGCAGTAGTAAGCGTCGCCGCTGGCAAGCATCTGCTCGATGACTTCCTTGTAGCGGTACAGGCGCTTGGTCTGGTAGAACGGGCCCTCGTCGTGATTGAGCTCGAGCCAGGCCATGCCGTCGAGGATGGCCTGCACCGCCTCCGGGGTCGAGCGCGCGATGTCGGTGTCTTCGATCCTGAGAATGAACTGGCCGCCGTGATGCCGCGCGAATGCCCACGAAAACAGGGCGGTGCGCGCGCCGCCGATGTGCAGGTAGCCGGTGGGGGAGGGGGCGAAGCGGGTGCGGATCATGACTCGGGCCGACTGGAAAAAAGCTGCCATTTTACCGGATCGCCGCGCGCGAAAATTGACCGCGGCGGTCGGTGTGTGTTTTAATTCGGCCCGCTTCGGGGCAGTTAGCTCAGCGGTAGAGCATCGCCTTCACACGGCGGGGGTCACAAGTTCGAACCTTGTACTGCCCACCACCCGAATTCCCACGCCCGGACCCGCCGGGTGTCCCGTGTCTGCCAATCGACCCGGGTTTTGCAGCGATCATCCCGATCACGTCCGTCTGCCTCGATTGGTGTTGCCACATGCGCAACAGGCCGTCGCAGGAACCCTACATGACTGTTGAAACCACCTTTGCCAGCCTTGCGCTGGCCGAACCCATTCTGCGTGCCATCGCCGACGCCGGCTACACCACGCCCACGCCGATCCAGGCGCAGGCCATCCCGCAGGTGCTGGCGGGCGGCGACCTGCTCGCCGCGGCGCAAACAGGAACGGGGAAAACCGCCGGCTTCACCCTGCCGATCCTGCATCACCTCTCGACCAAGGCCGCTCAGGCCAAGCCGGGCCGTCCGCGCTGCCTGATCCTGGTGCCGACACGCGAGCTCGCCGCGCAGGTCGAGGAATCGGTGAAAACCTATGGCAAGTATCTGCCGCTCACCTCGATGGTGATGTTCGGCGGGGTCAACATCAACCCGCAGTTCAAGGCGCTGAAGTCGCGCGTCGACATCCTCGTCGCCACGCCGGGGCGGCTGCTCGACCACCTCGGCCAGAAGACCGTCGATCTCTCGGGCGTCGAGATCCTGGTGCTCGACGAGGCCGACCGCATGCTCGACATGGGCTTCATCCGCGACATCAGGAAGGTGCTCGCGGCGCTGCCGAAGCAGCGCCAGAACCTGTTGTTCTCGGCGACCTTCTCCGACGAGATCCGTGCGCTCGCCAACGGCCTCCTGCACAACCCGAAGAGCGTCGAAGTCGCGCGCCGCAATACCACGGTGGACGTCGTCGAGCAGTCGCTGCACCGCGTGCCGCAGGCGCACAAGCGTGATCTGTTGGCGCATCTCATCAAGCACCACGACTGGCAACAGGTGCTGGTCTTCACCCGCACCAAGCACGGTGCCAACAAGCTTGCGGAGAAGCTCATCAAGGACGGCATCACCGCCGCCGCGATCCACGGCAACAAGAGCCAGGGCGCGCGCACGAAGGCGCTGGCGAGCTTCAAGGACGGCAGCGTGCGCGTGCTGGTGGCGACCGACATCGCCGCGCGCGGCATCGACATCGACCAGCTGCCGCAGGTGGTCAACTTCGAACTGCCCAACGTGCCCGAGGACTACGTGCACCGCATCGGCCGTACCGGTCGCGCCGGCGCGACGGGCGCGGCGCTGTCGCTGGTCGACGACGAGGAAATGGGCTACCTGCGCGACATCGAGAAACTGATCAAGTGCAGCATCGTGCGCGTCGAGATCGAGCCGGGCTTCGTGCCGCCGGCACGCGTCGAGCTCATGTCGGATGCGCGTCCGCCGCGGCCCGCGCAGGGCCGACCGGCGCCACGAGCAGGGCAGGGCGGTCGCCCAGGTCAGCCTGGCGGCCGCGCGCCGCAGGGCAAAGCGCCGTCCGGCCAGGCCCGTGCGGGCGCTGCCAAGCCCGCGCCCAAGCCCGGCCCGCAGCCGGCATCGCATGCGCGCAAGCCGCGTCCGCAGGCGGCGCTATTCTCGGCCAAGCCCGCCACGCGCGGGCACTGATCTCAGCGGCGCGTCAGGCGCGCCGCCAGCCAGGTCAGGCCGACCGCGACGGCAATCAGCGCGAAGGCCATGCCCAGCCGGTTGAGCGCGTCCGGCGCCAGCACCAGCAGCGCGCCCAGTTGCAGCATCATCAGGCCGGAGACGAGCTTGAGCAGCCGGCCCTCGCGTTCGGAGAGCTTGCGCGCCCCCAGCGTGAATGCAAAGACGGTCACGATGACGGCGAGCGGAATCACGTACACCAGGTTGTAGAGCGCGAGGTAAAGGTAGTGCTGCGCGCTGCCGACGTCGCGCAGCGTCAGCAGCCGCGTGTAGACCATGGGAAAGCCGGCGGTGCACAGGAGCTCGTAGAAATTGACCGCGACCGCCAGCAGCACCGTCGCGGCGAGCATCGCGGGGAGACTTCCGGCCGCCAGGATGGCGCGGGTGCGCTGATAGATCGCCGGCTTGCGCGCCTCCGGAATCGACAGCGACACGCCCCGTCCAAACCAGAGGAAATCCTTCACGTTGACGAGGCCGACGACGAGCGCTAGCGCACCGGCGGTGAGCGTGACCCAGGCGAGATGGCCGAGCACTTGGAACAGATTGAGCCAGGCGGCCATGAAGGCGAAATACATCAGCCCCGATACCAGCACGAACACGCCGCCGATCGCCAGCATGCGCCCCCGGCGTTTCTGGTGGACCAGCATCGAGAGCAGGAACAGCAGCACGAAGAAGGCGCAGGGATTGAAGGCGTCGAGGCCGGCGATCAGCACCGTCAACAGCGGCAGCGAATAGGTGTCCAGCCCAATTTCGCCGAAAAACGGCACCTGGAACGCGGGTGCCGGCAGGGCAGCGGCCGCCTCGCGCGTGCTGCCGCCTTGTGCTGCGGCGCGGCAGGTATCCAGCGCGGCGAGCAGCGCTGCCCCGCTTGTCGCATCGTCGTCCCAGCCCGTTTCCATGTGGCCGCAGTACAGCAGCGCCGGCACGTACTGCGCCGCCTGCCCGACCTGCTCGGCAAGCGCGATGTAATGGCGCGCATGTTCGGCATGGCGGGTGAGTTCGAGCGAATGCAGCTTCACCCATGGTCGCTGTTCGGGGATGGCCTCGATGAACGGCCGAGCCTCCAGGCAATGCGGACAGGCAAGCGACCAGAAGAAATACAGGTGGACGACCGGTTGGCCGTCGGTGCCGGGTTCGATCCAGGGGGTGTCGGCGTGGGCGCGCGGCATCAGCAGGGCGCACACGAGCAGCGCCCAGGCGGCGAGCGGAAAGTGCGACAGGAATCGGGTACGGCGCATGCCGCGAAGTATGGCCGAAGCTACAATTCTTTGCATGGACACGCTCGCAAGCTACGACGAACTGCCCTACGACAGTCTGCCGCTACCGGAGACGCAGCCGGACGTCATCGCTGCCGTGGCGCGCCTGCACGGCTTCGACGCCCAGGACCCGACACGCGCGCGTATCCTCGAACTGGGCTGCGCGCAGGGTGGCAACCTGATCCCGCTGGCGTGGCGCTGGCCCGCATGCGAATGCATCGGCATCGAGCTTTCGCGGGTGCAGGCGGCTGCCGGTGCCGATTTCGTCGCGCACCTGGGGCTGCAGAACGTGCGCATCCTGCACGGCGATCTTGCCGCCTTGCCGGGCGATCTCGGCGAATTCGACTACATCATCGCGCATGGCGTGTATTCCTGGGTGCCCCCTGCCGTGCAGCAGGCCCTGCTCGATGCGTGCCGCCGTCATCTGTCGCCGCAGGGGCTTGCCTATGTCAGCTTCAACGTTGCCGCCGGCTGGGCGCCTCTGGCGCCCCTGCGTGCCGCGCTGCGCGAGCGCACCGATGCGGCGCTGCCGGCGCCGGCACGCTGCCGTCAGGCACTGCGTGTGCTGGACGAGCTGGCGGGGGAGTGGTCCGATGCGGCACTGCGAAAAGAAATCGCCTACCTCCGGAGCGCCCCGCCTTCATACCTGTTCCACGAATATCTCGCCGAGTTCAACGAGGCGATCGACTTCGCCTCATTCGCCGCGCGCCTCGACAGCCACGACCTGCGTTACGTGGGTGAAGTGGGGCCACGGCGCGCGGTGGTCGAACTCGAGGACGCCTGGGGCCTTGCGCCGGAGGGGATGACGGGACGCTGGCACGATGCCGAGGGCGCGCTCGATGCGGTGCTGGGCACGCGCTTTCGTCGTGTCTTGGTCGCGCGCGCGGATGCCGAGTGCGCGCAGCCCCCGCAGGTGGAGCGCCTGGCTTCACTGGCGTTCTACGCGGACCTGGCGAGCGACGAGGAAATCGATCTCGACGCAGCGAACGAGCAGGTTTTCGTCAACCCGGCAGGCAACCGCTTTGCGGTCGCCGAACCGGCGATGAAGGCCGCCGTCATGGCGTTGTCGATGGTTTATCCGCGTGCGCTGACCTACGCGGCGCTGCTCGATGCAGCGCACGGGGTGATGGCCGATTTCGGCGCCGCCGGAGAGATCGATGCGATGGTGCTGCAGGACGCCCTGTTTCGTCTGGTCATGGTGCATGGTGTCATGCCCACCGTGTGGACGGGGGCGACGGGCGGCGAGCCGGGCGAGCGGCCGGTCGCGCACGCGCTTGCCAGGTTGCAGGCAGTGCGGCCGGACTGGGTGGTCAGCGGCACGCGTCATGTGGCACTGGATCTCGACGCCGCGGGGCGTGAGCTGCTCGCTCGCCTGGACGGCACGCTCACGCAGGACGCGCTCTCGGCGCACATGCACGCAAATCTGCGAGGCAGCGGGCTGGAACTGGCGCGCACGCAGGTCGACGCGCTGACGGCGCGACAGCTTTGGCAATTCGCACGGCAGGGCTTGCTGATCGCGTGAACCGCGGGATGGACACCGCGGTGCAAAGGGCGCTTACAATGGCCGTATCGATTGCGCAAGGACGGAGCCTGCATGACTGAGTTCGCGCCTGAAATCGACCAGTTCGTCGCCGAACTGGACGCCGCCGTCGAGGCGCACATGGACTGGACGCGCCGCGTACTGCGCTGCACGGTATTGCGGGTGACTCCCGGCGACGACGTGATGGCGCCCGAGGCGCACACGCTGTGCCGCTTCGGCGGCTGGTTTCGCAGCCATCGCAAACATTTCGAGGCGCTCGATCCCTTGTCGACGCAGCGCATAGAGATCGTTCACCTCAGCATGCACGAGGCGATTCGAGGTATCTGCGCCACCGTCCTGGCCGACCAGCCGGGCCGCCTGACCGACCTGCAGGCCTTCGAGCTCGCGCAGGACGAGTTGCTTGCGCTGCTGGCGCGCTTCAAGACGCTGATCCTCACCCACGCCGCGCGCCGTGACGTGCTGACCGGACTGCCGCTGCGACACGGCATCGAGCACGATTTCAGCCAGATCAGGAAAGAGGCCGCGCGCAATGGCTTGCGGCTGTATGTCGTGATGATCGACATCGATCGTTTCAAGCGCGTCAACGACACCTGGGGTCATCCCGTGGGAGATACGGTATTGCGCCATCTGGCCGATACCCTGCGCCGCAGCGTGCGCGGTAACGAGCCGTTGTACCGCTTCGGCGGCGAGGAATTCCTCGTGCTGGCGCAGTGCCGGACGGTCGAGGCGGCGGCCCAGACCGCGGAGCGCATCGTGTCGGCAGTGCGTGCCGCTCCCGCCCCGCTACCCGATGGCGGGATGTTGCCGCTCACGGTGACGGCAGGACTGGCCGAGGTGCGGGAAGACGATACGCTGACAGCCGTCGTCGAGCGTGCCGACGCGGCCCTCTATCAGGGCAAGCAGGCCGGCCGCGACCGCTGGGTCATCGCCGGACACTGAGCGTCAGCGCGGCGCCTGCCAGCAGTTGTTGTTGATCTGCCAGGTGAGCGAGAGCTGCTCGCTGCCGGGATACAGGACATATTTCACGCCAAGGTAGTCCGAACCCTTGCGCCAGAACATCGCCAGCAGGTTTTTCTCGCCGCTGGCGACGACGCTCGACTGCGGGATGACCTTCAGCGGGTTGCCGTAGAGGTTGGAATAGTTCGAGGCGACGACGATGAAATGGCGAAACGCCGGCGCGATCTCCTGATCGAACGCCACCAGCTTGTCGTTGCAGAAGGTGAACAGGAAGCGGCGTCCGGCGTTGTTGGCGTCGTCGTAGACGAACAGGGCGTCGTTGCCCACCGGTATCGATTTGTCGAAGCTCCAGGACTTCAGCGCCTGTTCGACTTCGGCCCGCGTCATGCCGTTGCGGAATTCACCGACTTCCCAGGCGTGAACGGGCAGGGTGACCAGGGCGGTGGCGAGGAGGGCGACGGCTCGGCGTTTCATGCGTGTTGAATGGGCAAAAGTGCCGCAAGCATACCGCAGCCGTGCGCTTACTTGCCCAGCATGGCGCCGAACACCTTCTTCAGCAGATCGCTGCCGGCCTGCATCGGGTTCGCGCGCAGCGCGGCCTCCTTTTCGCCGATCACGGTGTAGAGGCGGTCGAGCGCCTCGCGCGTGACGTAGTGGTCCACACTCGCCTGTTCCCTGTCGATGAGGTTGAACTGCGCGGCCATGCCAGCGTACTGGTTGTATTGTCGCGCCAGGCCCACCTGGTCGGTGGTCGCCTTGACGATGGGGCCGAAGCGCTCGGTGAGTTGCGTCTCGGTCTTGCCGCGGAAGAAATCGGTTGCCGAGGTCTTGCCGCCGGTCAGGATGCCCTTCGCGTCCTCCAGCGTCATTTCCTTCACTGCGTCGACCAGCAGCGTCTTCGCTTCGGGCACGGCGGCTTCCGCGGCGCGGTTCATCGATAGCACCAGTTCGTCGGCTTGCCGGCCCAGGCCAACCATGCGCATCGCCTTTTCCGCCTTCTGCAGGCTGGGCGGCAGCGGGATCTTCAGCGCCGCGTTGCCGAAGAAACCGTCCTTCTGTCCGAGCTGAGCGACCGCGGCCTCGGCGCCGCGCATCAGCGCCTCCTTCAAGCCCGCGTTGATGTCGCTGCCCGGCAGCGCGTCGACGCCGCTGGCAGCCGGCGCCGTGGACGGGCTGGCGGGCTTGTTGATCACACCCTTGAGCATCTCGCCCCAGTCGAAGGCGTAGGCGGGCACGGCCAGGGCAAGGCCGGCGGCAAGCAGGGTCGAAGCAATCAGCGGGCGCATGATGATCTCCTGAGACGGGGGAGGCTACAGCACTTCTGCAGCATAGTCGGCGAGGCGCGAACGCTCACCCCGCTGCAGGGTCACGTGTCCGTTGTGCGGCCACCCCTTGAAGTGATCGACGACGTAGGTGAGGCCGGAACTGCCCTCGGTGAGGTAGGGCGTGTCGATCTGTGCGATGTTGCCGAGGCACACCACCTTGGTGCCGGGCCCCGCGCGCGTGATGAGCGTCTTCATCTGCTTCGGGGTGAGGTTCTGCGCCTCGTCGATGATGAGGAACTTGTTGAGGAAGGTGCGGCCGCGCATGAAGTTCAGCGATTTCACCTTGATGCGCGAACGGATCAGATCCTGCGTCGCGGCGCGTCCCCAGTCGCCGGCCTCGTCGTCGCTCTTGTTCAACACGTCGAGGTTGTCCTCCAGCGCACCCATCCACGGCGTCATTTTCTCCTCCTCGGTGCCGGGCAGAAAGCCGATGTCCTCGCCCACCGGAACGGTGACGCGCGTCATGATGATCTCGCTGTAGAGCTTCTTGTCGAGCACCTGCGCCAGTCCGGCGGCCAGCGTCAGCAGGGTCTTGCCGGTACCGGCCTGGCCGAGCAGGCTGACGAAATCGATCTCGGGATCCATCAGCACGTTGAGCGCGAAATTCTGCTCGCGGTTGCGTGCGGTGATGCCCCACACGTTGTTCTTGTGATGGCTGTAATCCTTCACCGTCACCAGTTCCGCCTGTTTGCCCTCCACCTTCAGTACCTTGGCGTAAAGAGGATTGGGCCCTTCCTGGTAGACGAATTCGTTGGGCAGCAGCGTGGGTACCAGCGGACCCTTGATGCGGTAATAGGTGTGGCCATTGCCCTGCCAGGATTCCATGCCCTTGCCGTGGGTCTCCCAGAAATCGCCCGGCAGCTCACGCAGGCCGCTGTAGAGGAGATCGGTATCCTCCAGCACCTTGTCGTTGAAGTAGTCCTCGGCCGGCAGTCCCAGCGCACGCGCCTTGATGCGCATGTTGATGTCCTTCGACACCAGGATGACCTGGCGCTTGGGATGCAGGCGTGACAGGAACAGCACCACGCCGAGTATCTGGTTGTCGACCTTGGAGGTGGGCAGGCTGAGGGGAATGTCGCCGGTAATCACCTGCGTTTGCAGGAACAGCCTGCCGGTCGCCGCGTTGTGGCTGAACGGGCCGAGCGGGACGCCCTGCTCGATGTTGTCGAGCTTGCAGATGATTTCGTCGAGGAAGCGGCTGGCCTGACGTGCGTTGCGCGACACCTCGCTCATGCCGCGCTTGTGCTGGTCGAGCTCTTCCAGAGTGGCGATCGGCACAAAGATGTCGTGTTCCTCGAAACGCACGAGGCTGGTGGGGTCGTGCATAAGCACGTTGGTATCCAGCACGAAGAGCTTGGTCTGGGCAGCGGATTTTCTCGGCATGTTGGCGGCACGAAGTTGCAGGTGCGTTCATCCTACAACAAGGCGATGGCGGCTTGTGGCGCTGCGCATACAAAATCGGTGGAGGCCTTTGCTCGGGTTTCGGCACGCGGATTTGTCATTACAATGTCCGTTTTCACTCGCGCGGGCAGGTTGGGCGGATGAGTGCCCGCTTGCCGCACGTCATCCACATGGCGCGATGGATCGCACTGTTGTTGATGCTGCTGTCGGGTGTGCCGGTCGTGGCGGAGACGCTGCCGCTGGCGCAACTCGCCGTACCGCCCGGCTTTGCGGTGGAACTCTTTGCGCGCGTGCCCAACGCGCGGCAGATGGCACTCGGCGAGCGCACGCTGTTCGTCGGCAGCATGCGTGCCGGCAAGGTCTACGCGATTCCGCTCGCGGGCCCGCGCACGCCGCGCGTCATCGCCGAGGGACTCGCCCTGCCGGTCGGCGTCGCGTTCCGTGACGGTGATCTCTACGTTTCCGCCGTCGATCGCGTGCTGCGCCTGCGCGGCATCGAAGCGCGCCTTGCCAGCCCACCCCGTGCGGAAGTGGTCAGCCGCGCCTGGCCCGGCGACACCCATCACGGCTGGAAATTCATCGCCTTCGGCCCCGACGGCAAGCTCTACGTGCCGGTCGGTGCGCCGTGCAACATCTGCGAGCCAGCCCCCGAGCGTTACGCGATCATCACGCGCATCGACGTCGCGGGTGGCATGCCGGAAGTCGTTGCGCGCGGCGTGCGCAACACCGTGGGCTTCGACTGGCATCCGCGTACCGGCGAACTCTGGTTCACCGACAACGGCCGCGACTGGATGGGGGACGATGCACCGCCCGACGAACTGAATCGCCTGCGCCAGCCCGGACTGCACTTCGGCTACCCGTATTGCCATGGCGGCACCCTGGCCGACCCCGAGTTCGGCGCCAAGGCGTCCTGCGAGACCTTCGAGGCGCCGGCGCAGAATCTCGGTGCGCACGTCGCCGCGCTGGGGATGCGCTTCTACACCGGGTGGCAGTTTCCCGCGCGCTATCGCGGCGCCATTTTCATTGCCGAGCATGGCTCGTGGAACCGAGCCAGCAAAAGCGGTTTCCGTGTCAGCGTGGCGCGGCTCGACGGCGACCGTGTGACCGCGTACGAGCCCTTCGTCACCGGCTGGCTGCAGGGCGAAACTGCGTGGGGGCGCCCTGCCGACGTACTGGGGCTGCCCGACGGCAGCCTCCTGGTGTCGGACGATCATGCCGGTGCGATCTATCGCATCGTCTATCGCGGCAGCCGGTAAAATGTGCGCGATGAAGCTCCTCGTTCTGGACACCTCCACCGAATGGTGCTCGGCCGCGCTATGGCTCGACGGCCGCGTCGAAGCGCGCCGCGTGCACGCCGGCCAGCGGCACAGCAGCCTGCTGCTGCCGATGATCGATGCGCTGCTGCGCGAGCAGGGCGTGGCGCTGCGCGAACTCGACGCCATCGCCTATGGCGCGGGGCCTGGTTCGTTCACTGGTTTGCGCATCGCCTGCGCGGTGACGCAGGGGCTGGCGTTCGGCGCCGGGCTGCCGGTGGTCGGCGTGTCCACGCTGGAATCGATCGCCGAGCAGGCCGGTGCCGAACAGGTGCTGACCGTCCTCGACGCGCGCATGGCCGAGGTGTACTGGGCGGCCTACCGCCGCGACGGCGCGGGCTGGCGCACCGTATGCGCGCCGCAACTGGCGGTGCCGGATACGGTGACCGTTCCCGGAGAGGGCGCCTGGGTCGGCGCGGGCAACGGTTTTGCGGCCCTGGCGGACGTCCTGCCTCCGCGCCTGGTGTCGCGACTCGTGCGCATCGATGACACGCTGGTGCCGGACGCCGCGGCGATGGCGCGACTCGCGGTGCGTGCGCTGGAGCGTGGTGCAGCCGTCGACGCCGCACTCGCCGCGCCCCTCTATTTGCGCGACAAGGTGGCGCTGACGGTGGATGAGCGCCGCGCGAGACAGACGGCATGAGCGCCGTGTTCGAAGTCCGGCACAGCGTGCGTCCGATGGACGCGGCGGACCTGCCGCGCGTTCACCATATCGAACTGGCGAGCCATGCCCATCCCTGGACACCGCGCAATTTCTCCGACTCGCTCGTTGCCGGCTACGGCATGTGGGTGCGTGAGGCCGACGGCGAGATCATCGGCTACTATGTCCTCATGGCCGGGGCGGGCGAAGCCCATCTGCTCAATCTCACCATCGCACCCACTTGGCGCCGCCACGGTCTGGGGCGCGAAATGCTGGAACACAGTGTCCTTAGCGCACGCACACACCACGCGGAAAACCTCTTTCTCGAAGTGCGCCTCTCCAATGCCGCCGCCATTGCCCTTTACCGCAGCAGCGGCTTCGTCGATCTGGCGGTGCGGCGCGGCTACTATCCCGCGCGCGACGGGCGCGAGGATGCGCTCATCATGCGGCGTGACCTGACATGCTGAGCCGCGCCGAGGTCTTCGAGGAACTCGGCATCGGCCCGGTCTGGCGTCTGCGTGACGCATCCGCGGCCGACGCGCCGCCGACCGCTCACCCCGCGCCCGTCATCGACTGGGATGCGCTGGCCGACGCCGTGGCGCGCTGCACGGCGTGCAAGCTCCATCTCACGCGCACCCAGGGCGTGCTCGGTGTCGGCGACCGCAACGCCGACTGGCTCATCGTCGGCGAGGCACCCGGCGCCGATGAGGACGCCCAGGGCGAGCCCTTCGTCGGCCAGGCGGGCAAGCTGCTCGATGCCATGCTCGCGGCCATCGGCCTTGCGCGCGGCGCCAACGTCTACATCGCCAATGTCCTGAAATCGCGCCCGCCGGGCAACCGTCAGCCCGAAGCCGACGAGATTGCCGCGTGCCTGCCGTACCTGTTGAACCAGATCGCGCTCATCCGGCCGAAGATCATTCTCGCCCTCGGCCGTGTCGCCGCCCAGACGCTGCTGGAAACCGACGAAACCATCGCCCGTCTGCGCGGCCGCGTGCACGCATTCCGGGGCATACCCCTCATCGTCACCTATCATCCCGCCTACCTCCTGCGCAACCTGCCGGACAAGGCGCGGGCATGGGAGGACCTGTGCCTGGCACGGCGCACGATGACCATGACCCCTGACCCCTGACCCCTGACTCCTTCGATGAAACTCCTGCACCCCGCCCTCAAGGTTCGCCTGCTCTACATGTCCCCGCTCGGCCATCACCAACTGGCGCTCTGGCTGCCCGGTGACGTATCGCACGGCGAGGCACAGATCGACCTCGGCGAGCGTATCGAACGCGAACTGCCGGTGGAAACGTTTCGCAGCGACATCGCGCCGTTGCGCGTGGGCCGTTTCTATCCATCGCAACTGCTGAAGCTCGACGATGCGCCGGCGCCGATGTTCCGCGTGCTGAAGTGCGACGCCACGCGCTTCGTCGCCGATTTCAGCCACCCCCTGCAGGCGCGCGTATTCACCGTCGACAGCAGCAAGGCGGACATGCCGACCGAGCCGGTGGGCAAGCTCGAACACCTGCTGCAATGGGCCGGCATGGAGGGCGCACTCGACACACCAGCGGATTTCAGCGCGCCGGACGCGTTCGCACGCGACGATGAGACGCCGGACAGCGTGTTCTATGCCGAAGCGCGCCGGCTGACCCACGTCGACGCGGTGTGCGCACGCCGCATCCAGGCCCTGTACCGCACCGTGTTGCCGCCGCAGGCGCGGGTGCTCGACCTCATGGCGGGCTGGCGCTCGCACCTGCCCGACACCGTGACGCCGGCGGTCGGCCTTGGCATGAACGCCGAGGAAATGGCGGACAATCCGCAACTCGCCGAGCACGTCGTGCACGACCTCAATACCGAACCGCGTCTGCCGTTTGCCGACGCCAGCTTCGATGCCGTGGTATGCAGTCTCTCGTTCGAATATCTGACGCAGCCGCAGGCGGTGGTCGACGAAGTCCGGCGCGTGCTGAAGCCGGGTGGCGTGTTCGTGGTGACGCTGTCGCATCGCTACTTTCCGCCCAAGGTGATTCGCCTGTGGACGCAACTGCATCCGATGGAGCGCATGGCCTGGGTCGCGAGCCTGCTTGCGGCGGCCGGCTTCGGCAAGATCAAGACCTACGTCGAACACGGTCTCAAGCGGCCGAAGGACGACCGCTATGCCGACCGCCTGCCGGAATCGGATCCGCTGTTTGCGACCTGGGGCGTGGCACCCTGATATGCTGTTGCGATAATTCATACAGGAGACGTGCGATGCTGAAATGGCTGATGACGGTTTTCATGGCGCTGGCCCTGTCCGGCTGCGGCTACAACACCCTGCAGACCACCGACGAGGACATCAAGGCGACCTGGGCGGAGGTGCTGAACCAGTACCAGCGCCGTGCCGATCTCGTCCCCAACCTCGTCAATGTGGTGAAGGGCTACGCTGCGCACGAGGAAAAGGTGTTCATGGAAGTCACCGAAGCGCGCGCGCGGGTCGGTGCCATGCAGGCGACGCCGGAGCTGGTCAATGACGAGGCGGCCTTCCAGAAATTCATTGCCGCGCAGGGTGAGCTGACCGGCGCGATTTCCCGGCTCCTGCTGGTCGCCGAGAATTACCCGCAACTGAAGGCGGACGGCCTGTTCCGCGACCTGCAGGCGCAACTGGAGGGTACCGAGAACCGCATCACCGTCGCGCGCAACCGGTACATCGACGCGGTCAAGGCCTACAACGTCACGGTGCGTGCCTTCCCGTCCAACCTCACCGCGATGCTGTTCGGCTACACGACCAAACCCAGCTTCACGGTGGAAAACGAAAAGGCGATCGCCACGCCGCCCAAGGTCGATTTCGGCGCGCCGGCCGCCCCTGCACCCGCGAACTGACGCGCGCATGCGGCGTTCCGCCCTTGGCTTCGCGCTTGCGCTGTGCGCGCTGCTGGTCTGGGCACAGGTGGCGGTGCCGGATCTGGCGCGCCGCGTCACCGATCTGACAGCGACGCTCGATGCGGCGCAGGTCGCGGCGCTGGAAGCAAGGCTTGCCGCATTCGAGGCGCAGAAGGGCAGCCAGATTGCGGTACTGATCGTGCCCAGCACCGCACCCGAGGACATCGCGCAGTTCGGCATCCGTGTTGCCGAAGCGTGGAAGATCGGCCGCGCCCGCGTCGACGACGGCGTGATCCTCATCGTGGCGAAGGACGACCGCACGCTGCGCCTGGAAGTCGGTTACGGTCTGGAAGGCGCGATTCCCGACGCGGTGGCGAAGCGGGTGATCGCGGAGATCATCGTGCCGCACTTTCGCGATGGTGATTATGCCGGCGGCATCGACGCGGGCGTTACCCAGCTCATGCGTCTGATCGAGGGCGAAGCGCTGCCTCCGCCCGCATCGGCACCCGCCTCCGGCGCCGACGAGGGCCGCTTCATGCTGCTGGTGATCGGCGGCATCGTCGCCGGCTGGGCGCTCTCCCTGCTGATGAGCCGGCCGGCCGCGGGCGGCCTGGCCGCGCTCGGTAGCGGCGTGGCCGGCGCCATGCTGTTCGGCCTGAGCCCGCTGCTGTTTTTCCTGGTGATCTTCGTGTTCGTCATGGTCGCCGGCGGCGGACGCGGCGGCACGGGGTGGTCGAGCGGTGGCGGCTCCTGGGGTGGCGGCGGTGGTAGTTCCTGGGGCGGCGGTGGCGGCGGATTCGGCGGCGGAGGCGCATCGGGGCGATGGTGAGACTCAAGCGTGTACTGCGCCAACTGTTCACTCCGCATTGGGCCTGGAAACGCGCCTTTCCCCAGGCGACACTCGACACCATCGAAGCGGCGATCCGCACCTCGGAGCGGCACCACGCTGGCGAGATCCGCTTCGTCATCGAAAACAGCCTGCCGCTCCGGCTGGCGTGGGGCGGCACCAGCGGGCGCGTTCGTGCGCTCGAGCTGTTCTCCGTATTGCGCGTGTGGGACACCGAGGCCAACAGCGGCGTGCTGATCTACCTGCTGCTCGCCGACCGCGACATCGAGATCGTCGCCGACCGCGGCATCGCCGCGCGGGTGGTGCGCGCGGAGTGGGAAGCGATCGCGCGCAGCATGGAAAGCGCGTTCCGTCAGGGCGACTTCGCCCGCGGTGCACTGGCCGGCATTGCGGCGGTGAATGCCCTGCTTGCCCTCCATTGTCCGCCGCCGGCGCATAATCGCAATGAACTGGATGACCGGCCACTCATACTGGGGAGATGAAATGCAGGCATACGTAGGGTGGTGGATTCTGGCAGCGGTGCTGGTGGGTCTCGAACTCACCAGTGGTACCTTCTATCTGCTGGTGTACGGCATCGCCGCCGCTGCGGCAGGCCTCGCCGCCTGGCTCGGCGCAAGCTTTCTGGTGCAATTGCTGTCGGCGGGGGTGGTCGCCGTGCTCGGCAAGGTGTTGCTCAACCGCTGGAAGCGCGATACCGGCCATCCCGAAGCGAGCGTGCAGGACATGGACATTGGCCAGAGCGTGCAGCTGGAGTCGTGGCAGGACGGGCGCGGGCAGGTGCGTTACCGTGGCGCGCTGTGGGACGCGGAAGCGGAATCGGCCGCGGTCGACCCTGCGCGGCCGCTTTTCATCCGCGCCGTGCGCGGTAACGTGCTGGTGCTGGGCAACTGACAACAACGGAGACAAACATGGATATCGTCGCACTGGTTCTGCTCGCTGTCATCGCCATCGTCATCGCCAAGGGCGTGCGCGTGGTGCCGCAACAGAACGCCTGGGTGGTCGAGCGGCTCGGCAGGTTTCACGCCGTCCTCGCGCCGGGGCTCAATCTGGTGATCCCCTTCATCGACAATGTCGCCTACAAGCATTCGCTGAAGGAGGTGCCGCTCGACGTGCCGAGTCAGGTCTGCATCACCCGCGACAACACGCAACTTGCCGTCGACGGCGTGCTGTACTTCCAGGTGACCGACCCGAAAATGGCGTCCTACGGATCGAGCGATTACATCGGGGCGATCACCCAACTGGCGCAGACCACCCTGCGTTCGCTGATCGGCCGCATGGAAATGGATCGAACCTTCGAGGAGCGCGAGGAAATCAACCGTGGCGTGGTCATGGCGCTGAACGAGGCCTCGGTCAACTGGGGGGTGAAGGTGCTGCGCTACGAAATCAAGGACCTTACGCCACCCAAGGACATCCTCACCGCCATGCAGCGGCAGATCACCGCCGAGCGCGAGAAGCGCGCGCTGATCGCTTCCAGCGAGGGCCGCATGCAGGAACAGATCAACCTTGCCAGCGGCGAGCGCGAGGCGGCGATCCAGCAATCGGAGGGTGACAAGCAGGCGGCGATCAACGTCGCCCTGGGCGAGGCCGAGGCGATCAAGGCGATCGCCGCTGCCAACGCCGAGGCGATTGCCCGCGTCGCGCTGGCGATCGAAAAACCGGGTGGCATGCAGGCGGTCAATCTCAAGGTCGCGGAAAAATACGTCGAAGCCTTCTCCGGTATCGCCAGGACCGGCAACACCCTGATCGTGCCGTCCAATATGGCCGATCTCGCCACGTTGATCGCCGGCGCGATGAGCGTGGTCAAGGCCCAGCAAGCCGGCAGCAGCGATCCGTCTTGAAATTCAGTGGATGACGTCGTTGCGGTGGCGTAGCCAGATGGCCGTCATCACCGCGCTGATGAACAGGCCGAATACCCAGATGATGGTGTGGATGTGCCATTCGGCGCGCATCATCATGGCGTAGGCGCCGGTAAGCACGAGAATGCTGATGTTCTCGTTGAAGTTCTGCTGCGCGATCGAATGTCCGGCCCCCATCAGCAGATGGCCGCGATGTTGCAGCAGCGCATTCATCGGCACCACGAAGTAGCCCGCCAGCACGCCGCCGAGCAGCAGCAGCAGCGCGGCGGGCAGCACGCTTTCCACCCAGATCAGCGCGATGGGCACGAAACCGAGCAGGATGCCGGCCGGCAATACGCCGATGGCATTCTGCAGGCGCACGAACCTGCCGGCGAACATTGCGCCGAGGGCGATGCCCACGGCGGAAGCGGCGGTGAGCTGGGTGGCCTGGTCGAGGCCGAATTTCAGGTTGAGCGCGGCCCAGGTGATGACCAGCAGGCGCAGCGTCGCGCCGACACCCCAGAACAGCGTGGTGACCGCGAGCGAGACCTGGCCGAGGGGGTCGCGCCACAGCAGCGTGAAACTGTGCCAGAAGTCGTGCAGGATGAATGCGGGCGTTTTGCTCGGTAGCGCGTGATCGATCGGCAGGCGCGGAATGAACAGGTTGGCGAGTGCCGCGGCGAGATACAGACCGGCGATGATGACGATGGCGAACTTTGGTGCGATGAGCGTCGATTGCATGCCCAGCGCCGCAAGCGTCTGCGCGGCGAGCTCGGGATTGATGAGTACGCCGCCGATGATCGCGCCGAGCACGATGGCCGCGACGGTGGTGCCTTCCATCCAGCTGTTGGCGACGACCAGCCGGTCCGGCGGCAACAGCTCGGTGAGAATGCCGTACTTGGCCGGCGAGTACATGGCCGCGCCGATGCCGACGATGGCATAGGCGAGCAGGGGATGCAGCCCGGCCAGCATTACTGCTGTGCCGGCGAACTTGACACTGTTGGCGATCAGCATGACGCGCCCCTTGGGCACCGCGTCGGCGAATGGCCCGACCAGCGGCGCCAGCACGATGTAGGCGATGACGAACACCGTCTGCAAGAGTGGCGAATGCCAGTCCGGCGCGGCGAAAAACAGCAGCAAGCCGATGGCGGCGAACAGCAGGGCATTGTCCGCGAGAGCCGAGAGGAACTGCGCCAGCAGGACGGTGTAGAAGGCGCGGTTCACGCTGTGGGAAGCTGTGGACAACCAGCAAGAGCGGGTCGGGGTGCTTTCAACACGGGCGGGTTTGTGGTTGAATAAAAAACTTTTTTGACCCGGGAGGGCGAGTTTATGGCCGACCGCAGACTGCAAGTATTCTACACCGTCGCCAAACAGCTCAGTTTCACGCGCGCCGCCGACCTCTTGTACATGACCCAGCCGGCGGTGACCTTCCAGGTCAAGCAGCTTGAAGAACACTTCACCACGCGTCTGTTCGAGCGCAGCCACGGCAAGATTTCCCTCACCCCGGCGGGTGAACTGGTGATGGGCTATGCCGAGCGCATCCTCGCGCTGACTGCGGAAATGGAAGCGCGCGTCGGCGAACTGACCGGCATGGTGACCGGGCCGCTGATGATCGGCGCGTCGACCACCATTGCCGAGTATCAGCTGCCGCGTATCCTTGGCGAATTCAAGGAGCGTTTCCCCCAGGTACAGGCCCGCCTCACGGTCGCCAACTCCGAAACCGTCGCCGCCAAGGTGGCCGAGCACAGCCTTGACGTCGGTCTCATCGAGGCCCCGTCGCACAACCCGCATCTCACTACGCTCGCCTGCTGCGAGGACGAGCTGGTGATGATCTGTGCGCCGAATCACCCCCTGGCGTCGCGCTACAGCGTTACGGCGAAGGAGATCGCGGAACATCCTTACGTGTCGCGCGAGCACGGTTCCGGTACCCGCGAGGTCGTCGACGATTTCTTCAAGGGCAACGGCGTCAATCCTGACGACCTGCGTATCGAGATGGAGCTCGGTAGTCCCGAGGCGATCAAGGGGGCAGTCGAGGCGGGCCTCGGCGTGGCGATCATGTCCGCATCCACGGTGGTCAAGGAAATCCAGCTCGGCACGCTGGCGGCAGTGCCGCTGAAACCGCGCCTGACGCGCGTGCTGTCGATGGTCTATGCGAACGAGAAATTCCGCAGCAAACTGCTCGACGCCTTCATCGGCTTCGTCGAGAACAGATTCCAGGATTGCGGTGTAAAAGTCGTTCCGGTGAAGCGTTCCTCCAAGGGCCGCGGGCGCTGATGCGCGACAGCAGGCAGTTGTTATCGCTGTTTCGTGCCTTGTCGCCCGGGCGCAAGGCGGCACTGCTTGAATATGCCGAGTTTCTCGCTTCGCGCGAGGAGCACGATACGGCGAATGCCCTGCCGACCGAGCCACTGGCGATTCCGCGACCGGCCGAGGAGAATGTCGTCAAGGCGATCCAGCGCCTGATGCAGACCTATCCCATGCTCGAACGCAACCGCATCTTTCACGAGGCTTCGTCACAGATGACGCGCCATCTCATCCACGGCGTTGCCGCCACGGAAGTCATCGACGAGCTTGAACGCATCTTCGTGCGCCATTATCAGCTGCATCTCGAGGCGCGCGATCCGGACCAGGGTTGAGTGTGGAGCGCCCAACGACGTTCGTGCCCCGGGCTTGACGGAGCACGGTTTGCCGCGCAAATGAGCGGTTTGCGGGGGTGGTGGCCGGGTTCGGCGCGCGCGAGTGCGCTACCGGATGGGACGAGCCGCCTCACTATTGACCTTCCCTCGATTTTTCGTCTTCCAACAGGCGGGGTTCATGCTACCTGTTTTTCCGTCGGTTGAGCTGTCAGCCAATCATGCATGAACTGCGTCGGCGACTTGTAGCCCAGCGTCGAGTGCAGCCGTTTCCGGTTGTAAAACACCTCGATGTATTCGAACGCCGTCGCCTTCATGTCCTCGCGCGTGGCAAATC
>Ga0066256_1001302_pt1 | contig 36132 bp, 23 predicted proteins | sample ThiBio_1000_biof_FD_87107 | JGI IMG/M metagenome (GOLD analysis project Ga0066256, IMG submission 87107) | Wastewater bioreactor microbial communities from Cape Town, South Africa - Thiocy_expt_1000_biof (version 2) | ecosystem: Engineered > Bioreactor > Thiocyanate-remediating >... | reverse complement strand
CGCGTGAACACGAATGTGAGAGGCAGGTTCTCGACGGCCCCGGCGGCGTCGTCGCGGGCAAGGGCGGCCACATGCACGTCCTCGCCCGCGCGGTAGATGCCGCGCTCGGTCCAGGCATAGACGTCGAGCGCGCCGGGCGCGGCGCGCCCCGTCACACCACGGTCGGACAGGTCGAAGCCGGCGCGACCCATGTCGAGGAAGACGAAATCGCTGTCGCCCTGCTTGGCCATCAGCACGGCCGGCACCATGCCGCCTTCACCGCGCGTCAGGCCGGGATTGAAGACGGCGCGCCCCTCGGCGTCGGTCTTGGCCGTGCCGAGGATCTCGTTGTTCCTGGCAAGCAGCGTCAGTTCGGCGCCGGCGATCGGCTTTGCGCTGCCGAGCGAGCGGGCAAAGACGTTGAGCCCGTCCTGGCCGGTATAAGTGGACAGGCCGATGTCGGAGACGACGAACCATTGCGTGGCGCGCGAGTTGTAGCTGTCGCTCTTGTCGTTGGCGGGCTGCGCGGTGAGCACATAGACGCCGGGCTTGCGCTGCGGCAGCGCTTCGTCGACGGGGAAGGAGGTGGTCACCTCCTTGTTGAGGTCGTTGCCGACCTCAAGTTTGCCCTGCCAGATCGGCTCGCCCATCTGGTCGGAAATGGTCGAGATGTCGTAGCCGTCGAGCTGGCGCAGGAACTGGTAACCGGAGAGAAGCTGCGCCAGCGAGCGGTCGCCGATGCGGTAGAGCTTCATGTCGGCGGCGTCCATGTTGACGGTGACGACCGGGATGCCGCGCCGCGCGCCAGCCGGCAGCACGAAGCTATCGCCGGTGAAGCGCACCGAGGCGGCGCGGTCCTGCACATAGATCGACAGCGTGGTCGGCACCGCCGTGACCTCGCCGATGGCGGCAGGCAGGCCGGCGCGGAAGGTCACGTCATAATGCTGGCCGTGCTCAAGTCCCTCGACGCAGATCTGCTTGTCCTTGGCCTCGACGCCCTTCGGCGCCGCATTGTCGACGGTGACGAACTGGGCATAGTCGACGCCGCTCTTCACCAGCTCTTCCGAGAACTGGGCGCAGATGCGTGGCGCACTGGTGTCGGCGTCGACGGAATGGTCGATGACGCGGAAGCCCTTGCGCGACTTCAGGTCCTCATACTCGGCCCGCACGGCCGGCGAATTGACCAGCCCCAGGCTCGCCTCATAGGCCTGCAGGGCCGGGCGGAAGAGGTCGCGGCGGTCGAGGCCGGCGGCGATCAGCGCCAGCACCTCGGCGCGCGCCGATTTCGTGCGCGACAGCTTGTAGGCGTTGAAACCGGCGGAGGTGGCATTGGCCGGCAGGGTGGAGGCTTCGTTTGTGTTGGCGGCCGGCTGGACTGCAAGTGTCTCGCGCGCCAGGGCGAGCCAAAGCTTGCCGTCGTCCGGCAACAGCGAGACGGCGCCCTCGTAGCGCAGCATGGCGGAGCGGTGGTCGCCGGTCAGCGCCGATTGCTCGGCCGCAGCCTCCAGCGAAGCGAGCCCGTCGGTCGGCTTCACATAGGCCGGCCCGGTGAGCTTGTCCTTGTACTGCTGGGCCTGGTCGGCCATCCAGTTGGGGAAGAAGGTGATTGCCGGCGGCGCGCCGATGTCGGGCTCGCCGTCCACATTGACCACCTTGCCGGCAACTGCGCCGGCAAAGGGTTTCATCTGGTTGTAGTCGGATTTGAGGAAACACCATTTGGCCTTGGTGTTGTAGGTGAAGGCGCGACAGCTGGGATCGCCGAGACAGGTCGTCTTGCACTGATCGAGGCTGACGTTCTGGTCGGACCGGAGATCGAAGCCGAAATAATCCGAGTTGTCCGACGTCACCACCCGCCGTGCCTCGGCTCCCTGCGCGGCGCCATTCAACGCCATCAGCAGAAAGACCAGCACCGACAAGCCACGAACCGCGTGCATTGCCATGACACCCTCCCGACAATCTGCCTTCGCGCCGCCCGATACCCGAATCGTTTCAAGGGTTAAAGCGCGAGTATTCCCAAGTTCCGTAACGCCTGGATGCGCCCGGATGGCCGCATATCGCTCCAGTGCCCAAGTTTGTTCAAGCTTCAGTCAGGCTTGTCAACGCAAGGGCGCGACGGGGAACCGCCCGTCGACGGTTTCTTTTCCGGCCAAGGACCGGTATGGGACAGTCGTTTCACGGGATTGGGGATCACACTTTCTTGCGGCGACGCAAAAGGTGTGAATTCCAAGCCCGTCCTATTTCAGACAATTGGATTGTGGCCCCTTTACGAGCGCTTCAGAACTTCATTCCAATTTTAGTTTTGCGAATTAGGTTGCGGTCGAATTAGGTTGTTTTAATGCCCGTGCGTGAAGAGCAGATGTCAGGAAGGGCCGCGCCAGGGCGCGTGCTTCCGCGCGTCCTGCTCGCCGCCGCACTGTGCGCGACCACGCTCGCCGTTGAATCGAAGGCTGCCGCTGCTTTCGAGATTTTCGGCATCAAGCTATGGGGATCCTCCAAGAACGAGGATGCCGATATCGTCGATCCGCTGCGCTATTCGACCTCGATCACGTCGTCGGACGCGGACAAGGACCTCATCAAGAAACTGGAGAACGCTTCGGCGCTCAAGGGCGACGAGGATCATCCGGTTTCCGGCTCGCTTGGCCTGCTGGCCAAGGCGCGTTCCGATCGCGAGCAACTCGTGGCGGCGCTCTACGCCGACGCACGCTATGAGGGCATCGTCAACATCTCTATTGCTGGCAAGTCGCTGGACGAATTACCGCCCGACGCGGAATTCAAGGGACCGCAGCCGATCCCGGTCGAGATCAACGTGACCGCGGGACCGAGATTCACGCTTGGCAACATCCACCTCAAGGGCGACGCGGCGGGGCTGATGAGCGCCGACTACGGTCTGATCGCCGGCGGCGACGCGGGTTCAGGCGCCGTGCTCAGGGCCGAGGCGCTGATCGTGCGGACCTTGAAGGAACAAGGCAGGCCACTGGCCAAGGTCACGGATCGCGAGATCGTCGCCGACCACGCCACCGCGACGCTCGATGTGACGCTGACGGTCGCGGCCGGCCCGGTGGCCGGCTACGGCGCCACCACCGTCGAGGGCACCGACAAGGTGGATCGCGACTTCACCGAATACATGACCGGGCTGAAACGGGGCCGGCAGTACTCGCCCCAGGAGATCAGCGACGCGCGCGACCGGCTGCTGGCGCTCGAAGTGTTCAACAGCGTCACCTTCAAGGAGGCCGACCAGCTCGACGCCGACGGCAACATCCCGATCGATGTCCGGGTGAGTGAGCGCAAGCCCCGTTTCTTCGGTGTCGGCGGTACCTATTCCACCATCGACGGGCTCGGGCTCGAGGGGTACTGGGGCCACCGCAACCTGTTCGGCCACGCCGAGAAACTGCGCATAGACGGCGCCATCAGCGGCATCGGCACCAACAGCGTCAGCAAGCTCAACTACAATGCCGGCATCATGTTCGAGAAGCCCGGCGTGATCGGGCCGGCGTCGAAGTTCTTCGCCAACGTCAAGACGGTGTTCGAGCACCCGGACGCCTACGACCACTTCTCGATCAAGGGCGGCGTCGGCCTGTCCTATGAACTGGACAAGAAGCAGACGGTGTCGGCGGAAGTATCGCTCGACTATTCCAGGATCCACGACGCTTTCGGCGAACATCGCTACCTGATCGCCAGCGTGCCGCTGCAGTATGTCTACGACAACCGCGACAATCGGCTCAACCCGACGAGAGGCTTCCGTGTGCTTGCCTATGCCGAGCCGAGCTACGACTTGCTGAGCGGCGCGACCTTCCTCAAGCTGCGGGGTGAGGGCTCGGCCTACCAGTCGCTGGACAGCGCCAGCAAGTTCGTCTTCGCCGAGCGCGTCGCCATCGGCTCGATCGTCGGCACCGATCTCGAACATGTGCCCGCCGATCGTCGCTTCTATTCTGGTGGCGGTGGCTCTGTGCGTGGCTATGCCTATCAGGGCATCGGTCCGAGAGACAGCACCGGGCAACCCACCGGCGGCCTCTCCTACTTCGAGACCTCGGTCGAGATGCGCATGGCCGTCACAGATACGATCGGCATCGTGCCGTTCATCGATGCCGGCACAGTTTCAATCCGGCAGACGCCGAGCTTCTCCAACCTCAAGGTCGGCGCCGGCGTCGGCCTGCGCTACATCACACCGTTCGGGCCGCTGCGCATCGACGCGGCCGTTCCGCTCAACCGCGATCCTGGCGATCCGCGTTTCGGTATTTATGCCGGCATCGGGCAGGCGTTCTGACGATGAAGACTTTCTGGCGCATCCTTCGCATCCTTTCCTATACGCTGCTCGTCGTCCTGGCCGCGGCGATCGGTGCGCTTGTCGTGCTGACCAAGACCGAGCGCGGTCGCGCCAATCTCGCCAACATGGTCTCGAGCCTCGCCTCCACACCGGACCGCAAGGTCACGGTGAGCGGCCTGGACGGTATCTGGTCGGGAGCGCTGCGCGTCGACCACGTCGTTCTGGAAGACCGTGAAGGCGCCTGGCTGGTGGCGCGCGAGGTTGCTGTCGACTGGTCGCCCCTGGCGCTTCTTTCCAGGAATTTCAGTGCCGACCGCATCGGCGTCGGTCGCATCGAGCTCGCGCGTCTGCCGGTGGCCAGCACCACGCCAAGCCAGAGCAGCAGCGGCGCGACGACCTTGCCTGTTTCGCTCGACATCAAGCGCATCGAAATCCCCGAGATCGCTCTCGGGCAGGCTCTTGCCGGCAGTGGCGTCGCCGAGCTTTCGGCGACGGGTTCCGCCAAGGTCGACGCCGCGCCGCTCGCCGTGGACACGGTGCTCAACGTCAGCCGCCATGATGGCAGGCAGGGCGCGGTGGACGCCAAGGTCCATTTCGCGCCCGCCGACAACAAGCTCGACCTCGACGTCAGGGCGTCCGAGCCTGCGGGCGGCATCATCGCCAATCTGCTCCAGCTGCCGGACGCGCCGCCGGTCGACATCCAGGTGTCGGGCAGCGGGCCGCTGGCCAATTGGAGCGGCAACGGCACCTTCGCCGTCGACGGGCAGGTGGTGACGAGGCTTTCCGCCCGCAACCAGCAGACCGACAAGGGCAACCATGTCGAAGCCAGCGGCGATGGCGACTTCGAACGTTTCCTGCCCGAGAACTTCAAGCCTCTGGTTGCCGGCAAGACCAGCTTCGACGTCGCCGCCACGGTGCTGGCGACCGGCGGTATCGAGGTGCGTCGCGCCAATCTCGAGAGCGATGCCGTGCATGGCACGGTCAAGGGCATCGTCGATCCGGCCGGCGCCTCCGACCTGGCTGTCGACCTCGCCGCAAAGGGCGCGCCGGTGGTGATCAGCGTCGGCTCGAAGGCACAACCGATCACGCTCGCCATAAAGGGCGCCACAGCGCGGGCCTTCGGCGATGGCAAGGCGCCGATCATCGACGTCGGCGCTTCGCTCGTTTCAATCGTCGCCGGCGGCACGCGGCTCGATGACCTCAGCGCCGAGGTTCATTCAGACGCCTTCGACATCCAGAACCGCAGCGGGCCGGTCAATATCAAGCTGGCGGCCGGAGGCCTCAAGACCGACCTCGCGACGCTGGCGCCTCTGGTCACCGGCAAGGTGACGGCCGACCTCGCGGGTGCCATCGGCAAGGACCAGGTGACGCTCGACAAGGGCACGCTGCGCTCCGACGCACTCAACGCCTCGCTCACCGCCGCCGTTGCGCTCGCGGACCTGTCGATGACGTTGAAGATGAACGCCGACGCGGTATCGACGGCACTGCCGCCGCAGATCAGCTCGCTGCTGGGCGAGCGCGTGCAGTTCTCGGCCACCGCCACGCGCGACCCGAAAGGCGCCTTTGCCGCCAATTCGCTGGAATTCACCTCCGGCTCGGTCAGCGCCAGCGGCACCGCCAGCATGCATGGCACCGATATTCAGGCCGACATCAAGGGCAAGCTCGGCGACGTGTCGACCCTTTCCTCGCTGGCGGGCGTGCCGCTCGCCGGCGCGATCGATTTCGCGCTGTCGGCGAACGGCGCCAGCACGGCGCCTGACTTTAACGTCTCGGCCACCAGCGACAGCCTGACGGCGTCCGGGCGCACCGTAAAGGCGGTCAAGCTTGCCGCTTCCGGCAAGGCAGATATCAACAATCCAGCCGCCAACGTCTCGCTGACCGGATCGGCCGAGGGGCAGCCGCTCGACATCCGGGCGGCATTGGTGACCAACGAGGGCAAACGCTCCATCAAGGGCCTCAACCTGTCGCTCGGCGACAGCAAGGTGTCGGGCGATCTCGCGCTCGATGACAGCTTCCTGCCCCTGGGAACGTTGACGCTGCAGGTGCCCGACCTCGGGCCGCTGGCGGCTCTCGGCGGGCAGACCGTGACCGGCGATATCAACGGCACGATCGGCTTCGCCAAGGATGGCGATGCGCCGACGATCTCGATCGACGCCAGGAGCACGGCTATCGCGCGCGAGGCGGTGACGGCCAAGGCCATTTCCGTCAACGCCCTGATCGCGAACTACCTCAAGGCGCCGGCGATCGCCGGCTCGATCAAGGCCGACGGTGTCACGTCCGGCAGCACCGAGATCAGCGGCATCGGCGTCGACCTCAAGCGTGATGGCGATTGGACCAACTTCACCGGCGGGGCAACGATATCGGGGATACCGGCGACGGCATCCGGTCGAGTCAAGATCGCCAGCGGCACCACCAGCGTCGAGATCGGTTCGGGCGAAGCCACCGTGCACGGCATCAAGGCGGCAATCGCCGAGCCGTCCTCACTCGTCATCGCCAACGGTACCGCCACCATCGAGAAGCTGGCGCTCGACCTGGGCGGTGGCTCGGTGACCGTATCGGGCAGCGCCGGCCAGGCGCTCGACGTGACAGCGGTGATATCGGCGCTGCCGGCTGCGCTGGCCAACGAATTCTCCCCTGGACTCGGCGTAGCCGGCACGCTGGACGGCACGGCGCGGGTGACCGGCTCGCCGTCGGCACCCGACGTTCAATTCGGCGCGCGGATGGTGGGCGTCGAGACGAACCAGACGCGCCAGGCCGGGCTCGGTCCGCTCGCGCTCGACGCGGCCGGCAGCTACACGCCGGCCGGCGGTGTGGTGGTCGACAAGGCGACGCTCTCCGGCGAAAAGATCGCCGGCACCGCGCATGGCACCATCAATCCCAACGGCGCGAACGACTTCTCGCTCGACCTTGCATCGAAGGACGGCGCCAGCCTGCCGCTCGCCTTTGGCGATCCAACGAACCCGACCAAGATCGAACTCGGGACGCTTTCGGCGAAGGCGACCGGCCCGGCTGCACAGACGCGGCTTGACGTCACCGCCGCGCTGCCGTCGCTGGTGGCCGGCCCAGCCACGGCAAAGGCGGTTTCGGTGCTGCTGCATTCCGACGGTTTCGACGTCACGAAACGGGCAGGACCTGTTTCCGCCACGGTTTCCGCCGACCGGATCGACCTCGCCAACGCGTCGCTGGCGCCGCTTCTCGCCGGCAAGGTCGTGGCGCAGGTGGCCGGCAACCTCACGCCCGACGCGTTCGGCATCGAGAACGGCTCCTTGCGCAGCGACGCGTTGAATGCCGGCCTCACCGGCAAGGTCTCGCTGGCCGACGGAGCCGTCGACCTCAACCTCAAGGCGGATGCGGCCGCGAGTGCTTTGCCGGCAGCGGCGCGCGGACTGCTGGGCGAGCGTGCCACGCTGAATGCCGCACTCAAGCGCGACGCGGGTGGCGACATCACCGTCAATCCGATCAGGCTGGCTTCCGGTCCGCTCAGTGCGGATGGCCAGGCCAGTGTCACCGACAACAAGGTCAGCGCCGTCATCAAGGGCGTGCTTGCTGATATTTCGGGCTTGTCGAAGGACGCCAAGGGCGCGATTTCCTTTTCGCTCAACGCTGACGGCCCGGTGGCGGCGCCTGATCTCTCCATGACGGTAGGAAGTGACCGGCTGACGGTCGCGGAGCGCGAGATCACCGGGCTGAAGCTCACCGCCACCGGCAAGGCCGACGCGGCAAACCCGGCCGCCAACGTCCAGCTTACCGGTAACGTCGCGGGCCAACCCCTGCAGGGGAGCGCGGTGCTGGCGACGACCAACGGCCAGAGCGCGATCAACGGACTGTTGCTGTCCTTGGGCAAGAACCGGATTTCGGGCGATCTGGCCCTGGATGAGAAATTCGTGCCCGCGGGCACGATCGCCATCGACCTGCCCGACATCGGGCCGCTGGCGGCGCTGGCGCTCCAGAAGGCGGCGGGCGACGTGCGCGGCACGATCGTCTTCACCAAGAAGGGAGACGCGCCGCAGGTAGCCGTCAGGGTCAACACCGCCATGCTCACGCGCGGCGACCTGCAGGCGAAAGCGGTCTCGATCGACGCGCTTGTCGCCAACTATCTCGCGGCTCCAGTCATCTCCGGCAAGATACAGGCCGACACCGTCACCTCGGGCGGCACGGTAATCAGCGGCATCAATGTCGACCTCAAGCGCGACGGCGACTGGACCGGCTTTTCGGGCGGCGCCACGGTCAAGGGCATTCCGGCCAAAGCGGCCGGCAGGGTCAAGGTTGCCGGCGGCGCGACGACGATCGAACTCGCTTCGGGCCAGGCCACCGTGCAGGGTATCAAGGCGGCGATCGCCCAGGCCTCGACGATCTCGATCGCCAACGGCAACACCTCGTTGGACAAGCTGGTCCTCAACCTCGGCGGCGGCACCGCCACGGTGACCGGCAAGGTCGGCCAGTCGCTCGACATCAACGCAGCACTTGCGCGCGTGCCGGTCTCGCTCGCCAACAGCTTCTCGCCGGGCCTCGACGCCGCCGGATCGATCTCGGGCACGGTCAAGGTGACGGGCGCTCCGGCCAATCCGGCTGTCGCCTTCGACCTCAACGCCAGCGGCATACAGACGTCGCAGACGCGCGGCGCAGGTCTCGGTGGGGTCGCGGTTTCGTCGACCGGAACGTTCGGCGGCAACAGGCTGACCTTCCAGGCCAATCTCAGCGACGGCGCCGGCCTTGGATTGAAGGGCGGCGGCTCGGTCACGATGGCGGGAACGCCGGATCTGGCACTCGATTTCAATGGCAAGGTCCCATTCGGTTTCCTAGCCGCAAAGCTAGCCGCGCAGGGTCTGGCGCTGACTGGCGCCGCCAACGTCAACGTGCAGGTGCGCGGCCCCGCGACCGCGCCGGTGATCAGCGGCACGGTCTCGACATCGGGAGCCCGGCTGGTCGACGCGCGCTCCGGCCTCGCCGTCAACAATCTCGCCGCCGACGTGTCGATCGGCGGCGGCGTGGCCAGGATCAACCGGCTGACCGGCACGCTGTCGACGCGCGGCAGCATCTCTGCCAGCGGTACGGTCGGCATCGATCCGGCGCAGGGCTTCCCGGCCGATCTTTCGATCAAGCTGGTCGACGGCCGCTACACGGACGGCAGGGTGGTGACCGCCAATCTCGGTGGCGACCTGACGATCAAGGGGCCGCTGGTTTCCGCGCCGGCCATCGCCGGCACCGTCAACCTGGCCCGCACCGTCATCACCGTGCCGGAGAAGCTGCCTGGCTCACTCTCGGCGCTCGACGTGCGGCACAAGAATGCCTCGGCCGCGGTGCGGGCCCAGGACAAGGCGCTGCGTCCGGCCCAGGCAAGCGGCGGCTCCGGCTCCGGCGGAAGCGGCCTTACCCTCGACATCACGGTCAACGCGCCGAACCAGATCTTCATCCAGGGCAGGGGCGTCGATGCCGAGCTCGGCGGCTCACTGAAATTGACCGGGCCGGCCTCGTCGCCGCAGGCCGTCGGCACATTCACGCTGCAGCGTGGGCGGCTGTCGATCCTCGGCAAGCGGCTGACCTTCACCGAGGGCACGGTCGGCTTCTCCGGCTCGCTGGTGCCGACCCTGAACCTGACGGCCGAAACCACCACCACCAGCGCCACGGTCACCATCGTGGTGTCGGGCGAGGCGACCAATCCGAAATTCACCTTCAGTTCGGTGCCGGCCCTGCCGGAGGACGAGATCCTGGCGCAGCTCATCTTCGGCCGCTCGATGTCGAACCTGTCGCCGCTGCAGATCGCGCAACTCGCCGAAGCCGCGGGCCAGCTCGCCGGAGTCGGCGGCTCGACTTCCTTGCTGGAGAACCTGCGCAACGCCATCGGTGTCGACGATCTCGACGTGACGACGGACGACAAGGGCGGTACCTCGGTTTCGGCCGGCAAGTACCTGAACGATCGCACCTATGTGACGATCCAGAAGGGTGACAAGCCAGGCTCCGGCAAGGCGACGATCAACCTCAATGTCGGACGGGGCGTCAAGCTGCGTGGCGAGGCCAACGATGCGGGCGAGGCCAAGGGCGGCGTGTTCTACGAGAAGGAATACTAGGCGGGATCAGTTCAAGCCGAGCCAAGCATCTCGCTCTATCCATTTGATTTGGCAGCCATTGTGAAACGCCGCCTGTTTCCGCCTGGGGCAGCGGGTGTTCCCGAGGCGGCGGCTCTCCTGGCCCCACATCACGCTTGCGTTGGCGCTGTCATCGCCGGCGCGAAGGGCTCATTGTAGGCGCCCTTTCCCATGGTGTGGAATCTGCGCGCAATAGCAAATTTGCGTCAAGACTGTCGCTATCGCGCGAACCGCCTCCATCCCAAAGTTGCACATTCTCCAGTCTGTTCTCCATTCATGCCGTCGTCTTTGACATCGCGGCATGGATGCGGAATGTTAAATGGCGGAAAGCCAACAATGGGAGCGAATAATCATGGCAATCTATAAAAGCAACGGCGACCGTGTGCCCGATCACATCCGGGACATGGCCGCGAAAGCCCGGGCGGGCGAGGTGGACCGTCGCGAGTTCCTGGCGCTTGCCAGCATCTTCGGCGCGTCGACGGCTATGGCTTACGGCATGTTGGGGCTTGCCGCGCCGACGCCGGCCAAGGCCGATGAAGTGCAGGGCAAGAAGGGCGGCGTGATCAAGGTCGCGATGTCGGTGAAGGATCCTAAGGATCCGCGCACGGCCGACTGGTCGGAAATCGCCAACGCCGAACGCCAGGCGCTCGAGCCGCTGGTGAAGTACACGCACCAGTACACGTTCGCGCCGTATCTGCTGGCGGGCTGGGACATCAATGACGACGCCACCGAATACACGCTTCATGTGCGTCCGGGCGTCGAGTGGAACAATGGCGACAAGTTCACCGCCGACGACGTGATCTACAATTTCACCCGCTGGGCCGACAAGGCGGCCGAAGGCAACTCGATGCCGGGCCGCCTGGGCAGCCTCGTCGACGAGAAGACCAAGAAGCTGAGCGAAGGATCGATCGTCAAGGTCGACGACATGACGGTCAAGCTGAAGCTCAGCAAGCCCGACATCGCCCTCATCGCCAACCTGACCGACTACCCGGCGCTGGTCGTGCACAAGACCTTCGATGAGAAGGGCGCCAACTTCAAGAACTGCCCGATCGGCACCGGCGCCTTCGAACTGGTCTCCTACGACGTCGGCCAGAAGGTGGTCTTCAAGCGCCGCGAGACCGGCAAGTGGTGGATGGGCGACGTCTATCCCGACGGCGTCGAGTTCATCGACTACGGCACCGATCCGGCCGCGACCGTCTCGGCCTTCGAGTCTGGCGAGGTGCAGACCAACCACGAGACGACCGCCGACTACGTCAAGATCATCGAAGGCGTCGGCGCGCCGGTTTCGGAAGTGGTGACCGCGGCCACCGTGGTGTCGCGCTTCAACATCACCCACAAGCCCTATGACGACCAGAAGGTTCGTCAGGCGATGCTGCTTGCCGTCGACAACGCGACCGTGCTGCAGCTCGGCTACGGCAATGCCGGAACGGCGGCCGAGAACCACCACGTCGCGCCGATCCATCCGGAATATGTCAAGCTGCCCGAGGTCAAGCGCGACATCGCCAAGGCCAAGCAGATGCTGACGGAAGCCGGCGTCATCGACTTCGAGCACGAGCTGATCTCGAACGACGAGGACTACCACAAGAACACCACGGACGCGATCGCGGCCCAGTTGCGCGAAGCCGGCATCAAGGTAAAGCGCACCGTGCTGCCGAGCTCGACCTTCTGGAATGACTGGACGAAGTACCCGTTCTCGGAAACCAACTGGAACATGCGTCCGCTGGGCATCCAGGTCATCGCTATCGCCTACCGCACCGGTGAAGCCTGGAACGAGACGGCCTATGCCAATCCGGACTTCGACAAGAAGGTCAACGAGGCGCTCGGCATCGCCGATGCGGAGAAGCGCAAGGTGGTGATGAAGGATATCGAGCAGATCTTGCAGGATTCCGGCATCATCATTCAGCCCTACTGGCGCAAGCTCTACATCAACATCAAGCCCGAGGTTAAGAACCACTCGATGCACCCCACCTACGAGCACGACTTCGGCAAGGTCTGGCTCGACAAGGCGTGACGTTTTGCTCGGCGCAGGCGCGGGGGCTCAGCCCCGCGCCTCTGCCAGCGTTGCCGCCGCCTGTCGCGGCGGCGGCGTGACGTCGCAAGGTTTTTCGACACAGGGTTGATTGCATTTGACCCCAACCCGGCCGGCAGGGGGGCGCAATGTTCACATTCATAGCCAGACGCATCGGCACGATCTTGCTGACGATGCTGTGCCTGACCATGGTCGTCTTCTTCCTGGTCAACCTCGAGCCGAACCTGAAGAAGCTGGCGATCAGCCAGACCGAAATGCACACGCCCCCCGATCAGCTCGAAAGCTGGCTGGTCAAGAACGGCTACCGCCAGAATTTCTTCCTGCGCTACGGACAATGGCTCGGCGTGCTGCAGAAAGCGCCGCTCGCCGACCCGGCGACGGGCAAGGTCCAGCCACGTTTCAGCTTCTGCAAGGAGCCGATGGAACCCACCTTCTCGGGCGTCCTGCAGGGCGATTTCGGCTGCTCCACCAAATTCAAGACAACGGTTTCGGCAAAGCTCTTCCCGGCGCTCGCGGCCACCGGCACGCTGATGTTCTGGGTTCTGATGGTCATGGTGCCGATATCGCTGCTCATCGGCATCCTGGCCGGCATGCGCGAAGGGTCCCGAACCGATCGCGTCCTGTCCGTCGCCTCGATCGCCACGACGGCGACGCCTGAATACGTCTCCGGCGTCATCTTCACCGTCATCTTCGCGTCGTGGCTCGGCTGGCTGAACGGTTCCGCGGCCTCGGCCAGTCAGGGTATCACCTTCTACAATTTCACGCTGCCGGTGATCACGCTGGCCATCTACGGCATCGGCTACATCGCGCGGATGACACGTGCATCGATGGTCGAGGTGATGACGCAGCAATATATCCGCACCGCGCGGCTCAAGGGGCTGAGCTTCGGCGGCGTGGTGGTCAAGCACGCGCTGCGCAACGCGCTGATCGCGCCGTTCACGGTCATCATGCTGCAGTTCCCGTGGCTGCTTACCGGCGTGGTCGTGGTCGAGACGATGTTCCGCTACCAGGGCTTCGGCTACACGCTGGTCGAGGCCGCCAGCAACAACGACATCGACCTGCTCCTGGGCTGCTCGCTCGTCTCCGTCTTCGTCGTGCTCCTCACGCAGCTCATCTCCGACGTCGGCTACGCCTATCTCAACCCGCGCATCCGCGTGCAGTAGGGAGGACCGCATGCCCACCGAACGCATCGGCGCGATCGCCATCATCTGGGGCGTCCTCGTCCAGTTCTGGCCGGTGTGGCTGGCGCTTGCCATCATCGTCGCCGCCAGCATGGTCTGGCGGCGCCGGCTGGGGCTCTACGGCCAGCTCTTCGATTCCGGCGTCGGCATCGCGGGCGTGGTGATCTGCCTGTTCTGGCTGTTCACGGCGATCTTCTCGCACATCATCGCGCCGTTCGACCCGCTCGGCCAGATCGTGGCGATGAAGGACGCGCTGCCCGGCTCCGTGGTGCCCGACACCGGCGGCGTATACCTGCTCGGCGGCGACAAGCTGGCGCGCGACGTGTTCAGCCGCATGGTCTACGGCAGCCGCATCGTGCTGATCATCGCGCCGTCGGCAACGCTGTTCGCGCTGATGGTCGGCACGACGCTCGGCCTGCCTGCCGGCTATTACGGCGGCCGGATCGCCACGATCCTGTCGTTCCTGGCCAACCTCGTGCTGGCCCTCCCGGTGATCCTGCTGTTCTACCTGCTGGTGACGCCGGGCATCATGGACACGCCGCTGCCCTATGCGATGGCGGGCGTGTTCTTCATCTTCCCGGTCATCTTCTTCTGCGTGCTGTTCTGGACGCGGTTCAGGAGCCGGCCGGAGCGGCTCTACCCGCTGCTCGCCGCCACCATCCTGATCGGCGGCTGGATTTATATGGGGCTGGTGTTCGACAAGGACCCGCTCGGCATCGTGTCGATCCGGCCGAACGAGCTCAACATCTTCGTGGCGGTGGTGTTCGCCTCCGCGCCGGGCGTGTTCCGCATCGTGCGCGGGCTGGCCATGGACATCAAGACGCGCGACTACGTGGCGGCGGCGCAGACCCGCGGCGAGGGGCCGTGGTACATCATGCTGTGGGAGATCCTGCCCAATGCGCGCGGGCCGCTGATCGTCGATACCTGCCTGCGCATCGGCTACACCACCATCCTGCTCGGCACGCTCGGCTATTTCGGCCTGGGGCTGGCGCCGGAGAGCCCCGACTGGGGCACGGCGATCAAGGACGCCAGCCGGCTGCTCAGGGCGACCGTGCACCCGGCGCTGCCGCCCGTCTTCGCGCTGATGAGCTTCGTGCTCGGGCTCAACCTGCTCGCCGACGCGCTGCGCGAACAATCGCTGAAAGACTGAGGCCGACCGATGAACGAAGCCGTCAAAGCAACGCACATCGAAAAATCCGCCGAGCCGATCCTGGAGATCGAGAACCTGTCGATCTCCTTCTTCACCCGCAAGGGCGAGATCCCGGCGGTGATGGACTTCTCCTGCACGGTGCTGCCCGGCGAGGCGATGGGCATCGTCGGCGAGAGCGGCTGCGGCAAGTCGACCGTCTCGCTCGGCATCATGCGCGACCTGTCGAATGTCGGCCGCATCGTCGGCGGCCGCATCCGCTTCAAGGGCCGCGACATGGGCGAGATGAGCGACGCCGAGCTGCGCGCCATCCGCGGCAACGAGATCGCCATGATCTACCAGGAGCCGATGGCGAGCCTGAACCCGGCCATGAAGGTCGGCCAGCAGCTCATGGAAGTGCCGCTGATCCACGATCATGTGTCGAAGGAGGAGGCCTACAACCGCGCGCTGGAGATGGTGCGGGCGGTCAAGCTGCCCGACCCGGAGCGGATGATGCGCAGCTTCCCGCACCAGCTCTCGGGCGGCCAGCAGCAGCGCATCGTCATCGCCATGGCGCTGCTGTCGCAGCCGGCGCTGCTGCTGCTCGACGAGCCGACCACGGCGCTCGACGTGACGGTGGAGGCCGGCATCGTCGAGCTGGTCAAGGGGCTGGGCAAGCGCTTCGGTACGTCGATGATCTTCGTGTCGCACAATCTCGGCCTGATCCTCGAGACCTGCGACCGCATCACGGTGATGTATTCCGGCGAGGCGGTCGAGACCGGCTCGATCAAGGACGTGTTCGACACGATGCGGCACCCCTACACGCAGGGGCTGTTCCGCTCGATCCCGTTGCCGGGCGCCGACAAGAACAGCCGCCCGCTGGTCGCCATCCCCGGCCAGCTCCCGCTGCCGCAGGACCGGCCGAAGGGCTGCAATTTCGGGCCGCGCTGCCACCACTTCAAGGCCGGCGTCTGCGACGTCGCCGAGATCCCGATGATCGAGGTGGGCGGGCAGGACCGGCACTTCTCGCGCTGCGTGCGCTTCGACGAGATCGACTGGTCGGCGCTGCCGGCCGGCGCGCAGACCGCGAAGGAGCCGGTCAAGCCCGGCAAGCCGGTGCTGACCATCGACCATCTCAGGAAATACTACCAGGTCTCCGCCAACGCGATCTTCGGCGGCGGCGAGACGCGCACGGTGAAGGCCAACGAGGAGATCAGCTTCGAGGCGCGCGAATCCGAGACGGTGGCGATCGTCGGCGAGAGCGGCTGCGGCAAGTCGACCCTCGCAAAGGTCCTGCTCGGGCTGGAGACGGCGACCTCCGGCAGCGTCAAGCTCGCCGGCTCCGACATCCAGGCGACCCCGGTCGAGGCGCGCAGCACGGACTCCGTCAGCTCCATCCAGATGGTGTTCCAGAACCCGTTCGACACGCTCAACCCGAGCCATTCGGTCGGCTCGCAGATCATCCGCACGCTGGAGAAGTTCAAGGTCGGCAATTCGATGGCGGAGCGGCGGCAGCGCATGTTCGAGCTGCTCGACCTCGTCAAGCTGCCGCGGGCTTTCGCCGAGCGCATGCCGCGCCAGCTCTCGGGCGGGCAGAAGCAGCGCATCGGCGTGGCGCGCGCCTTCGCCGGCAAGGCCAAGGTGGTGGTGGCCGACGAGCCGGTGTCGGCGCTCGACGTGTCGGTGCAGGCGGCCGTCACCGAGCTCCTGATGGACATCCAGCGCGAGAACAAGACGACGATGCTGTTCATCAGCCACGACCTGTCGGTCGTGCGCTACATCGCCGACCGCGTCATCGTCATGTATCTCGGCCACATCGTGGAGCAGGGCACGACGGACCAGATCTTCTCGCCGCCGTACCACCCCTACACGGAGGCGCTGCTGTCGGCGATCCCGATCGCCGACACGAGCGTGGTCAAGAAGCACATCGTGCTCGAAGGCGACATCCCGTCGGCCATGAACCCGCCGCCCGGCTGTCCGTTCCAGACGCGCTGCCGCTGGAAGCAGTTCGTGCCGGGCAACAAGTGCGAGACCGAGCTGCCGCCGCTGAGGAACCTCGGCAACGGGCATCGCAGCCTGTGCTGGCTCGACGACGAGCAGCTCGCGCGCATGGAGCCGGTGATCAGCTTCAAGGGCAAGAGCGCGGCGCAAGCCGACGCCGCGTTCCGCGCGGGAGGACGGCGCAAGGCCGCGCCGGCGCAGGCGCTGCCCGAGCGGCCGGCGGCGGGCGCGGAAGCCTCGCCCGCGCGCGCCCAGCGCGGGGCGGCCCGGCCGAAGGCCTCGGCGTCGAAGGCCGTCAGCGCGCGGCCGGGCGAATCGGCGCCGGAGAAGTCGTTGACCGAGGTCGGCGAGGGGCGCCAGGCGGCGAGCGCGGAGGTGAGGCCCGCCACCGCGCCCACCCGCAAGGAGAAGGCGCAGGCGAAGGGCAAGACCGGGCAGCAGCCGCGCCCGGTCAAGACCGCCTCGTCGCCGGCCGAGGCGCGCCGCAGGCTGGGCATCAGCCGGCCGGACGGGAAGCCGCGCCGGCCGTAGGAGCCGCCTCAGCCCGCCGTCACCGCCGGCGGGTGGAAGGTGATCCTCGCTCCGCCCGAATAGGGGTTGGCGTAGAGCGCCAGGATCCACAGGCTCGCGGTGGCGGCCACGGCGAAGATCGCCAGCGCCCAGCGGCCGGCCGGCGGCCGGTCGGCGTGGACGGCCGCGATGGCGATCATCGACATCACGGTCAGCACCAGCACGAGATACCATTTGTATTCGCTGACGGAGCTGACGCCGATTGCGAGCCGCGTGTTGCGCGCGTCCTGCAGCTCGTCGAAGTCCTGCGCCATCTTGGCCATCAGCGCCGGCGGCGTGCCGGCGCGGGCGAGCTCGATGATGGCGAGGCGCATGGATTGCAGCGCGCGCTCGACCTCCTCGGCCGGCTGGGCGTTGGCGGTCTCGCCCCACTCGGCCTGCGCGACGGCGCCGACATAGGCGGCGAGCGCCTCGCGCAGGTGCGGCGCGTCCAGCGCGTCGCGCTCCGACATGCCGTGGAGGCGGCTGATCGAGGAGCGCTCGGCGCTGGCGGCCTGCTCGGCCTGCGAGCGCACGCCCCACAGGTCGGCCGCGGCGAAGCCGAGCGAGAGCGCCCAGATCGTCGTCACGGCGGTGAAGAAGGGCGCGACGGGCAGGATGCGCGCATCCGCCGTCCAGCGTCGGTGGAGCGCGCCGAGGGCGAAGAGCGACAGCAGCAGCGACAGCAGGGCAAAGGCCGCGAAGGCAACGAGAAGCAGCAGCGGCGACAGCGCGAAGATCGTGTTCAAGGCGGATTCTCCCTTCCGGGTTTCTGCCCGCTGCGGCCGCCCGCGTCCAGCCTCGATGGCGCCGGGAGTGCCGCGGAAGGCGGAGGCAGCGCGGCCGCGCCTGCCGACCCCTGCCATGCCGGCGACCGGGCATGTCGCAAAAGTGACAATCTTGCCGGCAGACATGCCGCTCTGTCTAAAATCATGCGCTGCGTGACGTAAATCCGACAACGCGGGCCGCGGCGGAGCCCATGATGGGGCATGAACGCCGAACCCAGACGACGCCGCTCGGCAGGCCGAGGCCAGGCCCGCAGCGAGAGCCGGATCCCGCAGCTTCCGCGCCGCCGCGTCCGCTATTCGACGCCGCCGATGCGGGTGCTGTCGGACGACCATGTCGAGGCGATCCACGACGCCTCGATGACGATCCTCGAAACGCTCGGCATCGAGGTGATGAACGCCGCCGCGCTCGACCTGTTCGCGGCTGCCGGCGCGACGGTCGACCGCGCGAGCCGCACGGTGCGCGCCGACCGCGGGCTGGTCATGGAACTGGTCGCCAGGGTGCCGTCGACCTGCACGCTGACGCCGCGTAACCCGGACTGCCGCGTCCATCTCGGCGGCGACGACGTCGCCTTCACGCTGGTCGCCGGGCCACCCAACGTGCACGACATGGAGCGCGGCCGCCGCGCCGGCAACCTCCGCGACTATCGCGACCTCGTGCGGCTCGCGCAGCACTTCAACGCGATCACCATGCTGGGCAACCAGGTCTGCGCGCCGGTCGAGCTGCCGGCCAATTCGCGCCATCTCGACACCTACCTCGCCAACCTCACCCTGACCGACAAGAGCTTTCACCTCTCCGCGATCGGCTCGGGCAGGGCGCTCGACGGCATCTCGATGATGGCGATCGCGCGCGGGCTGTCGCTGGAGGCGTTCGCGCGCGACCCCGGCGTGACGACGATCATCTCGGTCAACTCGCCGCGCCGCCTCGACGAGGCGATGGCGGACGGCCTCATGACGATGGCCGCGCACGGCCAGCCGGTCTGCGTCACGCCGTTCACGCTGATGGGCGCGATGAGCCCGGTGACGCTCGCCGGCGCGCTGGCGCAGCAGAACGCCGAGGCGCTGTTCGGCATCGCGCTGACGCAACTGGTGCGGCCGGGCACGCCGGCGATCTACGGCGCCTTCACGTCGAACGTCGACATGCGCTCTGGGGCGCCGGCCTTCGGGACGCCGGAGAATACCAAGGCCAACATCGCGTCGGGACAGCTCGCGCGGCGCTACAATCTGCCCTACCGCACGACGCCCGGCTCGGCCTCCAACGCGGCCGACGCGCAAGGTGCCTACGAGACGATGATGGCGCTGTGGGGCGCGCTGCTCGGCCACGCCAACCTCGTCTACCACGCCGCCGGCTGGCAGGAGGGCGGGCTGACGGCCTCGTTCGAGAAGCTCGTCATCGACGTGGAGATGATCCAGCACATGACCGAGTTCCTGAGCCCCATCGCGGTGGACGCGGGCGAGCTGGCGCTCGACGCGCTCGGCCGCGTGCCGACCGGCGGACACTTCTTCGGCGACGCCCACACGCTGGAACGCTACGCGACCGCCTTCTACCAGCCCATGCTGTCGAACTGGCAGAACCACGAGGCGTGGCTTGAGGCGGGCGGGCTCGACGCGACGGCGCGCGCGACGAAGGTGTGGAAGAAGGCGCTGGAAGAGTACGAGCAGCCGGCGATGGATCCGGGGACCCGCGAGGCGCTGGAGGCCTATGTCGCAAAGCGCAAGGAAGAGATCGGAGCGGGCGAGCCGTGAGAAGTGCGCCCCCTACCTGTCGTTGAGAAGATGATTCAACCGCCTCCCATCCTGATTCCCTATTCTCTCCCAACTAACTGAAATCAGAGAACAATCATGAAGTCTCATGCGCGTGTCGTGGTCATCGGCGGAGGCGTGGTCGGCGCGTCCGTGCTCTATCATCTGGCCCGGCGCGGCTGGACGGACGTGATGCTTCTGGAGCGCGACGAGTTGACTTCCGGCTCGACCTGGCACGCGGCCGGCGGCATGCACACGATCAACGGCGACCCCAACGTCGCCAAGCTGCAGAAATACACGATCGAGCTCTACAAGGAGATCGAGGAGCTGTCCGGGCAGGCGACCGGCGTGCACGTCACCGGCGGCGTGCTGCTCGCGGCCACCGAGGCGCGCATGGACTGGCTGCGCGGCGTCGTCGCCAAGGGCCGCTATCTCGGCCTCGACCTCGAAGAAATCTCGGCCGAGGAAGCGCATCGGCTGATGCCGCTGAACGACCCGAAGCAGTTCGTCGGCGCGGTGCGCAATTCCGAGGACGGCCATCTCGACCCGTCGGGCGTGACGCATGCCTACGCGAAGGCCGCGCGCAAGCTAGGCGCCGAGGTGCACCGCTTCACCAAGGTCGAGGACATCGTGCGGCGGCCGGACGGCGCGTGGCGCGTGATCACCGACAAGGGCGAGGTGGTGGCCGAGCACGTCGTCAACGCCGCCGGCCTGTGGGCGCGCGAGGTCGGCCGCATGGTCGGGCTGGAGCTACCGGTGCTCGCGATGGAGCACATGTACCTCATCACCGAGGACATGCCCGAGGTCGCGGAGTGGAACGCCAGGACCGGCACGGAGGTGATCCATGCCGTCGACTTCGACGGCGAGCTCTATCTGCGCCAGGAGCGCGGCGGCATGCTGATGGGCACCTACGAGAAGGCCGGCAAGCCGTGGTCGGAGCGCGTCACGCCGTGGAATTTCGGCCACGAGCTGCTGGAGCCCGACATCGACCGCATCGCGCCCTCGCTGGAGGTCGGCTTCCGCCACTTCCCGGCCTTCCAGAAGACGGGCATCAAGAAGATCATCAACGGCCCCTTCACCTTCGCGCCGGACGGCAACCCGCTGGTCGGGCCGGTGCGCGGGCTGCCGGGCTTCTGGTCGGCCTGCGGCGTGATGGCGGGCTTTTCGCAGGGCGGCGGCGTCGGGCTGGCGCTGTCGAACTGGATGGTCGACGGCGACCCCGGCGCCGACATCTGGGCGATGGACGTGGCGCGCTACGGCGACTGGGCGAGCATGCGCTACACCAACGCCAAGGTGCGCGAGAACTATTCGCGGCGCTTCTCGATCCGCTTCCCCAACGAGGAGCTGCCGGCGGGCCGGCCGCTCAGGACCACGCCGGTCTACGACCTTCTGTCTGCGCGCGGCGCGCAGTGGGGCGTCGCCTACGGGCTGGAGGTGCCGCTCTGGTATGCGCCCGAGGGCGTGAAGGACGCGTTCTCGTGGCGGCGCTCGACCGATTTCGAGCATGTCGCGCGCGAGGCGAGGGCGGTGCGCGAAGGCGTGGGTCTGATGGAGATCTCCAGCTTCGCGAAATACCGCATTACCGGCGAGGGGGCCGAAGGCTGGCTCGACCGGCTGCTCGCCTGCCGCCTGCCGCAGCCCGGCCGCATGGCGCTGGCGCCGATGCTGAAAGAGGACGGCAAGCTGATCGGGGATTTTACCCTGGCGAATCTGTCGGCAGAGGGACCCCCACCCCTAACCCCTCCCCACAAGGGGGAGGGGGATTCTGAGGCGTTGGCGGCCGGCACCGGTGCCTCAGCGGCAGGCGCGACGTTGACGCCCCCCTCCCCCTTGTGGGGAGGGGTAAGGGGTGGGGGTCATCCGGTGCAGGAATGGATGATCTTTGGCTCCGGCGTCGCCGAGCAGTACCATATGCGCTGGTTCGAGACGCACCTGCCGGCGGACGGCCCGGTGCGGGTCGAGGCGCTCGGCCTGTCGCAGGTCGGGCTTTCGATCGCCGGACCGCGCTCGCGCGAGCTGCTGGCGAAGGTGACGGCCGGGGACGTCTCGAACGCGGCGTTCCCGTTCATGGCGATCCGGCGCATGGACATCGGCATGGCGCCGTGCATCGTCGGCCGCATCAGCTATACGGGCGACCTCGGCTACGAAATCTGGATGGCGCCGGAATATCAGCGGCACGTCTTCGAGACGCTGACCAAGGCCGGCGATGAGTTTTCCCTCGGCCTGTTCGGCAGCAGGGCGCTCAACGCGCTGAGGCTGGAGAAGAACTACGGCTCGTGGGCGCGCGAGTACCGGCCGATCTACGGCCCGCTCGAAGCCGGCATGGACCGCTTCGTCGCCTATTCCAAGGAAGCCGCCTTCATCGGACGGGAGGCGGCGCAGGCCGAGCGGCAGGCGGGCGGCAGGCTGCGCCTGCGCGCCTTCGTGATGGAGGCGGAGGACGCCGACGTGATCGGCGACGAGCCGATCTGGCATGGCGGCGCCGTGCGCGGCTGGGTGACGTCGGGCGGCTATGCGCACAATGCCGGGAAGTCGATCGCCATGGGCTACGTGCCGAAGGAGATCGCGGACGAGCCGGACGGGTTCGAGATCGAGCTGCTCGGCCGCCGCCACAAGGCGCGGCTCCAGCCCGCGCCGCTGTTCGACGCCAATTTCGAGCGGCTGCGGGGATAGGGATGCGACAGGCGCTTCGCATCGACCCCGCGGCCTCGGCCCTGATCTGCATCGACCTGCAGGAGGAGCACCGGCGGGACGCGCGGGTGCTGGCGGTCGGGTTCGACCGGGTGATCGCCAACGTGCAGCGCCTGCAGGCGGCGGCGCGGGCGAAAGGCATCCCGGTTCACCACTACGCCTATGTCGTCGACACCGCCGCCGACACCACCCGCGCCTTCCATCCGCGTTTGCCGGACGGGCGCTCGGCCTTCTCCGACAAGGACGACCCGCTCAGCGCGATCTGCCCGGAGGTCGCGCCGCAGGGCGACGAGAGGCTGATCGTCAAGACCGAGGCGAGCGCCTTCGGCGCCGGTCTCGGCAGGGAGCTGAAGGCGCGGGGGATCGAATGGCTGTTCGTGGCCGGTGTGTGGACCGAGGCCTGCGTCGACGCCACGGTGAAGGACGCGCTGAAGCTCGATCTTCGCGTGGCACTCGTCAAGGACGCCTGCACCAGCGGCTCGCTCGCCATGCACCAGACCGGCGTCCTCAACCTCGCCAACCGGCTCTATGGCGGCGCCGTGGTGACTACGGAAGCGGCCTGCCGGCTGATGGCGGGCGAGGCGGCGGAAGGCTGGACGCCGCAAAGCCCGGTGCCGATCCGGTATGAGGCTGAGACTATTACGGAGCTGTATCATCAGCTATGAAGCGTCTTCAGCGAGATAATGACGTTCCCGATCAGGTGACGCATGTCTAAAGAGACAGCCGGTCCCCGAAAGCTGCAAAAGGAATGGAAGTTCAAATCTCCAGAGCATGAGAGGGCCTGGCTGGAGCAGAAGAAGTTTTTTGACAATATGTGGGAAGCACCACACGGCGACTTTTCCAAGACAGACGTCAACGACGCCTTTAGGCCGGACGCTCCTAAGCCGAAGCCTTCCAGTGATTGATCGTCGGATGTGTCACTCTTCCGTTCGCCCGTGCTTCCCCGCCCGGCCTTCGTCGGTCTTGTCATAAAACCGTCCCAGCAGCTGCCGCACCGGCGGGGTGGGGGCGCCCGAGTAACCGGTGAAGGCCTCGTAGGCGAACGGGTCGTCGAGCGGGCGGCCGATGACGTTGAGGATCGTCTCCTTGGCCGAGCGGATCGCCCACGGGTCGTTGCGCAGGATCTGGGCGGCGACCTTCTCGGCCTCCTCCATCAGTTTTTCGTGCGGCACGACCCTGGAGACCATGTTCACCTGACGGGCGCGCTCGGCGTCGATCGGCTCGCCGGTCAGCAGCATCTCCAGCGCCAGCCCGGCGCCGCAGATGTTGACCAGCCGCACGATGCCGCCGTCGCCATGGTGGAAGCCGCGGCGCACCTCGAAGGAGCCGAACTGAGCCCGCTCCGAGGCTATGCGGATGTCGCAGGCGAGCGCGTTCTCCAGCCCGCCGGCCAGCGCCCAGCCATTCACGGCGGCAACGATCGGCTTGTAGATGCGGTGCAGGCCGCGGGTGATGCCGCCCAGCCCGTCGCCGATCTTCCTGCGCGGCAGCATGGCGTCGGCGTGTGCGACCCAGTGGGGCAGGTGGGTCTTCAGGTCGGCGCCGGCGCAGAAGGCCTCGTCGCCGGCGCCGGTGACGATCGCCACCTCGACCGCGTCGTCGTCGCGGAACTCGCGCCAGATGTCCCACAAAAGCTCGTGCATCTCGAGGTCGATGGCGTTCATCGCCTCGGGACGGTTGAAGGTGACATAGGCGATCTTGCCGCGCTTCTCGTAAAGGGCCTTGGGCATGGTTTCCTCCCGTTCTGCCGGGGGCCAGCCTGCCGCGCGCGGGAGCGGTCGGCAAGCGGTGCGGGGGGCGGGCGAATGGCCGCGCCCCGGCCGGCGCGGCGGCATTGCCTTGGTCCCGCCGCTGCTGGCAAGATGCCCCGGACGGCATCGGGAAGGGAGATCGGATGAGCGGGCGGATCCTCTGCGGCGTGGACGACAGTCCGCACGCCGCGCGCGCCATCGACGTCGCGATCGAGCTCGCCTGGGGGCTGGGCGGGGCCCTCGTCTTCGTCGCGGTCAACAAGAGGTCGTCGGCGGGGGGTTTCCCGCCGATCCGCACCTGGTCCGACGCCGAGGTGGAAAAGCTGCTCTCGGATGCCTCGCACAAGGCACGCGAGCGGGGCGTGCGCAACCCGCTGCGCGTCGCCGCCGACGCACGCGACGTGGCCGGCGCGATCATCGACTGCGCCGCCGGGCAGGGGGCCGATCACATCGTGGTCGGCTCCGGCAAGGCCTCGCTCGCCGGCCGGCTGCTGCTCGGGTCGGTGTCCGAGGCGGTCGTGCGGCTGGCGCCCTGCACGGTCACCGTCGCGCGCTGAACCCGAGCCGCCGCCGGCGCGCTGTATTCAATTCAGCGCGTCGCCGACAGCAGCGCGAAATGCGCGCCCTGCGGGTCCTGGCACTGGACGACCCACGAGCCGCCGGGAACCTCCATCGGCCCCATCAGCACCTTGCCGCCATTGCCGGTCACGCGGCCGGCGGCCGCGTCGATGCCCTCGACGTTGAAATAGAACTGCCAGACGGGGACCGGGATCTGGTCGGGCTTGTCCATCATGCCGCCTGCCTGCCTGCCCTTCTCGAAGCCGAACAGGGCATAGATGCCCATCTCGCCCATGTCGAACTCGTCTTCCTTGGTCCAGCCGAACTGGCCGGAATAGAAGTCGAGCGCGGCGCGCCAGTCGCTCGTGTAGAGCTCGTGCCAGCCGACCTGCCCGCGCGCGGCGCGGTCGATGGGCGGCTGGTCCGGCCCCTGCGGGGCGAGGAACATGAACATCGCGCCCTGCGGGTCGCCGACGACGGCGAAGCGGCCGACGGTGGGGATCTCGGTCGGCGGCCGGTGCACCTTGCCGCCGGCCTTCTTCAGGCTCTCGCAGGCGGCGTCGATGTCGGGCGTGTAGACGTAGCCGACCCATGCCGGCGGCAGGTCGGCCTGCGGCATCGGCATGATGCCGCCTATGCCGCGCTCGCCGGCATTCAGCACGGTGTAGGGCATGCCGCCGCCGGGATCGAAGGCCTGCGGCGTCCAGCCGACGACGGCGGTGTAGAAGGCCTCCGCGCCCTTCATGTCGGGGGTCATCAGCTCGTACCAGAAGAAGGATTTCGCGTGCATCCGCTCGTCTCCGTCGCAAGGCCGGCCCGCATCGGATCGCATGGTGGGCGCAGATCAGGTTGATGTCAACGTATCACCTCGGTCGGCGTGGCTTCCGCAAAACATGACTGAAAAAGTCAAGTAAATCGGTGGCTTAGCTTCGGCCGAAAAAATTTGACCGATTGATAAAAAATGAAATCGTGCTAGCCTTCCCCTCAACAAGACCAATGGGGAACCGACGATGGCCGAAGGGCAGTTCAAGGAGGGCATAGCCTCCGGCAGGCTCGCGCCCGCCGAATACGCCGCCAATTTCGCCGACCTGCATCCGCCGCTCGACGAGCATGAGGCGCTGGTCGAGGCCGACCGCTGCTATTTCTGCTACGACGCGCCGTGCATGCAGGCATGCCCGACGTCGATCGACATCCCGATGTTCATCCGCGAGATCGCGACGGGCAATCCGATCGGCTCGGCCAGGACGATCTTCGACCAGAACATCCTCGGCGGCATGTGCGCCCGCGTCTGCCCGACCGAGACGCTGTGCGAGGAAGCCTGCGTGCGCGAGACGGCCGAGGGCAAGCCGGTGCAGATCGGCCGCCTGCAGCGCTACGCGACCGACGCGGCGATGGAAGCGGGCAAGCAGTTCTACACGCGCGCCGCGCCGACCGGGCGCCGGATCGCCGTCGTCGGCGCCGGCCCGGCGGGGCTCGCCGCCGCGCACCGGCTGGCCGTGAAGGGCCACGACGTCACCGTCTTCGAGGCGAAGGAGAAGCCGGGCGGCCTCAATGAATACGGCATCGCCGCCTACAAGAGCACCGGCGACTTCGCGCAGGCCGAGGTCGACTACGTCACCGCGATCGGCGGCATCGCCATCGAATACGGCCGCGCGCTCGGCCGCGACGTGCATCTCTCCGACCTCGCAGCCTCCTACGACGCGGTGTTCCTCGGCATGGGACTCGCCGGCGTCAACGCGCTGCGCGCCGACGGCGAGGACGCGCAGGGCGTCGAGGATGCGGTCGACTTCATCTCCGTGCTGCGGCAGGCGAGCGATCTCGGCTCGCTGCCGATCGGCCGCCGCGTCGTCGTCATCGGCGGCGGCATGACGGCGGTGGACGCGGCCGTGCAGTCGAAGCTGCTCGGCGCCGAGGAGGTGACGATCTGCTACCGCCGCGGCAAGGAGCAGATGAACGCCTCGGAGTTCGAGCAGGATCTGGCGGCCTCGCACGGCGTCACCATCCGCCACTGGCTGCAGCCGAAGAAGGTGATCGCGCAGGACGGCCGCGTCGCGGCGATCGAGCTCGAATACACGGCCGAGCGCGACGGCAGGCTTGCCGGCACCGGCGAGACGGTCGTGCTCGCCGCCGACCAGGTGTTCAAGGCGATCGGCCAGACCTTCGTGCCGGCCGCGCTCAACGGCTCGGCCGCGACGGTCACGCTCGAGAAGGGCCGCGTCAAGGTCGACGCCGAAGGGCGCACCTCGATGCCCAAGGTCTGGGCCGGCGGCGACTGCGTCACCGACGCGCGCGAGGACCTGACGGTCGCGGCCGTCGCAGCCGGCCGCGACGCGGCCGAGAGCATCCACCGGGCTTTGACCTCGAACGGCCGGGGATGAAGAACGTCATGGTCATCGACGGCGCCGAGAACTGTGCCTACGACGTCTTCGCGGCCACGGACGACGAGTTCGCCCTGTTCTTCCCGGCCGAGGGACAGGACATCGCGTTCATCGACGAGATACGAGGCGAGGGAGAGGCGGCCGATGCTGCTTTTCTCCGGCTCTGGCAAAGGCCCGTCGAGAAGAAGACCATGCAGGGCCTGCACGGCACCATCTTCTATGATCTCGATCACAAGAAGCAATTCTATCCTAACCGAAGAGACGGCGACCTGACGGACGGTCGCGCGCGTCGTCGGCGGTAGATGGGGAACCCAAAATGGCTGACATCCGCAACGACTTCATCGGCATCAGATCCCCCAATCCGTTCTGGCTGGCCTCGGCGCCGCCGACGGACAAGGCCTACAATGTCGAGCGCGCCTTCAAGGCGGGCTGGGGCGGCGTGGTTTGGAAGACGCTGGGCGAGGAAGGCCCGCCGGTCGTCAATGTCAACGGCCCGCGCTACGGCGCGATCTGGGGCGCGGACCGCAGGCTGCTCGGCCTGAACAACATCGAGCTGATCACCGACCGGCAGCTCCAGGTGAACCTGCAGGAGATCAAGCAGGTCAAGAAGAACTGGCCGGACCGGGCGCTGATCGCCTCGATCATGGTGCCATGCGAGGAGGCGAGCTGGAAGGCGATCCTGCCGGCGGTCGAGGAGACCGAATGCGACGGCATCGAGCTCAATTTCGGCTGCCCGCACGGCATGAGCGAGCGCGGCATGGGCGCGGCCGTCGGCCAGGTGCCGGAATACATCGAGATGGTGGCTCGCTGGTGCAAGCAGTACACGCGCATGCCCGTCATCGTGAAGCTGACGCCCAACATCACCGACATCCGCTACCCGGCGCGCGCGGCGCACAAGGGCGGGGCGGACGCCGTCTCGCTGATCAACACGATCTCGTCGATCACCTCGGTCAACCTCGACAATTTCTCGCCTGAGCCGTCGATCGACGGCAAGGGCAGCCATGGCGGCTATTGCGGTCCGGCGGTGAAGCCGATCGCGCTCAACATGGTGGCCGAGATCGCGCGCGACCCGCAGACGCGCGGCCTGCCGATCTCGGGCATCGGCGGCGTCACGACGTGGCGCGACGCGGCCGAGTTCCTGGCGCTCGGGGCCGGCAACGTGCAGGTCTGCACGGCCGCCATGACCTACGGATTCAAGATCGTGCAGGAGATGATCTCCGGCCTGTCCAACTGGATGGACGAGAAGGGCCACCGCTCGCTCGACGACATCATCGGCCGGGCGACGCCGAACGTGACGGACTGGCAGTTCCTCAACCTGAACTACGTGGCCAAGGCCCATATCGACCAGGATCTATGCATCAAGTGCGGTCGCTGCCACATCGCCTGCGAGGACACGTCCCACCAGGCGATCACAGCACAAGTCGACGGCGTGCGCCATTTCGAGGTGATGGAGGACGAGTGCGTCGGCTGCAATCTGTGCGTCAACGTCTGCCCGGTCGAGGACTGCATCACGATGGAGCCGCTGGCCGCCGGCGTGATCGACCAGCGCACGGGCAAGCCGGTCTCGCCGGTCTACGCCAACTGGACCACGCATCCCAACAATCCCGCCGCCAGGGTCGCGGCGGAATAGCTCCTCCCCGGAGCGGGCGGAGCCGCATCAGTCTCGAGTTGAAAATGCGGCTCCGCCCGTGACCTCGATCCCGCAAGCCCGGCCGGCAGCCGTCGGCGGCAAGGCGCTCGCGCACGCGGCGATGCTGCTGTTCGCGGCGCTCGTGTCGGGCTCCTACACGGTCGGCGCGATCGCGGCACCCCATATCGGGCCGGCCGCGATCAACGCCGTGCGCTTCGTCTTCGCGACCTCGCTGATGGGAGCGGCCGCCGCGCTGGTCCTGTCCGGCCGCGTGCCGCCACCGCGCGCGCCGTGGCGCTTCGGTGTGCTCGGCGTGCTGATGGCGGTGTTCTTCGTCACCATGTTCGTGGCGCTGAGGCTGACCGACCCGGTCTCGACGGGGGCGGTGTTCACGCTGCTGCCGGTGCTGGCGGCGGTGTTCGGCTTCCTGTTCCTCGGCGAGGTGCCGCGGCCGCTGGTGATCGCCAGCCTCGCGCTCGCGGGCTGCGGAGCCGTATGGGTGATCTTCCGCGGCGACCTCGACGCGCTGCTGTCCTTCGACGTCGGGCCGGGCGAACTGCTGTTCCTCGTCGGCGTCGCCTGCCACGCGGCCTACGCGCCGCTGGTCAAGCGCTCCAACCGCGGCGAGCCGGTGATCGCCTTCACCTTCTGGACGCTGCTGGCGACGGGGCTGTGCATAGCGCTCCGCGGGGCGCGCGAGCCCGGGGCGACTGAGTGGGCGTCGGTGCGGGGGGGGGTGTGGGTGGCGGTCGCCTACGTGTCGGTGTTCACCGCCGCCGGCCCCTTCTTCCTGCTGCAGTTCGCCGCGCTGCGGCTGCCGGCCGCCAAGGTGCTCGCCTACAACTATCTGACGCCGACCTTCGTCATCCTCTACGAGGGGCTGCTCGGCCACGGCTGGACGAGCGCCAGCGTGGTGGCCGGCGCGCTGGTGACGGTGCTGGGGCTCGCGGTGATGGCGCTGGCGCCTGACAGATAGCCGGCGCGTTCCTTGTTTTTACGCATGTCGTTGTCCCGAAACCGGCGACCACTTTCGGGCGACATGCGTCAGAACTTCATGCGGAAGCCGCCCGAGACGCTGATCGCCTTGAGCGTCATGCCTGCGCCCTTGGTGTAGGTGGGGCCCTGCGCGCCGGAGGCGATGGAGTAGACGGTGGTGTCGCCGACGGCGTGGAAATACTGCTCGTAGTCGCCGCCGAGGAACAGGCTCGCCTGGTCGTTCACCGCATAGTCGACGCGCGCCGCGGCGCTGACGAAGGGGATCGCGCCGTAGGTCTCCTCGAAGCGCAGGTCGCGCATCCAGTGGTGATCCGTGTCGGTCGCCTTGATGGACACGCCGCCGCGCGCCTGCCCGCTCAGCGTCCACGGGCCTTCGTGCGCGGCGAAGGAGGCGCCGAGGAAAACGCCGGGATAGCGCTGCTGGAAGGTGATGCCGGGAGACCCGTTGAGGAAGCTGCCGGTATCGGCGCGGTAGCCGGTGACGCTGTAGGTATAGGTGCCGCCGTAGGCGCTCCACTTCACGTCCGTGTATTTCAGGCCGGCATGCAGGTTGAGCGTGGCGGCCGATCCGAGCGGCAGGTCCTTGCCCACGGCGATGTCGCCGGAGAAATAGTGCTGCAGCCGGGTGTCGGGATGCTCGGAGCGGTGCGTCCAGTCGTTGAAGTCGTAGCTGACGAAATAGGGGCCGAACCAGTCGTTGTCCTGCATGTGGCTCGATCCGGCGAAGGCGAAGCTGCCGCCGGCGCGCAGGGTCCAGCCATTGGCGAAGTCGGCCTCGACCTTGCCGCTGACCATCGGCGCCTGCGATTCCCACAGGAGATGGCTGATGCGGTCGCCATTGGCGTCGTAGACGATCTCGTCGGAGTTGATGAAGGCGTAGCCGACGCCGCCGCCGATGCGGACCGTGTCGTTGACCTCGAAGAACTGCTCTTCGGCGATGGCGTGCGGGATGCCCTGGATGACGAGCAAGGCCGCTGCTGCACAGATTTTCCGATTCATCGTTTCGCGTCCCATCCGCCCCGGAGCGAAACTGCCGCGTTATGGTAAACGAATGGCTAAGACGGAGCGAAAGGGGTGCCGGGCCGGCCGTCAGGCCTTGGGCCGCAGGCCGTCGAGGTAGAGCTGCTCGAGGAAGCGGGCGGCGTCCTCGAATCGGCCCTCGCTGCCGCGGTCGGGGCCGAGCACGGCGCGCACCTGCACGTCGAAGTCGGCATAGTGCTGGGTGGTCGCCCAGATCGAGAAGATCAGGTGGTAGGGGTCGGTGCGCACGATCCGGCCGGCCTTCATCCAGCCCCTGATGACCTCTGCCTTCTCGTCGACCAGCGCCCGCAGCTCGCCCTCCAGCAGCGGCATGATGCGCGGCGCGCCCTGCAGCATCTCGTTGGCGAAGAGCCGGCTCTCGCGCGGGAAGTCGCGCGCCATCTCCAGCTTGCGGCGGATGTAGCTCCGCAGCTCGGTCATCGGGTCGCCGACCTCGTCCAGCTCGCGCAGTGGCTGCAGCCAGGTCTCCAGCAGCCGCTGGATCAGCGTCTCGTGGATGGCTTCCTTGGAGCGGAAGTAGTAGAGGAGGTTGGGCTTCGACATGCCGGCCGCTTCCGCGATCTGGTCGATCGTGGCGCCGCGGAAGCCGTGCATGGCGAACACTTCGAGGGCGGCTTCGAGGATGCGCTCGCGCTTCTCGATCTGAATGCGCGTGCGGCGCGGCTCGGCGGATGCGGCGGCTTTCACGGCCGGGCTTTCTGCCGCCTCTGGCCCAATCGACTGGACCAGTTCTTCCCGCACCGTGGAGCGCCACCGAAGGCCGGCATTTCCCCTACTATTTCCTTGACCACCCATGCGGCGGTGCTAACGTTTGTCCAATCGGTCAAAAAAGTGCGTATCACGAATACGTCCGAAGAACCAAGCGTTGGCCGCCATAATGGGGAACACAAATCGGGAAAGGCTTGGTCAATGTCTAGCAGGTCAAACGTGGCGCCGAACGACCTTCGCGCCTTCTGGATGCCGTTCACGGCGAACCGCCAGTTCAAGCAGTCGCCGCGCATGCTGGTGGCGGCGAAGGACATGCACTACACGGCCGCGGACGGCCGCAAGATCCTCGACGGCACGGCCGGCCTGTGGTGCGTGAACGCCGGCCATTGCCGGCCGAAGATCACCGAGGCGATCCAGCGTCAGGCGGCCGAGCTCGACTACGCGCCGGCCTTCCAGATGGGCCACCCGGTGGTGTTCGAGCTGGCCAACCGGCTGGTCGACATCGCGCCGGCCGGCATGGACCACGTCTTCTTCACCAATTCCGGCTCCGAATCGGTCGAGACCGCGCTCAAGATGGCGATCGCCTACCAGCGCGTGAAGGGCGAGGGCAGCCGCACCCGGCTGATCGGCCGCGAGCGCGGCTATCACGGCGTCAATTTCGGCGGCATCTCGGTCGGCGGCATCGTCTCCAACCGCAAGATGTTCGGCTCGCTGCTGACCGGCGTCGACCACATGCCGCACACCCACCTGCCGGCCAAGAACGCCTTCACCCGCGGCGTGCCGGAGCATGGCGCGGAGCTGGCCGACGAGCTGGAGCGGATCGTGGCGCTCCACGACGCCTCGACCATCGCGGCCGTGATCGTCGAGCCGGTCGCCGGCTCGACTGGCGTGCTGATCCCGCCGAAGGGCTATCTCCAGCGCCTGCGCGACATCTGCACCAAGCACGGCATCCTGCTGATCTTCGACGAGGTCATCACCGGCTTCGGCCGCCTCGGCGCGCCGTTCGCGGCCGACTATTTCGGCGTCGTCCCCGACATCATGACCACCGCCAAGGGCGTGACCAACGGCGTCATCCCGATGGGCGCGGTGTTCGTGAAGAAGGAAATCCACGACGCCTTCATGACCGGGCCGGAGCACCTGATCGAGTTCTTCCACGGCTACACCTATTCGGGCAATCCGATCGCCTCGGCCGCCGCGATCGGCACCCTCGACACCTACAAGGAAGAGGGGCTGCTGACCCGCGGCGAGGAGCTCGGCCCCTACTGGGAGGACGCGCTGCATTCGCTCAAGGGCGAGCCGCACGTCATCGACATCCGCAACATCGGCCTTGTCGGCGCGATCGAGCTCGAATCGATCCCCGGCCAGCCGACCAAGCGCGCCTTCTCGGCCTTCGTGAAGGCGTTCGAGCGCGGCGCGCTGATCCGCACCACCGGCGACATCATCGCGCTGTCGCCGCCGCTCATCATCACCAAGGGGCAGATCGACGAGCTGATCGATCACGTCCGCGAGGTGATCCGCATGGTCGATTGACGCCATGGTCTCCGTGGCGCGATCCCGCAAGCTGGAGAAGGAGAGGGCGGCCCTTGAGGCCGCCTACTTCTCGGCCTTGCAGGAAGCGCTTCGCGACTGTGCCGGCGGAAAGTGGGGGTTGTTCGGGCAGAATGATGCAGTCCTTCCCGGTCAGCTCCGGGAGCGGCTTAAACCGGAGTCCGCCAAGCGCCTCGAACCGATTGCCGAGGAGCTCGGGAGTGTCAGGGAGAGGCTCGGATTGCCGACCTTCGGTCCCATGGCTCGTCTCGAGCAATTGCGGCGAGAGCACGACTCCAATTCGCCCGGCGAGCAGCGGCTCGCGATGGGCTTTCTAGAAGAACTGCAGGACATTGGCTAACATGGCAGCACCCGGCGAAAACCTCCGCATCAACGCCGACCGTCTCTGGGATTCGATCATGGAGATGGCGAAGATCGGGCCGGGGGTCGCCGGCGGCAACAACCGCCAGACGCTGACCGACGCCGACGGCGAGGGCCGGCACCTCTTCCGCAAATGGTGCGAGAAGGCCGGCCTGACGATGGGCGTCGACAGGATGGGGACCATGTTCATGACGCGTCCGGGAACCGACCCGGACGCGTTGCCCGTCTATGTCGGCAGCCATCTCGACACGCAGCCGACCGGCGGCAAGTATGACGGCGTGCTGGGCGTGCTGGCCGGCCTCGAGCTGGTGCGCACGCTCAACGACCTCGACATCAGGACGAAGCACCCGATCGTCGTCGTCAACTGGGCGAACGAGGAGGGCGCGCGCTTCGCGCCGGCCATGCTGGCGTCCGGCGTGTTCGCCGGCATGCACACGCTCGACTACGCCTATGGGCGCAAGGACCTCGACGGCAAGACCTACGGCGACGAGCTGAAGCGCATCGGCTGGCAGGGTGGCGAGGAGGTCGGCGCCCGCAAGATGCACGCCTATTTCGAATATCACATCGAACAGGGGCCGATCCTCGAAGCGCAGGACAAGCAGATCGGCGTCGTCACCCATTGCCAGGGCCTGTGGTGGCTGGAGTTCACGCTGACCGGCAAGGAGGCGCATACCGGCTCGACGCCGATGAACATGCGCGTCAACGCAGGGCTGGCCATGGCGCGCATCTTCGAGATGGTGCAGAAGGTGGCGATGGACGCCCAGCCGGGCGCCGTCGGCGGCGTCGGGCAGGTGAAGTTCTCGCCCAATTCGCGCAACGTGCTGCCGGGCACGGTGGTGTTCACCGTCGACATCCGCTCGCCCGATCAGGCCAAGCTCGACGGCATGCGGGCCACGATCGAAAGGCAGGCCGCGCCGATCTGCGAGGAACTGGGCGTCAAGTGCTCGATCGAGGCGGTCGGCCATTTCGACCCGATCACCTTCGACCCGGTGCTGGTGGGGCGCGTGCGGGCGGCGGCCGAAAAGCTCGGCTACAGCCATATGAACATTATCTCCGGCGCCGGCCACGACGCCTGCTGGGCCGCGAAGGTAGCGCCGGCCACCATGGTGATGTGCCCGTGCGTGGGCGGGCTTTCGCACAACGAGGCCGAGGACATCTCGAAGGAATGGGCCGCCGCCGGCGCCGACGTCCTGTTCCACGCCGTCGTTGAGACGGCGGAGATCGTCGAGTGAATTGAATCCGTTATCGAACGCCGCTCACAAGAAGCGCGAATGAAACAAGGGAACCTCCTATGACCAGAGTGATCAAGAACGGCACCGTCGTCACCGCCGACCGCACCTTCAAGGCGGACGTTTTGTTCCAGCACGGCAAGATCGTCGCCATCGGCTCGGACCTGCATGGCGACCACGAGTTCGACGCCACCGGCTGCTACGTGATGCCGGGCGGCATCGACCCGCACACGCATCTCGAAATGCCGTTCATGGGCACCTATTCGGCCGACGATTTCGAGAGCGGCACGCGTGCCGCGCTCGCCGGCGGCACGACGATGGTGGTCGACTTCTGCCTGCCCGCGCCGCAGCAGTCGCTGCTCGACGCGCTGAAGATGTGGGACAACAAGACCACGAAAGCCTCGTGCGACTTCTCCTTCCACATGGCGATCACCTGGTGGGGCAAGCAGGTGTTCGACGAGATGGCCGAGGTCGTCGACAAGGGCATCAACACCTTCAAGCACTTCATGGCCTACAAGGGCGCGCTGATGGTGGACGACGACGAGATGTTCTCGTCCTTCCAGCGCTGTGCGGCGCTCGGCGCGCTGCCGCTGGTCCATGCCGAAAACGGCGACGTGGTGGCGGCGCTGTCGCAAAAGCTGCTCGCCGAAGGCAACAACGGGCCGGAGGGGCATGCCTTTTCGCGGCCGCCCGAGGTGGAGGGCGAGGCGACCAACCGCGCCATCATGATTGCCGACATGGCCGGCGTGCCGCTCTATGTCGTGCACACCTCGTGCGAGCAGAGCCACGAGGCGATCCGCCGCGCGCGCCAGAAGGGCATGCGCGTCTATGGCGAGCCGCTGATCCAGCACCTGACGCTGGACGACAGCGAATATTTCGACAAGGACTGGGACCATGCCGCGCGCCGGGTGATGAGCCCGCCCTTCCGCAACAAGCTGCACCAGGATTCGCTAGGGGCCGCCTTGCAGGCCGGATCGTTGCAGGTGGTGGCGACCGACCACTGCTCGTTCACCACGCAGCAGAAGCGCACCGGCGTCGGCGACTTCACCAAGATCCCCAACGGCACCGGCGGGCTCGAGGACCGCATGCAGGTGTTGTGGACCAAGGGCGTCAATACCGGCCGGCTGACGATGAACGAGTTCGTCGCCGTCACCTCCAGCAACATCGCCAAGATCCTCAACATGTACCCGAGAAAGGGCGCCATCGTCGAAGGGGCGGACGCCGACATCGTGGTGTGGGACCCCAAGCGCAAGAAGACGATCTCGGCTGGCACCCAGCAGTCGGTGATCGACTACAACGTGTTCGAAGGCATGGAACTGACCGGCCTGCCGCGCTTCGTGTTCACGCGCGGCGACCTCGCGGTCGAGGAGGCCGACGTGCGCGCTGCGCCCGGCCATGGCGAGTTCGTGCCGCGCGAGCCCAACGGAGCTGTGAACAGGGCGCTTTCGACGTGGAAGGAAGTTTCCGCGCCCCGTAAGGTGGAACGGACCGGCATCCCG
>Ga0066256_1001300_pt1 | contig 36171 bp, 42 predicted proteins | sample ThiBio_1000_biof_FD_87107 | JGI IMG/M metagenome (GOLD analysis project Ga0066256, IMG submission 87107) | Wastewater bioreactor microbial communities from Cape Town, South Africa - Thiocy_expt_1000_biof (version 2) | ecosystem: Engineered > Bioreactor > Thiocyanate-remediating >... | reverse complement strand
CCTGCCCGCCTTCAGCGCGCGCGCCCGCCCGGACTCCGTGCCGGTGCCGGCAGCCGATCCGATCCGCCGCGCCTACTGGCTGGTCTACCACGAATCCGTGCGCCCGCTGCGGCGGGTGCAGGCCGTCAGCGCCTTCATCGCCGGGCTGGTGGAGAAGGAGCGGGGGTTGTTTTCGTGAGGGTGGGCGGCGTCACCGCCCCACTTCTTCCTTCGCACGATCGCGAAATATCCGCCGGATCACCTTGCCGGTCGTCGTCAGCGGCATGGATTCCACGAACTCCACCTCGCGCGGATATTCGTGCGCGGACAGCCGCGTCCGCACCCAGTCGCGGATCTCGGCGGCGAGCGCGTCGGAGCCCTCCGCGCCGTCGCGCAGCACGACATAGGCCTTGACGATCTCGGTGCGGATCGGGTCGGGCTTGCCGACGGCCGCGGCAAGAGCCACCGCCGGGTGGCCGGTCAGGCAGTCCTCGATCTCGGTCGGGCCGATGCGGTAGCCGGACGAGGTGATGACGTCGTCGTCGCGGCCGAAGAAGGTGACGTAGCCGTCGGCGTCGACGCTGCCCTGGTCGCCGGTCAGCATCCAGTCGCCGAGGAATTTTTTCGCCGTCGCCTCGGGATTGTTCCAGTATTCGAGGAACATGACCGGGTCCGGGCGCGCGACGGCGATCTGGCCGGTCTCGCCGGGCGGGCAGGGCCGGCCGTCCTCGTCGATCACGGCGACGCGGTGGCCGGGCACGGGCTTGCCGATGGCGCCCGGCCGGCTGACGCCGATCGCCGCGTAGGAAGAAAGCACGAGGTTGCACTCGGTCTGGCCGTAGAACTCGTTGATGGTCAGCCCCAGCTCCGCCTCGCCCCATTCGTAGGTCTCGCGGCCGAGCGATTCGCCGCCCGAACCGACCGTGCGCAGCGACAGGCTGAAGCGGTTGCGGATGTCCTTCACCGAGCGCAGCATCCTGAGCGCGGTGGGCGGGATGAAGGTGTTGCGCACGCCGGCGCGCTCCATCAGGCCGAGCGCCGCCTCCGGGTCGAACTTCTCGGTCGGGCTCGCCACAACCGGCACGCCGAGCAGCAGGCCCGGCAACAGCACGTTGAGCAGGCCGCCGGCCCAGGCCCAGTCGGCCGGGGTCCACAGCCGGTCGCCGGGCTGCGGCAGGAACTCGTGCGGCATCTGCACGCCCGGCAGGTGGCCGAGCAGCACGCGCTGGCCGTGCAGCGCGCCCTTGGGCGGGCCGGTCGTGCCGGAGGTGAAGATCATCAAGGCCGGGTCGTCCGGGCCGGTGTCGTCGGCCTCGAAGCCGGAGGGCGCGTCGGCGATCAGCCGGTCGAAGCCGAGCGCGGCCCCGTCGGCGCCGTCGGTCGAGACGATCGTCTTCAGCATCGGCAGGCGGCCGGCGATGGCGCCGAGCTTGGCGAGGCCGGCGGCATTGGTGACGACCGCGGCGACGCCGGCCGTTTGCAGCCGGTATTCCAGCGCTTCCGTGCCGAACAGCAGCGCCAGCGGCACGGCGATGGCGCCGAGCTTGTAGATCGCCGCATGGCTGATCGCGACGGCAAAACCCTGCGGCAGGAGCAGCGCCACCCGGTCGCCGCGCCGCACGCCCTGCCTGCGCAGCGCCGCGGCGAGCGCGTTCGAGCGGCGGGCGAGCTCGCCATAGCTCAGCGTCTCAGGCGCGCCGGCGCCGCGATAGACGAGCAGGGCGACCCGGTCCGGCTCGCGCGCTGCCCAGGCGTCGGCAACAGCGGTTCCGATGTTGAAGCGGGCCGGGATGTTCCAGCGGAAGTCGCGGTAGAGCGCCTCGTAGGTATCGCGCCGCTCAAGCATGGTTCCCCTCCCTGCGCCGCCCGCCTGCCACGCACGGCGCCGGCCGCGCCACGCGTAGCCTCGGGCGAAGCGTGGTGCCCCTGGCCGGGATCGAACCAGCACTCCTTGCGGAACTCGATTTTGAGTCGAGCGCGTCTACCAATTCCGCCACAGGGGCACAGGGCTGCGGACTATAGGGAAGGGCGGTGCCGCGTCAACCGTGCCTTCACAGGCTTGCGAGGCGCGCCCTGTCGCATTGCGGAGGCGGGCGAATGCCAATAGACAGGCTTCCCGCAACCGGGGGGTTTCCATGCTTCGACGGCTCTACGACTGGACGATGTCGCTCGCCGCGCGCCCGGCCGCCGAGGCATGGCTGGCGCTGATCGCCTTCATCGAGAGCTCCGTCTTCCTCGTGCCGGCCGACGTGCTGTTCCTGCCGATGACGCTGGCGCGGCCCGACCGGGCCTGGCGCTACGCGCTGATTGCCACGGTCGCCTCGGTGCTGGGCGGCATAGCCGGCTGGTATCTCGGCTGGTTCGCCTTCGAGACGGTGGCCAAGCCGGTGCTGGAGTTCTACGGCAAGCTCGACGCGTTCGAGCAGCTGCGCAACTCCTCCGACGCCAGCGCGGTGCTGCTCCTGCTCGTCACCTCGGGTCTCGCCCATCTGCCGCCGATCAAGGTGGTGACCATCCTGTCGGGCGCCATGCACGTCAATCTCGGGCTGTTCGTCGTCTCGGCGATCCTTGCCCGCGGCGCGCGCTTCTACGCGCTCGCCTGGCTGCTGCGGCGCTACGGCGAACCGATCCGCGACTTCATCGAGAAGCGGCTCGGCCTTCTGGCCGCGCTTGCCGCGGCCGCCCTGATTTTGCTCTATGTGATCGTCAGATACGTGTTCTAGGAACGGCAGCGCGTCGCGCCGCCGGCAACGCTTCGGAAACGCCAATGACCGCCATCACCGCGCCGACAGGCCGTTCGCATCTCCTCCTCGCCCTGCTGGTCACGGCCGGCATGATCCTCGCCGTCGGCACCGCGCTGGGCTTCCAGTACATAGGCGGCTACATCCCCTGCAAGCTGTGCCTGGAACAGCGCATGCCCTATTATGTCGGCATCCCGGTGATGCTGCTCGCGGCGCTGTCGGCGGCGCTCAGGCTGCCGGGCGCGGTGACGCGCGGGCTGCTTCTCGTCGGCGGGCTGCTGATGCTCTACGGTGCCTATCTCGGCGTCTACCATTCCGGCGTCGAATGGGGCTGGTGGGCCGGCCCGACCGACTGCCAGGCGGTCGACCTGCCGGCGGCCGGCAGCGGCTCGGGCGGCATACTCGACCAGATCGACAAGGTGATCCCGCCGTCCTGCACGGTGGCGGCCGGGCGCTTCCTCGGCCTGTCTTTCGCCGGCTGGAACGTGATCGCCAGCGTCGTCACCGCGGCAATCGCGCTGACCGCGGCCTTCCGCCGTCAATAATCAAAAAACCTTCCCGCCCGCATTCGCGCAGCGGGTGGCCTTCCTCCTCGGCCCGACGGCGCGTCGCCGTCGGGGCCGCGCGGACCGCGTCCGCGCGGCGGATAGGGTCTGGCTCAGTGCCGGGTCGGCTGAGTCCTCAGTTTCTCAATCTCGTCCTTGATGGCCAGCTTGCGCCGCTTCATCGCAGCGATCTCGAGGTCGTCGGCCGAAGGATGGGCCATCGCCTCGTCGAGCTCGCGCTCGATTTCGCCGTGCCTGCGCTGAAGCTCTGCAAGGTGGGATGCAAGAGACATGATTGGATCTCCCTTCCTGGTTCCTCGTTGAGGCCAGACAGGAAGCGCGTCCCGCCGCGGGCTGCGCTCCTAGCCAGCCGACAAACAGTCTGCCACCGCCCGGCACGGAAGTCGATTTTTCCGTAGTAGCATTTCTTAAATGGTTGAAATGTGGTATGGGCGGCGCGCCGGTCGCGGAGGCTGGTCCGGTTCCCGTCTGGCCCCCGCAAGGGCGCGCCAGCGCCGGAAAATCTGGAACGGTCGAGCATAGATGTCGGAACAGGAACAGGCCGGGCTCCGGCTCGAATTCGCCCGCCTCAAGCAGGAACACGCCGACTTCGACGCCGCCATCAACGCCATGATCGCGACCGGCTGCGACCCGCTGCAGATCCAGCGCATGAAGAAGAAGAAGCTGGCGCTGAAGGACCGCCTCGCCCAGGTCGAGGACAGGATCATCCCCGACATCATCGCGTGAGGGCGCTCCCGCCTGCCGGCCGCCTTGCCGCGCCGGGCAAATCGCGATAGGTGGCGGCCTTCCGCCGGGAGACCGCGATGCCGCAGGCGCCTGTCGCAATCATCATGGGCAGCCAGTCCGACTGGGGCACGATGCGCCACGCCGCCGAGACGCTCGAGGCGCTCGGCATCGCCCACGAGGCGCGGATCGTCTCGGCCCACCGCACCCCGAAGCGGCTCTACGACTTCGCCACCAGCGCCCGCGACAACGGCTTCAAGGTCATCGTCGCCGGCGCCGGAGGGGCCGCCCACCTGCCCGGCATGACCGCGGCGCTGACGCCGCTGCCGGTGTTCGGCGTGCCGGTCGAATCGAAGGCGCTGTCGGGCCGCGATTCGCTGCTGTCGATCGTGCAGATGCCGGCAGGCATCCCCGTCGGCACGCTGGCGATCGGCAAGGCCGGCGCGGTCAATGCCGCGCTTCTGGCGGCGGCCGTGCTGGCGCTGTCCGACCCGGCGCTGGCGGCGCGGCTCGACGCCTGGCGCGCGGCCCAGACAGCGGCCGTCACCGAGCGCCCGGCGGACGAGAGCTGATGGCACCGCTGCCGCCCGGCGCGACCGTCGGCATCATCGGCGGCGGCCAGCTCGGCCGCATGCTAGCGATGGCGGCCGCCCGCCTCGGCTACCGCACGATCGTGCTGGAGCCGCAGGCCGACTGCCCGGCCGCGCAGGTCGCCAACCGCCAGATCGTCGGCGCCTATGACGACGCCTACGCGCTGGCGGAACTTGCACGCGCGAGCGCCGTCGTCACCTATGAATTCGAGAACGTGCCGGTCGAGGCCGTCAACGAGCTGGTCGCCGACGTGCCGGTGCTGCCGCCGCCGGCCGCGCTGGAGGCCGCGCAGGACCGGCTGGTGGAGAAGAATTTTCTCACCGGCCTCGGTCTTGCGACGGCGCCCTATCGTGCGGTCGACGGCATGGACGATCTCAAGGCCGGGCTCGCGGCCTTCGGCGGCGCCGGCATCCTGAAGACGCGCCGCTTCGGCTATGACGGCAAGGGGCAGGCGCGGATTGCGCCGGACCGTCCGGGCTCGGCGGAGGCCGCCTGGGCCGAACTCGGCGGCAGGCCGCTGATCCTCGAAGGCGTCGTCGATTTCCGCGCCGAGATCTCCATCGTCGCCGCGCGCGGCGCCGATGGCGGCCTGGCGGCCTACGACCCGGCCGCGAACGTCCACCGCGACGGCATCCTGCGCAGTTCGACCGTGCCGGCAGGGATTTCGGACAAGGTTGGCGGCAGCGCCCGGGCGGCCGCCTTCGCCATCCTCGACGCGCTCTTCTATGTCGGCGTGATCGGCGTCGAGTTCTTCGTCACGCGCGACGGGCGGCTGCTGGTCAACGAGATCGCGCCGCGGGTGCACAATTCAGGCCACTGGACGGAAGCCGCCTGCGCCGTCTCGCAGTTCGAGCAGCACATCCGCGCCGTCTGCGGCCTGCCGCTGGGCGACACCGCGCGGCACTCCGACTGCGTCATGGAGAACCTGATCGGCGACGAGGTCGCCCGTGCGCCGGCCCTGCTCGCCGAGCCCGGCCTCGTGCTCCATCTCTACGGCAAGGCGGAAGCCCGTCCCGGCCGCAAGATGGGGCATTTCACAAAGCTGGGCAGTCGGCAGTCGGCAGTCGGCAATCGGACCTGAATATCTGGCGGCCCCGAATCCGCAGGCTCCGCACCGGCGTTTTCCCGACTGCCGACTGCCGATTGCCTACTGCCGCTCTCTGCGGCGGTTGACACCGGCCCGCGCCATCGTCTATGAGCCCGCATCCAGTTTCGGCGCGCCTTCGGGGCGCGTCTTTCGTGTTCGGCCAGGCCGGACCGTCACCGACGGACGAAGACAATGAAGATCAAGAACTCGCTCAAGGCGCTGAAGGGCCGTCACCGCGACAACCGCCTGGTTCGCCGCAAGGGCCGCGTCTACATCATCAACAAGACCGCGCCGCGCTACAAGGCCCGCCAGGGCTGATCCTGCGCCGGCCGTCGGCCTCACGCGAAATTCAGTTTGACGCGTCGCGAGGCGGGGCTAAGCTCCGGCTCATGCGGCGCGTTCTGGCATGTCTCGTCTCGGCCGGCCTGCTCGGCGCCGGCCTGTCGGCCGGCATGGGTACGGCCTTCGCCCAGAAGACCGGCGAAGGCGCGCAGGAAGCATCCCGCCCGCCGAGACTGCGAAGGAACGCCTCGACAGGCTGTTTTCCGAGCTCAAGCGAGAACGCAACGAGCAGGCGGCGTCCCGCATCGCCGACGCCATCCGCGCCGAATGGCAGCGTTCCGGCTCGGCCACGATCGACCTCCTGATGCAGCGCGCGGCCAGCGCCATGCAGGCGCGCAAATACGACGCGGCGCTGGATTTCCTCGACGAGGTGACGGTGCTCGCCCCGAGCTTCGCCGAAGGCTGGAACCGGCGCGCGACGGTGCACTACCTCAAGCGGGACTACGGCCGCTCGATGACCGACATCGAGCGCACGCTGCGGCTGGAGCCGCGCCATTTCGGCGCGCTGTCCGGCATGGCCGCGATCTTCAAGGCCTATGACAACAAGCAGGCCGCGCTCAACGCCTTCGAGCGCGTGCTCGACATCTATCCCATGCTGCGCAGCGCCCAGCAGGAGGTCTCCGACCTCGCCGACGCGCTCGCCGGCCAGGGGATCTGACCTCTCCGCCCCCGACCCGCTCCGCATGAGCCTCGCCATCCTCGCGTCGATCGTCATCCTGCTCGCGGCGCTGTTTGCGGCGAGCCGGATCGGCGCCTTCCTGATCGCGCGCCGCCACCCGCCCGTCGGCGCCTTCGCGGAGGTCTACGGTACGCGCATCCATCACGTTCATGTGCCGGGGCCGGTGGAGGCTGAGCTGCCGCCGGTGGTCTTCATCCATGGCGCCAGCAGCAATCTGCTCGACGAGATGCTGCCCTTGCGGCCGCGCCTCGAAGGCCGTGCCGAAATGCTGTTCCTCGACCGGCCGGGGCATGGCTGGTCGGAGCGCGGCGACGGCAACGACACGCCGTCCGGGCAGGCGGCCACGCTGGCCGCCCTGATGGACCGGCTCGGCATCGGCCGCGCCATCGTGGTCGGCCATTCCTTCGGCGGCGCGGTGGCGGCCGCCTTCGCGCTCGACCATCCGGAGCGCACGGCGGGCCTCGTTCTGGTCTCGGCCGCCAGCCATCCCTGGCCCGGCGGCGCGACCTCCTGGTACTACCGGCTGGCGGCGCTGCCGGGCGCCGGACCGGTGTTCTGCGCGCTGGCGGCGCTGCCGGCAGGGCTCGTCCGCATCGCCGGCGCCACGCGCTCGGTGTTCTCGCCCAATCCGGTGCCCGACGGCTATGTCCGCCGCGCCGCGATCATGCTGGTGCTGCGGCCGGCCGCCTTCCGTGCCAACGCGATCGACGTCGACGGCCTCTACGCCCATGTCGCGGCCGCCGCGCCGCGCTATCCGTCGATTTCGGCGCCGACCGTGGTGATCTCCGGCGACAGCGACACGGTGGTCTACGAGGAGGTGCACTCGCTCGGGCTCGCGCGCGACATCCTCGGCGCCGCGCTCGCCTGGGTGCGCAATCTCGGCCACAAGCCGGACTGGATCGCGCCCGAGCTCGTCGCCGCGGCGATCCTCAAGGTGGCGGGAGAGCGCGTCGACCTCGATGCCGCCGTGCGCGCGGCGGAGCGGCGCGTCGCCGGCGACCGCGCCGAGGATGCCGGGCCGGATCGGTCGGCCGAGCCGGCACAGTCGCCGCCGCCGATCTGAGCCGGCGTCAGGCTGTCACGGGGAGGTCGGGTTTCCGGTCAGACGCCGCCCTGGCCGTCGGAGCCGACATAGGCGATGCGCAGCATGTTGGTCGCGCCCGGTGTGCCGAAGGGGACGCCTGCGGTGATGATGACGCGCTCGCCGGGGGCGGCGAAGCCCTCGCGGAAGGCGATGCGGCAGGCGCGGTCGACCATGTCCTCCGAATCGTGCGCGTCCTCGCTGACCACGCAATGCGTGCCCCAGACCAGCGACAGCCGGCGCGCCGTTTCCACCACCGGCGAGAGCGCCACGATCGGCAGCAGCGGTCGTTCGCGGGCAGCCCGCAGCCCGGTGGCGCCGGACGAGGTGTAGGTGACGATGGCGGACAGCTTCAGCGTCTCGGCGATCTGCCGGGACGCCAGCGATATGGCGTCGGCGCTGGTCGCCTCGGGCTCGGTGCGCTGGGCGTTGATGATCGAGGGATAGGTCGGGTCGCGCTCGACCTGCACGGCGATGCGGTTCATCATCGCCACCGCCTCGACCGGATACTGGCCGGCGGCCGATTCGGCCGACAGCATGATGGCATCCGCCCCCTCGAAGACGGCGATCGACACGTCGGAGACCTCGGCGCGGGTGGGCACCGGCGCGGAGATCATCGATTCCAGCATCTGGGTCGCCACCACCACCGGCTTGCCGGCGCGGCGGCAGGCGCGGGTGATCTGCTTCTGGATGCCGGGCACGGCCTCGATCGGCATCTCGACGCCGAGGTCGCCGCGCGCCACCATCAGCGCGTCGGACAATTCGATGATCTCGGGAAGCCGGAGGACGGCCTGCGGCTTCTCGATCTTGGCCATCAGCAAGGCGCGGCCGCGCGCCACCTTGCGCGCTTCGGCGAGGTCCTCGGGGCGCTGGATGAAGGAGAGCGCGATCCAGTCGACGCCGGCGGCGAGCGCGGCGTCGAGGTCGCGCCGGTCCTTCTCGGTCAGCGCGCCGACCGGCAGGTCGGTGTCGGGCAGGCTGACGCCCTTGCGGTCGGAGATCTTCGTGCCCGACACGACGACGCAGCGCAGCGAGGCGCCGTCGGTCTCCTCGCAGCGGAGCTGCAGCTTGCCGTCGTCGATCAAAAGCCGCTCGCCGGGGCGCACGGAGCGCAGGATCTCGGGATGCGGCAGGTTGACCCGCTTCGTGGTTCCCGGCGCCGGGTCGTCGTCGAGGGTAAAGATCTGGCCGGGCTTCAGCTCGACCGCGCCCTTGGCGAACTTGCCGACGCGCAGCTTGGGGCCCTGCAGGTCGGCGAGGATGCCGATCGGCCGCTCGGCCTCCGCCTCGATGCCGCGGATGACCCCGACGAGGCGCCGCATCGTGTCGTGGTCGGCATGGCTCATATTGATGCGGAAGACGTCGGCGCCCGCCTCGAACAGGCGGCGGATCGTCGCCGCGTCGTCGGAAGCCGGGCCGAGCGTGGCGAGGATCTTGACCTTGCGGCTGCGTCTCATTTGGATCCCGTGCCGGAGACGGCGGCAGCGCCACCCTGGGCGGGCCGGTCGGTGAGCTGGATCATCCAGCTCGACTGCGAGCCCGTGTCGTATTCCTGGAAGCCGGCGCGCTGGAAGCCGCGCGCGAAGCAGTCGCTGACGCCGGCGATCTTGAACTCGCGCTCGGCCACGCACATGTTGATCGGGCCTTCCCAGCGGCCGCCGCGCTCGGCATCCTCGGCGTAGAGGTAGTAGTAGCGCGACGACAGCGGCCCCTCGATCAGCGTCTTGCAGCTCGAACCGTCGACATGCCACCAGCCTTCGGTGATCCAGCCGGTGGAGGCGCGATAGCCGATGGCGACGCCGACCAGGTTCTGGGTGGCGTTGCAGACGCGAAAATCGGCGCGCGCCGGCGTCGCGAAGGCGAGGCAGGCCGCGCAGCCTGCCGCCGCGACCAGAACGCCGGCAAGGCGGTGCCCCGTCGCCTTTACCGCCGAAGCCATCCTCGTACCCCTGACCCGTGAATAAGGCATTGCAGTCGACCCTTTTCGGCAAACTCGTCGCGCCTGTCAACGCGGCCGCCCCACCGACCTAATCGATTAGTGAATATCGGCCTCGGACGGCGCCCCGGAGCCCTTCGCGAACAGCGGCGACTATTGCGGTGGAACGGTGACGAAACAACGGCATTGCGCGGCCGCCCGCTTCGTGGAAAACAGCGGACGTCTCCCGCCGATCGCCGCACGCCGCCAATGACCCGTTCAGCCCTGCTTTCCCCCTTCGAGATCGTCGAGGGCGCACGCGACAAGGGCCTCGTGCTGATCGCCGACCATGCCGGCCGCGCGGTGCCGGACGAATATGGCGACCTCGGCCTGCCGCCCTCCGAGTTCGAGCGCCACATCGCCTACGACATCGGGGTGGAGGGCGTGACGCGGCGGCTCGCCGCGCTGACCGGCGCGCCGGCGGTGATGGCGGGCTTCTCGCGGCTGCTGATCGACGCCAACCGCGGCGAGGACGACCCGACGCTGATCCGCCAGCTCTACGACGGCACGATCGTGCCGGCCAACTATCCGATGGACGAGGCGGAGAGGCAGCGGCGGCTCGACCCCTACTACCGGCCCTATCATGACGCCGTCGGCGCGATGATCGCTTCCGTTGCGGCGGCGAGCGGCCGGGCGCCCTTCGTCTTCTCGGTGCATTCCTTCACGCCGAGCATGCAGGGGCGCGCGCGGCCGTGGCACGCCGGCGTGCTGTGGGACAGCGACGACCGCGCCGTGCGGCCGCTGATCGAGATGCTGTCGGCCGACCCGGCCCTCGTCGTCGGCGACAACGAGCCCTATGACGGGGCGCTGCGCGGCGACACGATGTTCCGGCACTGCATCGTCAACGGCTTCGCGCATGCGCTGATCGAGATCCGCCAGGACCTGATCGCCGACGCGGCGGGCCAGGAGGCATGGGCGCGTCGGCTCGCCCCGATGCTTGACGCGATCAACCGGCGGGCCGATATCCACGAGGTCAGGCAGTTGGGCCCGCGCACCGGGCCGGTTCCCTCACGGGCTCTCCGCAGCAAGGGAGACTTGCCATGAGCGAACTCAGCGAAGACCAGAAGCGCGACTCCGAGGCCGCCGCCTTCCGCCGGCTCGTCGCGCATCTGCGCGAGCGCAGCGACGTGCAGAACATCGACCTGATGAACCTCGCCGGCTTCTGCCGCAACTGCCTGTCGAACTGGTATCGCGAGGCGGCCGAGGCCGCCGGCGTGCCGCTCGGCAAGGAGGAATCGCGCGAGATCGTCTACGGCATGCCCTATGCCGAATGGCAGGCGCGCCACCAGACGGCGGCCTCGCCCGAGAAGCTGGCCGCCTTCGAGAAGGCGCGGCCGCGGCGCGGCTGAACGCACGGTCGCCTCCCCCGATCGCAGGAAAGGAACATCGCCATGACCCTGGGCACCCGCAAGCTCGGCCGGCAGGGCCTCGAAGTGTCGGCGGTCGGGCTCGGCTGCATGGGCATGAGCCAGGCCTACGGGCCGGCCGACGAGGCCGAATCGGTCGCCACCATCCACCGGGCGCTGGAGCTCGGCTGCACCTTCCTCGACACGGCCGAGGTCTACGGGCCGTTCGTCAACGAGGAGCTCATCGGCCGCGCGCTCGAAGGCCGCCGCGACAGGGCGGTGATCGCCACCAAGTTCGGCTTCCGCTTCGAGAACGGCGAGCAGGTGCACGGCAGGATGGACAGCCGGCCGGAGCGCATCCGCGAGGTGGTGGAGGCGAGCCTGAAGCGGCTGCGCACCGACCATATCGACCTGCTCTACCAGCACCGCATAGATCCCGGCGTGCCGGTCGAGGACGTCGCGGGCGCCGTCGGCGAGCTGGTGCGGCAGGGCAAGGTGCGCTTCTTCGGCCTCTCCGAGGCGGGGGCGGCCAACATCCGCCGCGCCCATGCGACATTCCCGGTCAGCGCGCTGCAGAGCGAATATTCGCTGTGGGAGCGCAACCTCGAGCCGCAGATCATCCCGCTGCTGCGCGAGCTGGGCATCGGGCTGGTGCCGTTCGCGCCGCTCGGCCGCGGCTTCCTCACCGGCGCGGTCAAGCGCGGCGAGGACTATCCACCGAGCGATTTCCGCCACCACGACCCGCGCTACCGGGGCGCCAATTTCGACGCCAACGTGAAGGCGGCGCGGATCGTCGCCGAGGTGGCCGCACGGCACGGCGCGCGGCCGGGCCAGATCGCGCTCGCCTGGCTGCTGGCCAAGGGGCCGGACGTCGTGCCGATCCCCGGCACCAAGCGGCGGAGTTACCTCGAAGAGAACGTCGCCGCCGCCTCGATCGCGCTCGACGCCGCCGACATGGCCCGGCTCGACGCCGCGCTGGCGCCGGAGCAGGTGGCCGGCGAGCGCTACGGCGCCGCGATGATGGCCACCGTCGACCGCTGAAGCATGATGCCGAAAAGCTGCAGACTTTTCGGATAGACATCATGCGCAAAACAAGCAGGCCGGCGGCGACTTGACCCCCGCCGCGCGCTGGTTCATCGAACGGCGCGCCGCGCGTTTGCGAGTCGCGGCGTGCCGGGGCATGATCGTCCCCGCGTGGGAAACGCGGGCGGGATCGGCTCCATCCATTTTGACCTGACCGCATCGCGCGCCGGAGGGCGCCGGCCCAGCCGCGCGATGCCCCAGCGGAGAGAGAAGCGTGGCCGAGGACATCACCAGCGAGACCGCCCAGACCGTCGCAGCCGGACAGTTGCGCGCCTTCATCGAGCGCGTCGAGCGGCTCGAGGAGGAGAAGAAGACGATCGCCGACGACATCAAGGAAGTCTACGCCGAGATGAAGGGCACGGGCTTCGACACCAAGGCGGTGCGCGCCATCATCAGGATGCGCAAGAAGGACCAGGCCGAGCGGCAGGAGGAGGAGGCGATCCTCGACCTCTACAAGGCCGCTCTCGGCATGGTGTAAGCCATTTCCCGGCCGGCCGCGCGCCGGGCCGGCGCTTGAGGCAGGCGCTGAGGGCAGGCGGCCATGGCGGAAGCCGGGGGAAGCAGAATCGGACGACGGCGCGGCTTCGTGGCCGCGCGGCTCGCCGGCGAGGTGCCGGCGGGGCGGGTGTTCTGGACCGACATGCTGGCTGTCGGCACAGCCGTCAACGTGGTGGCCGCCTTTGCGGCGATCCTGATGCTGGGCTTCAAGCATCCCGCCTGGGTGGCGGTCTGCGTCTATCTCTCGCCGCTGCCCTACAACATCTTCCTGGTCGTCGCGGTGTGGCGCGCGGCGGCGCGACTGATGCCGAGCCCGGCCGCGGCCTACCGGCTCGGCGCGACGCTGTGGCTGGCGGTGGCGACGCTGGTGTGATGGCGGCCGCGCGGGTCGCCCGTCAGGCGGCCGGCTCGAAGTCCAGCGCGACGCCGTTGATGCAGTAGCGCAGGCCGGTGGGCGGCGGCCCGTCGGGGAAGACGTGGCCGAGATGGCTGCCGCAGCGGGCGCAGTGCACCTCCGTGCGCGTCATGCCCCAGGTCCTGTCGGTCGAGGTCTCGACGGCGCCGGGCACGGGGTTGTTGAAGCTCGGCCAGCCGGTGCCGCTCTCGAACTTGAGCGTCGATTCGAACAGGACCTGGCCGCAGCCGGCGCATTTGAAGCGGCCGGCGCGGTGCTCGTGCAGCAGCGCGCAGCTTCCCGGCCGTTCGGTGCCGTGCTGGCGCATCACCTGGTACTGCTCGGGCGTCAGCAAGGCGCGCCATTCGGCGTCGGTGCGCGTGACCTCGAAGCGTTGTGCATCCATGATCAATCCTCCGCAACGTCCGCGGTGCGGGCGGGCCAGACCAATGTAGGCACTTCCGCCTCCCGGTGAAAGGTCCGATGATGGCGGCCGGGCCGGGAACCAGCGCGCACCCCGGCGCATTTGATCGCTGGCGCCACGCCGGACGGCGCCGGCTGGAGGGGAAAGAATGCCCATCGACAACGAGGATCGCGTGCTCGCGGCCGGTGCCTCTGCGCCGCCGGCGCGGGGGCCTGCCCGCTCGACGCTCACCACGCTCGTCGCGATGATCGGCATCACCGCGGTGCTGTCGCTGGGGCGCGAGGTGTTCCTGCCGCTGGCGATCGCGCTGCTGCTCACCTTCGCGCTGGCGCCGATCGTGTCGTTCCTGCGCCGGCGGGGCGTGCCGCGCGTGGTCGCGGTGGTCTCGACGGTGGCCATCGCCTTCGTGGCGATCGCCCTGTTCAGCTTCGTCGTGGCGACGCAGGTGGCGACGCTGGCGCAGAACCTGCCGACCTACCAGTCCAACATCCTCAGCAAGATCCACGGCCTGAGGGAGGCCGGCGCCGGCTCCGGCATGATCGAGCGCCTGTCGGAGGCGGTGCAGCGCATCGGCATCGAGCTGGAGAAGACGACGCAGGCCGGCACAGCGCCGGACATGCCGAAGAAGCCCGACCCGATGCCGGTCGAGGTCGTCACGCACCAGGGCCCGCTCGACATCCTCAAGGGCGTGATCCTGCCGCTGGTCAGCCCGTTCGCGACGAGCGGCCTCGTCCTCGTCGTCGTCATCTTCATGCTGCTGGAGCGCGAGGACCTGCGCGACCGCTTCATCCGGCTGGTCGGCTACAGCGACCTGAACCGGACGACGGCGGCGCTGGAGGATGCGGGCAAGCGGGTCGGCCGCTACCTTCTGATGCAGCTCGTCGTCAACACGCTCTATGCCATCCCGATCACCATCGGCCTGTGGGTGCTGGGCATCCCCAACGCGCTCCTGTGGGGGCTGCTGGCGATGGTGCTGCGCTTCGTGCCCTATATCGGCCCGGCGATCGGCATGCTGCTGCCGCTGTTCCTGGCGATCGCGGTGGCGCCGGGCTGGTCGCTGCTGCTGTGGACGGCGGCGCTGTTCCTGGTCATGGAGTTCATCAGCGGCAACGTGCTGGAGCCGTGGCTCTACGGCACCAATACCAGCCTGTCGCCGCTCGCCATCATCGTCGCGGCGATCTTCTGGACTTGGCTGTGGGGGCCGCTCGGGCTGGTCATGTCGACGCCGCTGACGGTCTGCCTCGTGGTGCTCGGCCGCTACGTGCCGCAATTCGAGTTCCTCGACGTGATGCTCGGCGACGAGCCGGTGCTGGAGCCGCATGCGCGGCTCTACCAGCGGCTGCTCGCCGGCGACCCCGACGAGGCGACCGACCATGCGGAGGATTTCCTGCAGGAGGGCTGGCTGGTCGACTTCTACGACCAGGTCGGCCTGCCGGCGCTGCTGCTCGGCGAGCAGGACCGCCAGCGTGGCCTGATCCCGGAGGAGCAGCGGCAGCGGCTGGCGCAGGGTGCGCTGGCGCTGGTCGCCAATCTCGAGGAGATCGCGCAGGAGGAGAACGAGGAGGACGACGAGGCGGCCACCGATGAGGCCGGCACGGCCGACGAGACCGAGGCGCGCGAGCTGCCTGACGGCGAGGGCCGCCGGCTGCTGTGCGTCGGCGGACGCGACGAGGTGGACGACGCGGTGGCGGCCATGCTGGCGCAGGTGCTGGGCGTGCAGGATGCCGAGGCCTTCGCCGCCACCCATGCCGACCTCGCGCCGCGGCGTGTCGGCGAGCTGGGGCTGGCCGGCGTCGACACGGCGATCGTCGCCTTCCTCAACCCGCGCTCGCTGGCGCTGGCGCGCCACGTGGTGCGGCGGCTGAAGCGGGCGCGCAAGGGGCTGCGCGTCGGGCTGCTGGTGCCGGTGCCGGCCAATGGCGAGGCGGCGGAAGCGCCGTTCACGGCAGACGCGGTCAATGCCGATTTCGTCGCGACCGGCATCGCCGGCGCCGTGATTGACGGCCTGTCGGATGCGCCGCCGGTGCCGCTCAGGCTGCCCGGCCGGTCGATCGCCAAGCTCAGGCCGGCGTCGCGCCGTCGGCCGGCTGCGGCCCCCGGCAAGGGCGCCAAGGCGAAGAAAGGCGCGGCCGCGAAGGCGCGGTGACGAAGACCCTAGAGGCTGCGGCCGATGGCGAGGAATTTCTCGCGGCGCTGCTCGCGATAGTCGAGGTTGGAGGCGGCGAGCTCGGCGAAGGCCCTGGCGATCTGCTCGCCGGTCGCCGCCACGACGGCTTCCGGCCCGCGCTGGGCGCCGCCCACCGGCTCGGCGATGATGCCGTCGATCACCTTCATGTCGAGCAGGTCCTGCGCGGTGATCTTCATGCCGGTGGCGGCATCCTTGGCCCGCGTCGGGTCGCGCCACAGGATCGAGGCCGCACCCTCGGGCGAGATCACCGAATAGATCGCGTGCTCCAGCATGTAGACGCGGTTGGCCGTCGCGATCGCGATGGCGCCGCCGGAGCCGCCCTCGCCGATGACGACCGAGACGGTCGGCACCTTGAGGCCGAGCGAGACGGAGGTGGAGCGGGCGATCGCCTCGGCCTGGCCGCGTTCCTCAGCGCCGATGCCGGGATAGGCGCCGGCGGTGTCGACCAGCGTGACGACCGGCAGGCCGTAGCGGTCGGCCAGCTCCATGATGCGGACGGCCTTGCGGTAGCCTTCCGGCCGCGCCATGCCGAAATTGTGCCTGAGCCGGCTCTTGGTGTCGGAACCCTTCTCCTGGCCGATGACGGCGACGGCCTCGCCGCGGAAGCGGGCGAAGCCGCCGATGATGGCCTCGTCCTCACCGTAGAGACGGTCGCCTGCGAGCGGGGTGAAATCGGTGAACAGCCCGTTGACGTAGTCGAGGCAGTGCGGCCGGTCGGAATGGCGCGCGACCTGCGCCTTCTGCCAGGGGGTCAGCGCCTTGTAGAGGTCGCGCAGCGTGTCGGAGACGCGCTTCTCCAGCCGCTTGATCTCGTCGGCGACATTGACGTCGGCATTGGTCTCGGCAAGCCGCCTGAGCTCGAGGATCTGGCCCTCAAGGTCCTGAACCGGCTTCTCGAAATCAAGGTAATTATACATACGCCGTCGAAATCTCGAGCCGTGTCCGGAACTGTGCAGGCGGCGCCGATCGCGGCGCGACGGAAGGAAATTCAAGCCTCAAATAGCTTCCATGTCACGGGTCGGCAAGCGGATGATGCGTGTTGACCAGCTCGACGAGGCGCTTTTCGAGCACGTGCGTGTAGATTTGCGTGGTCGAGATGTCGGAATGACCCAGAAGTTGCTGGACGACGCGCAGGTCGGCGCCGTTCTGCAGCAGGTGGCTGGCGAAGGCGTGGCGCAGCACGTGCGGCGAGATGGCGGAAAGCCTGACGCCGGCGCGGGCGGCGGCTGCCTTGAGGTCGCGCGCGAAGACTTGGCGGGCGAGGTGGCCGCTCTCGGAGCGGGCGGGGAAAAGGTACGGGCTTTCGGCGAAGGCGGGGTCCTTCGCCCGTGCGGCCAGCCACGCCTTCATCGCCGCGCAGGCCTTCTCGGACAGCGGCACCAGCCGCTCCTTGCCGCCCTTGCCGCGCACGGTGAAGAAGCGCTCGTCGCGGCGGGCGACGGCCAGCGGCAGCGCGACGAGTTCGGACACGCGCAGGCCGGTGGCGTAGAGCACCTCCAGCAGCGCGTGGAAGCGCAGCGCCGCTATAGCATCCGTGCCCTCGGGCGGCGAGGCCGCGTCGGCGGCCGCCCGGTCGAGCAGGCGGCCGACCTCCTCCTCGCCCAGCGTCTTGGGCAGCGGGCGGCCGCGCCGCGGGCTGTCGAGCGTGCCGGTCGGGTCGTCGCCGCGCAGGCCCTCGGCATAGAGGAACTTGTAGAACTGGCGTAGCGCCGACAGCTTTCGCGACTGGGTGGTGCCGGCGAAGCCGCGCGCGGCGATGGAATCGAGATAGCGGCGCACGGCCTCGACCGGCGCGGCGGCGATGCCGCCCCAGCCGCCTTCGAGGGAGGAGGCGGCGTCCTCCAGGTCGCGGCGGTAGGCGGCGAGCGTGTTGTCGGAGGCGCCGCGCTCGGCGGCCATCATCTCCAGGAAGGCTTCGATGCGGTGGGCGTCGCGCATGGCGCGCTCACCTGTTCAGCCTGTCGGCGGGAACGCGCACGGAGATCTCGCCGACCTTGGGCTGGACGAAGTTGGCCAGCGCATACATCGAGCCGTAGACGACGCCGACGATCAGGGCGACGATGACGATCAGGCGGAAGAGGGTCGGCATGCTCTGGGTCCCCCGGGCGGGGCCTCGCGGCCCGGGGGGTGTTGGGGGGGGGCGTCCCCGCGTGGGCAGGCGGGGGGGCGCGGGGGGGGGCGGGGGCCGGCCGCGTGGGGGGGGCCGGGTTTCTGGGCGATCCCCGCCGCTGACAGGCGGAGACCGATGACAGCAGAGGCCAACACCGTCGACGGCCGCGCGGCCGGCGTGCTCGAGCGGCTCGCCGGGCGCCCGATCGTCTTCGTCGGCATGATGGGCGCCGGCAAGACCTCGATCGGCCGGCGCGTCGCCGCCGCGCTCGGCCTGCCCTTCGCCGACAGCGACCACGAGATCGAGCACGCCTCGCGCATGACGGTGGCCGACCTGTTCGAGAAATACGGCGAGACCGAGTTCCGGGCGCTGGAGCAGCGGGTGATCGCGCGGCTGATCGGCGAGGGCGCGCGGGTGCTGGCGACCGGCGGCGGCGCCTTCATGAACGCCGAGACGCGGCTGGCGATCCGTCAGCAGGCGCTGTCGGTGTGGCTCAAGGCCGATCTCGACACGCTGATGGGCCGGGTGATGAAGAAGCAGCACCGGCCGCTGCTCAAGTCCGACGACCCGCGCGCGGTGATGGAGCGGCTGATGGCGGTGCGCTACCCGGTCTATGCCGAGGCCGACATCACCGTCCTGACGCGCGACGACAAGCGCGAGCTGATCGCCGACGAGGTGATGGCGGCGGTGGAAGACCATCTTCGCAAAGAGGCGGGCAGGCGCCATGGATGAGACGCAGCCGCGCACCGTCACCGTGGGGCTGGGCGACCGCGCCTACGACATCCTGATCGGGCCGGGGCTGGTCGCCGGCGCCGGCGCGCGCGTCGCCGCAAGCTTCCCCGGCGCCCGCGCGGCCGTCGTCACCGACCGCAACGTGGCGGCGCGCCACCTGGCGGCGCTGGAGGAAAGCCTCGCCGGCGCCGGCATCGCCAGCCACGCGATCGTGCTCGACCCCGGCGAGAAGACCAAGGATTTCGCCCATCTGGAGCATGTCGTCGACGAAATCCTCGCCGCGCGGCTGGAGCGCGGCGACATCGTCATCGCGCTCGGCGGCGGCGTGATCGGCGACCTGACCGGCTTCGCCGCGGCGATCGTGCGGCGCGGCATGCGCTTCGTGCAGATGCCGACCTCGCTCTTGGCGCAGGTCGATTCCTCCGTCGGCGGCAAGACCGGCATCAACTCGCCGCGCGGCAAGAACCTCGTCGGCGCCTTCCACCAGCCGAGCCTGGTGCTGGCCGACACCGGCGTGCTCGACACGCTGCCGGAGCGCGAGTTCCGCGCCGGCTATGCCGAGGTCGCCAAATACGGACTGATCGACCGGCCGGATTTCTTCGCCTGGCTGGAGGCCAACTGGCGCGAGATCTTCGCCGGCGGGCCGGCGCGCACCGAGGCGATCGCGCAATCCTGCCAAGCCAAGGCCGAGGTGGTGGCGCGCGACGAGTTCGAGACCGGTGACCGGGCGCTGCTCAATCTCGGCCACACCTTCGGCCACGCGCTCGAAGGCGCGACCGGCTACGACAGTGCCCGCCTCGTGCACGGCGAGGGCGTGGCGATCGGCATGGCGCTCGCCCACCGCTTCTCGGCGCGCATGAACCTCGCCAGCCCCGACGACGCGCGACGGGTGGAGGCGCATCTGGAGGCCGTCGGCCTGCCGTGGCGGCTGTCGCAGGTGCCCGGAGAGCTGCCGGACGCCGACGGGCTGATGGCCTATATCGCGCAGGACAAGAAGGTCTCGCGCGGGGCGCTCACCTTCATCCTGACGCGCGGCATCGGCCAGTCCTTCGTGGCGAAGGACGTGCCCGCCTCCGAGGTCGTCTCGTTCCTGCGGGAGCAGGCGGGACGATGACGCCGGCCGCCTGGATCGCCCTCGCGGCCATCCTCGTGCTGGCCGCGCTCGCCGCCCTCCTGTTCCGGCCGCTGCTGACCCGGGCCGGCTACGAGCTGGCGCCGATCGCGCCGAAGCGTAGCGCCCACGAGGAGCTGCGCGGCACGGTTGCGGTGCTGGCGCGCGAGGGCGGCGTGGTCAAGATCGACCGCGACCAGCTCGGCGGGCTGCTCGACCTCTCCGAGCTCGAAGTGTCGGACGTGATGGTGCACCGCACGGCGATGCGCTCGCTCAACGCCGACGACCCGCCGCAGCAGCTCGTGCGCGAGGTGCTGCAGAGCCCGCATACGCGCATGCCGGTGTGGCGCGGGACGACCGAGAACATCGTCGGCGTGGTGCACGCCAAGGACCTGCTCAGGGCGCTGCACGAGGTCGACAACGATCCGTCCCGCGTCGACATCCTGAAGGTCGCCGGCAAGCCGTGGTTCGTACCCGACACGACGCGGCTGCAGGACCAGCTCAACGCCTTCCTGCGCCGCAAGATCCACTTCGCCATCGTCGTCGACGAATATGGCGAGGTGGAGGGGCTGGTGACGCTGGAGGACATCCTCGAGGAGATCGTCGGCGAGATCGCCGACGAGCACGACGTCGACGTGCAGGGCGTCAAGCAGGAGGCGGACGGCTCCGTCGTCGTCGACGGCTCGGTGCCGATCCGCGACCTCAACCGCGCGCTCGACTGGAAGCTGCCCGACGATTGGGCGACGACGATCGCCGGTCTGGTCATCCACGAGGCGCAGACGATCCCGGACGAGAAGCAGGCCTTCACCTTCCACGGCAAGCGCTTCGTCGTGCTGAAGCGCGACAAGAACCGCATCACCCGACTGCGGATCAGGGCGACGGAAACGGGGTAGGCCCGCCCTTGAGTCCGTCCGGTCAGATCGCCTCGCCCCTGAGCAGGCGCGGCGTGTTCTGCGACAGGCCGGAGGCCTGGCGGATGAAGAACTCCTTCAGGCGCGGCATGCGGTCGACGAGGCCGAGCCCGATGTCGCGGATGGTGCGCACCGGCGCCATGTCGTTGGAGAACATGCGGTTCAGCACGTCGGTGGTGATGCCCATCTGCACGGTGTCGAAGCGGCGCCAGGCCTGATAGTCCTGCAGGACGTCGAGCGCGCCGATGTCGCGGCCGAGCCGGTCGGCCTCGACCACCACCTCGGCGAGTGCCGCTGCGTCCTTGAAGCCGAGGTTTAGGCCCTGGCCGGCGATCGGGTGGATGCCGTGGGCGGCGTCGCCCGCCAGCGCCAGCCGCGGCCTGACGAACTCACGCGCCAGCGTCAGGCCGAGCGGCCAGGCACGCGGCTTGTCCTCGACGCGGATCTCGCCGAGCGTCAGGCCGAAGCGGCGCTCCAGCTCGGCCTCGAACACCAGCGGGTCGGCGGCGACGAGACGCTCGGCGTCGGCGGTGCGCTCGGTCCAGACGATCGAGGAGCGGTTGCCCGTGAGCGGCAGGGTGGCGAAGGGACCGGCCGGCAGGAAATGCTCCATCGCGCGGCCCTCGTGCGGGCGCTCGTGGGCGACGGTGCAGACGATGCCGGACTGGCCGTAGTCCCAGTGCGTCGTGCGGATGCCGGCCATGTCGCGCAGCCGCGAGCGGACGCCGTCGGCGGCGACCAGCAGGCGGGCGCGCTGCGTCGTGCCGTCGGCAAGGGCGATCTCGACGTCGGCCGGACCGGCCTCGAAGCCGGCGACGGCCACGCCCTCGACGATGTCGATGCCGAGCTCCGCCGCGCGGGCGCGCAGGGCGCCGTTCAGCACCCGGTTCTCGACCATGTGGGCGAAGGGCTCGCCCGCCTCGACCTCGCCGCCGAAGGTGAGGAACACCGGGCGGACGGGATCGGAGGTGCGCGAGTCGGTGATGATCATCTCGGTGATCGGCCCGGCCTGTGGGGCGATCTCGTCCCAGCAGCCGAGGCGGGCGAGCATGCGCGAGGCGGCGGCGGCGATGGCGGAGGCCCTGCCGTCGCGCTTCCAGACGCCTTCGGGCGCGGCGTCGACCACCATCACCGACAGGCCCGGCCGGGCCGAGGCGATGGCCACGGCGGTGGCGAGGCCGACATAGCCGGCGCCGGCCACGACGACGTCCCTGGGATCGCGGGGGGCGCCGCCGCCGGTCTTGCGCGCCGTATCTGCCATCGCTGTCGCCTTCCGCTCGCCTTGACTCGACCGCCGCCACTGTTCAGGAAGCCCGTGGCATCATTGCGACGGGGGCGGACATGACGGCGGCCATCACCAACCTGCTCTCCATACTCGACCTCGAGCGGCTGGAACACAATCTGTATCGCGGTCGCAGCCCGAGCAGCGGCTGGGGGCGGGTCTATGGCGGCCAGGTGATCAGCCAGGCGCTGGTGGCGGCGCAGCGCACCGTGCCGCCCGAGCGGCACGTGCATTCGCTGCACTGCTACTTCATGCTCGGCGGCGATCCGACGATCCCCATCGTCTACCAGGTCGACCGGCTGCGCGACGGCGGCAGCTTCACCACGCGGCGGGTCACCGCGATCCAGAACGGGGCGGCGATCTTCTCGCTCGAATGCTCCTTCCAGGTCGACGAGCACGGGATGGAGCACCAGATGCCGATGCCGGCCGGCCTGCCGCAGCCGGAGGAGACGAAGACCCAGATCGAGCTCGTCGACGCGCTCGGCGTGAACGTCCCGGACGCGGTGCGCCGCTTCTGGGAGAAGGAGCGGCCGCTGGAGATAAGGCCCATCGTCGTCGAGCACTACACGACGCGCGACAGGCTGCCGCCCTACCAGAGCGTCTGGATCCGCATCTCCGGGGAGGTGCCGGAGGACCGGCAGCTCCAGTCGGCGCTGCTCGCCTACCTCTCCGACATGACGCTGCTCGACACGGCCAATTTCGCGCATGGGCGCAACGCGTTCGATCCCGAGCTGCAGATGGCGAGCCTCGACCACGCCATGTGGTTCCACCGGCCGCACCCGCTCGACGACTGGCTGCTCTACGTCCAGGACAGCCCGAACTCGATCGGCGCGCGCGGGCTGTCGCGCGGCTTCCTCTACAGCCGCGACGGCCGGCTGATCGCCAGCGTGGCGCAGGAAGGCCTGATCCGGCTGCGCACGAAGCACAGAAAATAGGCATTCTCGCCAGATTGCACGCTTGTTGTGCAATCTCGATGCTGCACCTGCGAAGCGATGACGGCGCAGGCAGGCCAAACGCCTTTCCTTACAAAAGGTTAAGCATCCGCGCCGGCATCTGGCACGGAGCTTGAATCACCCATTCGCACGCTCCGGGCGCGTCGTCGCGCGTCCGGTGCCGTGAAACGCGGGGGACCCGCATCAGCGAAGGGTGAAACCTGATGAAAATCGTGATGGCAATCATCAAGCCGTTCAAGCTCGACGAGGTGCGCGAAGCGCTCACCTCCGTCGGCGTACAGGGCCTGACCGTCACCGAAGTGAAGGGCTACGGACGCCAGAAGGGCCACACCGAAATCTACCGCGGCGCCGAATACGCCGTCAGCTTCCTGCCGAAGATCAAGATCGAGGTCGCGGTGGCTTCCGACATGGTCGACAAGGCCATCGAGGCGATCACTGGGGCGGCCAAGACCGGCCAGATCGGCGACGGCAAGATCTTCGTCTTCAGCATCGACCAGGCCGTGCGCATCCGCACCGGCGAAACGGACGCCGACGCGCTCTGAGCGGGTCCAAGGGGTTATGGAGAAAGCAATGAATCTCGTTTCCAACGTCGCGCCGAGGGCGCGTACCGGCCTGCTCGCCGCGCTCGGGCTCGGCCTCTCGGGCACCGCCGCGCTGGCGCAGGACGCCGCGCCGGCGATCAACAGCGGCGACACCGCCTGGATGCTCACCTCGACGCTGCTCGTCCTGTTCATGATCCTGCCCGGGCTGGCGCTGTTCTATGGCGGCCTGGTGCGCGCCAAGAACGTGCTGTCGGTGCTGATGCAGTGCACGATGATCACCGCCGCGGTGATCGTGGTGTGGGTCGTGTGGGGCTACAGCTTCGCCTTCGGCGGCGGCGAGAGCCCCTACTGGGGCGGGCTCGGCAAGGCGTTCCTCAGGGGCGTGGCGCCCGACTCGGTGTCGGGCAGCATCCCCGAATACGTCTTCATCGCCTTCCAGATGACGTTTGCCTGCATCACGCCGGCGCTCATCGTCGGCGGCTTTGCCGAGCGGGTGAAGTTCGGCGCGGTGGTGCTGTTCGTGGTGCTGTGGGTGACCTTCGTCTACTTCCCGATCGCCCACATGGCGTGGGACCCCAACGGCCTGTTCTTCGGCTGGGGCACGATGGACTTCGCCGGCGGAACGGTGGTGCACATCAATGCCGGCATCGCCGCGCTGGTCGGGGCGCTCATCATCGGCAAGCGCGCCGGCTACGGCCGCGACAACATGGCGCCGCACAGCCTGCCGCTGACGCTCGTCGGCGCCGGCATCCTGTGGGTCGGCTGGTTCGGCTTCAACGCCGGCTCGGCGCTCTCGGCCGGCGGCAGCGCCGCGCTCGCCATGATCAACACCTTCACGGCGACGGCCGGCGCGGTGATCGCCTGGTCGCTGGTCGAGAAGGCGGTGCGCGGCAAGGCCTCGATGCTGGGCGGCGCCTCGGGCATCGTCGCCGGACTGGTGGCGGTGACGCCGGCGGCCGGCTTCGTCGGCCCGGTCGGCGCGATCGTGCTGGGCGCGATCGCCAGCGCGGTGGCCTACTGGTTCGTCGCCTCGGTCAAGCTGAAGCTCGGCTACGACGATTCGCTCGACGTGTTCGGCGTGCACGGCATCGCCGGCATCATCGGCGCGATCGGCACCGGCATCTTCGCCTCCTCCTCGCTCGGCGGCGTCGGCTATGCGGAGGGCGTGTCGATGGGCGGGCAGGTGTGGACGCAGATCGTGGCGGTGCTCGTCACCATCGTCTGGTGCGGCGTCGGCTCGGCGATCCTCTACAAGGTCGTCGACCTGACGGTCGGCCTGCGCCCGACGCCGGAAGCCGAGGTGACCGGCCTCGACGTCACCTCGCACGGCGAGGTGGCCTACCACTCCTGAGGCGGGCGGCGCCCGCAAGGGCGCCCCATGCTTTCGCCGCGGCCCGTCCGGACGCGGCACCTGGCCCGGCTTCACGCCGGGCCTTTTCTCCGACGTGCCGCTCCTCAGCGGCGGCCGCGCCGGCTCAGCTCCTCGTAGGAGATCACCTCGCCGTGCTGGAACAGGACCTCCGGCGGCGGCCAGACGGCCTCGCGCGGCGGGTCGATGCGCCAGGCGATCGCGCCGGCATGGGAGGGCGCGGCCTTCTCGGCCGCCTTCACCGCTTCCTCGGCGCTGGCGACCATGGCCGGCTCGCCCGCCGGGCGCAGGGCGCCGTCGGGGCCATGCTCGAAGGCGAGCGCGATGTAGAACGTGTAGGGCTCGGGCATGCCGGCGGGAGCCGGATGGTCGGGCTCGTTCGACCATTCGAGGCAGGCCTGCGGCATCTCCGCATATTCCCAGACTTCCGGCAGGATGCGGTCGCCGAGCGTGGTCAGCAACTCGCGGGTGGTCGGCTTGTCCTGCGCGATGCAGGCGAACCAGGCGAAGCGGTTGAGGTTGAGCGGCTCCGGATAGTCCGCGACGATGGCGCGGAAGCCGGCGCGGATCTTCTTCCAGTCGGCATTGGTGCCGGCGATGACCTCCTGTCGGTATTCGCCGGTCGCGGCCGACCAATAGAAGCGCGCATAGGCGACGTCGCCCTCGGCGGGCGACCCGGCCGCCGCGGCGAACCTGCGGGCCGTCGCCTCCATCGTGTCCGGGCTGCCGCCCCAGCGCGCCTGGTTGCGCCGCACCGCCACGAAAGCGAGGTTGTCGTAACGCGGATGGTATTCCAGCGCATCGTCCAGCGTGGCGTCGAACTCGGGATAGGCGCCGACGCCGAGCAGGGTTTCCAGCGCCAGCACGTACCATTGCGGCTCGCGTGCCTCGCGCTCGCGCACCGAGTCGAGATAGAGCAGGGTATCCCACGACGCATCGAGGAAGGCCTGCATGGCGCCCGCCCCGAGCTCGGCGACGAAGCCGTTGCCGCGCTTCAGCCATGCCCCGTGGTAGAGCGCGTATCCCTTGACGACGGGTGCGACGAGCGAATCGGGCCTTGCCGCCACCCACGCATCGGCCTGTGCCGTCAGCCTGTCGATCCCGGCGGTGTCGACGTCCTTGCCGAGGATCGTCGGCGCAGAGGAGAAGGTGGCGTAGAAGAGCCCGAGCTTCCAGCGGCCGCTGCCGGTGCGGGCCGCGCCGTCGCGCCATCCGTCGGCCATCGCGTCGAGCCTGCCGAAATCGCCCGCCCAGAAGGCAGCCTTCACCTCGGCCTGGATCGCGTCGCGCTCCGCCGTCTCGTCGGCGGCCGCGAGGCCGGGCGCGGCAAGCAGGCACAGGAGGAGGAAAAGGGCACGCAGCATCGGTCGATCCCGTAAACGGTTCTCGTCGAGCCGCGCATGGTGCCGCGCGCATCTTAAGATCGGCTGGCGGGTTTCGCTAAAAGGCGGCCTTTCCGGCGGCCGGGGCTGAAATGGAACGTGAAGGAACACCCGTGCGCAACGCTGGTTGGGCACCCGGGACGACCAAGCGTCCCTCGTTCCAAACACCAGCAGGAAGGAAGCGAACAATGCCCCAGGATCAGGACAAGCGCCACGAGCAGAAGGCCGGTCAGCAGAACCAGGACGACAACAATCGCAACCGGCAGCAGGAACAGCAGGACGATCGCCGCGGCGGCAGCGGCAACTTCGCCAACGATCCCGAGCGCGCCTCGGAAGCCGGCCGTAAGGGCGGCCAGCACTAAGCCCCGCGCAGGCGCGGGACGGCTCCCGCCCGCGCCCCTTTCCGTTCGATCCGTCACGCCCCGCCGGCAGATGCCGGCGGGGCTCTTCCTTGCGCTGCGGCAGGGCGTCGTCGCGCTCCCATGGTTAATGCAGCCTTAACCTTCCCGACCCTACTGTCCGGGCAATCTCCGGGAACCGCGTCCGCTGTACGGCGCGGCTTCGGGGGCGACTCGCGGGGAAAAGGCATGCGTTCCGGATCCGGCTATCCGACCACTGCGGCATTCAACGAAGGGCCTCACGGGCTGGCGGGCGTGGCCTCGCGGCTGGCGGCGCGGGCGGCAGGGCTGGCTCTGCTCGTGGCGGCCGCCTTCGCGATCGCCAGCCTCGCCACCTGGAGCGTCGCCGACCCGAGCTTCAGCCATGCGACCGACGCGCCGGCCGGCAACGCCATGGGCTACGCCGGCGCCGTGTTCTCCGACCTCGCCATGCAGTTCCTCGGCCTCGCCTCGGTCGCCGCGCTTGCGCCGGGGGTGATCTGGGGCGTTTTGCTCGCCTCCGGCCGCACGATCGACCGGCTGCCGCGGCGCGGCGCGGCATGGGCCGGTGCCGGGCTGGCGTCGGCGGCCATCGCCGGCTGCCTGCCGGCGTCCGCCACCTGGCCTCTGCCGACGGGGCTCGGCGGCGTCATCGGCGATATGGTCCTGTCCGTTCCCGGCTGGTTCCTCGGCGGCTATCCGCAGGGGCTGGCGGGCGCGGTGGTGGCGCTGGTCGTGGCCGTTCCCGGCCTGTGGCTGTTCCTGTTCGGCGCGGGCCTCAGCGGGCGCCACACGCCGCTGATGCGCGAGCCGCACCGGCGTGCCGCGGCGCCGCAACCGGCCGAGGCGGAAGAGGACGAGGACGACGGCGACGACAGCAGCGGCATGCTGGCGCTCGGCGCGTTGACCCACTGGTGGCTGTCGCTGCGCGCCTTCGCGCGCCGCAGCTTCGGCCGGCAGCAGCCGGCGCCGCTGCAGCGGGCGTGGCGCAACATCCCGATGGAGGAGGACGACGAGGCGTTCTGGCCGGAGGCGGAAGCCCGCACCGAGCAGCCGCAGGCGAAGCCGCGCGCGACCGCGCCGGCGCCGCGCAGCCGCATCGAGCCGGAATTCGCCGACGAAGGGGGCTTCGACGAGCCGCCCTTCGACATGGAAGCGGACGAGGACGAGGATTTCGCGCCGGCGCCCGCGCGCGCTGCACGGCCGGCGCCGGCCGCTCCCGCGGCGGCGCGCGTCGGCAGCCCGGCGCCGCGGCCGCAGCCCGGCGCGCGCATCCAGCGCGAGGCGCAGACCTCGCTGCTCGGCTCCGGCCGCTTCGAGATGCCGTCGCTGCATTTCCTCTCCGAGCCGAAGTCGATCGCGCGCGACCCCAGCCTGTCGAAGGACGCGCTGGAGCAGAACGCCCGCATGCTGGAAGGCGTGCTGGAGGATTTCGGCGTCAAGGGCGAGATCATCCACGTGCGGCCCGGTCCCGTCGTGACGCTCTACGAGCTGGAGCCGGCGCCCGGCATCAAGTCGAGCCGCGTCATCGGGCTCGCCGACGACATCGCCCGCTCGATGAGCGCGATCGCGGCGCGCGTCGCCGTCGTGCCCGGCCGCAACGCGATCGGCATCGAGCTGCCCAATCCCAAGCGCGAGACGGTCTACCTGCGCGAGCTGCTTGCCTCCAAGGATTTCGAGCAGTCGAAGGCCAAGCTGTCGCTGGCGCTCGGCAAGACGATCAACGGCGAGGCCGTCATCGCCGACATCGCCAAGTTCCCGCATCTGCTGGTCGCCGGCACCACCGGCTCGGGCAAGTCGGTCGCCATCAACACCTTCATCCTGTCGTTGCTCTACCGCATGACGCCGCAGGAGTGCCGGCTGATCATGATCGACCCGAAGATGCTGGAGCTGTCGGTCTATGACGGCATCCCGCACCTGCTGACGCCGGTCGTCACCGACCCGAAGAAGGCGGTCGTCGCGCTCAAATGGACCGTGCGCGAGATGGAGGACCGCTACCGCAAGATGTCGAAGGTCGGCGTGCGCAACATCGACGGCTTCAACCAGCGCGTGGCGGCGGCGCAGAAGAAGGGCGAGCAGATCACCCGCACGGTGCAGACCGGCTTCGACCGGCAGACCGGCGAGGCGATCTACGAGACCGAGAGCCTCGACCTCGAGCCGATGCCCTACATCGTCGTCATCATCGACGAGATGGCCGACCTGATGATGGTCGCCGGCAAGGACATCGAGGGCGCGGTGCAGCGCCTCGCCCAGATGGCGCGCGCGGCCGGCATCCACGTCATCATGGCCACCCAGCGGCCCTCGGTCGACGTCATCACCGGCACGATCAAGGCCAACTTCCCGACCCGCATCTCCTTCCAGGTGACGTCGAAGATCGACAGCCGCACCATCCTCGGCGAGATGGGCGCGGAGCAGCTCCTGGGCATGGGCGACATGCTCTACATGGCCGGCGGCGGCCGCATCCAGCGCGTCCACGGCCCGTTCGTCTCCGACGAGGAGGTCGAGAAGGTGGTGGCGCACCTCAAATTGCAGGGCGCGCCGGAATATCTCGATGCGATCACCGAGGACGACGAGGAAGACGACGAGGACGGCCCGTCCGGCGGTGGCGGCAGCGGCGGCGGCGGGAATTTCGACGATTCCGACGACCCCTACGACCAGGCAGTGGCGGTGGTGCTGCGCGACGGCAAGGCCTCGACCAGCTACATCCAGCGCCGGCTCGGCATCGGCTACAACCGCGCCGCCTCGATCATCGAGAAGATGGAGCGCGAGGGCATCGTCGGCCCCGCCAACCATGCGGGCAAGCGGGAGATCCTGGTACCGACCGAGGAGGACAAGTTCTGAGAGACCATTTGAAAATCCCGTGAGGCCGGGCTGCAAACGGCGTCCGGCTGCGCTCCGGTGCTCACGTACCTGATGTACGCTCTGCTCCGGTGCTCCCCGGCCACCGTTTTCGCCTCGGCCTGACGGTTTTCAAAAGGTCTTCCGAGAGCTCCGTCTCTTCCGGCCGGCCAAACTTCAGCCCCAGTGGCGGCCTATGCGGCAGCCGAAGACAACGAGAAACGGACCCGAGCCCATGACCAGCGCTTTCCTCTCCCAGCCAGCCAGCCGGCGCCGCGTGCTCGCCCTGATGGGCGGCGCGGCCGTGCTCGCGGCGGGCCTGGCGCCCGGCCTCGGCGCCCTGCCGGCGCGCGCGCAGGCTCCCGCCGCGGCCGCGCAGAAGATCGCCGACCATTTCTCCAGCGTGAAGACGATGACGGGCGAGTTCGTCCAGTTCGGCCCGAAGGGCGAGCAGACGGGCGGCAAGTTCTTCCTCGAGCGGCCGGGCAAGCTGCGCTTCAACTACGAACCGCCGTCGGACTTCCGCGTCATCTCCGACGGCAAGTCGGTGCTGCTGATGAACCAGAAGATGAACACGGCCGACCTCTACCTACTGTCGCAGACGCCGCTCAAGCTGCTGCTCGACGAGCGCATCGACCTGACCGGCAACAAGGTGCAGGCGGTCAAGGAAGACCCCGACCTGACGACGATCACGCTGGCCGACAAGTCGATGTTCGGCAACCAGACCATCTCGATGATGTTCGACCCGCAGAGCTTCGAGCTCAGGCAGTGGACGGTGACCGACGCGCAGGGCAAGGACACCACGGTGATGATCTTCAACGTCAAGGAAGGCGTCACCTTCGACCCGAGCGTTTTCAAGATCGACTACAACCGGGTCAACGAGATCAACGAGAAGAAGAGCGGCCGGTAGGCCGCCGCTGCCTCCACAGGGTGGCCGGTGCCGCTCTCGCGCTCGCCTGCCGCCGCGCCCATCTCCTGTTCAAGCCGCATTTCCGGACGGAAAACCGCTTCGCACTTTTGCTGGAAATGCTCTAGGTTCCGGCTCCCCATCGCCCGAGCAGCCGGATCTCCATGCCCTTCACCGTCGCCACCTGGAACATCAATTCCGTGCGCCTGCGCCTGCCGCTGGTGACGCGCTTCCTCGCCGAGTTCCAGCCGGACGTGCTGTGCCTGCAGGAGACCAAGTGCCCGGACGAGCTGTTCCCGGCCGAGGCCTTCCGCGCCGCCGGCTACGGCAACATCGCGATCAGCGGCCAGAAGGGCTATCACGGCGTCGCCACGCTGTCGCGCCGGCCGCTGGAGCTGGTCGAGAAGCGCGACTTCTGCGCCAAGGGCGACTGCCGGCACCTGTCGGTGAAGCTCGACGCCGGCGGCCGCAAGGTGCTGCTGCACAATTTCTACGTGCCGGCGGGCGGCGACGCGCCGGACCCGGCGATCAACCCGAAGTTCCGCCGCAAGCCCGACTTCGCCGCGGAGATGCGCGGCATACGCGGCCTGCACGACGGCGAGAGCGCCTCGGTGCTGGTCGGCGACCTGAACATCGCGCCGCTGGAGGCCGACGTGTGGTCGCACAAGCAGCTCCTCAACGTCGTCAGCCACACGCCGGTCGAGACCGAGGGGCTGGAATCGATGCGGCTCGGGGGCGAATGGCGCGACCTGATGCGGGAGCACACGCCGCCGCCGGAGCGCATCTACACCTGGTGGAGCTACCGGGCGCAGGACTGGGCGGCCTCCGACCGCGGCCGCCGGCTCGACCACGTCTGGTCGTCGGCCAACATCGCGCCGGACCTGAAGGACATCACCGTGCTGCGCGAGGCGCGCGGCTGGGAGCGCCCGTCCGACCACGTGCCGGTGATCGCCAGCTTCGGCTTCGACTGATCTCCTGCTAGCCGCCGAACCTCGGCGCCAGCTTTTCGAGCCGCGCCAGCATCGCCTTCATCTCGGCGGAGATGCGGGCGTGCAGCGAGGCGGCGGTGTCGGGATATTCCTCGAGGATGCGGCGGAACAGGCTGCGGTTGAGGCGGATCACCTCGATGTCGGTGGCGGCCGTCGCGCCGGTCAGGCGCTCGCCGCCGGCGATCAGCACCAGTTCGCCCAGCATCGCGGCCGGACCCGCCGTGCCGAGCACGTGGCGGCGGCCGCCGGCCTCGCGATAGAGCTCGACCGTGCCCGTGGCCACCACGAAGGCGCAGTCGGCGGCCGCGCCCGGCGCGTAGAGGTCGCGGCCGGCCTTGAGCCGCATCGTCTCCGCGCCGAAGGCGAGAAGCCGAAGCTGCTCGGGCGTGAAATCCTCGAGCAGGCGCACGCGCTCCAGTATGCGGATGTCGTCGTCGAGCGCCATATGGCGGGCCGCGTCCCTCTCCCCGTGCCACCGTGATTCGGGGCGGCGCCATTGTGCACGCTGCCAGCCGGCCGGGCCAGCACGGATGCCGGGAGACGGGGCGGAGCCACAGCCGGCTCAGGGCATGAGCTTGTATCCGCCGCTTTCTGTCACAAGAATTTCGGCATTGGAAGGATCGCGCTCGATCTTCTGGCGCAGCCGGTAGACGTGGGTCTCCAGCGTGTGGGTGGTGACGCCCGAATTGTAGCCCCAGACCTCCTCCAGCAGCACGTCGCGGGTCACCACCTTGCGGTCGGCGCGGTAGAGGTACTTGATGATCGAGGCTTCCTTCTCGGTCAGCCGCACCTTGCCGCCCTTCTGGTCGATCAGCAGCTTCTGGCTCGGCTTGAAGGTGTAAGGGCCGACGCCGAAGGTGGCGTCCTCGCTCTGCTCGTGCTGGCGGAGCTGGGCGCGGATGCGGGCGAGGAGCACGGCGAAGCGGAACGGCTTCGTCACGTAGTCGTTGGCGCCGGCCTCGAGCCCGAGGATCGTGTCGGAATCGGTGTCGTGGCCCGTCAGCATGATGATGGGCGCCTTGTAGCCGCCCTTGCGCAGGATCTTCACCGCCTCGCGGCCGTCCATGTCGGGCAGGCCGACATCCATGATCAGCAGGTCGACCAGGCCGCCGCGGGCGGCCGCCACGCCGCGCGCGGCCGTATCGGCCTGCAGCACGTCGAACTCCTCGTAGAGCGAGAGCTGCTCGACGAGGGTGCCGCGCAGGTCGTCGTCGTCGTCAACCAGCAGAATCGTTCTCGAGGTCATCGCCAATCCGTTCGAGCAAAACAATATTTGGTGTTGACCGGTTCCCGTTTATGCGGAACCTCGCGGTGGTGGAAGACGGTCACGCGCTTTTGTCCGGCCATGCGATCATACTCCAAAAACCGAGACAGCAAGCCGGTCGGGCGAAAATTGGGCGGGATAAGCCGCATCACCGTGCGCGCCCGGCCTACCAATCCGCACCAGTGCCTGATCTCGGCCGGCGGCCGGCTGCTGCCTGGCGCGCTCGGCCGCTCCGGCATTTCGGCGCGCAAGCGCGAGGGCGACGGGGCGACCCCGCTCGCCGCGATGCGGCTGCTGGCCGGCTATTTCCGGCGCGGGCGCATGCCGGCGGCCTCCCGCCTGCCGCTACTGCCCATCCGCGCCGACCTCGGCTGGTGCGACGCGCCGGCGGACGCCAACTACAACCGGCCGGTGCGGCTTCCGTTCCGCGCCAGCCACGAGGACATGCTGCGGCCCGACCGGCTCTACGACGCGGTGATCGTGCTCGACTGGAACGTCATGGAGCGGCGGCGCGGCCGCGGCAGCGCCATCTTCCTGCACGTCGCGCGGCCGGGCTTCGCGCCGACCGAGGGCTGCGTGGCGATCCAGCCAGCGGCGATGCGCTGGCTGCTGCCGCGCCTGTCGCGGCGGACGGTGCTGCGGGTCGTGCGGTAGCCGCTCTATTTCTTTATCTCAGCCGCATTTCCGGACGCAAAACCGCTTCGCAATTTTGCTGGAATTGCTTTTACATCCACCAGCCGATGACGGCGCCCATGATGAGGGCGACGCCGAGCCAGTGGATCGCGTCGATGACCGTCAGGTCCCAGCCATAGCTCTGGTAGCGCTGGTTGACGGCGATCGTGGTGGCGATGAAGCCGAGCCACAGGAAGAAGGCCGCCGACAGCGCCGCGCCGATGCCGGCCGCGCCGATGGCGCCGAGCACGGCGGCGAGCACCCAGGCCATGATCAGCTCGCAGACGATCGAGTTGATGAGCAGGCCGGGCGGCGGCATCATGCCGCCGCTGCCCTTCGGCTCGATGCGCGCCGCCTTCATCCACGGCTTCGAGAGCACACCGTAGTAGACCGCGCCGAAGACGAAGGCGAGCACGGCCGCGACGACGACCGCGAGATAGTTCACGCCGGCGAATGCCATTCGACCACCCTCCGTTGTGCGTTGATATCAACGCCCGCCGCATGCGTGCGTCAAGTCAACTCCCACACGGTGGTGCGCTTGACCTCGGCGTCTTCGAGCGCGCGGGTGACCGGCACCTCGTAGACGGCGCGCCGCTCCAGCCCTTCTTTCGGCAGGTAGGCGCGGCCGGGATCGCCCACCAGCACGCGGGCGCCACGCGCGGCGAGCGCCGAAAGCCACGGGACGAGCCGGTCGGCGAAGGGCTTTTCGTAGAACACGTCGCCGGCGAGCACGACGTCCCAGCCGCCGTCGGTGCCGACGAGGTCGTCCGCGGCGAAGCCGACCGCGACGCCGTTGGCGGCAGCGTTGAAGGAAACCGCGGCGCGGCAGAACGGGTCGATGTCGGCGCAGGTCACGGCCGCCGCGCCGGCCTTCGCGGCGGCGATGCCGACGAGGCCCGAGCCGGCGGCGAAGTCGAGCACGCGCATGCCGCGCACCGTGTCGGGATGGTCGAGCACGTAGCGGGCGAGGCCCTGGCCGCCGGCCCAGGCGAAGGCCCAGAAGGGCGGCGGCAGGCCGATTCCCGCCAGCTCCTCCTCCGTCTTCAGCCACAGATCGTGCGCCTCGTCGGCGAGGTGGAGCGTGAGCTCCGGCACGTGCGGCGGCGCCATCTGCGCCGTGTTGGCGCGGATGAAGGCTTCGCGCTCCGCTTCGGTCGGGGGCACGCTCACCTTTCCCGCACGCCGCGGACCAGAGCGCGCAGCATGCCGGCGAAGGCGGCGGTCCAGGCGACCAGCGCGACGTAGAAGAAGGCCTGCGCCAGCCCGCCGAGCAAGCCGAATTCCATCGCCCGGTCGAGCTCCAGCGTCGAGGCCGCATACATGCCGAGCGGGAAGACTGCGCCCCAGTAGAGCGGGTCGTAGCGCAGCGGGAAGCGCTCGTAGCCGTAGCGCCAGGCGGCGAGCAGCGCCAGCATCGGGATCCACCACGTGCCGGTCGCCCAGTAGAACACGGTGAAGCCCTTGAGGAAGGGCAGCAGCGCGGCGAGGAACGGCGCCTGCGGCGCGTTGAGGATCAGCAGCGCGCCGGCCAGCGTCGAGATCGCCATCGCGCCCATGTTGATCCAGTAGGGCGGCGCGAGGTCGCCGGGCGAGAAGCGGAAAAAGACGTAGCGGTAGAAGATCAGCGCCATCATCCAGATGTAGAGCATGCCGCCCCACAGCCATGTCGACAGCGCGAACAGGTTGAGCTCCAGCCGGTGCGGCTGGCCGATGCGGGCGGCGAGGAGCGCGCTCGACACCGACAGCGCCTGCGTGGCGACCACCGCGAGCAGCCAGCTTCCGTTGATGCCCTTGTCGAGCGGCGGCTTGTCGGGCCGCACGATGAAGGCGGCGAAGACCGCATAGGTCAAGCCGAACCACAGCACGACGGCGAGCAGCCACAGCGCTTGCGCCGCCGCGACGTCCTCGCGCAGCACCATGAACTGGCAGGCGACGATGCCGGTGGCGGCGACGGCGGTGAAATAGCCCGGCCCGGTCGCATGGGCCGCCATGTCGCCGAAGAAGCGGCGCGGGTGGCGCCAGGCGCGCAGGCCGTAGAGCAGCCACAGCAGGCCGTACTGGCCGAGATTGAGGCCGAACAGGGCCCGCGCCAGCAGCCGGTGGCCCATCATGTCGGCGGCGAGCGAGACGATGCCGGTCGCCATCACAAGGCCGAAATAGGCGGGCGACATGGCGGCGAGGCCGGATTCGGCCCGGTCTTCCCGTCCGGTTCCGGCTTGCGTCGTGGCCATCGGTCCCTTCCGCGCTCCCGGCGGGCGGCTGCCGGCCGCTCAGTCGGGGTCCACCCCGCCCATGCGGCAGACTTCTTTCCACTCGGCCTCCGTCACCGGCTGCACGGACAGGCGCGAATTGTTGACCAGCACCATGTCCTTCAGCTTCGGGTTCGCCTTGATCTCGTCGAGCGTCGGCGGGTTCGGCACGGCGCGCACGGCGCGGATGTCGACGCATTCCCAGCGCGGGTCGTCAGTGGTGGAATCGGGATGGGCGAGCTTGCAGACCTCGGCGATGCCGACGACGTTCAGCCCCTCGTTGGAGTGGTAGTAGAAGCCGCGGTCGCCGATCTTCATGGCGCGCATGTTGTTGCGGGCGGCGTAGTTGCGCACGCCGTCCCATTCCTGCCCGGCCTTGCCCTTGGCCTTCAACTGCTCCCAGGAAAAGGCCGAAGGTTCGGATTTGAACAGCCAGTATGCCATCGCCGTGCTCTCCCCGCGCTGTTTTCTTCCGCATGTCCCCGTCCCGAAACCGGCATCCACTTTCGGGGGGACATGCGTCAGCGCTTCTTGCTCATTCCGTCTCGCTCTTCAAGGGCCGCGACAGCAGCGCCTCGACCGCGCGGCCGATGGTGAGGTCGCCGGCGAGCAACGCGGCAACGGCTGCCACGATCGGCGCGTCGAGCCCGCGCGCGGCGGCCATCTCGGCGGCGATGCCGGCGGGGGCGGCGCCCTCGGCCCGCGGCACGCCGGCGAGCGGCCGGCCGCGGCCCCCCCCCCCCCCCCGGGGGGAGGTTCGCGGCACGGCCCCGCCGCAGGGGCGGG
>Ga0066256_1001296_pt1 | contig 36278 bp, 26 predicted proteins | sample ThiBio_1000_biof_FD_87107 | JGI IMG/M metagenome (GOLD analysis project Ga0066256, IMG submission 87107) | Wastewater bioreactor microbial communities from Cape Town, South Africa - Thiocy_expt_1000_biof (version 2) | ecosystem: Engineered > Bioreactor > Thiocyanate-remediating >... | reverse complement strand
GGGGTGGCATGCGCATCGGAGCGCGCATGCTTCGTTGTCCGACTCGCCGCAGTTGTCCGAGCGGAGCGCCGAAGGCGCGTAGCGAGTTCTGCGGCGCACCCCGCAAACGCCCCGACGCAGGTTGCCCCGTAGCGCAGCGAAGGGGTCGCGGCCAGCAGGGGCGTGCTTCTTCTGCCTTCTTTTCTTGCACGAGCAAGAAAAGAACGTCGCCCGCCGGGGCGAGACCCGGCCTCCGTCCTCAGCAAAGCCAGCGCCAGCCAATTAATTGGAATCTGACCCCAATTACCCCAATTAACTCTTGGAGAAGCCCATGAGCCTCTCCACCCCCTTCATCCACCGCCCGGTCGCCACCCTCCTGCTGACCCTGGCCCTGTTCCTCTCCGGCGGTGTCGCCTACTTCCTGCTGCCCGTCGCGCCGCTGCCGCAGGTCGATTACCCGACCATCTCCGTCTCGGCCAGCCTGCCCGGTGCCAGCCCCGACACCATGGCCGCCACGGTGGCCACGCCGCTCGAGCGCGCGCTGGGCGCCATTGCCGGCGTGACCGAGATCACCTCGCGTTCCACGCAGGGCAGCACGCGCGTCACGCTGCAGTTCGATCTGAGCCGCACCGTGGACAGCGCGGCGCGCGACGTGCAGGCGGCCATCAACGCCGCGCGCACGCTGCTGCCCAGCGGCATGCCGGGCAACCCGAGCTACCGCAAGGTCAACCCGGCGGACTCGCCCATCCTGATCCTCGCGCTCACGTCGGATGCGCTCACGCGCGGGCAGATGTACGACGCCGCCTCCACCGTGCTGGCGCAGAAGCTCTCCCAGGTCGAGGGCGTGGGCCAGGCGACGGTGAGCGGCGGTGCGCTGCCGGCGGTGCGCGTGCAGCTCGACCCCACGCGTCTGGCGGCCAACGGCATTTCGCTCGAACAGGTGCGCAGCGCCATCGGCAGCGCCAACGCGCACCGGCCGCTGGGCGCGGTGGAGCAGGAAGACCACTACTGGCAGATCGCCGCCAACGACCAGGCACGCGTCGCCGCCGACTACGCGCCGCTCGTGCTGCGCTGGCAGCCGGACGGGCACGCCGTGCTGCTGCGCGACGTGGCCGACGTCGTCGATGGCGTGCAGGACGTGCGCAACTACGGCGTGGCCAATGGCAAGCCCGCCATCCTGCTGCAGATCTACAAGCAGCCCGGCGCCAACATCCTGGAGGCCGCCGACCGCGTGCGCGCGCTGCTGCCGCAGCTCAAGGCGTCGATTCCCGAGTCCATCGACGTGCAGGTGGTGTCCGACCGCACCCCCACGCTGCGCGCTTCGGTGCGCGAGGTGCAGCGTGCGCTCGTGCTGGCGGTGGCGCTGGTGGTGATGGTGGTGTTCCTGTTCCTGCGCAGCGCGCGCGCGGCGCTGGTGCCCAGCGTTGCCGTGCCGGCTTCGCTCATGGGGGCGTTCGGCATCATGTACCTGGCCGGCCTGACGCTCGACAACCTCTCGCTCATGGCGCTCACCGTGGCCACCGGGTTCGTGGTGGACGACGCCATCGCCGTGCTGGAGAACATCGCGCGCCACATCGAGCGCGGCCAGAGCGCGCTGCAGGCGGCGCTGATCGGTTCGCGCGAAATGGCATTCACGGTGCTCTCGATGAGCATTTCGCTGGTCGCGGTGTTCGTGCCCATCCTCTTCATGGGCGGCGTGGTGGGGCGGTTCTTCCGCGAGTTCGCGATCGTCATGTCGGCCGCCATCCTGATCTCGCTGGTGATTTCGCTCACCACCACGCCGGCGCTGTGCGCGTTGCTGCTCAAGCCCCGGCCGGCGCGCGCGCCCTCGCGCCTGGGGCGCTGGGTGGATGCGCGCGCCGCGCGCGCCCGGCGCGCCTACCGGCGCAGCCTCGCCTGGTGCCTGCGCCACCAGCCGCTGGTGCTGGCCGTGCTGCTGGGGGTCATCGCGCTCAACGTGCTGCTCTACACGACCATCGAGAAGGGTTTCCTGCCCGAGCAGGACACCGGCCGCATTTCGGGCTTCATCCGCGCCGACGAGGCCAGCTCCTACCAGGCCATGGAGCGGCGCATCCAGCGCTTCCTGGCCATCGTCACGGCAGACCCGGCGGTGGAGAACGTCACCGGCTTCACCGGTGGCGGGCAGCGCAATTCCGGCGCCATGTTCATGACGCTCAAGCGCGGCGAGAAGTCCGAGGTGGTGATCGCCCGGCTGCGCGCCCAGCTCAAGGACGAGCCCGGCGCGCGCCTGTTCATGGTGCCGCAGCGCGACATCCGCATCGGCGGGCGCCAGAGCAGCGGCTCCTTCGACTACACCTTGCAGGCCGACGACGCGGCCGACCTGCGCGCCTGGGAGCCGCGCATCCGCCAGGCGCTGGCCGCGCTGCCCGAACTCGAAGACGTCAACAGCGACGTGCAGGACCACGGCGAGCAGACCACCCTGGACATCGACCGCGACGCCCTGGCGCGCCTGGGCCTGACGGTGGCGCAGGTCGACGCCACGCTGAACGACGCCTTTGGCCAGCGCCAGGTCGGGGTCATCTACAACCCGCTCAACCAGTACCGCGTGGTGATGGAGGCGCAGCCGCGCTTCCTGCAGGACCCGTCCACCCTGAACGGGTTCTTCTTTGTCTCGCGCACCGGCCAGCAGGTGCCGCTCTCGGCCTTCGCCAAGATCCGCAGCACGGTCACGCCCCTGGCGGTGAACCACGAAGGCGGCGCGCCGGCCAGCACCATCAGCTTCGGCCTGGCGCAGGGCGTGTCGCTGTCGGACGCCACCGGCGCCATCGAGCAGGCCGTCGCCAACCTCGGCGTGCCGGTGTCGGTGCGCGGCAGCTTCGGCGGCAACGCCGGGGCGTTCCAGAAGGCGCTGGCCAGCCAGCCGCTGCTGATCCTGGCGGCGCTGGTCACCATCTACCTGGTGCTGGGCGTGCTGTACGAGAGCCTGGTGCACCCCATCACCATCCTCTCGACGCTGCCGTCGGCCGGCGTGGGCGCGCTGCTGGCGCTGATGCTGTTCGGCACCGAGTTCTCGCTGATCGCGCTGATCGGCGTGTTCCTGCTGATCGGCATCGTCAAGAAGAACGCCATCCTGATGATTGATTTCGCCCTGGCGCGCCAGCGCGGCGGCCACACGAGCGCCGCCCAGGCCATCTACCGCGCGGCCGAGCAGCGCCTGCGCCCCATTCTCATGACCACGCTGGCCGCCATCTTCGGCGCGCTGCCCCTGGCCCTGGGCCGGGGCGACGGCGCCGAACTGCGCCAGCCGCTGGGCATCGCCGTGGTCGGCGGCCTGCTGGTCAGCCAGCTGCTCACGCTCTACACCACGCCGGTGGTCTACCTGCTGCTCGAACGCCTGCGCGAGCGCCTGCGGCGCAGCCCGCGCGCGCGCGCCGGCGTGCACGCCGCGCCACTCCTGGGACACGCGCCATGACACGCTCTCTTTCCGCCGCCCCCTGGCTGCTCGCCGCCCTGCTGGCCGGCTGCGCGGCGCCGCCCCCGCCCGCGCCACCCGCCGCCCCCGTGCCCAGCGCCTGGAAGGAGGGCGCCACCGCCGACGCCGGCTTCTGGCGCCCCGCGCAGCCGGGCGAGGCGGTGCAGGCCGATTGGTGGAAGCGCTACGGCGACCCGGTGCTTGACCGCCTGCAAGCGGCCGCGCGGCAGGGCAACCCGGGGCTTGCGCAAAGTGCGGCGCGTTTGCGGGCGGCGCAGGCGGCACTGGCCGGCGCGCGCGCAACGCTCGCGCCGCAGCTCGGCCTGTCGGCGAGCAGCACGCGCGCGCAGGCAGCGCCGGGCGGCAGCGCGGCCAGCAGCCATGCGCTCGGCCTGTCGGCCAGCTGGGAAATCGACCTCTGGGGCCGCGTTGCCGGCGCGGTGGACGCTGCCGCCGCCAGCGCCCAGGCCAGCAGCGCCGACCTGGCGGCGGCCGGCCTGTCGCTCCAGGCCCTGGTGGCCGAGAGCTACTTTGCCCTGCGCGCCGCCGAAGCGCAGGAGCAACTGCTCGCCGCCGTGCTCGCCGCCTACGACCAGAGCCGCACGCTGACCCGCAACCGCGTCCAGGCGGGCGTCGCGCCACCGTCCGATGCCGACCAGGCGGAGGCGCAGTACCAGGGCACGCGCGCCCAGTGGTTCGACGCCCAGGCGACGCGCAGCCAGTGGGAGCACGCCCTGGCGGCGCTCGTCGGCCAGGCGCCGGCGCAGTTCGCGCTGCCGCCCACCGGCCAGTTGCCGGCAGCGCCGGAAGTGCCGCTCGCGCTGCCGGCCGAGCTGCTGCAGCGCCGGCCCGACATCGCGGCGGCGCAATGGCGCGTGGCCGCGGCGAATGCCGAGTACGGCGTGGCGCAGAAGGCGTTCTTCCCGGCGCTCACGCTGTCGGCCAGTGCGGGCTTTCGCGCCAGCAGCCTGGGGTCGCTGGTGTCGGCGCCGAACCTGGTCTGGTCGCTCGGGCCGCAGCTGGCGCTCGCGCTGCTCGACGGTGGCGGACGCGACGCGGCGCGCGCGGGCGCGCTGGCCAATGTGGAGCTCACCGCGGCCGGCTACCGCGGCCTGGTGCTCGGCGCCCTGCAGGAGGTGGAGGACGCGCTCGCCAGCGGCGCCGCGCTGCAGCAGCAGGCGCGCGCCCAGCAACTGGCGGTGGATGCGGCGCAGCGCGCGCTCACCGTTGCCGAGAACCAGTACCGCGCCGGCACCGTCGGCTACCTGAACGTGCTCTCGGCCCAGGCCAGCCTGCTGGCGGGCCAGCGCAGCCTGATCGAACTGCGGCGCCAGCAGCTGGTGGCGGCCAACCGGCTGCTGAAGAACCTGGGCGGCGGCTGGGGCGAGGGCGTTTCAGCCGAGTGAGAACCGCTCGCCCAGCGCTTGGCCGAAGGCCGCGGTGCCGCTCAAGGTCAGCGTGAGCGTGCAGCGCCCGCCGGCGGCGTCGGGCGGCTGGCAGCGCAGCGCCAAGGCGTCTGCGTCGAATGCGGCACCGAGTTCGCCCGCGCCCTCCTGCTGGCACTGCAGGTCGAAATCCCATTCGCCCCACTCGCCCGGCGCGCCGAATTCGGCATGCGCCCAGGCGAGCACCGTTTCGGCTTCGCGCAGCGCCGCAGGCAGCCGCGCGGGCAGCACGCAGGCCATGGCGTCCCAGCTGGCGCCGCCGTCGGCGTTCTCGCTGTGGTCAAAATCGAGGTAGTCCAACACCATCGGGACATTGTCCCCTGCACGCCCCATGACCGACCCCGTACCCGCCCTGGCCCTGGAGCAGCTCGACCTGCACTGGCCGCATGCCCCGCTGTTTTCCGCGCTCGACTGGCGCGCGCCGGCCGGCGCCGCGCTGGTGCAAGGCGGGCCGGGCAGCGGCAAGACGACGCTCTTGCGCCTCATGGCGGGCGCGCTGGCGCCGACGCGTGGGCGCATCCTGCTGCACGGCGCCGCGGTGCGGGCGGGCGAGGTGTTCTGGGCCGAGCGCGACGCCGCCGGCGCGGACCAAACCGTGGTGCGCGATTGGTGGCAGGCGCTGGCCGGGCGCTACCCGGGCTGGGACGCGGACGCGCTCGCGCGCCATGTGCAGGGCTTCGCGCTGGAGCCGCACCAGGGCAAGGCCTTCTTCATGCTCTCGACCGGCACGCGCCGCAAGGCCTGGCTGGCCGCCGCGCTGGCCAGCGGCGCGCCGCTGGTGCTGATCGACGAGCCGCTCGCCGGGCTGGACATGGCCTCGGCGCGCTACCTGGCCAGCGCCATCGCCGAAGCGGGGCAGATGCCCGGCCGCGTGGTCGTGGTGGCGCACGACGCGCCCCTGGACGGCGTGCCCTGGGCGGCCACGCTGGTGCTGCCGAACGCGGCTTGAGAAACTATGAAAACGATAGCTTCAAACGCTTGCTGCGCCTGCGCAGAAGGCAAAAAAAGCTTGAAATTTTGCCCTACATGGCGCGGAACTGCGCCGCGTACAAACGGCTGACCGCAAAGGCCTCCGGCCGGCCGTGCAGCAGCACGCTCTGCTTGCCGCTTTCGCTGCGCACCACGCTGGCGATGGCCGAGGCCCGCACCAGGGTGCCGCGGTGGATCTGCCAGAACTGCTGCGTGTCGAGCTGTGCCAGCAGCTCGCGCAGCGGCGTGCGCACCAGGTGCTCGCGCCCGGCGGTCAGCACGCGCACGTATTTGTCGGCGGCCTCGAACACCAGCACCTCGTCCACCGGCACCATGTCGATGCGGCCGCCGCTGCCGGCCTGGATGAAGCGCAGCGGCGCCGCCGCTGGCGCGGCGATGCCCGGCGTGCCGGCGCCCGACGCACTGGCGAGCAATTGGCGCAGCTGCGCCAGCGTGGCCTCGTTCACCGGCTGCGCGCCGCTGCCGCGCGCGGCCAGCAGCGCCTGCACGCGCGCCACGGTTTTCTCCAGCCGGCCGCGCTGCAAAGGCTTGAGCAGGTAGTCCACCGCCTGTGCCTCGAAGGCCTGCACGGCGTACTGGTCGTAGGCGGTGAGGAACACCAGCGCCGGGAAGGGCGTGCCCTCGGGCCAGGCGTCGGCCAGCTCGGCGGCGGCCTCCAGCCCGCTCTGGCCCGGCATGCGGATGTCGAAGAACAGCACCTCGGGCGCGAGCGCCAGCGCCTCGCGCACGGCCGACAGGCCATCGCCCACGCGGGCGGCGATCTGCAGCCCGGGCCAGGCGCGTGCCAGTTCCTGCTGCAGGGCGTCGGCCAGCAGGGGCTCGTCTTCGGCGATCAGGGCGCGGGTCATGGGGATTCCAGAGGTAATTCAATGGTAGCGCTTGTCCCGCCTTGGTCCATAGCTCTCAATTCGAGAGTGGCGGCACCGCCGTACCGGGTGGCCAAGCGCTCGCGCACCTGGGCCAGGCCGAAACCGTGCCCCGCGCGCGCGGGGGCGCCGGGGTCATGGCCTGCGCCGGTGTCGGCCACTTCCAGCTGGATGCGGCCATCGGGCAGGCGGCGCGCACGCACGTCGATGCGCCCGCCCGTCACATGCGGTTCCAGGCCGTGGTGGACGGCGTTCTCCACCAGGGGCTGCAGCAGCAGCGGGGGGATGGGCGCATCGGCGAGGTCGGGCGGCAGGTGCAGGGCGTAGGCCAGGCGTGGCCCCATGCGCACGGACATCAGCTCCAGGTAGTCTCTCAGCCGGTCGAACTCGGCCGACAGCGGGTGCAGCGGCGCCCGCGAGGCCGACAAGGTGGCGCGCAGGAAGTCCACCATGCGGTCCAGCATGGCCTCGGCGCGCGGCGGGTCCACGGCGATCAGCGCGCGCAGCGTGGCCAGGGTGTTGAACAGCATGTGCGGTTCGAGCTGGCTTTGCAGCAGCATCAGCCGCGCCTCGGTGGTGTCGCGCTGGGCGGCGGCGCGGCTGGCTTCGAGCGCCGCTGCCCGGCCGCGCATGTGGAAGTAGAAGCTCGCGACGCTGCCGGCCACGATGGTGATGACGAGGCCGATCTGGTCGTCGCGCGCGGAGCGGTAGCCCCCGGTGCCCATCAGCCACGCCCCGAGCGGGTCGCCCACCAGGAAGCCCGTGCCGATGCCGACGAGGGTCAGCACGATGCCGCGCCAGCCCTTGGGCCAACCGTGGCCGCCGGCGCTGCTCGGGTGGCAGTACCGGGCCGGGACGAGCAGGCGCCCGAACTCGATCACGCTCCAGATGATCAGCCCGATGGCCAGCGCGTGCCCCAATTGCGTCCAGTAGCTGTGCCGGGGCCAGATGCTGGTGGTAAGCACCGCGACCACGCAGCAAAAAGCCACCACCTGCAGAAAGTGCCGGGCGGTGCCGAGCCAGTGGATTCTCATGGGGGCGGCGCGCTTAGTGTGCTGTCCCGCAAATCACTGCGCATGAAATCGCGCCTTCGCGCCCAGGGCGGCGTTGCAAATCCTCGGGATAGCTACGGCTATCCCTGCGCTTTGCGCCTTGCCCTGAACGCGAATCCATCGATTTCACTTTGCGCATCAATTTGCGGGACAGCACACCAACCGGGTCTGGTAGAAGTTCACGATGGCATCGTAAACCGTCGGCAGGGCGCGCAGCCGATCGAAGCCGGGTGGGTCGTCCAGCAGGCGTGCCGCACGCGGCGGCAGACCGACCGGCGGCGGCGACAGGGGCGCGCCGTGCCCGCCCTCGGCCAGGTCCGCCAACAGCGTGCAGTGGGGTTCGCAGGCGGCCCGCACGGCGTCGATGTGAAAGCGCGGCGCCAGCCAGGCGTCGCGCCCGGCGCGCACCAGCCCGAGCGGCACGCGCGGCGGCGCGAGCGATGCCATGTCGATCGGGGAGGCCATGGGCACTGCCGCCACCACGGCCGCCACGCGCGGGTCGTGGGCGGTGCGCCAGCGCGTGTCGTCGGCCCATCTGTGCAGGATCACCGAGCGCGCGATGGCCAGCTTGGCGCCGTCCAGAACGCCCCCGGTCAGTTCCGTCGTGAGGCCCACACAGGCGGCAAAGTCTTGCGCCAGGTGCGCGTCGCAATGGCGGGCCTGCAGGGCGGGCGACCAGCGCGCCCCCGCCAGCGTGAGCGCCGCGATGCCGCCCGCCGACATGCCGTAGACGCCGACGCGCGCGACGTCGAGCCGCAGCGGCGCCAGCCGGCCGCCGGGCGCCGCCAGGGCGGCCATGGTGTCGATGGCCTGCGACAGCTCCTGCGGCCGGCGCGCCCACGACACCGGGCCCACGTCGCGCATGTCCTGCCAGTTGTCGCCGGCGTGCTCCGGCATGGCCACGGTGAAGCCGGCGTGCACGAGCGCCCGCGCCAGGTCGAACTCGGTGACGAAGCTGCCGCCCGAGCCGTGCGAGAGCACCACCAGCCGGCCGTTGCCGCCCGCAGGCGGGGCGTCGGGCGCAGCCGGCAGGGTGTAGGGGCCGCGCGGGATGGGCGTGTCGGGCGTGCGCGTGGGGTAGGCCAGGGTGAGCGGGGGCTGGCCTTCCACCGCCAGGGTCAGCAGGCCGGTGCCCGCGTGGGCGGTGGCCAGGCCGAGTGCGGCCAGGGCCAACCGCGCGGTGCTCCACACGGTGCGGCAAGTGAAGCGGGAAACGGGATGGCACGGCATGGTGACTATTGAAATAGTAGCTACCAGGGAAGATCCATCAAGCGCTGGAGGCTGTTTTTCAATGTATTCCGTCGCGGCGGCGCAGCTTGGCGCGCTCGGCGTCCAGCAGCCGCTCGTGCAGGTCGGTGCCCGAGCCCAGCCACACGGCCAGGCCGTGGATCGCCAGGCCCAGGCCCCAGCCGGCCAGCGGGTAGAGGTGCCAGGCGCGGCCGGTGTGCCAGGCGACCAGCGCCAGGCCGGCGTTGACGCACACATAGACCAGGGCGTGGATCAGCCAGCCCATCTTGGCGGCCGCGCGGCGGCGGGCAAGGCGCTCGCGGGCGGCGTCGGAGTGTTGGGTGTCGTATGGCACAGGAGGCTCCTTGAAAGTGGGGGATCAGGCCGATTGCAGGGCCGGGCGGGTGCCCTGCGCCAGGCGCCAGAGGCGCAGGCTCCGGGCGGCGAACAAGCCGTTGAACACGCCGTACAGCAGGGCGATTTCGAGCCCGAAGCGGCTGTCGTGTGCCAGTTGCGGCTGCAGCGCCAGTTCCACGCCCACGGCGTACTTCACCAGGAAGATGCCCAGGATGAGCGCGAGCGGCCAGGCGCTCCCCGGCAGTTCGAAGCGCTGATCGGCCGCATCGAAGCGCGTGCCGGCGGGCGGCGCGGCGCGCAGCCACAGGGCGGTGGTGGCCACCGCGCTGGCGGCGAGCAGCCAGCCGGCGAGGATGCCCGCGATCTGCGCCGCGCCGCCGAAGGCCGAGGCCAGGCCCCAGGCAGAGAACCCGGCCATGGCAATGGGCATGGTGAGCACGCGGCGCAGGCCGGCGCTGCGTGCAAAGCACTGGCTCGCGCCGAGGGCGACGAGGGCGGCGAGCAGGCCCCACACCCAGGTGGGCGTGCGGGCGACGACGGTGAGCAGGGCTTGGGGGTGCTCGGTAGCGAGGGTCAGAAGCATGGCGGTCTTTTCGAAAGGGATAGGTCGATGGCCCGCACTGTGGCTGCGCGCACTTTCTCTCGCCAGGCGATTGCGACACAATGCGCCACGCATGCCGCCAAGTGCCTGTGGGGGGCGCGAAATGCACGCTGGGGGGCTGCCCCGCACCGGAACGGCCCCGCACACGGCTGGCGGGGAAAAAGCTGCTAAGCTGGACCAAACAAGTCGTTACGTTTGTGCAACCGCATTCTTTCGGGAGAGGATGTCCTGACACGCCGCCGCTCACGGGCGGCTTCGCCTGCGCCGCCGGTCTGGACACTCGGGTCCTTCCATGACGCCTGAACCCCTCTCTTCGTCCATGGCCAGTTCGTTCGCCCTGGGATTGCCCGACGGCGTGGTGCTGGACGTCATCACGCGCGACACCGGTGCGACGGTGGCCGTCGTCAACCGCGAGTTGCAGGTCGTGTACTGCAACGACGAATACGCGCGCTGGTTCGAAACCACGCGCGACCAGGTGGTGGGCAAGACTTTGGACGACCTGTACGGCGCCGCCGATCGGATCCGGTTCATGCCGTTCGTGGAGCGCGTGCTGATGGGGGAGCGGGTCGAATACCAGCGCCTGCTGCACAACCCCTACGGCGCCGAGGAGTGGCGCACCATCTGCCTGACTCCGGCGCGCAATGCGGCCGGCGAGATCGCCGGCTTCATCACCTCGGCCCTGGACGTGCACGAACTGCAGGTTTCGCGCGCGGCGCTGCGCGCGGCCAACCAGCGCCTGTCCTCGCACATGGACAACAGCCCGCTCGCCGTGCTGGAGATGGACCAGGCGCTGCGGTTGCTGCACTGCTCCGAGCGCGCCATTCAGCTCATGGGTTGGGAATCGGCCGTGCCGGCGCACGGCAGCTACCTGCCGGATCTGCTGCGCACCACCGACCAGCGCCTGGGCCAGGCGCTCGAGCGCCTGCAGCAGGGACGCGAGGCGCAGAACCGCGTGGAGACCTGTTTCCTGCGCGCGGACGGCACGGAAATCCACGCCGAATGGTTCAACTCGGCCCTGACCGACGCCCAGGGCCGCGTCACGTCGCTCATGGCCCTGGTGCAGGATGTGTCCGACCGGGTGCAGATCGCGCGCCAGCAGGAGCACGTCGCCAACCACGACGCACTCACGGGCCTGTACAACCGGGCCGCGTTCCACGTGCAGCTGGGCCGTGCGCTCGCCGCCGTGCGGCACGGCGGTGGTGTGGCGCTGCTGTTCATCGACCTCGACGGCTTCAAGCGCATCAACGATGAGCAGGGCCACCGCGCGGGCGACGAAGTGCTGCGCATCGTGGCGCAGCGCCTGGCGGGTGCGGTGCGCGAGGGCGATACCGTGGCGCGCCTGGGCGGCGACGAATTCCTGGTCATGCTCGACCGCAACCTCACGCCCGAGGAGCCGCAGCGCATTGGCCTGCGCATCATCGAAGCGCTCAACCAGCCCATGGGGGTGGACGGCCAGACCGTGCGTGTGGGTGCGAGCATCGGCGTGGCCATGCACCCGCCCATGAAGGGCGAGATCGAGGTGCTGATGGGCGCCGCCGACCAGGCCATGTACGCCGCCAAGCGCAACGGCAAGGGGCAGCTGTGCTACGCCGGCGCCCCGGCTTGACCGCGCGGTAGGGCGATGCTCTGCTGGAAGCAGAAGAAGTTGCCGGGGTCGTACGCCGCCTTGGCCTGCTGCAACTGCGGATACGCCGGGCCCCAGTAGGCGTGGGTGAAGTCCTGCAGGCGGCTGTCGGGGTAGTTCTGGTAGACGTGGCCGTTCAGGAAGGGCTGCACCAACTGCATGAAGCGGTCCAGCCAGGCTTCCATCTGCACCCGTTCCTCGGCGTTGCGCCAGAACACATCCACCACCAGGTCGGCGTCCACGTCGCGGTGAACGAAGGCGCTGGCCTCGACGGGGTAGCGGTTGATGGCGCCGCCGTAGGGCTCGAGGTAGGCGAGCGACCAGGGGTTGGGCGAGGTGGCGAAATAGTCCACGATGCTTTGCCAGTCGGCTTGCGTCAGCGGCCGGGCGATGTAGCCGCAGGCCTTGGTCTCGCAGATGCCGTCTGGCAGGGCGTCGGGCAGGGTGTAGGGGTGGTCTTCCAGCCAGACGTTCATGGCCGGGTAGCTGCCGGTGTTGCTGCAGAGCAGCTGCGCGCCGGGGAGGGCCAGAAGGGGCGCCAGGGCCTGCATGCCCGCCTCCGCCGTGCCGCAGAACATGCCCTGCGCCATGTACACCGGCTGCCCGTTCAGGATGCCCAGGTTCATCATGTAGCCCAGGGCGTCGGGCGCTCCCGTGCGCATGTAGCGGCTTTGCAGCATGGAAAACACCTGTGCGGCGCTGGTTGCGGGCCAGCCGATGGCCCAGGCCCAGACCTGGTCGAGCGGCACCATGCGGTAGGTGACCTGCAGCAGCACGCCGAAGTTGCCGCCGGTGCCGCCGCGCATGGCCCACCACAGCAGCGGGTTCTCCGTGGCGCTCGCCGTGACGATGCGCCCGTCGGCCAGTGCCACGCGGAAAGACTCCACGAGGTCGCTCTGGATGCCGAAGGCGCGCGAGGTGTAGCCGTAGCCGCCGCCCTGCACGAAGCCGCCGACGCACACGCTGCCGCAGGCGCCGGTGGGCACGTGCCAGCCGGTGCCGTTCATGGCGCCGTTGAAGCGGTCGAAGTCGGTCCCGGGAAGGACGTGCACGCGCTGGGTCGCGCGGTCGAGCACCACGCCGCGCATCTCGCTCAGGTCCACCACCATGCCGTTGTTGACGGAGTAGCCCCCGGTGCTGTGCCCGCCGCAGCGCACCGCCACCCACAGCTGGTAGCGCCGGGCGACGGCGAGGCATTCGAGCACGTCGTTCTCGCAGACGCAGTAGACGATGAGCTGCGGGTAGGACTGGAAGGCGGGGTTGGATTCCTGGCGCGCCTGGTCGTAGTCGGGGCTGGAAGGCAGGACCACCCGGCCGACCAGCGCGAGTTCGAGCGCGGCGGCCGCGTCCCAGGGCAGGGCGTGCACCGCCGCCTGGCGGGCGCTCAGGGCCCGGAAGTGCGCCGCGCGGGCATCCTTGGCGAGGCGGGCAGGGCTTTTGCGGTGGGCCATGGGGCGTGCTCCAGATCAAAAGATTGCGTGTGTAGCGCATCGCATCGGGCAAACATAGTGGGAATAGACCCTAGCCCATCGGGAGCGTTGCGCGCGCGGCACGCCGGGGTCGCCCCGCCGGGGCGGGATAATCCACGCCTTCATTCAGGCCGCCAGGGCCAAGGACGCACGCGTGGACATAGTTTTGCTGCTCAAGGCAGCCATCATGGGGGTGGTCGAAGGCCTGACCGAATTCCTGCCGATCTCCTCCACCGGCCACCTCATCCTGGCGGGGGCGCTCCTCGGGTTCGACGACGAGAAGGCCAAGGTGTTCGACATCGCCATCCAGACCGGCGCGATCTTCGCCGTCATCCTGGTGTACTGGCAGAAGATCCGCGAGACCGTGGTGGCGCTGCCGAGCTCCCGCCAGGCACAGCGCTTCGCCCTCAACGTGGTCATCGGCGTGCTGCCCGCCATCGTGCTCGGCCTGGCATTCGGCAAGGCGATCAAGGCGCATCTGTTCACGCCGGTGGTGGTGGCCAGCACCTTCATCCTGGGCGGCTTTGTCATCCTCTGGGCGGAGCGGCGCGCACCCCAGGCCACCCGCGTGGCCTCGGTGGACGACATGACGCCGTTCGACGCGCTCAAGGTCGGCCTGGTGCAGTGCCTGGCGATGGTACCGGGCACGAGCCGCAGCGGCGCCACCATCATCGGCGGCATGCTGCTGGGGCTGTCGCGCAAGGCGGCCACCGATTATTCCTTCTTCCTGGCCATGCCGACGCTGATTGGCGCGGGCGCCTACAGCCTCTACAAGGAGCGCGCGCTGCTGTCCATGGCCGATGCGCCGATGTTTGCCGTCGGCCTGGTGTTTTCCTTTGTCAGCGCCTGGATCTGCGTGCGCTGGCTGCTGCGCTACATCAGCAGCCACAGCTTCGTGCCTTTTGCCTGGTACCGCATTGCCTTCGGCTGCGTGGTGTTGATCACCGCCCTGGCAGGCTGGGTGCGCTGGGACGCGGCATGATGGGGGCCATGCAATCCCTTACGCTTGTTCGCGCCGCCGCGCTCGCCCTGGTGGCACTGGTGCCTCTCGCAGCGCGCGCCGCCGACTCCGCACCGGCCGACGCCCGGGCCGCCGGCGCGCACCAAGACCGCGCCTATACCTGGGCCGTGGGTCTGGCGGCTTCGAATGGCCCGGACTATGCCGGGAGCGACCAGCGCGGCAACAGCCTGCGTCCGGTGTTGGGTCTGGACATCGGCCGCTACACGCTCTCGAGCGGCGGTGGCGGCTCGCTGCTCGACTTCGACCTGGAGCCGCGCTACACCGGCGTCAGCGCCCGCGTGTTCGACGCCGAGCGCCTGCACCTCAGCGTGGGCCTGCGCATTGGCGGGGGCCGCACGCACGACGCCGATTCGCCGCTGCACGGCCTGCCCGACGTGCGCCGTACGCTGCGCGCCCGCCTCTCGGCCAGCTATTCGCTGACGCCCGACCTGAGCCTGCGCAGCTCGCTCAATCAGGACCTTTTGGGGCGCAAAGGCGGCACCACGCTGCAAACCACGTTGCAGTACGAATGGCAGGTCACCCCCAGCACCGAGATCGGCCTGGCGGCCGGTTTCACCGTGGCCAACGCGACCCACATGCGCAGCTTTTTTGGCGTGCCGGAGGACGTGGCCCGGGTGCGCACGCCTTTTCCGGCCTATTCGCCCGGCGGCGGGGTGATGAGCACCGACCTGGGCGTGGAAATCAAGAGCGCCATCACCGACCGCTGGGTCTTGCTCGGCGGCGTGCGCCTGAGCCAGCTGCGCGGCGACGCACGCGCCAGCCCCATCGTCGTCAAGCCGAACAACTACGGCGTGACGGTGGGCCTCGCCTACCGCTGCTGCCGCTGATACGGCTTGCCTTCCAACGCACAACGTCGTTGGGTCGCCTCGCCGCGTTGCAGCACCGTCTTCGGCTCTCCGCCCCAGTTATCCGCTTGCAGGCAAAGCCGTAGGGGCCGGCGGCACCTGCTCACGGCGCCGCCGGAGCCCCCGGGCTGCGCTGCAGGCGGAACTTGCCGCCCTGCTTGCCGGCGTACATGGCGGCGTCGGCGCGCTTGAGCAGATCGACGGCGTCGCGGCTGTCCTGCGGCGCCAGGGCGTAGCCGATCGTCAACCCCAGCCGCACCTGCGCCCCGCCCAGGAAGAAGGGTTCGCGGAAGGATTCCAGCAGCTTGTTGCCGAGCTCATGGGCCTGACCTGCGCCTGCGATGTGCCGCGCCATGATGACGAACTCGTCGCCCCCCAGCCGCGCCACCAGGTCGCTCTGGCGCACCTGGCTCTGCAGGCGCCGCGCCACGGCCACCAGCAGCTCGTCGCCGACGTCGTGGCCGTGCCGGTCGTTGACCGGCTTGAAGCTGTCCAGGTCCATCATGTAGAGCGCCACCATGCGGTCCGGGGCGCAGTCGGCCAAGGCGGCCGCGAGGGCCTGGCCCAGCCCCCGGCGGTTGGGCAGGCCGGTCAGCGGGTCGGTGTGGGCGAGCGAATGCAGGGTGTCGCGCTCGGTGCGGGCGCGCTCGGCGGCGGTGCGCTGGGCCTTGGCGTGCAGGCCGAGCACGCGCATGAACAGCAGCATGTCGAGCGTGGCGCCGAACTGGAACGAGTGCAGGGTCCAGAAGTTCACCGGTACCCAGCCCCGGATCACGCCGATGACGATGGCCGTTGCCACGAAGTAGACCAGCCAGGCCAGCAGCAGGGTCGCACCCACGGCTTCGCCCTGGCGCATGCGCGCCACAGCGCCGGGAATGCCCATCAGCGCCGGCACCAGGCCCAGGATGCTGACGATGCCGGTCAGCACCCGGGTGTCGTACAGGTCGAGCGCGAACGCCACGGCGAGCGCCGCCGTGCCGACGGCGCCCACGCGCATGGCGCGCATCAAGCGGTGGCGTGGGTCGCCCGCCGCCAGCGCCCGGCCGATGAACAGGAAAGAGCCGCAGGTGGCCATGAGGGCGGCCAGGCCGCTCGCGTGCCGCTCCATCCACGCGTTGTGGCCCCACAGGTACTGCGCGCCGATACCGAAGAACTGCAGCGAGAACAGCAGGCTGCCCGAAATCAGCAACGCGTACTGAAGAAACAGCACGTCGCGCAGGCCGACCCACTGGGCCAGGCTGTAGACCAGCAGGCACAGCGCCAGGCCGGTGAGCACACCCTGCAGCATCTGTTCCTTCAGCGCCCGGCCGAGCAAGGCCGCCGGTTCGCTGAGCGTGATGGGCAGAACCATGGCGCCCTGGGTCTGCACGCGCAGCAACAGTTCGTACGGCGCGCCCGGTTCCAGTTGCAGTTCGACGGCGGGAATCCGGCTGGGCAGGGGGCGCAGCGCGGGCGCCACCAGGTTGCCGAGTGCCGCCTGCTGCACCACACGTCCGCCGCGCGCCAGGAAAACCTCGATGTGGTTGAGCGGCGCGTAGTCGATGGACAGCACCCAGCGCCCGCCGGCGCCCGGCGCCACGGCGAAGGGCAGGCGCAGCCACACCGGTTCGGGACGCACGCCCAGCGTGCCTTCCGTGGCCGGGACCGGCTGGAAAGCGCTGGCGTCCTGGAGCAGCCCCTCGGCGCTGAAGCGCTGCTCGGGGTCGGGCAGCATGGTCAATGCCGACCATACGGGCACCGATCGGGCGCTGTTGTCCAGCACCAAGGCGGCAGGTGCGGACCGTGCCCAGGGGGCCAGAAGCACCAAGGCCAGCCACAGCGCCCACAGCCCGATGCCGCCCCAGCCCCGCGCCGTGGGCGGGACCGGCGGCTGCGGCGTAGGGAGGCGGAGCATGGCGGCGGGAGGGGTGGACTTTCGGAAAGGCGGCCTAACGTGACAAAGTGTAAAAGAAATGCCCGACCGGGTACCGTCAGCGCTTGGCCGTGAGGACCGACAGATTGAGCAGCGCGGCCTCGACCGCCGCCGCCGTCAGCAGGGGCTGCTCCATGGGAAACAGGTGCGTGCCGTCCAGCATGTGCACACGTCCCTGCGTGACGCGCATGGTCAGGCCCATGCCGACCTGCTGCATTTCCACCGAAGCCAGGCCGCCGATGAAGGCCGCCGGGCAACGCAAAGGGTGCTTGCGCAGCAGCGTGCCCAGGTTGTGCGGCAGGGTGTTGTAGATGGCGGTTTCCACGTCGCGGTCAAAGCGCAGGCTGCGCGCGCCGCCCTCGTCCTGCAGGCCGTGGGCGATGTAGTCGCGCAGCACGTCGGGGTGCCAGCGGGCGAACGCCTTCTTGTGCGCGAAGTGCGCCAGAGCTTCTTCGTCGCTCGCCCAGTGCCTGCGCCGGCGGGCGCTGACGCGGCCGGGCGAGACGGCGCCCACCATTTGCGTGCGCTTGGCCACGCCCACGGCATTGGCCTTCCAGCCGCTGATCAGCGGCGAATCGAGCATCACCACGCCGCGCGCCAGTTGCGGGTGCTGCGCCGCTGCCATCACGCTCAGGATGCCCCCGAGCGAGTGCCCGACGAGGAACACCGGCGCGCCGCGCGACTGCGCCTCGCCGCGTGCGAAATCGGCCAGCTGCTGCACCAGATGCGGCCAGTTGCTGGTGACGGGGTAGCGCGGATCGTGCCCGAAGCGGTCGATGAAGCCGAGCGTGAAGCCGCGCGCGCGCAGGTGCGCGAACAGCGCGCTGTAGGTGGCGCCGGGAAAGCTGTTGCCGTGCGAGAAGACGATGTGGGTCATGAAGTGGGGCTTGGGAGGCAGCGCTTGGCGCGGCGCGGGCGCTGCGGCGCGTGCTCAGCGGTCGAAGGGACCGGCGATCTTGCGCAGCGGCGGGTAGCGGCAATCGGCGGTCTGCAGCGCGGGCTGGTCGGGGCCGGCCTGCCAGCGCGGGCTCTCGATGGAATCGAAGGCCTTGCGGATCTCGGCGCCCCAGCGCCCGTGCAGAAGGCGGAAATAGGGATTGGCTTCGTCGATGCAGACGATCTTGTCGCTTTGGTAGCGGTTGTTCTCGTACAGCACCATGTCGAGCGGCAGGCCGACCGACAGGTTGGACTTGAGCGTGCTGTCCATCGACACCAGGGCGCACTTGGCCGCGTCTTCCAGCGAGGTGCCCGGGGTGAGGATGCGGTCGAGCACCGGCTTGCCGTACTTGGATTCGCCCACCTGGAAGAACGGTGTTTCGTCCGTCGCCTCGATGAAGTTGCCGGCCGAATAGACCTGGAACAGCCGCATGTGCTCCCCGCGCACCTGGCCGCCGAAGATCAGCGAGACGTTGAAATCCACACCCGCCTGGCGCAGCGCCTCGCCGTCGCGCTCGTGCACGCTGCGCACGGCGTGGCCGACCACGCGCGCTGCGTCGTACAGGCTGCCGGCGTTCCATATCGTGACCGGCTCGCCGGGCTGCTCCGGGTCGCGGATCTGCGTGGTCTGCAGCACCTCGCGCACGGATTGCGAAATCGACAGGTTGCCGGCAGAGAGCAGCACCATGAAGCGCTCGCCCGGACGCTCGTAGATCATCAGCTTGCGAAACGAGCTGATCTGGTCAATGCCGGCGTTGGTGCGCGAGTCGGCGAGGAAAACAAGTCCGGCGTTGAGCTTGATGGCAACGCAGTACGTCATGGGGCATTGGGGTAAATACGGAGCTCCACAGTGTAGTAGCCTGAGCAGTCGCTTACTGACATTCAGCCGGGCCCGTCTTTTTGCCATCTTTCGTCCCATCTTCCTCCCATGTCCGCCTCGTTGCCTGCCTTGCGCCAGCCCTCCATCCTCCTTCGTGCTCTGCGCGCGGCCGCCTCCTGCGCAGTCGTCGCGGCCCTTGCCGCCTGCGGCGGCGGGCGGGACGAAGGCCCCGAGCGGCCAGAGCCACCGCCTGGCCCGGTCAATCCCGACGGGCGCGGCAGCCTGAAGGCGAGCACGCCGCTGGCAACCATCGCGGCGGCGGATATTGCCGCCGCCCTGGCCTTGGACAACACGCGCGTGCAAGGCGTGGTGCCGCGCTACGCCGTTGCGTCCTGGCGGCTTGAATACACCACGCTGGACGCCGATGGCCGGGAGGTGCGCGCTTCCGGTCTGGTCAGCGTGCCGCAAAAGCCCCCAGGCAGCGCCAGCCCGGTATTGAGCTACCAGCACGGCACCATCTTTCGCGACGCCGAGGCGCCGAGCAACAACGTGCAGCCCAATGAAGTCGCGGTGGTGCTGGCGTCGCTGGGTTTCGTGGTGCTGGCGCCCGACTACGTGGGCTTTGGCGTCTCGCGCGGCACCCCGCACCCGTATTTGCAGGCCACGCCGAGCGCGGCGGCGGTGAACGATTTCCTCACCGCGAGCGAAGTCTGGCGCGCGCGGAACCAGGTGGCCGACAACGGCCAGCTGTTTCTCAGTGGCTATTCGGAAGGCGGCTACGTCACCATGGCCGCGCACCGCGAGTTGCAGGCGAGCGGCTCGCCGCACCTGGCCAGGCTGCGCATGAGCGTCGTCGGCGCCGGGCCCTACGACGTGCAGACCACCCTGGACGGCCTGATCGACCTGGTCAGGGACGAGCAGCCCGTGCTGGGCGCGCTCATCAACCCCGGGTTCCTGCGCTACCTCGGCGGCAGCGTGCAGCGCGAAGTGCGCCGCGCCGTGCTGCGCGGGCTGATCCCGGACGACGCCGACGTGGCCTACGACACCCGCTTTCTCGACGACTTCTTTGCCGACGACACGCGCGCCATCCTGCAAAAGAGCAGCGTGTACGACTGGCGCCCGCAGGTGCCGGTGTTCCTGTTCCACAGCCCGCGCGACAAGACGGTGCCCTACGCCAGTTCGGTGCGCACGCTCGAAGCCATGCGCCAGCGCGGCGCGGGCGAGCTGGTCTCGCTGAGCGATTGCCGCCTGGTGCCGGGTGGCCACATTCCCTGCGTGCCGCCCTTCGTGGCGTTCCTGCTGGAGCAGGTCGGTGCGGTGGCGCAGGGCCTGTAGGCGGCGCGCTCAGACACTCCGGGTTACTCTCAAATATATAGCTATAAAGCCATAACCAGCAAGCGCTGGCGGCCATTTTTAATCAAAAAATGCGCCGCCGTGGGCGTGGATGCGCCGCCGGTTGCTTCCGTTGCCGCCCGGCGGCTCAGGCCTCCTCCCAGAACGCCTCGATCAGCGTGCCCTCGGCGTCCAGCAACCACCACTCGATCACCACTTCCCGCTTGCCCACGCCGAGCAGGCCCAGCGCCCCGCGCGGCGCCGACAGGCGCGGGCAGCGCCACAGCTGGTCGCCCTGCTGCGCCATGGCCTGGGCCCTGGCGCGGATGCGGGCGGGCACTTCGGGGCTGGTGAGGTCCACCGGCCGGTCTTCGCCGTCGCCGATCTCTCTGCGTTCTTGCCCGGCGATATCCGCGCTGGCGCCGACTTCCTTGCGCATGGTGGTCCCTTCTGCAGTTTCATGCCGACCTGCGGCATGGCACCGGGGTGGTCAAGGCGGGGCGGTGGTTCCCATCAACGCCTTGAGCTGGTACAGCGCATCCAGCGCCTCGCGCGGACTGAGCTGGTCGGGGTGGATGGCGGCGAGCGCGGCTTCCACGGGGCTGGCCGCCGTCACCTCGGGGCCCGGGGGCGGGGCGAACAGGTCCACTTGCAGTTCGCCTTCGCCGGCGCGCGCTTCCAGCGCGGCCAGCGTGTGGCGGGCGTGGTGCAGCACGGGCGAGGGCATGCCGGCCAGCTTGGCCACCTGGATGCCGTAGCTGCGGCTGGCCGGGCCGGGCGCGATTTCGTGCAGGAACACGATGTCGCTGCCCGATTCCACCGCGCTCACATGCATGTTGACGGCGTGGCGCGCCTTGGCGGGCAGTTCGGTCAGCTCGAAGTAGTGCGTGGCGAACAGCGTGAAGGCGCGGGTCTTGTCGTGCAGGTGCGTGGCGATGCCGCTGGCCAGCGCCAGGCCGTCGAAGGTGCTGGTGCCCCGGCCGATCTCGTCCATCAGCACCAGGCTGTGCGGCGTGGCGGCGTGCAGGATCTGCGTGGCCTCCACCATCTCCAGCATGAAGGTCGACTGCGCGTTGGCCAGGTCGTCGGCCGCGCCAATGCGGGTGTGGATGGCGTCGATGGGCCCCAGGCGGCAACTGGCGGCGGGCACGTGGCTGCCCATGCTGGCCAGCAGGACGATGAGCGCCACCTGGCGCATGTAGGTCGATTTGCCGCCCATGTTGGGGCCGGTGATGACCTGCATGCGCGTGTTGGCGTTCAGGCGCGTGTGGTTGGCGATGAAGGCGCCGCTCGAGGTTTCGGCCAGCCGGCTTTCGACGACCGGGTGGCGACCGCCCTCGATCTCGATGCAGGGGTCGGTGGCGAACTGCGGCGCGCACCAGTTCAATGTGAGCGAGCGCTCGGCCAGCGTGCACAGCACGTCGAGCGTGGCGAGCGCATGCGCCAGGCGGGAGAGTTGGGGGATGTGCGGCTGGAGCTGGTCCAGGATCTGCTCGTACAGCCACTTCTCGCGCGCCAGCGCACGCTCACCGGCCGACAGCGCCTTGTCCTCGAAGGCCTTGAGTTCGGGGGTGATGAAGCGCTCGGCGTTCTTCAGCGTCTGGCGGCGGCGGTAGTCGTCCGGCACCTTGTCGAGGTGGCTGCCGGTGACCTCGATGTAGAAGCCGTGCACCTTGTTGAATTGCACGCGCAGGTTCGGGATGCCGGTGCGCGCCTTTTCGCGCGTTTCCAGGTCGAGCAGGAAAGCATCGCAGTCGGTCTGGATGGCGCGCAGTTCGTCCAGCTCGGTATCGAAGCCCGTGGCGATCACGCCGCCGTCGCGCACCAGGGCGGCGGGTTCCTCGGCGATGGCGGCGCACAGCAGGGCGGTGCAGCCGGGCGGTGGGTGCAAATCGCCGAAAATCTGGTTCAAATAGTGCTCTGGCGCTTGCCCAGAAAGGGCGAGCAGCTCTGATTTTTGCAGTGTTTTGCACAACGCCACCAACTCGCGCGGGCGCACCTGGCGCAGCGCCAGGCGGGCGGTGATGCGTTCCACGTCGCTCACGCCCTTGAGCTCGGCGCGCAGCGCGGCCCAGGGCCCCGCGCTGCCCGGGCCGCGCAGCGCCGTGGTGGCGGCCAGGCGCTGGCGCGCCTCGGCGCGGTCGCGGTGTGGCTCCAGCAGCCAGGTCTTGAGCAGGCGGCTGCCCATGCCGGTCATGCAGGTATCGAGCAGCGAAAAGAGGGTCGGCGCATCTTCGCCGCGCAGCGTCTTGACCAGCTCCAGGTTGCGCCGCGTGGCAGCGGGCAGGTCGATCAGGTCGTCGCCGCGCTGCACCTGCACGCTGTGCACATGGCTCAGTTGGCGGCCCTGGGTGTGCTCGGCGTACTGCAGCAGTCCGGCGGCGGCGGCGTGCGCCTCGCCCAGGTCCTGCGCGCCCCAGGCCTGCAGGCTGGCGGCGCCCAGGTGCTCCAGGAGCTTGCGCTCGCCGAGCTGGCTGTCGAACTGCCAGTCCGGCCGGGGCGCGATGGGGCAGGCGAACGCGCCCGCCTGGCGCAGCGCGGCGAGCTGCTGCTCAAAGCGCTGCGTGGCGCCGGCGCTGTAGATCAGCTCGCTCGGCGCGACGCGCGCGAGCCAGGCACCCAGATCGGCGTGCGCGCACTCGGCCAGGTACACGCGGCCCTGCGTCACGCTCAGCCACGCCAGGCCGCAACGCGCGCGCGGGCCCTGGTGCACGGCCAGCAGCAGCGACTCGGCCTTGTCGGACAGCAGTTCGGTATCGGTCAGCGTACCGGGCGTCACCACGCGCACCACCTTGCGCTCCACCGGCCCCTTGGCGGCGCCGACTTCGCCCACCTGCTCGGCAATGGCCACCGATTCGCCGAGCTTGATCAGGCGCGCCAGGTAGGTTTCCAGCGCATGGAAGGGCACGCCCGCCATCAGCACCGGCTGGCCGGCCGATTGGCCACGCTGGGTGAGCGTGATGTCGAGCAGCCGCGCGGCCTTCTCGGCGTCGGCGTAAAACAGCTCGTAGAAGTCGCCCATGCGGTAGAGCAGCAGGGTGTCGGGGTAGCCGGCTTTCAGCGCCAGGTACTGCTGCATCATGGGCGTGTGGTCGTCCCGATTGGAGCCGGCGGGGGGCGCAACGATGGCGTTCATGGGTGCGTGCTTGCTTTGCTCAGGCGTCTTCCTGCTGTGCGATGGCTTCCATCCGCGCCAGGTTCAGCACCACGATGCCGCGCGGGCCGTTGCGGATGGTGCCGTCGCGCTCCATCGCCTTGAGCTCCACATTGACGCGCTGGCGCGAGCAGCCGAGCAACTGCGCCAGTTCGTCCTGCACCAGCACGATGCCGAGCGGCAGCTCTTCCCCCGGCCGCGCGTGCCGGGGTCCGAAGCGCCGCATCAGGTGCAGCAGCTGCTTGGCCAGGCGCGCGCGCAGCGGCAGCGTCGCCATGTCTTCCATCATCCAGTAGAGGAAGCGCATGCGCCGCGCCTGCAAGGAGAGCAGGGCTTCGCCGAATTCGGAATGCTCGCGCAGCAGCTGGCGAAAGACCTTCTCCGCCACGCTCAGCACGGTGGCGCGCCCGTGCGCCTGGCCGTCGTAGGTATTGGGGCCGCAGTGCAGCACCTCGGCCTCGCCGACCCAGATGCCGGGCTCGACATAGGCCAGGGTGACCTGGCGCCCGGCGGGCGAGGTGCGCCGGAAGCGGATCGCCCCGCTGGCGCAGGTGAACCAGTACTGCGCGAGTTCCCCCTGGCGCATGAACATCTCGCCATGGGTGTAGCGCGTAACCGTGCCCAGGCGGAAGATGTCGTGGCGCAGCGAAGGGCTGAGCCCGGCGAACCAGCGCCCGCGGTTGATGGCCTCGCGCTCTTCCGGCGTGAGGAACGGGCGCTGCAGCGGGTGTTCGGTGGGGAGGGGCGTGGGCTCTTGCATCGTGGTGTGCCGGGGTCGGCGCCGGCAGGGCGCGCCGCAGGGCCTGCGCGTCAAGCGGGGGATCTTATCGCCCGCGCTCCACATTGCGCATTTACCCTAGGGTCGGAGCGGCCCTGCTTTGGAACGGTTACGTTTTGTCATACGATGTTCCGCAGGCGCGCTGAGCGAGCCCGGCCCGCCTTTTTCCTTGCATAAGGGTTTTATGTGACCGTAAACCCGTCAATCCGTCCTGGCGATCCCGTGGCATTGGCTGCTCGTGTGGCCGCGCCCGCCGAGCCGGCGCGCCTGGCGGGCCTGCTCGACGCCGTTCCCGTGGCGCTGTTGCAGTTCCAGCTGGAAGGCGGCGAACTGCGCCTGGAATACGCCAATGCCGCCGCCCGGCGCCTGCCCGGTTTGCGGGCTGCGCGCACCGCGGGCGCGTCGGCGGCCAAGGTGTTCGTGCTGCTCGTCGGCACGCACCTGCTGGAGCAGTTGCGCGCTGTGGCCGAATCGGGCGTGCCGCTCGATTGCCAGCATGTGCAGCGCGAGCAGGGCCAGCTGCGCTTGGCATGGAAGATCCACGCCGAAAGCCTGCGCACCGGCGCCATCCTGGTGACGGTGCAGGACATCTCGGATGCCGAAAACCTGGCCGCGAGCCTGGCCAACGCCGAGAGCGCCCTGGTGGAGAACCAGCGCGAACTGCGCGAGCAGACCGAGGTCTTCGGCACGATGGAAAGCATGGCGCGCTCGGGGTACTGGCGGCGCATACGCGACGAGGGCGAGTCCGTGCTGCTGTGGTCGCCGGGGCTGTGCGACATCGCCGGCTTCGAGCGCCAGGAATGGATCAGCACCGAGCGCGCGCTGAGCGGTGTGCTGGCCGAAGACCGGCCGTTGTTCGAGTCCGCGCACGGTGCGGGCCGCCACAGCGACATCGAATACCGCTGGCGCCGGCCCGACGGGGAGGTGCGCTGGATGCGTGCGCGCGTGCGCGTGCCCTCGCAGCAGGACGGCGTGCTGGTGGAAATGGGCGTGGTGCAGGATGTGACCGACGAGCACCGCTCGGCCGAACTCATGCGCGAGCAGCTCGAGTTCATCCAGAGCATCGCGAGCCGGATTCCCGGGTTCATCTACCAATGCCGCATCCACCGCGACGGTCGGCACAGCCTGCCGTACATCAGCGAGGCGGTGAAGGACATGCTGGGTGTGTCCGACCAGCTGGTGCGCCAGGACACCCGGGCGCTGGAGCGCAATGTCCTGAGGGGCGACATGCCGATGCTGCGGCGCGTGGTCCGGCGCGCCTTGCGCACCATGCAGCCGTGGCACTGCGAATACCGCGTGCACGCGCCCGATGGCAGCGTGCGCTGGCACATGACCAGTGCGGCGCTGCAGGCCGAATCCGACGGCTCGGTACTGATGCACGGCTACACGCAGGACATCACCGACCGCAAGCATGCGGCGCAGGAGATCGAGCGCCTGGCGTTCTACGACGCGCTGACGCAGTTGCCCAACCGGCGCCTTCTGCTGGACCGGCTCGAACGCCTGGCGCTAAGCTGCCAGCGCAGCCACCAGCATGGCGCGCTGCTGTTCATCGACCTGGACAACTTCAAGGATTTGAACGATACGCTCGGCCACGACATGGGCGACCAGCTGCTGGTGCAGGTTGCCCAGCGCCTGCTGGGCAGCGTGCGGGCCTGCGACACCGTTGCGCGCTTTGGCGGCGACGAGTTCGTGATCCTGCTTGAAGGGCTGCACGGCGACCTGGTACAGGCCGTGCGGCAGTCGGAAACCATCGCGCGCAAGCTCCTGGCGGCGCTGAACCAGTCGTTCGAACTGGCGGGGCAAAAGCACTACAGCACCCCCAGCATCGGCCTGACGCTGTTCGGCAAGGACAAAGTGGGCGTGGACGAGCTGCTCAAGCGCGCCGACCTGGCCATGTACGAGTCCAAGGGCGCCGGCCGCAACACCTACCGTTTCTTCAACCCCGGCATGCAGCAGGCGCTGCACGAGCGCTCCAGCCTGGAGGCGGACCTGCGCCGGGGCCTCGCCGACGGCGAGATCTTCGTGCACTACCAGAGTGTGGTGGACCACCATGGCACGGTGCTTGGCGCGGAGGCGCTGGCGCGCTGGAACCACCCCGTGCGGGGCCCCATCAGCCCGCTCGAATTCATCCCGCTGGCAGAACAGACCGGGCTCATCCTGCCGCTGGGCAGGCAGGTGATGCAGAACGCCTGCGAGCAGCTGGTGCGCTGGGCCGGCAGCGCCGAGACGGCGCATCTGAGCATCGCGGTGAATGTCAGTGCGCGCCAGTTCCGCCAGCTGGATTTTGTCGCGCAGGTGTTGGATGTGCTGGCAGAAACGGGCGCCAGTCCGTACCGCTTGAAGCTCGAACTGACGGAAAGCATGCTGCTCGGCGACATCGAGGAAGCCATAGAGCGCATGGTGCAGCTCAAGCGCGAAGGCGTGGGCTTCGCGCTCGACGACTTCGGCACCGGCTATTCCAGCCTGAGCTACCTCAAGCGCCTGCCGCTCGACCAGGTCAAGATCGACCGCGGCTTTGTGCAGGGTGTGCTGACCGATCCGAACGACGCAGCGATCGTGCGCACCATCCTTGCCCTGGCGCAGAGTCTGGACCTGCAGGTGGTGGCCGAAGGTGTGGAAACCGCCGGGCAACTGGGGTTCCTGTGCCTGCACGGCTGCGAGCAGTTCCAGGGCTTTCTTTTCGGCCGCCCCGGCCCGGCGGAAGGCGTGGAGGCACAGGTGCATGGCGAGCTCTGACACCGCGCTGTTGCACCCGGGCGGCGCGGAGCGCCGGGCATGCTGACCGACGCGCCCGCAACCGCGCGTGCGCACGGCGCCAAGGGCCTGGTCGCGGTGCTGCTGCTGGCCCTGGCCGGCGCCTGGCTGGTGGTGCTCGAAGTGCGCGAACTGCGCCTGGGCGAGCGCCAGGCCATGCGCCAGGAGTTGCTCGAACGCAGCGGCAACGCCCTGGCCGAGCAGACCACGCGCAGCGCAGCCGTGGGGGCTGTCGCGCTTATGGGCCTGAGCGAACCCCTGTTGAAGGCGGTGGCCCAGGGCCTGCAGCCGCCCGATGCCCCCGCGGTGCTCGCGGCGCTGGCCGCCGCGCAGGAGCGCTTCGGACTCGATGGCGCGTACGTCATCAATGCCCGGGGGGTGGTGGTGGCGCACGCGACCTCCGGGGTGCGCTCCACCGGGCTGGACGTCGCCTTCCGGCCGTATTTCCAACAGGCGCTCAGCGGGCAGATCGGCATCTATGCGGCCGTCGGCAGCAAGACGAATGCACGCGGGCTCTACATCGCGGCGCCGCTGTACGCCGGCGCCACGGTGCAGACGCCGGTGCTGGGCGCGGTGATGTTCAAGCTGCCGTTCGCGGCGGTCGACGCGGTGCTGGCCAGCACGGGGCTGACGGCACTGCTGCTTTCGCCGCAGGGCGCGGTGATCGCTTCGACCCGCCCCGAATGGCTGTACGCGCTGGCGCCGCCGCTGACGCAGGCGCGCATCGACGCCATCGCCGGCCTGGGGCAGCTGGGGCGGCATTTTGACAATGGCGTGGCTCCCGAGCTGCCCTTTTCACCAGACGCGGAGCGGGTGCTGGTCGATGGCCTGGAACAGGCGGTCGGGCGCCGCGCGATCGACTGGGGCGACCCGGGCGGGCCCTGGTCGCTGGTCGTGCTGGAGGACGTCTCGACCATCATGCCCTGGCCGGCGCGGCTGCGTTACGGCGGCCTGGCCTTCGTGCTGTTTGCCGGGGTCGGGCTCCTGGTGCTGGAACTGCTGCGCAACCGCGCCCGCATGGCAGCGACCCAGGAGCGCCTGTCGGTACTTGGCGCGGCGCTGGAGAACAGCCCGCTCGCCGTGGTGGTCACGGACGCCAAGGGCGTGATCGGATGGGTGAACCCCGAATTCGAACGCAACACCGGCTATTGCCTGGACGAAGTGCGTGGCCACAAACCGTCGTTGCTGGCCAGCGGTCGGACCCCGCTGCAGACCTTCAACGCGATGTGGGCCAGCGTGCTCGCCGGGCACGCCTGGAAGGGCCAGTTCATCAACCGGCGCAAGGACGGCACGGAATACCACGAAGAGGCAACGCTCTCCCCGGTGCTCGACGCACGCGGCGTCTGCGTCGGTATCGTCGGCCTGCACCAGGACGTGACGCAGCGCATGCGCGAGCAGGAGCGCCTGCAGCGCAGCGAACGCAGGATGAAGGAACTGCTGGAGCAGCAGAACGCGATATTCGATGCCGCGCCGCCGGTGCTGCTCACTTGCGATGGGCGCATTCGCCGCTTCAACCGGGCGTTCGCCGATTTGCTCGCTGCCCGGGCCGGGCAGCTCCAGGACCATTCGGTTGAGCTCCTGTTCGGCAGCGCCGACGCGCACGCCGCGTTTTCTGCGCGCGTCGCCCCGCAACTGGCGCAGGGCCTGCCGGCGCGGGAGTATTGGTCGGTGGCGCGGCTCGACGGCCGGCGGATCGAGGTCATCCTGTCCGGGCGTGCGGTGCACGTGGAGGGGTACACGCATTCGGCGATCTGGCTCATCGAGGATGTCACCGAGGCGCACCGCACGGAACGCGCCATGCGCGAGACCAACGAGCGCCTGGAGCTGGTGCAGGAAGCGGGCAAGACCAGCGTCTTCGACATCGACCTGCGCAGCGGTCGCTGCGTGTGGCGCCAGAAATTCGAAGGTGCGCCGGGCATTACCGAAGAAGTGTTCGAAGACTGGCGCGCCACCTGGGTCGAGCGCCTGTGGCCGGCCGACCGGGAGGCGGCCCTGGCGCGCATGGACGCCGCCTTGCAGGACGGCGCCACCAGCCTGCACGATGCGTGGCGGCTGCACCGCTTGAAGGGGGGCGCCCGCTGGTACGCCTGTACGGCGCACATTCAGCGCGATGCCGGGGGCGTGGCCGAGCGCATCGTCGGCGTCAACGTGGACATCGACGCTTACAAGAAGCTCGAAGAGCAGGTGGCGGCGCAGGTGCAGTTCCAGCAGGTGCTGATGGACACCATCCCGGTACCCATCTTCTACAAGGACGTGCAGGGCCGCTACCTCGGCTTCAACCGCGCGTACGAACAGGCGTTCGGCATCCGCCGCGCCGAACACCTGGGCAAGACCGTGCACAGCCTGCACTACCTGAGCGCGGAGCAGCACCGCCAGTTCGAAGCCGACGCCGAGCAGGCGCTGCTGTGCCGGGAACCCGTGCACCGCGACATCGCGATGCCGCATGCGGACGGGGAACTGCACCACATGCTGTTCTGGCTGCAGGGGTTTTGCCGTCCGGACGGCACGCCGGGCGGGGTCATTGGCGCGTTCGTGGATGTCAGCGACCGCGAGCGCATGCAGCAGGAACTGCGCCGCGCCAAGGAGGTGGCGGAAGAGGCGACGGCGCTCAAGTCCAACTTCCTGGCCAACATGAGCCACGAGATCCGCACACCGATGAACGCCATCATCGGCATGTCGCAACTGGCGCTCAAGTCGGGGCTGAATCCGCGCCAGAAGGACTACGTCACCAAGATCGTCCAAGCCGGCCAGCACCTGATGGGCGTGATCAACGACATCCTCGACTTCTCGCGCATCGAGGCCGGAAAGCTGCGCCTGGAAGTGCAGCCCTTCGTGCTCGACCAGGTGCTGGGCAGCGTGGTCGACGTGGTCAGCCAGAAGGCCAGCGCGCAGGGCCTGGAGCTCATCTGCGACGTGGCGCCAGACGTTCCGCCCAACCTGGTGGGCGACGCCCTGCGCATCGGCCAGATCCTCATCAACTACGCCAACAATGCCATCAAGTTCACCGAGCGCGGCGAAGTCGGCATCGTGGTGCGCGTCGAGGACGACCTGGGCGATCGGGTGCGGCTGCGTTTCGAGGTGCGCGACACCGGCATCGGCCTCGCGCCCGAGCAGATCGGCCGCCTGTTCCAGAGCTTCCAGCAGGCCGATACCTCGACCACGCGCCGCTATGGCGGGACGGGGCTGGGCCTGGCCATCAGCAAGAGCCTGGCCGAACTCATGGGCGGCGAGGTGGGCGTGCGCAGCACCTTGGGCGCAGGATCCACCTTCTGGTTCAGCGTGCCGCTGCAGCGCGGGGCTCCGGCCCGCTCTCTGTTGCCCGCGCCGGACCTGCGTGGCCTGCGTGTGCTGGTGGTGGACGACAACGCGCACGCAGCCAGCGTGTTCGCCGAGATGCTCCAGTCCATGAGCTTCGCCGTGGCGCAGGCACAGTCGGGCGCCGAGGCACTCGCCACACTGCAGCAGGCGGCGGCCTCGGGCAGGCCGTTCGACCTGGTCGTGCTCGACTGGCAGATGCCCGGCATGGACGGCCTGGAGCTCGCGCGGCGCATCGGCGAGCTGCACCTGCCGCGCCTGCCCCGGCTGTTGATGGTCACCGGCTTCGGCCGCGAGGACGTGCTGCGCGCGGCGCAGCGCCATGGCATCGAGGAAGTGCTGATCAAGCCGGTGAGCGCCTCGGTCATGTTCGACACGCTCATGTCCGTGCTGGGCGTGGCGGGCAACGAATTGCCGGGCAACGACTCGCCGGCCGTGTCCGGGCCCGCGGCGGACGCACCCGCGTCCGCCGCGGACCACTGGCCGGGGCTGCGCGGCGCGCGCGTGCTGGTGGTCGAGGACAACGAACTCAACCAGCAGGTGGCGCGCGAAATCCTGGAGGAGGCCGGCGTGGTCGTGGACATGGCGGGCAACGGCGCCGAGGGCCTGGCCATGGCGCGCGCGCAGGCCTACGACCTGGTGCTGATGGACATGCAGATGCCGGTGATGGACGGAATCGAAGCCACGCGGGCCCTGCGCACCGACCCGCGGCTGGCACGCCTGCCGGTGGTGGCGATGACCGCCAACGCCTTGCAATCCGACCGCCAGCGCTGCCTCGACGCCGGCATGAACGACCACCTGGCCAAGCCCATCGTGCCGGAGAACCTGTGGAACACGCTGCAGCGCTGGATCGCGCCGGTGGGCAGCGCCACTGCGCAGGCGCCGGCGACTGCCCACAGCGCCGCTGCGCCCGCCGCGCCGGACGACACCGACCTGCCCGACGTGCCTGGCCTGGACCTTGCGCAGGGCCTGCGCAACATGATGGGGCGGCGCGCGCTGCTGGCCGACACCTTGCGGCGCTTTCTCGGTGGGCACGAAGCCGCGCCTGCACGCATCTGCGATGCGCTGGCCCGGGGCGACCACGCGCTCGCGCTGCGCGAGGCCCACACCCTGCGCGGCCTGGCCGGCACGGTGGGCGCCACGCACATCCAGGAGCACGCCGCCCGGCTGGAGGAAGCTCTGCGCAGCGCTGCGCCCGAGCCCGCGCCCGTGCTGGAAGCGCTTGCACAAGCGCTTGCCGCTGGCATGGCGGCGCTGCTGCAGTCGCTGCAGGATTGGCGCGGGGCGCCGCCCGCCAGCGCGCCGCCTGCTCCGGTGCGTGGGGCGGGGACCGGCAGCGCGCGGGACGCGGCGCAGAGCGCCCTGGCCGCGCTGCAGGCTCTGCTGGAGGGGGACGACCCGGCGGCGGGCGCTTTCGTCCACGCGCACACCGAGCCCTTGCGGCAGGCCATGGGGCCTGCGCTGCCGGCGCTCTGCCGGCATATCGAGCAATTCGACTACGAGCGCGCGCTGGACGAGATCGGCCAGCGGCGTGCAGACCTGACACAAGCGCCGAACCGCCCCCAGGGCCGTCGACGCAAAGGGAGTTCGCATGCAACGTGAGCCTGCACTGGACGCGCCCGCCGAGTGGCGCGACCGCCACCTTCCCACCGTGCTGGTGGTGGACGACACGCCCGACAACCTGGCCTTCATGTCCGAGCTGCTGGGCGAGCACTACCGCGTCAAAGTCGCCAGCAGCGGCGCGCGCGCGCTCAAGGCGGCGCTGGCCGAGCCGGTGCCCGACCTGGTGCTGCTCGACATCATGATGCCCGACATGGACGGCTACGAGGTCTGCCGCCAGCTCAAGGCGGGCACCGCGACGCGGGACATTCCGGTCATCTTCCTCACCGCGCGGGCCGACACCGAGGACGAGCGCCGGGGCTTTGCGCTCGGCGCCGTCGACTATGTGACCAAGCCAGTGAGCCCGCCCATCCTGCTGGCGCGCGTGCAGACGCATCTGGCGCTCAAGGCCACGGCCGACTTCCTGCGCGACAAGAGCGCCTACCTGGAACGCGAGGTGGCGCTGCGCACCCTGGAGGTGCAGGCCATCCAGGACGTCACCATGGTGGCGCTCGCGTCCCTGGCCGAGACGCGCGACGCCGAAACCGGCAACCACATACGGCGCACACAGCTGTACGTGAAGGCGCTGGCCGAGCGGCTGCGCTCACACCCGCGTTTCGAGGCCATCATGAGCAACCACATGATCGACCTGCTGTACAAGTCGGCGCCGCTGCACGACATCGGCAAGATCGGCGTGTCCGACCTGGTGCTGCTCAAGCCGGGCCGCCTCACCGACGAAGAATTCGAATGCGCCAAGGCGCATGCCGGGCTGGGCAGCAAGGCCATAGAAAGCGCCGAGCGGCGGCTCGGCATGCGCGTGCGGTTTCTGAGCGTGGCCAAGGAGATGGCGCGCAGCCACCACGAGCGCTGGGACGGCGCCGGCTACCCGGATGGCCTGGCGGGGGACGCCATTCCCATGCCCGCGCGCCTGATGGCCGTGGCCGACGTTTACGACGCCGTGTGCAGTGCCCGCGTGTACAAGGCCGCCGGCACGCACGAGCAGGCCGGCATTGTCATCGTCAAGGGGCGGGGCACGCAGTTCGACCCGGACGTGGTCGATGCCTTCATCGACATCGCCGGGGAATTCCAGGCGATCGCGCTCAAATATCCGGATTAGCGGCGTCCGTGCCGTCCTCCGGGGCATGCGCGGGCGTGGCATTCGTGCCGTCCGCGTCGTCCTTCCCAAGCTCCTGCGCGGCCTGGCGCACGGCCGCCTTGTCGCCGGCGCCGGCGAATTTGCTGTATTTACCGAGGATCTGCACCAACTGGCCGTAGATGCGCGGCGTGCCGGCCAGGCATTCGCGCTGCTCCATGAAGTCGGCCTCGCCGGTGAAGTTGCCGATCAGGCCGCCGGCCTCGGTCACGAGCAGCGAGCCCGCGGCCACGTCCCAGATCGACAGCCCGGTTTCAAAAAATCCCTCGGTGTAGCCTGCGGCCACGTAGGCCAGGTCGAGCGCCGCCGCGCCCGGCCGGCGCAGGCCGGCAGTGCGCTGCATGACGTCGCCCATCATGTTCAGGTAGGTCTTGAAGTTGTCGCCCGGCCGGAAGGGGAAACCGGTGGACAGGAGGGATTCCTTGAGGCGTGTGCGCTTGGAGACGCGGATGCGCCGCTCGTTGAGGAAGGCGCCGCGCCCCTTGGTGGCCGTGAAGAGGTCGTTGCGCGAAGGGTCGTAGACCACGGCCTGCTCGACCTTGCCGCGTACCGCCAGCGCGATGCTGACGCAGTACACAGGGAAGCCGTGGATGAAGTTGGTCGTACCGTCCAGCGGGTCGATGATCCAGACGTACTCCGAATCCTTTGCGCCGTGCGTGCTGCCCGATTCCTCCGCGATGATGCCGTGCCCCGGGTAGGCGGCCAGCAGGGTTTCGATGATGGCGTGTTCGCTCGCGTGGTCGACCTCGGTGACGAAGTCGTTGATCTGCTTTTGCGAGATGCGCACCGCTTCCACGTCGAGCGCCGCGCGGTTGATGATGGCGCCGGCGGCGCGGGCGGCCTTGACGGCCACGTTGAGCATGGGGTGCAGGTTGGGGGACGACATAGATTTTCGGGGTGGCGCCGGGCGGGGAGGGCGCGGCGCACCAGGGCAGGAACAGGGGCCGCCGCGGGCCGGCGATGCGGGCAGCGACAATAAGCGCCCGATTTTACGCGCCCGGCCCCCGCGCCGCCCGCCCGCCGCATGACGACCCGTTTCATCCTCATCCAGACCAGCCATGCCGGCAATGTCGGCGCCGCTGCGCGCGCCATGAAAACCATGGGGTTCGACGACCTGGTGCTGGTCGCCCCGCGCTGGCCCAACGTGCTGCGGCGCGAGGAAACCATCCAGCGCGCCAGCGGTGCCACCGATGTGCTGGAGAAGGCCCGCATCGTCGCGACGCTCGACGAGGCGCTCGACGGCGTGGACCACCTCTGCGCCACCGCCATGACGCCGCGCGACTTCGGCCCGCCCACGCGCAGCCCGCGTGCGCATTTCGATATGCTATTGAAACGGGAGCTTACAGGATATACGCAGCAAGCGCTGGAGGCCGAAAACACCAATAATATTGCACCCAGGGAGTGTGCGGCCACGGCGCCGGCCGGCATCGCCTTCCTCTTCGGCTCCGAGCGCTTCGGCATGGCCAACGAGGACGTGTACCGCTGCCACGTCGCGCTCTCCATCCCGACGAACCCGCAGTTCGGCTCGCTCAACCTGGGCGCGGCGGTGCAGCTCATCGCCTACGAGTGGCGCCAGGCGCTGGGTGCGTTCGCGGTGCCCAGCAGCACCGGCGCGGGGCGGCCGGCCGATGCGCGCCAGCTCGCCGGCATGCTGGCGCATTGGCAGGAGGCGCTCGCGGCCATCGGCTTTCTCGACCCGGCGGCGCCGAAGAAGCTGATGCCGCGCCTGAACCAGCTGTTCAACCGCGCCCAGCCCACCGAGGAGGAAATCCACATCCTGCGCGGTGTCGCCAAAGCCATGCTGCAACTGGCGCCGCCGCCAAAGCCCTAAACTGATCGCCCGTTTGCCCCGCCAACCTGCCATGTTCTCCCGCCTGCGCTCCGACATCCAATGCATCCTGGAGCGCGACCCCGCCGCGCGCAGCACCTTTGAAGTGCTCACCTGCTATCCCGGCCTGCACGCCCTGTGGCTGCATCGGCGGGCCCACTGGTGCTGGACGCACGACCTCAAGTGGCTGGGCCGCTTCATCTCGCACCTCTCGCGCTGGTTCACCGGCATCGAGATCCACCCCGGCGCCAGGATCGGCGAGCGCGTGTTCTTCGACCACGCCATGGGCGTGGTGGTCGGCGAGACGGCGGAAATCGGCGACGGCTGCACCATCTACCAGGGCGTGACGCTGGGCGGCACCTCGCTCTACAAGGGCACAAAGCGCCACCCCACATTGGGCAAGAACGTGGTGGTGAGCGCCGGCGCCAAGGTGCTGGGCGGCTTCGAGGTGGGCGACGGGGCGAAGATCGGCAGCAACGCCGTGGTCATCAAGCCCGTGCCGGCGGGCGCGACGGCGGTCGGCATCCCGGCGCGCATCATTCCTTCGAAGGCCGGCGAGAGCGCCGACGTGACCGAGCACGCGCCCAAGTTCACCGCCTACGGCATCACCCAGGAAGACGACCCGCTGTCGCAGGCCATGCGCGGGCTGATCGACAACGCCAGCTCGCAGGAGCACCAGATCGCACTGCTCTGGCAGGCGATTGAAAAGCTGTCGGCCAGCCAGCACGCCCAGGGCTGCGTGCCGGGCGATGCGGCGCTGAAGGAGCAGTTTGAAGCGGGCAAGTTCAACGACTTGGTGGGCAAGTAGCTTTTAGAACTTGTCCGTAAGTTCTGTCATCTCAGGGCCATTGGCGACGACCCCCGATTTGCATCCCAGGTTTCTCCAATTTTCGGGAAGAGGAAGACGCTCCGCTGTGGGTGACGTTGCTTTGGGATGCAAGCCCGACAGCCTCCCAGGCAATGGGTCACCCCGTTTTCTGAGCGGGCTGCTCCGTCGCGTCGGCCTCCGCTCCGACGTCGTGCGCGCATACCACGCGGTCGCGCCCTGCCTGCTTGGCGCTGTACAGCGCGGCGTCGGCGGCGCGGATCTGCTGGACAGGGTTGCTGTTGGGCGCGTCGGCCATTCCCACGCTGACCGTGAATGCGGGCAGGCCCGCGCGGCTGCAGGCCGAGGGAAGTTCGGCTCGGCAGCGCTGCAGCAGGGCCGTGGCCGAAGCGAGGTCGATGCCGGGGAGAATCAGCAGGAATTCTTCTCCGCCGTAGCGGCAGAGCATGTCCTCGCGCCGGATGCAGCCGCGCACCACTTCCACCAGGAGCTTGATGGCGCGGTCGCCCACCTCGTGCCCATGGCCGTCGTTGATTTTCTTGAAAAAGTCGATGTCCAGCATGGCCAGCACATACGGCTGGGTGTGCTGGGCCAGGTTGGCCAGGCGGGCTTCGCCGCTGCGCCGGTTGGCGGCGCCGGTCAGGGGGTCGGTGGCGGCTTCGCGCGCAGAGTTGGAGATGGAGCGCACCACAGCCAGCCGTGCACCCACGTGGTGCGCAGCGGTGTTGAGCGACTGCAGCAGCCGGTACAGGCTGGGGTCGCCCGATGGCCCCAGCGCTCGCAGCACGCCAACCCCGGTACCGGCCACGGTGATGGGCGTGCAGGCGGCGGCGCAGTTGCTGGCCATGGGGCCACGCATGCCGCGGCAGGCACTCAAGGTAAGGCTGTCTTCAAACACCGTGCCCATGCCGCGTCGTACGGCGGGGCAGTCGGTGGGGCGATCCACGTAGCAGCGTCCTTCG
>Ga0066256_1001293_pt1 | contig 36300 bp, 43 predicted proteins | sample ThiBio_1000_biof_FD_87107 | JGI IMG/M metagenome (GOLD analysis project Ga0066256, IMG submission 87107) | Wastewater bioreactor microbial communities from Cape Town, South Africa - Thiocy_expt_1000_biof (version 2) | ecosystem: Engineered > Bioreactor > Thiocyanate-remediating >... | reverse complement strand
GCTGTATTTCCCGGTTGGCGGCCCTGCGGACATCGCCCTGATCAACAATCCCTACGGCGATGCCAATGCGATGTTCCGGCGCGAGGTCTTCGACAAGATTGGCTACCTCAACGAGGAGCGCGGCTTTTCGGCAAGCGATTGGGAATTCTTCCTGCGTGCCGACCTGGCTGGCCTGGAAATCGTCACCGTTCCCGAGCCGCTCTACTGGTATCGATCCTCGCCCACCGGCATGAACCGGAATGCTGAATGGCTGCGGAACCGCCGACCCATCATAAACGTGTTCCGCAAGCACAAATTCGCGCATACGGACATGTTCGTGCAACTCGGCATCAGCTCGAACACCGCCAATCACGAGAAGGATCTCAATCTCTGGAATCTGGAGCTGCGCGTCAGGGACGACCGTTACCTGCGTCTGAGTTCAGCTCCCGCCGCCTCCACGGAGGCGATCCAGCTGCTGGCGGAAATAGCCGCGCGCGAAGGCAGGCCCGACACCGCGATTTCGCTCCTAGCCCATACGGGTCGGTCGGACTTCACCCAGAACGTGGCCCAGGTGCTCGACGCCGCGCGCGATGAAACCACGCCGGCGCTGCATTCCTCGCTCCATCGCCAGCCCTATCTCTCCCCCGAACCGCGGCGCCTGGCCAATGTCGGTCCCTACCCCGATGCCGGCGCGAACCTGTTGAGCTACGTCGAGCAATCGCCGGACCAACTGTTCCTCGAAGCCAGGGATGGCAATGTCGCCATGGCCTTGCTGAACGGTGTCTGCCCGCCGGGATGCATCGGCGCGAGCTGCTGGATTTATCTCGACGAGGATCTGACGGCGCCGGCGCAGTTTCAACTGGCGGTCATTGATGCTGAAAACCAGAGCTTCAGCGACATGGCCCGGATTCTGGAGAGCGGCGGCGGCACCGGCTGGATCGACGTCGGGCGCCCGCACGAGGCACGCGAGATAAGGGCAACAGTCGAGGCACCGGCGACGGAGCGGCGTGACCTGTTGCTCGCCCTGAGGTCCGGCGGCGACCGGGCCGCCCGCGTGCTGGGCGGTTTCGCCGCCGTCCAGATCCACTACGTCCTTTCGACAGCTCGACGACCACGCCTCGGCGCGCCGCAGGAGCGGCAACGCATGCAGCGACGTGCCGGCGACGATGGCGGCCTGTTCTTACGCCCCAGCACGCATGGGCCTGTCGTGGCGGCCTTAAAGGATGCTTTCCCCGCTTTTGCCAGGAGCGCCATCGCGACGGTGGAGATCGCGCATGAAGAGGCATCGCCGTTCGAGTTCGCGATGGCCCTGGGCAGGCCGGAGGAAAGGCTCATCTGGAACCGGGACACTCCGGTCGGGGCCGTGGCATTCTCCGGATGGACGCGGGTTACGCGGCCTTTCGAACTGCATGACCTGAAGGTTTCCATCCCGGAGATCGATCGCAAATGGCTGACGATCTATCTTGCTATCAGGCTGCCACGTGGTTCGAAGCCGATGCCGTCGAACGCTTTCTGGCGCAAGCTGTTGCTCACGTGGGATTGACCACGGCATCGACAATCGCGCTAACGTTACCTTGCGGGAGCCCAAAGTGAGGTAATAAATGGGCAGTGGGGAGGTACCGCAAAGATGAAGTGCGTATTCAGTCTCTTCCTGGGTCTTTTTGTCATCGCTTGCAGCGCCGTTTCTTTTACAGCGTCGGCCGCGGACCGAAATGCACCCAGTGGAATTCGTATCGCGTCCTCTTCAAGAAGGGCGAAGACAAGATCTCCGCGGAAAGCGCGAAGGATCTGGCGGCCTTTGTCAAGGATGCCGGGCACGATTGTGGCTACAGGCTCTATGCGACCGCCAGCAAGGAAGGCGACAAGGCCTATGATATTTCCGGCCGCAGGCTCAATGCGGCCGCCGCCATGCTCAAGACGCAAGGCGTCAAGCCCGAGATGGTGCTCGCGGTGCAGCACTGGGTCGACGATTCCGCCGCCGACACCAACCAGGCGCGGAGCGCCATCTTGTACACGCTGCCCAAGCAGGGCATTTCGTGCAGGAAATATGAGAAGCGCAGTCCCGTGGAGGTCGATCTCTACTTCAGCAGCCAGTCCGCCATCATCTCGCCCCAGCTGAAAAACGATCTTGAAGCATTCGCGGCCAGCATTCGCGACTCGCGCTGCAACGTCGAACTGACGGCCGTAGCGGCCAAGGAGTTCACGGGCGCCGATGCCGCGAAGACGAACAAGGCGCTGGCCAAGCAGCGTATCAAGGTCATGGTCGATATCCTGACCGCGGCCGGCATTGACAGTGACAGGCTCATCGATACGAACGTCGACTACGTAGGCGAAAAGAAGCCGAACGTCGCCAAGAATCGCCTGGCCACGGCATCGCTCATGTAGCGATGTGTCGTTGCTGGCGACGGCCAGCCGCCGCCTCGTAGGGCGGCGCGCCGGGAACATGCCGGCGCGCTTGGGATATGTCTTCGCCTGCGCTAGAGATCAGCTCCACAATGCGCGCATGTCGGGAGGACCGACAGCCATGTCTCCAGATCGCAGCCTGCCGGTATCACCATGACGGACCGCCTCTATCACGACCCCGATCTGGTGCAGTTCTACGACATCGAGAATGCCGCCGGCGCCGACTTCGAATACTGCCGCCGGTTTGCCTCCGGCGCGCGCTCGGTGCTCGATCTCGGCTGCGGCACGGGGCAACTGGCGGCCGCGCTCGCCGACGGACGCGTCGTTGCCGGGGTCGATCCGGCCGGCGCGATGCTCGAAGTCGCGCGCGCCAGGCGAAACGGCGACAAGGTCGACTGGGTTGAGGCGGATGCGCGAAGCGTCAGGCTTGGGCGCGGCTTCGACCTCGTGGTGTTGACCGGCCATGCCTTCCAGGTCTTCCTGACGCCGGACGATCAGGCCGCCGTCCTGTCGACGATCGCTGCGCATCTCAAGCCCGGCGGACGTTTCATCTTCGACACGCGCAACCCCGCCGGCCGGGAATGGCTGGAGTGGACGCCCGAGCTTTCGAAACGGTCGATCGATCACCCGCGCTGGGGCGCGGTGGAAGCCTGGAACGATGTTCGCCGTGATGCCGCCACCGGCGTGGTTACATACACCACCTGCTATCGCATTCCGGACGGTCGCGAATTGCTCAGCGCGGAATCCCGCATAGCGTTTCCGGAGAAGGAAAAGCTCGCCGTCCTGCTCGACGAGGCGGGGCTCTATGTGGAGCGCTGGCTGGGTGACTGGGAAGGTCGGCCCTATGTCGCGACGTCGCCCGAGATCATTCCGATCGGCGGCCTGCGTCATGCACTCGATGCCGCGCCCTGACCTTCGGGCGTGATGCGCGAAGGCTTGCCGCGGGGCTTGCCTCAGGCGATCTTCGCCGCCACCGTTTCGCCAAGCCAGGTGCCGATCTTGGCGCCGAGCCGGTCCGGCGAGACGGGCTTCGGCAGATAATCGTCCATCCCCGCCTCGATGCACTTGTCGCGGTCGCCCTTGAGGGCGTGCGCGGTGACGCCGATGATCGGCGTGTGGCGACCATGCGGTGCTTCCTCCGCGCGGATGGCGCGGGTGGCTTCGTAACCGTTCATCTCCGGCATAGACACATCCATCAGGACCAGCCTGGGCCGCAGCGCGCGATACATTTCGAGGGCCGTACGGCCATTGGCGGCGATGCGGTAGCTGAGGCCGAGGCCGTTGAGGATCTGGCCGAAGACGAGCTGGTTCACATCGTTGTCCTCGGCGATCAGGATATCGATCGGGCCGCCAGGCGATGCCGACTGTTCCGGCATTGCGGAGGCCTGCGTGGCCGGGCCGCGGATTACGGTGAAGGCCGGCGGCGCGGCAGCCGGGGCAGGTGGAGCCACGGGCTCGCGGACGAAGCGGGCCTTGCCGACCTGCGAACGGGCCTTCTGGACGGCTGATATGACCGTGCCCAGCAGCACCGCCGAGCGCGCCGGCTTGGTCAGGTGGGCCGCGATCCCGAAATCGATGATCATCCTGCCGAAGTCGACCTGGTCGACCGAGGTCAGCAACACCACCGGAATGCCGGAGAGCCGGCTGTCGGAGGCAATCGCCCTGGCCACGTCGGCGCCGTTCATGCCGGGCATCTGGTAGTCGAGGATGATGCAGTCGACGGAAGCGCCAAGCTGACAGGCGCGATCGAGGAAGGCCAACCCCACCGCGCCGCTTTCGGCTGCGGCGCAGTCGAAGCTCCAGCTTCTGAGCTGCTCGAGCAGGATCTCGCGATTGACCGGATTGTCGTCGATGACCAGGACCCTGGCGCCGGTAACATCGACGGGCACGATCTCGTCGCTGGCCTCGGCCTGGTGCTCCGGCAACGGCACCGCAAACCAGAACACCGAGCCGCGGCCGATCTCGCTCTCGACGCCGATCTTGCCGCCCATCAGGTCGACGAGGCGTGCCGCTATGGCGAGGCCGAGGCCGGTACCCTCGTGGCGGCGGGTCGACGAGCCATCGACCTGGGCGAACTTCTCGAACACGCTCTGCAGCTTCTCGGCCGGGATGCCGATGCCGGTATCCTCGACCCGGACCTTCAGATGGACGACGCCGTCGATGGTCTCGCCGCCGACGTCGATCAACACATGGCCCTTTTCGGTGAATTTCACCGCATTGCCGAGCAGGTTGGTGACGATCTGGCGAAGCCGGCCTGCATCGCCGACGATGAAGGCCGGCAGGCGCGGATCGACCCGCACGATCAGTTCGAGGTTCTTCTCGGCGACACGGGCCGAGACCAGCGTGGCGACATCCTCGATCGCCTCGGTCAGGCGGAAGGGTGCGGGGTCGAGGGTGAGCTGTCCGGCGTTGATCTTGGAGAAATCCAGGATGCCGTTGATGATGGTGAGCAGCGCGTTGCCGGATTTGACGATGACGTCGGTGAAGGTCTTCTGGCGCGGTGTCAGGTCTGTCTTGGCCAGCAGTTCGGCCATGCCCAGCACGCCGTTCATCGGCGTGCGGATCTCATGGCTCATATTGGCGAGGAATTCCGACTTGGCGCGATCGGCGGGTTTGGGCCCGGAGGGAGGGGGGGGCGGCCCCGGCGCAGCGCGGGCGGGTGGCCTTTTCGCTCGCCCGAAGATCCAGGAGGCGACGATGGCGAGCGCGCGAAACAGCAGGCCGCCGACCCATAGCAGCAGCCGGTCGCTTGCGGCGTCGGCGCGATGGCGCTCATTGTCCATCGCCGTGCGTATGCGCATCAGCATGGGCTGGGCGAACAGGTCGTTCTGGTTACGGATCTCACGATAGCTCCACTCGTCGACCTTCTGGGCCACCGACATGAGGTTGAAGTTGCGCACCATGTCGCGCGGCGACCAGAACAGATCGCCATTGACCGACGCAGCCTGCATCTCGTCGATCGTCTGTTTGGAAAGTCGCGGCCTGAGCGCGGCGATCTCGTCGGAGAGCGTCTGTATGTCTTTGCCGAGGCGCTCTGAATGGCCGCGCGCCGCGGCGGCGAGCGCGTCGCGCGTTTCCGCCCGCCAGGCCGTGCCGGTGCTTTCGGCAAAGCTGGTTGCGTTGCGCAGGTCGCGGGTGAAGACGACGAGCCTGGTGCCCAGAGTATCGATATCGCGGCGAAGGGAATTGACGCTGTTGAGCGCGATCATGATCGCGGCGGAGGCCAGCGCGAAAATCAACAATCCTGAAAGGTAACGAATCCGGATAGACCGGATGAAGGAAGCGTATTCCCGCATGCGTAACCCCAACCCATACGCATCATTTTAGCGATCGGGATTACGCTTCATTTACATTAAGATTTCGTTGGTGCGGCGCGTGGCCGCCATCGCTGCCTAGCTGTTGCGGACGGCGATGAACCGCGCCGCTTCCTTCAGCAGCACGGCGCTGGCGCCGTAGGGTTCGAGCAGGCCATGTGCCTGTTCGACGAGGCCCTGCAGCTGGCTTCGCGCCCAGTCGGCGCCGTGCAGCGCCACGAGGGTCGCCTTGCCTGCCGCCGCATCCTTGCCGGTGGCCTTGCCCATCTGCCGCGCGTCGGCGGTGAGGTCGAGCAGGTCGTCGGCCAACTGGAAGGCCAGGCCTATGGCCGAGCCGAATTCGGCCAGTCTTTCGCGATCCGGCTCCGGGGCTCCGGCGACGATCGCGCCCGCCTCGCAGGCAAAGCGGATCAGCGCTCCGGTCTTCATCGCCTGCAGCCGGATGATGCCGGCCTCGTCCGGCTGGTCGCGCTCGGCCTCCAGGTCCAGCATCTGGCCGCCAACCATGCCGCCGGCGCCGGCGGCGCGGGCAAGCGCCAGGGTGAGCGCCAGCTTGCGCTCGGCGGGGAGCACCGTCGCCGCGTCGGCCACGATGTCGAAGGCAAGCGTCAGCAGCGCATCGCCGGCGAGGATGGCGGTCGCCTCGTCGAAGGCCTTGTGCACGGTGGGCTGCCCTCGGCGCAGGTCGTCGTCGTCCATGGCCGGCAGGTCGTCGTGGATCAGCGAATAGCAATGAATGCATTCCAGCGCCGCCGCGACGCGTAGCGCCGGCTCGCCATCCGCCGAAAACAGCGCCGCGCTTTCCAGCACGAGGAAGGGGCGCAGACGCTTGCCGCCGTTCAGCACGCCATGGCGCATGGCGGCCAGCAGTCTTTGCGGCCGCGCGATTTCGCCGGGCAGCGGCCGTTCGTCGAGAATGCGCCGCAACAGCGCCTCGACCGCGCCCGCACGCTCCGCCAGCTTGATTTCGAAGGCCGTTTGATCGTCTTTCACCATGGCCGGGACCGGTAGCCGACACTCAGACGTTGCGCAAGGAGCCAAGCGCCTTTATGCCGGAACCGGGCGTAGCGTGGGTTGGGTGGCTTGGCGGAACCGATCGTCGATCACGAAACCGAAGAGCAGGATATGGCGGCGGGACCCAGACGCGGCAGCCGCCCCCGCCCCCGGCGCCGGGGTCGGGGCGGCGCCGTCCCGGGCGGCGCCATGGCGCCGGGGCCGGCGGTGCTGACCCTTCTCTGCCTGCCGTCCTTCGTGCATCCGATCTCGACGCTGATGCTGAAGGATCTCGTGACGCTCACCGGCTACGAGCGGCGCTGGGTGTCCATCGACGATGTGGCGCCGGTGCTGGCCCATTCGGTCATCATGTCCGAGGACGGGCAGTTCTGCTTCCATCGCGGCGTCGACATCGGCGAATTGAGGGGCGTGGTCGACGACGCGCTGGCCGGCGAGGCGACGCGCGGCGCCTCGACCATCACCATGCAGACGGTGAAGAACCTGTTCCTCTGGTCGCGACCGCTGGGCACGGTGCGCAAGGTCTTCGAACTGCCGCTGGCGGTCTATTTCGACGCGGTGATGTCGAAGCGACGCCTCATGGAAATCTACCTCAACATCGCCGAATGGGGCCCGGGCATCCATGGCATCGAGGCGGCCGCGCAGTATCATTTCGGCATTCCGGCCAAGCAACTGTCGCGCCGGCAGGCGGCGCTGCTCGCCGTCAGCCTGCCCAATCCCATCGCCCGCAACCCCGCCAAGCCCGGGCCGGGTCTCAGGCGCCTCGCCAATCTGATCGAGCGGCGCGCCGCGCGTTCGGGCGCCTATGTCGGTTGCATCCAGTAGACAGGCTTTGCCGGCGTCCAAAAAAATTCGCGGGCAGCGCTGGCCAAAACGGCGCGGGGCGTGTATAGGCACCCGACTTTCTCAGATTCCGGCCCCTGACGCGGCCCTTTCACGAGGGCAGCCGGGGCGTTTTGACAATTGAGTGGAGCATATCCATGGCCGTTCCGAAACGAAAAACCTCTCCGTCGAAGCGCGGCATGCGCCGTTCGGCTGACGCCCTCAAGGCCCCGACCTATGTCGAGGACAAGAATTCCGGCGAAATGCGCCGCCCGCACCACATCGACCTGAAGACCGGCATGTATCGCGGCCGCCAGGTGCTGACCCCCAAGGAAGGCTGAAAGCCCTCCGGGCTGGCTGAAAGCTTTCGGTAGAACCGGAAGCTGTCGGGAAGCCTGTCAGATTTTGAATGCCAAAGGACCGGCCATCTGGCCGGTCCTTTGCTTTTTGGGGTTGGCCATCGACCGCCCCGCGCGGTGCCTTGTCCTCCGGCACCTTTTGCGCCCGCGATCGAAGCGCCGACCTCGCAGACATTCCATCATTCACCGATCTTCCGGCCAGGCAGGGCAGGAGCGCGTCCGGCGTGCTGTTCGCCCGCTCGTGGATGGTGCGCGTCCGGTGTATTCCTGTGATGAATGTTTTCCGCAATGATGGGGATTGATGTTGACGGATTCTTATGCAATTTTCATTTTCATAGTCGTAAATCGACACGGATTTGAAAATTCATGTGGGATTTCGTCAGCACGAGCGACCTCGACGACACCGAGCAGGCTGTCCTGTCGCAGCTGAAAGTGGACGGGCGCATGTCGAGCGTGGACATCGCCAAGCGCATCGGCGTGACCGAGGCAACGGTGCGGCGCAAGATGGCCCGCATCCTTGAGGACCCCGACATCTCGATCCAGGCCGTCGTGCGGCCGCTGCGCAGCGATGTCGGCATCGCCGCGATCGTCGGGCTCGATGTCGACCGCGAGCACATCGTCACGGTTGCCCGCAGGCTGTCGGAATATTCCTTCGTCGACAGCGTCTACGCCATGACCGGGCCGTTCGACATCATCATCCAGCTGACCTTGCCGTCGACGACCAGCCTGCACGATTTCCTGGTCAGCGAACTGTCCAACCTGCCCGGCATCAAGGATTCCGAAAGCTACATGATCGGCCGCGTGTTCAAGCACAACGGCCGGCCGTACCAGCGCAGCAAAACCGAAGAAAAAACAAAACCGAAGAAAAAAGAGGGTGACCATGGTTGAGTTCCTGTCCTTCACGCGCCGAAGCGTCGTGTCGGCGCTAGCCGCCGCGACGCTTCTCCTGCCCCTGTCCGGGGTTTCCCACGCCGAGGGGCTGGTCGATCAGATCAAGCAGCGCGGTACCATCGTCGTCGGCACGGAGGCCGCCTTCGAGCCGTTCGAGTTCGTGCGCGACGGCCAGATCGTCGGCTACAACAAGGACATTCTCGACTATGTGGTGGCGCAGCTCGGCGTGAAGCTTGACCAGCTCAACCTGCCTTTCCAGGGCCTGCTGCCGGGGTTGCTGGCCAAGAAGTTCGACCTCATGGCGACGTCCACCGGCATCAATCCGGAGCGGGCGGCGAAATACGCCTACACGCGGCCCACCGGCTCGTTCGAGAACGTCATCGTGGTCCGCGCCGACGAGGAGCGCATCAAGAAGCCGGAAGACATCAACGGCATGGTGGTGGCGACGCAGCTTGCCTCCTCCGTCCAGCCGATCATCGAGGCCTATGACAAGGAGCTCAAGGAGAAGGGCGGCAAGGGGCTCGGCGAGCTGAAGCTGTTCACGTCCTTCCCCGAGACGCATGTGGCGCTGGCCTCCGGCCAGGTCGACGCGATCGTCATCGCCTCGCCATCGGCGGCCGTGCTGATGAAGAACGTGCCCGACACCTACAAGGTGGTCGGCTCGATCGGCGAGTTCTCCTACCTGTCCTGGGTGGTACGCCCCGAGGACAAGGACCTGCGCGAATTCATCAACGCCAAGATCGGCGAGCTCGCCGACAGCGGCAAGCTGAAGGAGATGCAGATGAAGTGGTTCGGCTTTGAGATGAAGACGCCCTCGGAGGGCTATCTGCCGCCGGGCGCACTCTGACGCACGCCAGGACGCGGCGGGGCAGTGGCCTGGCCGCGTCCACCCGCACGCGCAATCCGCCAATCAAAGCACGAGCCAACCGCCGTCCGGGCGGTCGAAACCCGCCGTATCGGCCGCGGAGCGATGGCTGCCGCCTGGAGCTGAGACATGTTCCATTTTTCGAAGACGCTTGCGCTGCTGCCCCAGTTCCTGGTGGGCGCCGGCATTACGCTCGGTGTCTCGGCGGTCGGCTTCCTCGTCGGCACACTCATCGGCTTCGGGCTGCTCGCCTGCGGCAGGTCGCGTTGGCTCTTCGTGCGATGGATCGGGGCGATCTACACCAGCTTCATTCGCGGCACGCCGCTGATCGTCCAGATCTTCGTGGTCTATTACGTGCTGCCCGGGCTGATCGGCATCGACCTGCCGCCGCTCGTGGCCGGCGTCCTGGCGCTCGGCTTCAACAGCGCGGCTTTCGTCGCCGAGATTCTGCGCGGTGGTCTGACCCGCATTCCCGCCGGCCAGTACGAGGCGGCCAAGGCGCTGGGGCTGAAGCCGGCGGTGACCTGGCTCAAGGTCATCCTGCCGCAGCTGATGCGCACCATCATCCCGCCGATGGTCAACGAATTCACCATGCTGGTGAAGGCCTCGTCGATCCTGTCGGTCATCGCCGTGGTCGAGCTCACCCGAACCGCGCAGAACATCATGAACGTCACCTACCGGCCGGTCGAGGCCTTCTGCGTGGCGGCCGTGCTCTACTTCATCGTGCTGTTCTCCTGCAGCCTGCTGACCCGGCTGCTGGAACGGCGGGCGCAAGGCGGCCGCGCATGAGCTTCGATACCGCCGTCATCCTCGACAACTGGCCGGTGCTGGCCAGGGGCTTCGGCAACACCGTGCTGATCTGCGCGGTGGCGCTGCCGCTCGGCTTCGCGCTCGGCACCGCGCTGGCCCTGGCCAGGCTGCGTGGCGGAAGCATCGCGGCCACGGCCGTCTCGGCCTATGTCGAGATCTTCCGCAACATCCCGTTCCTGATCCAGGTCTTCCTGCTTTTCTACGTGCTGCCGATGTTCGGCGTGCGTCTTTCGCCGGTAACGGTCTCGATCGGCGCGCTGACGGCCTATGCCGGCGCCTACCTGGCCGAGATCCTGAGGGGCGCGCTGCAGTCGATCCCGCATGGTCAGGTGGAGGCCGGCTACGCGCTCGGCCTGCGTTCGCTGACCGTCTTCCGCAAGGTCCTGCTGCCGCACGTGGTCGGCTACGTCCTGCCGGCGGCGACCAGCCTCCCCATCACGCTGATCAAGGAATCGGCGATCCTGTCGGCGATCACCGTGCCCGAGCTCACCTACATGGCGCAGGACGTCATCGGGCGCACCTTTTCGCCGGTCGAGATCTTCACCGCCATCGCGCTGCTCTACTGGGGCCTCACCGCCCTCGTCGCCGCGATCTCGCGCGGGCTGGAGCACAGGCTCCAGCCGCATCTGGCCGCGCGCCGCGCCGGCTGAACGACGCCTTTCAACACAGAGGAGACCTCATGTCCAAACTCACAACCGCGCCGCGCAATGTCTTCCAGACATTCATGAACTTTCCGCTGGTCGAGGATCTCGACACGCTGAAGGCCGACGTGGCCATCATCGGCATGCCCTATGGCGATCCCTACACGATCGACGAGCTGATCAACGACCAGACCAACGCGCCGACTGCAGTGCGACGCGCCTCCAAGCGCATCAGCCAGGCGCTCGACCGCTATGATTTCGACATTGGCGGCCCGGTCTTCGGCGGCAAGGACGTGCGCGTCGTCGACGTCGGAGACGTGCCCGGCAATGCCGCCGACCATGTCGGGCACTACAAGAAGGCGGAAGCCGCGATCCGCAAGATCCGCGCCGCCGGCGCGCTGCCGATCACCATCGGCGGCGACCATGGCATCCCGATCCCGATCTTCCGGGCGCTCGACGGCGAGGGGCCGATCACCCTGGTTCACCTCGACGCCCATCTCGACTGGCGCGACAACGTCAACGGCGTGAAGGAAGGCTATTCCAGCACCATCCGCCGCGCCTCAGAGATGGCGCACATCGACAAGATCTTCCAGGTCGGCATCCGCGGCCAGGGCAGCGCCCGTACCGAGGAGGTCGAGGCCGCCCGCGCCTACGGCGCCAACATCATCACCACCAACGAATGGCAGGACATCGGCACGGCGGCCCTGCTCGATCGCATCCCGAATGGCGGGCGCTACTATCTCACCATCGACGCGGATGGCCTCGACCCGTCCGTCATGCCGGCGGTGGAGGGGCCGCAGCCCGGCGGCATCACCTATCGGCAGACGATCGACCTGATCAAGGGCCTGTTCGCCAAGGGCGAGGTCGTCGGCACGGACATCGTCGAGATCGCGCCGGCCCGCGACGTCAACGAGATCACCTCGATGACCGCCGGCCATATCATCCTCAACATCATCGGCGCGCTTGCCCGTTCGAGCCAGTTCAGGCGCTGATCGGAAGCGAAAGCCGGTCGGGCCTCGGTCCGGCCGGTGCCGCGCCTTGTCGCAAGGGCGCGAAAATTCTTGACGGCGGACGGCGGGGGCATTCTACAAGGGGTAGTCCCAACCGGAGCCGTCGGATGTTCGGTGCTGTTCCGCTGCTGATCGTACCGTTTGTGCTGTACAATCTCGGGCTGCTCGGCATCTTCGGCGGCGGCGATGACCCGTGGGTCACCGAAATCCTTTCGATCGGCATGATGTCGGGCGGCGTGTTCACCATGACGCTCGGCGACCTGATGGTGCTGATCGGCCTGCTTTTCCTGTTCCTCGAGATCGTGAAGTCTGCGCGGGCCAGCAAGGCGTCGATCATGGACCATCTGCTGTCGACGCTGGTCTTCATCGCCTTCCTGGTCGAGTTCCTGCTGGTCAAGGGCGCCGCTCACTCGGTCTTTTTCATCCTCATGATCATAACGCTGGTCGACGTGCTGGCCGGCTTCGCCGTGGCGATGCGCGCGGCCAGCCGCGACATCAATCTCAACTAGGCTTCCGCGAAGGCTGTTTCAGCCCGGATCGGCCGTGAAGCCGGCGGCCTCGATGCCCGCTATGGCGGCGGCCTCGTCATTGTCCGACGTGTCGCCGGAAATGCCGACCGCACCGACGATGGCGCCGGAGGCGTCGCGGATCAGCACGCCGCCGACCACCGGCAACACCTTGCCGCCGGAGACATCCGAGACGCCGGCCATCAGGTGCGGCCGTTCCTTGGCGAAGGCTTCGACGCGGCGCGAGCCCATGCCGATGGCCAGCGCGCCATAGGCCTTGCCGGCCGACATCTGCGGACGCAGGAACGATGCGCCGTCCTGGCGCTGGAAGGCGACCAGATGGCCGCCGGCGTCAAGCACGGAAACCCCGAGCGGCCTGAGCTTCAATTCCGCCCCTTTGGCGAAAGCGGCGGCGATGATCTGGGTGGCCTTGGCGAGCGTCAGTGCGGTCATGGCAATCTCCTGTTCAAGGGGCTCATCATCGACCGGCGCAAGCCTCGGCAAAATAGCAGCCAGGGTTGAAACAGCTTTTCATGAGAGCCCGGGATCGGGCGGTGGGAAGGCCGGACAGATATGGAACCGCCGGCCGGCGCCGTCCAGTGCTCCGCCGTGGCTTCATCCCCTCACCGTTCCCGGGCGGCCTCGGCGTTGCGTGCGACGACCGCCTCGTAGGCGGCCCGCAATTGTGCCCGCACCCCCGGCGTGCCCGCCGGCGTCCTGGAGGGCGCGCCGAGATGTTCGTGGCGCAATTCGTCCATGAACTGCTCCCAGAGCGGCTGGCCGCCCTTTTCGAGAAGCTCGGCACGGATCGACAGTTCCTCGCTGACCGGAAGCCACACCCGCCCCCAGGCGCCGAGGTGCGCCATGATCGGCACCAGCGTGATCGCCATCTCGGTAAGGCTGTAGATCGCCTTCTGCTTGTGGCTGGGGTCGACGGCCTTCGTCAGCAGGCCAAGCTCCATCAATCGCTTCAGACGGTCGGCAAGGATGTTGGAGGCGATGCCTTCCAGCGATCCATTGAGTATCTCGCGAAAGTGCCGCCTGCCGCCGAAGATCATGTCGCGCAGGATGATCAGGCTCCAGCGATCGCCGAACACTTCGAGCGAAAGGTTGATCGGACAGCCGGAGCGGCGATCGATGTTCATGCAAGTCTCCAGAAAAACCAGTTGCATTATGATATCAGTCTGATTATCGTGCAACTGATTGCAAAATGCAATCGGAATACGGTCTGCGTGGTCTTGACTCGATGGGCTTCCGAAAATAGTGAAGTAATTGCTTCACTATTGCGCAACCAGGAAAGCGAAGATGTCTCTGACGCTGCATTTCCATCCCTTGGCATCCTTCTGCTGGAAGCCGCTGATCGCGTTCTACGAGAACGACACGCCCTTCACGCCGGTCATCGTCGACCTCGGCGACGAGCAGTCGCGCGCTGCCTTCCTGAAGATATCGCCCCCGGGCAAGATGCCGGCGCTGCGTGATGACACGCGCGATTGCACGGTGCTGGAATCGACCATCGTCATCGAATATCTCGCTGCTCACTATCCGGGTCCGGTGGAACTCATTCCCGGCGACGTCGACCTGGCGATCAAGGTTCGACAGGCTGACCGCTTCTACGATTTCTATGTGCAGGAGCCGATGCAGAAGATCGTCGCCGACAGGCTGCGGCCGGGCGACAAGACCGATCCGTTCGGGGTCGAGCAGGCGCGGGCGCAACTGCGCAATTCCTACGCCATCATCGAACAGGACATGCGGTCGAGAACCTGGGCAATGGGGGAGGCGTTCACCATGGCCGACTGCGCGGCGTCGCCGGCCCTGTTTTATGCCAACAAGGTCGAGCCGTTCGGCGAGAACTATCCCGCCATGAAGCGCTACCACGACCGTCTGCTCGCGCGTCCGTCCTTTGCCCGCGTGATCGAGGAAGCGCAGCCCTATTTCCATCTGTTTCCCTACAACAACGGCTAGGGTGTCCGATGCTGCACGATACCGCTCAGCTCGACCTGATGTTCCAGGCGCTTGCCGATCCCGCCCGGCGCGGCATGGTGGAACGGCTGTCGCGCGGGCCGGCCTCTGTCAGCCAGTTGGCCGAGCCGCTGGCGATGTCGCTGTCGGCCGTAGTCCAGCATCTCAACGTGCTCGAGGCGAGCGGCCTCGTGCGCACCGAGAAGGTCGGCCGCGTGCGCACCTGCCAGATCGAGCCGAAGGCGCTGAGGGCGGCGGAGCACTGGATCAACGAACGACGCCTGGCCTGGGAACGCCGGCTCGATCGGCTCGGCGATTTTCGGGCCGAGACCGAGTGAGCGCCCTCGCCGGGGCGACCGCCGTACTCGCGACAAAGCAAGGAGAACGACCATGAGCAGGGAGGCATTGATCCGCGGCTACTTTGCCGCCTACCTCGCCAATCAGCGCGATGTCGTCGCGGCCGTGCTGGCGGACGACTTCACCTTCACCAGCCCCTATGACGACGCGATCGACCGCGACACCTATTTCGAGCGCTGCTGGCCTGACGAGCGGGTCTTCAGGTCGATCACCGTCGAGCGTGTCCGTGAGGACGGGGATGCCGTCTTCGTCCTCTGCCGTTGCGAAATGCTCGACGGAAAGACTTTCCGCAACATCGAGGTGCACCGGTTCCGTGACGACCGGCTGCACGCGGTCGAGGTCTACTTCGGCGCCGCCTACCGCGACGGCGCCTTCATTTCGCTGAACCCGTCAAGCTGAGCATCGAGGAGCGCCAATCATGCAGGTTCGATCCGTCGTCCACTCCACCTTCGTCGTCGAGCGTTTCTATCCCGTGGCTCCGGCCCGGGTCTATTTCGCGCTGAGCGACCCCGATGCCAAGAAGCGCTGGTTCTTCGATCCCGACAATCCGATGCCGAGCCGTCACGAGATGGACTTCCGCGTCGGCGGCAAGGAGGTGAATGGCGGCTGCCCCAGTGATGGGCAGATGCATTTCTTCAACGCGGTCTACCAGGACATCGTGCCGAACCAGCGCATCGTCTACAGCTATGAACTGCTGTTCGGCGAAACCCGCGTCTCGGTGTCGCTGGCCACGATCGAACTGGTCGCGGAAGACGGTGGCACGCGGCTGGTCATGACGGAACAGGGGGCCTTCTTCGACGGCCACGACACGCCCGACGTTCGCGAGCACGGAACGGGCGAATTGCTCGACGCGCTCGGCGTGGCCCTGGAGCGGGATGGAATCTGACGCGCTGCCGGACGGCAGGCTCAACTGCCAGGGGTGCTGACTTCCTCGGCATCCCAGAACTGATCGAGCCAGATGTTGAGCTTGAGGAAGCCGGCGTTGCTGACCGCGTAGACACGTCTCGTACCCTGCGGCCTGGCATGGACCAGGCCGGCATCGAGGAGCACTTTCAGATGCTGCGAAACGGCGGGGCGGGAGACCGGCAGGCCGGCGGCCAATTCGTTGACAGTCTTCGGGCCGCGCCGGAGTTCTTCCAGAAGATGGCGCCGGTTCGGATCGGCAATCGCCACGAAGGCATCGGAAAAGACCATGCCTATTTGTGGGGCAAAGCCTGGCGATTCTCAACCGTCGGTTTCAGTCTTTCTGCGCGGGTCGAGCCGCAGCGCTTCCGGCGTGACGGAGCGGTCGGCGGGCAGCGTCTTGAAGGCATCGCGATCCTCGATCGGCACCGGCGCGCGGCGGCGGATACGCAGAAGCGTGTAGGCGGCGAGGGAAAGATGCGCGACCGCCGTGGCCAGGAACAGGCCTTCGGGGCGCAGCCAGCCCATCAGCGCCGCCGCCAGCAGCGGGCCGATCATGGTGCCGAAGCCGTAGAGCAGCAGAAGGCCGCCCGATACCTTGACGAAATCCTCGGCCCGGGCGTGGTCGTTGGCGTGCGCGACGGCGATCGAATAGAGCGTGTAGGCGAAGGCGCCGTAGCAGGCGGTGAACACGATGACGAAGACGCCGGTGCGCGGCTCGAACAGGAAGATCGCGACGGCGAACAGTGCCGCGCCGAAGGCGGCGCCGGCGAGCACGAAGCGGCGGTCGGTCTTGTCCGACAGCCGGCCGGCCGGAAGCTGCATGGCGGCGCCGGAGACGACCACAAGGCTCATCATCAGCGCGATCTCGGCCGTGCTGATGCCGATGCGGGCGCCGTAGACAGCGCCGAGCGTGCCCCAGGCGCCGTTGGCAATGCCGATGAGCAAGCAGGCAACCGCCGACACGGGCGAGTTGGCGTAGAGCCCCTTGACGTCGAGCTTGACGTCCTGCAGCGGCTTCGGGTGCGACTGCGTCGAGACGGCGGTGGGGATCAGCGACAGGCAGAACAGTATGCCGGTAATCATGAAGAGCGAGGCCGATCGGACATCGCCGCCGGCGACGATCATCTGGCCGCCCATGATCGAGGCATAGGTCACCATCATGTAGAGGCCGAAGACGGTGCCGCGATTCTCGTTGGTCGCTTTCTCGTTCAACCAGCTTTCGATGACCATGAAGGCGCCGGCCATGGTGAAGCCGGTGAAGGCGCGCAGCAGGATCCAGACATATTCGTCGATGATCAGCCCGGTGAGCAGGGCAACAATGGCGCCGGACGCGCAGAAGGCGCCGAAGGCGCGCACATGGCCGGCACGTCGCACGAGGCGTGGCGCAAAGAAACAGCCGGTGACGAAGCCGCCGGCCCAGGCCGTGCCCATGAGGCCGAGCGAGGCGGTGGAAAAGCCTTCGACCTGGCCACGCAGCGGCAGCAGCAGGCCGTGCAGGCCGGAAGCGGCCAGAAGGAACGCGGTGCCGCGAAGCAGCGAGAGGATCGGTCTGTAGGCTGCGAACATTGTCTATCCGGCTGTATTGGTGAGTGGAGTCTCTAGGACAGTCGCATTCGGGCTTTTCGGCGGCGTCTACATGGACTTTTCACGCTACGGCATCGCGCATCCGTCCTGACGCGCAAAAGGACGCCGTAGCGCTTTGATTCTACGCATGATCCCGGCTGAAAAGCGATCCCGATTTTTGGGTTCATGCGTGGGAGCGTGCCGCGTTCGAACGGCATTCCCTTCCATCCATTCCCAGGCGCCTTTGCGTACGGATATCAATCCGGACACGAAATCCTCTAGCCGCGGCGGAACAGCGCCTCGGCCGCCGATTTGGTGCTGTCCTTGGCCTGGAGTTCGGCCTCCAGCCTGGCGATCTCCTCGCGCAGCATCGTGATCCGCTCCGACAATTCGCTGACCGAAAGCAGCGCCAGATCCTGCCCGATCTCGTGTGGTTGCCGCTTCTTCCTGGGTTCTTCATCGAAGATCGCCATTGTCGCCCTCGCTGGTTGCGCGGTTTCGAAGCCGGCTCAAGGAGCCGTCGGGTGCTCGACCCCGCTTCAATCCCTTGTTCCTGCGCATGTCCTTGTTCCGGTTCTACTTCCCACGGACATGCTCCGATGCTTTCGGCCAATTGCCAGATTTGACAATGAGCATACATAGGGCAGGGACGGGGATGCAAACAGCCGGCACGGTCCGGCGCAGCAGGACGGGACGAATTCCATGGCGAGCGGACAGACCATTCCCGAAAAGATGACAGCCATCGCGATCTCGGAGCCCGGCGGCCCGAGGGTGCTCAAGGCGGAAACACGCGAGGTGCCGCGCCCCGGCCCCGGCGAAATCCTGATCCGCGTCCGGGCAGCCGGCGTGAACCGGCCTGATGTCCAGCAGCGCAAGGGCGCCTATCCGGCGCCTCCCGGCGCTTCCGACCTGCCCGGGCTGGAGGCTTCCGGCGAGGTGGCCGCGCTCGGCGAGGGCGTGTCGCGCTGGCGCGTCGGCGACCGGGTCTGCGCGCTGACGCCGGGCGGTGGCTACGCGGAATATGTCAAGGTCCATGCCGGCAGCGTGCTGCCCCTGCCGGCGGGCTTCACCCATTCGGAAGCCGCTGCAATTCCTGAGAACTATTTCACCGTCTGGCACAATGTTTTCGAGCGCGGCGGCCTGAAGAAAGGCGAGACTCTGCTCGTCCATGGCGGCTCGTCCGGCATCGGCACGACGGCCATCCAATTGGCCTCCGCCTTTGGCGCCTATGTTATCGCCACCGCCGGCAGCAAGGAGAAATGCGAGGCCTGCCTGAAGCTCGGCGCCGACCGGGCGATCAACTACCGCGAGGAGGATTTCGTGGCGGCGGTCAAGGAGGCAACGTCGGGCAAGGGCGCCAACGTCATCCTCGACATGGTGGGCGGTGACTATGTGGCGCGCAACTACGACGCGGCGGCGATCGAAGGCCGCATCGTACAGATCGCGACCCAGGCCGGGGCCGTGGCGAGCGCGGATTTCGCCAAGCTGATGGTCAAGCGGCTCACCCACACCGGCTCGACGCTGCGGCCCCGCACGGTCGAGTTCAAGGCGGCCATCGCCGCCGCGCTGGAGGCGCAGGTGTGGCCCTTGCTCGGCGCCCGCAAGGTGGCGCCGGTGATGGACATGATCTTCCCGCTCAGCGAAGCCTGGCGCGCGCATGAGCGCATGGAAGAGGGCGAGCATATCGGCAAGATCGTGCTCGACGTCGGCTGATCGACGCCCTGTCCAAGCGATGATCCGGGACGCCCGCCTTTAGCGTTCCGGGTCTGCCGGCGCGCCCGCCGGGCCGTGAGGTCCGACCAGGCATGGTTAAGAACCGGCTAAGGATCTTAATGCCTGTTAATGTTGCAATGCACAAAACGCATTGCGGCCATGCAAAACCGTCCGTTCATTTTATGGGCAGAGATGCCTATTTACGCGTCATCGAAATGATTGAACACGAATGGAGGAATTTCCATGAACCCGATCCGCGCTTTCCGCAACTGGCGTATGTACAACGAAACCGTGCGTGAGCTGAACCGGCTGAACGCCCGCCAGCTCAGCGACCTCGGCATCAGCCGCGCCGACATCGAGAAGATCGCCCGCCGGGCCATCTGAACCACAGCCGCTCCCGCATGACGGGGGCGCATCGAAGCAGAGCTGTTGCAGACGCCCATCGTCTCCGGTTCCGAACCCGCTGGACCCCGTCCAGCGGGTTTTGTCTTTCTGGCACCCGGCATGATCCTGCCCGGGAAGGGGCTGCCCGGAAGATCTCCCCAAAAACATTGCGAAATGATGCCGGAGCGGTTATACAGGCCGCGATTTTCCCATTTTGGTGGCTTCTAAACCACCGCCCGCGCGGGAACGCGGGCGAACGAGAAGGATTTTCGCATGTCCAATACGCTGTTGATGCCCAAGGCGACCGCTGTCTGGCTCGTCGACAACACCGCGCTGTCCTTCGAGCAGATCGCGCAGTTCTGCGGGCTGCATCCGCTTGAGGTCAAGGCGATCGCCGACGGCGAATCGGCGCAGGGCATCAAGGGCATGGACCCGATCATGACCGGTCAGCTGACCCGTGACGAGATCGCCCGCGCCGAAAAGGATTCCAACCATCGCTTGAAGCTGGCTGACCCCAAGGTGCGGGTGCCGGAATCCAAGCGCAAGGGCCCGCGCTACACCCCGCTGTCGAAGCGGCAGGACCGGCCGAACGCCATCCTCTGGCTGGTGCGCAACCATCCAGAGCTCAAGGACGCGCAGATTGCGCGGCTCGTCGGCACCACCAAGGCGACGATCGAGCAGATCCGCGAGCGCAAGCACTGGAACTCCGCCAATCTGCAGCCCATGGATCCGGTGACGCTGGGACTGGCTTCGCAGATCGATCTCGACATGGAGGTCAACCGGGCCTCGCGCGGCCGCGAGCAGGCACAGCCTGTCGGCGACACGCTGCTGCCGGCGGCGCTCACCGAGCGCCTCGTGCCGGCGCAGGAAGCGCCGAAGGACGAGGAACAGGAGCTCGACGCCAACGCGGTCTTCGCCAAGCTGTCGGCCCTCAAGTCGAAGAATACCGACGAGGACGAAGAGTAATATTGGTTGGGGCGCCGCAACCGCTCCCGGCATTCGCTCATCAATGAAAAAGCCCGCGTGATGCGGGCTTTTTCATTTTCATTGACGTCCCGGCTCAGGTGCGCGCCGCCCGGTCCGGCGCCATGCCGTAATTCTCGCTGCGCTCCACCGCCCTGTAGAAGTCGGCGAGCTGCTTGCCGCGCTCCGGCTTGAAGATGCGGCCGGCAATCACCACCGAGGCGATACGGTCGATGCGGAAGGCGCGGAAATCGGAGCGCATCTCGCACCAGGCTACCAGCGTCCACACCTTGCCCCAGAACCACAGGCCGAGCGGACGCACGTGCCGCTCGGTCTCCCTGCCCGTCTCGTCCTTGTAGCGGAAGACGAGCACGTCGCGCGCCTCCACCGCCCGCTCCAGCCGGTCGAGCGCGGCGCGGTCGGCGTCGGACACCACCCACAGCGGCATGTGGATCTGGGTCGCCGCCACCCGCGCCTTCTCCGGCTCGGGCAGCACGGCGGCGATCTTGACCAGCGCCTCTTCCGCGGCGCGGGCCATCTGGGCGCCGCCGAAGGCGCGCACCATGCGCGCGCCGGCGACCAGCGCCACGATCTCGTCACGCGTGAACATCAGCGGCGGAAGGTCGTAGCCTTCCCGCATGAGGTAGCCGACGCCGGCCTCCCCGTCGATCGGCACGCCGGTCGACTGCAGGTCGGCGATGTCGCGGTAGATGGTGCGCTCCGACACCTCCAGCCGCTCGCCCAGCATGCGCGCCGTCACCAGCCGGCCGCCGCGGAGCTGCTGGACGATCTGGAACAGGCGGTCGGCGCGTCGCATCGTTGACAGCCCTCAGGTGAACAGGCCGATCGAGTTGCCGTCGGGGTCGAGGCAATAGGCGAAGCGGCCGGCCGGGATGTCTATCACCGGCGACACCACCTGGCCACCATTGGCCGTGACCCGCTCCAGCGCCTCCTCCAGCGGCCGCGCCACGGCGAGATGCACCGTCGGCCCGCTGCCGGCCGGCGCCGGCCTGCCCGGATAGATGTGGCCGGACACCCGGCCGTTGCCGTTGTAGGCGAACATCGACATCGGGTTCGGCCCGCCCTCCTGGTCCCTCAGCTCGTTCTGCAGCACCGCGCCGTAGAAGGCCCTGGCGCGCTCCATGTCGGTCACCGGGATCTCGAACCAGTGGGCGGCGTCGTCTGGAATGAAGCTCATGTCTTTCTGTCTCCGTTGCGGTCTCGAAACGTGCCGCCCGGACGTCGGTCAGGATGCCATCATGCCACTCCGCTCCTGACAACATGATGTCAGGAGCGGGAAGCTGCGGCAGCGCCCGGGAGGCGATGGGGAAAGTCATCCGCGGCGGGCCGTCGCGCGCGGGCCGAAGAGCGGCTCCGGCAAGGTCTCGGGCAGGGCGTCCGCCCAGCCGATACCCTTGCGGATGCCGGCGGGCAGGCCCTCCATGAGGCGCTGCGTGCGCCACCTCAGCCGGCGGGCGCGCCAGCCGTCGAGCGCGCGCATGCCGTAGGCGAAGAAGCCGTGACTGGTCATCTGCGTGTCTCCTCTGATCGTCGCAGGGAGACTATCGCACAGGCCTGCCGACAGCCTTCTGTCAGGAGGGACGCGTCGGATCGAAGATGGTCAGCGGCGCGTCGGCACCGTGTAGTTGAGCGGCAGGCGGCCGCCGTCGGCGTAGATGGTCTGGCCGGTGATGTAGGAGGCGTCGTCGGAGGCGAGGAAGGCGACGATCCCCGCGATCTCGTCGGGCTGGCCGACACGGCCGAGCGGCGTGCGCGACAGGAGCCGCTCGCGCGCCTCCGTGTCGCCGGCCACGCCCGCCAGCATCGGCGTGTCGATCGAGCCGGGGCCGACGGCGTTGACCCTGATGCCGTGCGGCGCGAGCGCCAGCGCCATCACCTTCGTGAGCTGGCCGACGCCGGCCTTCGACACCGAATAGGGAACCTGGTCGGCGATCGCCAGCACGGCGTTGACCGACGACATGTTGACGATCGAGCCCGGCGCGCCGCCCTTCTCGACCTTCTCGATCATGAAGCGGGCGACCGCCTGGCCGGCGAGGAACGGCCCGCGCAGGTTGACCCGCATCACCCGGTCGAAATCGTCCTCGGAGATGTCGACGAACGGGCAGGCGAAGGTGATGCCCGCGTTGGAGACGAGGATGTCGATGTCGCCGAAGGTCTCGACGGTGGCGGCGACGAGGTTGTGCACGTCGAGCCGCCGCCCGACGTCGGCCTTGACGAAGCGCGCCTCGCCCAGCTCCTTCAAGTCGGCGAGCACGCGCGCGCCGTGCTCGGCGTCGACGTCGGCCATGACGACCCGCGCGCCCTCGCGCAGCAGCCGCTCGCAGATGGCGCGGCCGATGCCGCCCGCCGCTCCCGTCACGATCGCCGTCCTGCCGTCGAGCGCCATGGGCCGTCCTCCGTCCGGGGCTACACCCCGATGCCGCGCTGGTTGAGCGCCACCGTGATCTCGTCGAGGATGGCGGGGTCGTCGATCGTGGCGGGCATGGTCCAGGCTTCCCTGTCGGCGATCTTCTGCATGGTGCCGCGCAGGATCTTGCCGGAGCGCGTCTTGGGCAGCCGCTTGACGGCGAGCGCGGTGCGGAAGGCGGCGACCGGGCCGATCTTGTCGCGCACCAGCGCGACGGCCTCCTTCTCGATCTCCGCGACCGGCCGGTCGACGCCGGCGTTGAGCACGAGGAAGCCGACCGGCGCCTGGCCCTTCATGGCGTCGGCGATGCCGATCACCGCGCATTCGGCGACGTCCGGGTGCTCGGCCAGCACCTCCTCCATCGCGCCGGTCGACAGGCGGTGGCCGGCGACGTTGATGATGTCGTCGGTGCGGGCCATGATGAAGAGATAGCCGTCGCCATCGATGAAGCCGGCATCTGCCGTCTTGTAGTAGCCCGGGAACTCGTCGAGATAGGCGCTGCGGAAGCGCTTCTCCGCGTTCCACAGCGTCGGCAGGCAGCCGGGCGGCAGCGGCAGCTTCACCACCACGTTGCCGAGCTTGCCGGTCTCGACCGGATGGCCGGTGTCGGACAGGACCTCGACCGTGTAGCCCGGCATCGGCACGGCCGGGGAGCCGTATTTCACCGGCAGCAGGCCCAGCCCGACGGGGTTGTTGGTGATCGGCGCGCCGGTCTCGGTCTGCCACCAGTGGTCGATCACCGGAACCTTCAGCTTCTGCTCGGCCCATTTGATCGTCTCGGGGTCGGCGCGCTCGCCGGCGAGGAACAGCGTGCGGAAGCCGGACAGGTCGTAGTTGCCGATCAGCTCACCGCGCGGGTCCTCCTTCTTGATGGCACGGAAGGCGGTGGGCGCGGTGAACAGCGCCGCCACCTTGTGCTCGGAGATCACGCGCCAGAACGTGCCGGCGTCGGGCGTCCCGACCGGCTTGCCTTCGAACAGGATGGTGGTGCAGCCGTGGAACAGCGGGGCGTAGACGATGTAGGAGTGGCCGACCACCCAGCCGACGTCGGAGGCCGCCCAGAACACCTCGCCCGGCTTCACGCCGAACTCGTTGCCCATCGACCATTCGAGCATGACCATGTGGCCGCCATTGTCGCGCACCACGCCCTTGGGCTGGCCGGTCGTGCCGGACGTGTAGAGGACGTAGAGCGGGTCGGTCGCCTTGACCGGCACGCAGGGCACGTCGCGGCCGGCTGCTTTGGCGGCGGCTACCTTCTCGGCATAGTCGAGGTCGCGGCCGGGCTTCAGCTCGCAGGTCTGCTGCGGCCGCTGCAGGATCAGGCAGCTCTCCGGCTTGTGGCCGGACAGCTCGATGGCACCGTCGAGCAGCGGCTTGTAGGCAACGATGCGGCCGGGCTCCAGCCCGCAGGAGGCCGAGATGACGGCCTTCGGCCGGGCGTCGTCGATGCGGGTGGCGAGCTCCTTGGCGGCGAAGCCGCCGAACACCACCGAATGCACCGCGCCCAGCCGCGCGCAGGCGAGCATGGCGAAGGCCGCTTCCGCCACCATCGGCATGTAGATGATGACGCGGTCGCCCTTGCCGACCCCCATGTCCTCGAGCACCGCGGCGAGCGCCACCACCTCCGCCTTCAGCTCGGCGAAGGTGAACTTGCGCTGCGTGCCGGTAATCGCGCTGTCGTGGATGAGGGCGAGCTGGCCGGCGCGGCCGCGCTCGACATGGCGGTCGACCGCGTTGAAGCAGGTGTTGCATTCGGCGCCAACGAACCACTCGCCGTAGACGCCGGCCTTGGCGTCGAACACCCTGTTCCACGGTTTGACCCAGTCGATCGCCTTCGCCGCATCCGCCCAGAAGGCTTCCGGGTCCGCCTTCCAGCGGGCATAGGTCTCGTGATAGCGCGACGACATCGCTCATCCTCCCTGCAACTGCGATCTGGATTATGGCCCGGCGGGGACCAAGTCCACAATGACGATAGTCGCAGGTCTCCGCCGGCCTTCCGCACGGCGCGCCCGCACGCTATAGCCTCGCGCGAACCTGCAACAACCTCCGGCCGCATCCCCGAAAGGACGACATGAGCAAGGCGATCGCGCTCGTTCTGCTGGCGGCGATGCTGGTCCAGATCGTCAAGCCGCTCGGCCTGCCGGGCCTCAGGAAGCGGAGCGACTTCTGGAAGGTCGCCGTGCTGGCGATCGTCGTGATGATGGTGACGGTGGCGGTACGGCCGGGCTGATTGTCGCCAGCACGAAGGGCAGCATGTGCCGCGCCCATGCCGCGTAGCCGGCTTCCGAGGCGTGAAAGCCGTCCTTGGAGAAGCCGGCGGCGGGATCCTCGACCGGCAGCCGCGCGGCGGCGACCGCGCCGCGCTCGCGGCACAGCCGCTCGCCCATGCGGTTGACCAGGCTCGCGCGGATCTCCAGCAGCCGGCCGAGCAGAGGCGGCAGCGCCGGCACCCGCGTCATGTCGACCACAGGCGACCAGAAGATGTGCGCCTGCGGCCATTTGGCCCTGAGCGCATAGAGCAGACCGCCGAACTCGCGCTTGAAGCGGGAGACGGTGTGGAAGTTCTTGGCGTCGTTGGTGCCGATCGAGACGACGACGTGCGTCCACGGCTCGTGCGCGAGGTTGGGCACAACGAAGTCGCGGACCTGGCCGGCGGTGGCCGAGTTGAAGCCCGCCGCGCGCCACTCGACCGGCCGGCCGGTGGCCTCGGCGACCAGCGGCGCCAGCCGCGCCGCCAGCCCGCCGTCGGTATGCGCGATGCCGACGGAGGCGGCGGACGAATCGCCCAGCACCAGCAGCCGCACCGGCTCGCCCGTGCCCGCCACGCGGTGGATCACCGGCCCGTCGGCCGGCGCCATGCGCTCGGTGCGCATCCGCACGCCGACGCCCTGCCAGATGTAGATCGGCAAGGCGAGCCAGGAGACGAGGGAGCGCAGCAGCATGATGGGCGCGGCCCGTGGCCGTTACGCCGCTTTCGGCCTCACCCCGCCCGCGACGCCTGGAAGATGCTGTCGATGGCCGAGCCGAGCGCGGCGTCGAACTCGGCGTCGCTCTGCTGCGCCGAGAGGCCTTCGGTCAGCGCCCGCGAGAAGCTGGCGATCATGCCCTTGTTCTGCGCCAGCCTGGCGTTCGCGTCGTCGCGCGAATAGCCGCCCGACAGCGCCACGACGCGCATGACGCGCGGGTCGTCGATCAGCGGCTTGTAGAGGTTGGCTTTCGTCGGCAGCGTCAGCTTGAGCATCACCTGCCTGCCGGCCGGCACGCCGTCGAGATGCTTGCGGATCTCGGCGAGCAGGATGTCCTCGGCCGCCGCCTTGTCGGCGATCGAGATGGTCACCTCGGGCTCGATGATCGGCATGAGGCCGTGGGTCAGGATCTGCCGGCCGACCTCGAACTGCTGGTCGACCACCGCCGCGATGCCCTTGGGGTTGGCCGCGTCGATCACCGAGCGCATCTTGGTGCCGAACACGCCCTTGGCGACGGCGCGCTTCAAGAGCGCGTCGAGGTCGGGCATCGGCTTCATCAGCCTGACGCCGTCCTTCTCGTCGGCCAGGCCCTTGTCGACCTTGAGGAACGGCACCACGCGGCGCTTCTCCCACAGGAACTGCGCCGTCGGCGTGCCGTCGATGTCGCGGTCCATGGTCTGCTCGAACAGGATCGCGCCCATCACCTTGTCGCCGGTGAAGGCGGGCGACTTGATGATGCGCGCGCGCATCCCGTGGATCAGGTCGAACATCTCGGCATCGTTCGACCAGGAACCTTCCTTGACGCCGTAGAGCTTGAGCGCCTTCGGCGTGGACCCGCCCGACTGGTCGAGCGCCGCGATGAAGCCGTCCTTGCCGGCGGCCTGCGCGGCCATTTCCTTGTTCATCAGTTCCTCCGAAGTCGATCCGTTTCCACAGTTCAATATGTCAGCGCAGGCTCGTCTCCCCGGGACAGGACGCGAGGCGACGGCCGGCGCCGGGGGCAGCCGCTATTCGTCGTCCTCGACCTTGCCCTTCAGCGAGGAGAGCTTGGCGAAGACCTTGGAGGCGTCGAGCTCCTCGTCTTCGTCCCTGGGCTGCGGGGCCGGCGGGGTCAGGCGCTCGGTGACGGAGGCCGGCAGCAGCGTGTCGCCGACCGGCTCGGCCGGCTCCTTGCCGCGCGAGGCGCGCTGGGCCTCGATGTCGAGGTCGATCTGCGAGGCCAGGCCGAGCGTGACCGGGTCCATCGGCACGAGGTTGGATGAGTTCCAGTGGGTGCGGTTGCGGATCTGCTCGATCGTCGCCTTGGTGGTGCCGACGAGGCGGGAGATCTGCGCGTCCTTCAGCTCGGGATGGTTGCGCACCAGCCACAGGATGGCGTTCGGCCGGTCCTGGCGCTTCGACAGGGGCGTGTAGCGCGGGCCCTTGCGCTTGGCTTCCGGCACCCGAACCTTCGGCTCCTGCAGCTTCAGCCGGTGGTCGGGATCGGCTTCGGCCCTGGCGATTTCCTCGCGGGTGAGCTGGCCGGTGATGATCGGGTCCATGCCCTTGATGCCCTGCGCCGACTCGCCGTCGGCGATCGCCTTCACCTCGAGCGGATGCAGCCGGCAGAACTGGGCGATCTGGTCGAAGGACAGAGCGGTGTTGTCGACCAGCCAGACGGCGGTGGCCTTGGGCATGAGGAGCGTGTTGGCCATGGCCATGGGGTAAATCCTTCTCGCTCGCCCGCGTCCCTGTCGCGGGCGGTGGTCAAACCACCGGAATTTGGGAATGGCCGGCCATATAGAGCAAACGGGGTGGCGAGGCAAGGGTGGGGGCGGTCGGACAGGGGCGTTCCACCGCCGGAAAGGCGGCACGGCGCGGCCCGATTTCTCCGCCTGCGGCGCTGGCTCAGCCGACGTCGAGCACGATCTTGCCGACGTGGTTTCCTTCCTCCATCCGCTCGTGCGCGCGCCAGGCCTCGGCGAAGGGGAAGATCATGTCCATGACCGGGGCGATGCGCCGCTCGGCGAGCAGCGGCCACACCTTCTCCTCCAGCTCGGCGGCGACCTGCGCCTTGAAGGAGACCGGCCGCGGCCGCAGCGTCGAGCCGGTGTGGGTCAGGCGCTTGACCATCAGCAGGGTGAAGTCGGCCTCCGTCTTCGCACCTTCCTGGAAGGCGATCTGGACGATGCGGCCGTCCTCGGCGGCGGCCTTGTAGTTGCGCGTCACGTAGGAGCCGCCGACCATGTCGAGGATGACGTCGGCGCCGTGGCCGCCGGTCGCCTCCTTCACGGCGGCGACGAAATCCTCCTCGCGGTAGTTGACCGCGCGGGTGGCGCCGAGGTCGAGGCAGGCCCGGCATTTCTCGGCCGAGCCGGCGGTGACGACGACGTTCGCGCCGAAGGCGGCCGCGAGCTGGATTGCCGCGGTGCCGATGCCGGACGAGCCGCCATGGACGAGCAGCCATTCGCCCTTCTTCAGCCCGCCGCGCTGGAAGACGTTGTGCCAGACGGTGAAGAAGGTCTCCGGCAGGGCGGCGGCCTCGGTCAGCGTGAAGCCGTGCGGCACCGGCAGTGCGTTGGTCTCGTGCACCCGGCAATATTGCGCGTAGCCGCCGCCGGGGGTGAGCGCCGTCACGGAATCGCCGACGCGCCAGCGGTGCACGCCCTCGCCGAGGGCTGCGACCTCGCCGGCCACCTCCAGCCCCGGCAGGCCGGAGGCGCCGGGCGGGGCGGGGTAGAGGCCCTTGCGCTGCATGACGTCCGGCCGGTTGACGCCGGCGGCGCGCACGCGGATCAGGATCTCGCCCTGGTCCGGCACCGGCAGGTCGCGCGCCTGCGGCTTCAGCACCAGCGGGCCGCCCGGCTCGGTGATGGCGATCGCCGTCATGGTCGAGGGCAGCGCGCCCTCCTCACGGGTCGTCTCCGACATGGCGGCATCTCCTTTCGTGTCCGGGCGTCTCGACTTTTGCCCTGCGCAAGCTTGCCTTTTTAATGTGACGCGCCACCATGAGGCAAACGCAGGCAGATGGAGGAGGCCGTATGGGCATCTTCGACGACGAACCGGTCAAGAAAATCCCGCGCAAGCACGAGATCGGCCAGGACCTGTCGCTGCTGTCGGTGGCAGAGCTGACGGAGCGGATCGGCGTGCTGAAGGGCGAGATCGCGCGGCTGGAGGCGGAGCTCGCCGCCAAGGGCACCACCAAGGCGGCCGCCGAGGCGCTGTTCCGGCGCTAGCCGGGCACCAATCCGAACGAGGTCGCGGAGGCCGGACATGATCTCAGCCGTCGGATCGATCGTCGCGCTCTTGATGGGGACGGCGTTCCTGCTCGCCGGCTCGGGGCTGCACGGGCTGCTCCTGCCGCTGCGCGGGCAGGCGGAGGGCTTCTCCACCACCGCGCTCGGCCTGCTCGGCACGGCGTGGGCGGGCGGCTTCGTCACCGGCTGCTTCCTGGCGCCGCGGCTGGTGCGGCGCGTCGGCCACGTGCGCGCCTTCGGCGCCTTCGCCGCGAGCGGCGCGATCATCGCGCTGCTCACCGGCCTCGTGGTCGACGAGACGGTGTGGATCGTGCTGCGGGCCTTCACCGGCTTCGTCATGGCCGGCGCCTTCATGGTGATCGAGAGCTGGCTCAACGAGCGGGCGACCAACGCGACGCGCGGCACCGTGTTCGGCGTCTACATGATGGTCACCTACGCCTCGATCATGGGCGGGCAGATGCTGGTGGCGGGCGGCGACGTGCACGCTTCCGCGCTGTTCATGGCGACCGGCATCCTGTTCTGCCTGTCGCTGATCCCGACGGCGATCTCGACGGCGGTGACGCCGAAGCCGCTGGCGCAGGTGTCGCTCGACCTCAAGGGGCTCTACGACACGTCGCCGGTGGCGGCGGTCGGCTGCGTGCTGATCGGCGTCGCCAACGGCGCCTGGGGCACGCTCGGCGCGGTCTACGGCGCGCGCATCGGCATCTCGACCTTCGAGATCGCCATGATGATGAGCCTGACGGTGGTGTCGGGCGCGGTGCTGCAACTGCCGTTCGGGCGGTTGTCGGACCGCACCGACCGCCGCTACGTGCTCGCCTCGGCCGCGCTCGGGGCCGGCCTGTTCGGGCTGCTCGTCTTCCTCGCCACGCCGCGCTCGGGCGCGGCCGTGATCAGCATGACGGCGCTCTACGGCGCGCTCGCCTACGTGCTCTACGCGCTGGCGGTGGCGCATGCCAACGACCACGCGCGGCCGGAGGATTTCGTCAAGGTCTCGGGCGGGCTGCTGATGCTCTACGGCTTCGGCACGATGATCGGCCCGGTGATCGGGGCGCGGCTGATGGACATGCTGCGGCCGGAGAGCCTGTTCCTGGCGACCGCGCTCGCGCACCTGTCGCTCGCCGGCTACACGATGCTGCGCGTGCGCCGGCGCGCGCCGCCGCCGGTGGAGGAGCGCGGCACCTTCACCACGCAGCCGGCCGAGCGCTCGGTGACGCAGGCCGCGCTGCTGCTCGACCCGCGCGCCGAAGCCGCCGAGGAGGCCGCCGCCGCGGCCGGGACGGAGCCGTCGGCGATTCCCCCGGGAGCCGAGGTCGATGCGCCGCAGGAGGCCGAAGACGCACGTTGAGTTTTGCCGGCCGCCGCGCCACTATGCGGACATGGTCGATGCTGACGCCTTCATGGCCATCGCCGACGCCAACCGGCGTCACATCCTCGAGGAACTGCGCCGGGGCCCGAAATGCGTTGGGGAACTGGCGAACGGCCTCTCGGTCTCGCGGCCGGCCGTCTCCCAGCATCTCAAAGTCCTGCTCGACACCGGGCTGGTCAGCGCCCGCGCCGAAGGCACCAAGCGCATCTACGCCCTCAGCAATGGCGGCTTCCTGAAGCTCAACCTCTGGCTCGACCAGTTCTGGGAAAACTAGGCAGCTTTTGGCCGCGAGTTCCGACCAGCCGACTACGATCTCGCTATCGAGTGCCGCGGCGCGGTGACCTGACTTCACATTGCGAACGTCGCATGCGGCTCGCCAATTTACAAATATTCGAGAGTTTCTCCAGTGTCCTTGAGCCACGTTGTTTACAGTAAAATCAAAATGTGAGAACATATTTTTCTATGTTGGTCGGGGGGCGAACATGGGGGAACTTAATCGACGTGATTTGATGATCTCGCTCGGTTCCGCTGGAGCTGCGGCGCTCCTTTCCAGTTGCGCGATCCCTATGCCGGAGCAGCGTCCCTACGCCGGAAAACTTGTCGACATTCATGCGCATCTGTTCAATGCGACGGATCTTCCTGCTGCCGGCTTCATCAAGACCGTCTTCCTTTCCCACTATCCCGAACAAGGCTTCGTCCAGGCCATGGATCTGCGCGCGTCGGGTGTCGTCGACGCGCTGGTAGATCTCTTCGTCCATATCGTCACTGGAGCGAGCCCTACGGCACGGGAGGAGATCCGGGTCCTCCGGGGAGTGGCGGAAGCGCGGGCGGAGCATGCTTCATCGGAGGGCGCGGGGCGGCTCGTTCCCCGCCGTGTCGCCTCCTACCTCGTGGAACCGCGACTGCAATCCGGCGTCGGCTCGGCGGTCGTCAGGGGCGCGATCATCGCCGCCGGCACCGACGGCTCGACCCGTCTCGATAGCGGACTGACGGAGATTTCTGCGCAGGAAATCGCGCTGAAGGCCTACCGCTCGGATTTCGACATCGGAGTCTATCTCAAGTGGTTCGGACTCTTCACACGATACCGCTACAGCCTCGCCGATGAACTCGCGCGCGACCACGCACGGCTCGGCTACAAGGCGACGCTGGTCGCGCCGGCCATGGTCGATTTCGCGAAGTGGTTCGACATACGCAGCGACGTGCTTTCTCCACTGGAAGAACAGGTCGAGGTCATGGGCCTCGTAGCACGCCGTCCGGGCGGTCCGCGGCTCCGCGGCTATGTCTCGTTCGACCCGCTGCGCGAGGCGCTGCACCGGGCCGGCCGGCCAGGCTTTTCGCCGCTGAAGCTGGTCGAGCATGCGATCCGCGATCACGGCTTCGCCGGCATCAAGCTGTATCCCCCGATGGGCTTCAAGCCTTGGAAGAACGGCAACCAGCCCTACCCCAAACAGGTGACGGATTTCTTCGGAGGGCGATTGGAGACGGGTCGCGCGCTCGATGCCGCGCTGGCCGATGTCTACGATCTTGCCGTTTCGCTCGACGCTCCGATCATCGCCCATGCCGCGGATAGCAACGCTGCCGGTCTCTATTACGGGCGCCGCGGCGATCCCGCCCACTGGATCCCGGTGTGGGAGAATTGGCCGCGCCTTCGGGTCTGCCTAGCCCATTTCGGTGGGTTCGAAACGATTTCGGAAGGTGCTCCGGCAGGTTCACAACTGCCGGAATCGAGTTGGGAATACGTGATCGGCGCCTATGTGGCCCGGCATCCCGAAGCCGGTGTCTTCGCCGATCTCAGTTCCTATACAGAGGTGCTCAAAGCCGGTCCGGCACAAAGGGCCGAGATCGCCCGGGCGTTTCGCGGCTATGTCGCGCGCTTCGATCCGAAGGTCCGTCATCTGATGTTCGGTTCGGACTGGATCATGCTCGGGAACCAGCGCGAGCACCTTTTCTACGCCGAGCGCCTCGTAGCGTTCCTGCAGAAGGATTGCGGGCTGTCCGACGAACAGCTGGAACGCATCCTCGTGCACAAGGCTGGGGATTTTTCCCTCTCCCCGTCCACGGGAGAAGCCGCCGCCGTCTACGGCTCCAGTTCGACGTCCCAGTAGAGGTAGTCCATCAGCTTTCGTGCAGGTAGTTCGGGGGGAACAGCCTGCCGTTGTTGTGGAGGTCGTTGACGGTCGGCTGGAAGGGCTTCTGCATCGGCCACATCCTGGCGTGCTGCGGCAGCAGGCCGCCTTTCCGCAGGTTGCAGGCCGAGCAGGCTGCCACGACGTTGTCCCAGGTGGTGGCGCCGCCGCAGCGGCGGGGGATGACGTGGTCGAAGGTCAGGTCGTCATGCGTGCCGCAATACTGGCACTGGAAGCGGTCGCGCAGGAACACGTTGAAGCGTGTGAAGGCAGGGTGGCGGGACGGGTTGCAGAAGGTCGTGAGGCTGCCCACCGAGGGCAGCCGCATCGAGAACGACGGCGAGGAGACCGCGTGATCGTACTCCGCCACGATGTTCACCCGGTCGAGGAAGACGGCCTTGATGGCGTCCTGCCACGACCACAGCGACAGCGGGTAGTAGCTCAGCGGCCGATAGTCCGCATTCAGCACCAGAGCGGGCAACCCTTCCGGCGAGACTGCGATCGTCACTCCTCATCTCCCGGGTTGGTTCGACGGCGCAACAACGCAATAATGTAAGCCCGACGTGACGGGATTGTGAAGCGGCAAAAGCAGCGCGAAGCCCCGCAAATCGACGGGTTTGCGGTGGATTTTTCGGGGCTCAGCCCGGCGGCGCGCCCTCGCGGCCCTTCAATTCCCGGTAGTAGGCCCACAGCAGCCGGGCCGCCACGCCGCGCCAGGGCGACCATGATTCGGCCATCGCGTAGAGCTGCCGCGCGGGCGGCCGCGCGTCGAGCCCGAAGGCTTCCGCCGCGGCGACCTGGAGGGCGAGATCGCCGGCCGGGAAGATGTCGGGATGGCCGGCCGAAAACAGCAGGTAGATCTCCGCCGTCCACGGGCCGACGCCGCGGATCGCCGTCAGCCGCGCTATCGCGTCCGCCGGGTCGAGGCCGCACAGCGCGTCGAGGTCGAGCCCGCGCCCGGCGACCTCGGCGGCGATGGCGAGCAGCGTCGCCTGCTTCGGCCGCGACAGGCCGGCCTCGCGGAACAGCGCGTCGCCGCTTTCGAGCAGGGCCTGCGGGGTGAACGGGTCGAGCAGCCGGGTCAGGCGGCCGAAGATGGCGTCGGCGGAAGCGCGCGAGACCTGCTGCGAGACGATGATTGCAGCGAGGCTGGCGAAGCCGGACGGCGTGCGGCGCAGCGGCACCTCGCCGGCACGCGCCACCACCGGCGCCAGCCGGGGATCGGCGCTGACCAGTGCCGCCAGCCCTTCGGCGATGTCGTCGAGGCTCTCGATCCGCCGCAATTTCGTTCCTACATGCCTCGCCTGCCGGTCGCGGGCATGCAAACTAGCAACCCGCCGCCCGGCGCTACAATCCGTTTCACGCACGCTCCTGACAGCCCCGCCCCACAATGAGCCGCCCCGTCTTCCGCTTCGCGCCCAGCCCCAACGGCGAGCTGCATCTCGGCCACGCCCATTCGGCGCTGCTCAACTTCGACCGCGCGCAGGCGGCCGGCGGCCGCTTCCTGCTCAGGATCGAGGACATCGACACGACCCGCTGCACGCCCGCGTTCGAGCAGGCCATCTACGACGACCTCGCCTGGCTGGGCATCGAATGGGAGAGGCCGGTGCGGCGGCAGTCGGAGCATTTCGACGACTATCGCGCGGCACTCGAGGCGCTGGCCGACGAGGGGCTGGTCTACCCGGCCTTCATGACGCGCGGCGAAGTGCGCGGCCACATCGCGGAAGCGGAAGCCGCCGGCCACCACTGGCGGCACGATCCCGACGGCGTGCCGCTCTATCCCGGCCTCGACCGCAAGCTGTCGCGGCGCGAGCGGCGGCGGCGCATCGAGGCTGGCGAGCCGTTCGCCTGGCGGCTCGACATGGAGGCCGCGATGGCGCGCGCCGGCGCGCCGCTCGACTGGGAGGAGCGCGGCCGCGGGCCGGAGGGCGAGACGGGCCGCATCGCCGCCGATCCGGCCCAGTGGGGCGACGTCGTGCTGGCGCGCAAGGAGGTGCCGTCGAGCTACCATCTGTCGGTGGTGGTCGACGACGCGCTGCAGGGCATCACCGAGGTGGTGCGCGGCCGCGACCTGTTCCATGCGACCTCGGTGCAGCGGCTGCTGCAGGAACTGATGGGACTGTCGCCGCCGGCCTATTTCCATCACGAGCTGATGCTCGGCGAGGATGGCCGCAAGCTGTCGAAGAGCCGGCGCGACACCGGCATCGCGGCGCTGCGCGCGGCGGGCGTGACGCCGGCCGACGTCAGGCGGATGGTGGGGCTCTAGATCAGCTCAGGCGCACGACGACGGCGCGCAGGAGCAGCATCGCCAGCATGGTGGCGAAGGCGCCGGCGCCGCCATAGACGAGCGCCCATTTGAGGTCGGCTAGGTTGATGCCCTGGTAGTTGGCGCCGAGGATGGCGAGGAAGAAGCCGCCGGTGATGAAGGTCGCGTGCAGGAACGGGCCGTAGCCCTCCTTGCCGATCGAGGATTCCATCATCAGCGCCATCATGTAGGACACGCCGGCGACGGTCCCGAAGGCCATGATGAACCAGCCGGCGTCGATGTTCCAGAGCATCGGGTCTGCCTCGCGCACGCACGGGCCGCCGGCGGCGGACCCGTTCAATCCGGCTGAAGGTGGCACAAAAATCTTTCGCTTTGCTTGCGGCGGCCGGGAAGACTAGACGGATGCGCCGCCTGCCCCGTCCGCCCGAAAGCCGCCTTCGCATGAACGCCACACGCTTCGCCCCCGCTCTGTTCGTCGTCCTGTGGGCGACCGGCTTCATCGGCGCGCGCTACGCGATGCCCCATGCCGAGCCCTTCGCCTTCCTGGCGGCGCGGTTCGGCATCGCCTTCGCGATCCTCGCCGGCGTGGTGCTGGTGTTCCGGCGCGGCCGGCTGTCGCCGCGCTCGGCGCTCAACGCAGCGATCGCGGGGGTGCTGATGCACGGCGTCTATCTGGGCGGCGTGTTCTGGGCCGTCCACAACGGCATGCCGGCCGGGCTGTCGGCGCTGGTGGTGGGGCTGCAGCCGCTGATCACGGCGCTGATGGCGGGTGCCGCGCTCGGCGAGAAGGTGCTGCCGCGCCACTGGGCGGGGCTGGGGATCGGCTTCGCCGGCGTGGCGATGGTGCTGGCGCCGAAATTCTCGCTCGGCGCGGGCGAGGTGAGCGCGGCCAATCTCGCGGCAAGCATAGTCGCGGTGCTGGCGATGAGCGCCGGCACGGTGTGGCAGAAGCGGTTCGTGGCCGAGGGCGACCTGGTGACGGCGACCATGTGGCAGTATCTCGGCGGGGCAGTGCCGATGGTGGCGCTGGCGGCGGCCTTCGAGACGGGCGCGTTCACGCCCGACCCGGAGCTGTTCTTCGCGCTCGCCTGGCTGGTGCTGGTGCTGTCGATCGGCGCGATCTTCCTCCTGATGTACCTGATCCGGCGCGGCGCGGTCGCCCGCGTCGCCTCGCTGTTCTACCTGGTGCCGGTGGTGACGGCGCTGATGGCCTGGGCGCTGTTCGGCGAGAGCCTGACGCTGTTCCAGCTCCTCGGCATGGCGGTGACGACGGCGGGCGTGGCGCTCGCCCCCCAGGGCCCCGCCCCGCCTTCGGCCCCCGGCGCGACGCGGGCGCGCCCCTCCGCCTATCGCCGCACCCCGGCGGTTGGGTTGCCCCCGAGGGTGTAGGTCGCCCGGGAGAGGTAGGTGGAAAGGAACGCGGTCATGAGCGAGGCCAGCCCCGGCAAGGGGGGTG
>Ga0066256_1001292_pt1 | contig 36317 bp, 33 predicted proteins | sample ThiBio_1000_biof_FD_87107 | JGI IMG/M metagenome (GOLD analysis project Ga0066256, IMG submission 87107) | Wastewater bioreactor microbial communities from Cape Town, South Africa - Thiocy_expt_1000_biof (version 2) | ecosystem: Engineered > Bioreactor > Thiocyanate-remediating >... | reverse complement strand
TTCCTGTCCAGCAGCGGGGTCAGGCCGAGGATTTCGGCGGCCTGCTCGACCCGTCGCTTGATCTCGGCTCGGTCGGAGATGCGGTATCGGAGCCCGAACGAGATGTTGTCGTAGACGGACATATGCGGATACAGCGCGTAGTCCTGGAAGACCATCGCGATGTCACGCTCCTTGGAGGGGAGCTCGTTGACCAGCCTGTCTCCGATCCAGATCTCGCCGTCGCTGATTTCTTCGAGGCCGGCGATCATCCGCAGCGTGGTGCTCTTGCCGCAACCCGACGCTCCCACGAGCACGATGAATTCGCCATCGGCGATGTCGAGATCGATCCCCCGGACGGCTTCGACGCTGCCGTACCGTTTGCGAAGGCCGGCGATACGAACTTCCGCCATATATGTCCTCCCATTCTTATATAAGATATAATTCTCCCAGCGGCAGGTCAAGGCCGACAGGGCCTCCGGAGCCCGAAAATGCGGATTGACCACTCCAACTCTTATATAATATACCTCTTACGCCGCACTGGACGGCTACGAAGAAGTAGAATTGGAGATCAGGGTCTCATGGCCACACCTCACCTGTTGGTGCACGACCACAAGGACAATGTCGGCGTCGTGGTTGTCGAAGGGCTGACGGCCGGAACGGAAATGCTGTGCGTGGTGACCGAGGACAATTCGTCCTTCAAGCTGAAGGTCGATGCGGACGTTCCGATCGGGCACAAGGTGGCGCTCAAGGACCTTGCGGCCGGCGACACCGCGATCAAATACGGCGAGGACATCGGCAAGATCGTCGCCGGTGTGAAGAAGGGCGGATACGTCCATACGCATAACCTGAAGACGAAGCGCTGGTAGGAGCGACCCCCAAATGAGCAAGTACGGTAGCGGCAAGATCCAGGCCTATCGCCGCGAGAATGGAAGGGTCGGCGTCCGCAACCACGTCGTCATCCTGCCGGTGGACGACATCTCCAACGCCGCCTGCGAGGGCGTGGCGAACAACATCAAGGGCACGATGGCCTTGCCTCATGCCTATGGCCGCCTGCAGTTCGGCGAGGACCTCGACCTGCATTTCCGCACGATGATCGGCACCGGCTCCAATCCGAACGTGGCGGCCTGCGTCGTGATCGGCATCGAGCCGGGCTGGACCCAGCGGATCGTCGACGGCATCGCCAAGACCGGCAAGCCGGTGGCCGGCTTCTCCATCGAGAAGAACGGCGACCTCAAGACCATCATGGACGCCTCGCGCAAGGCCAAGGAGTTCGTCCACTGGGCGAGCGAGCTGCAGCGAGAGGAGTGTGACGTCTCGGAGCTGTGGATCTCGACCAAGTGCGGCGAGAGCGACACCACCACCGGTCTGGGCTCGTGCCCGACCGTCGGCAACATGTACGACAAGCTCATCCCGGAGGGCATCTACGGCGTCTTCGGCGAGACTTCCGAGATCACCGGCGCGGAACATATCTGCAAGGAACGCGCGGCGACGCCCGAGGTGGGCGAGCGCTGGTACAAGATGTGGAAGGCCTATCAGGACGATGTGATCGAGGCGCACAAGGTGGACGACCTCTCCGAGAGCCAGCCGACCAAGGGCAATATCGAGGGCGGCCTGACGACGATCGAGGAGAAGGCCCTGGGCAATCTCGAGAAGATCGGGCGCCAGTGCCGCTACATCGACATACTCGAGCCCGCGGAAGCGCCGGCGAAGGGTCCCGGCCTCTATTTCATGGACTCCTCTTCAGCCGCCGCGGAGTGCGTTACGCTGATGGCGGCGGCGGGTTATGTGATCCATACATTCCCGACCGGCCAGGGCAACGTGGTCGGCAATCCGATCGTCCCGGTGATCAAGATCAGCGCCAATCCGCGCACGGTGCGAACCATGTCCGAGCACATCGACGTGGACGTGAGCGGCATCCTGCGGCGCGACATGACGATCGACCAGGCCGGAGACGCCTTGATCGAGATGATCACCCGGACGGCCAACGGCCGGAATACCGCTGCGGAGGCGCTCGGCCACCGCGAATTCGTCATGACGAAGCTCTACCGCAGCGCCTGATGGCCAGGATTGTCGTCTGCGAATTCATGGACGAGGACGCCGTCGCCGCCATGCGGAAGGCGCACGACGTTCTCTACGAGCCGGATCTCGTCGACCGGCCGGCCGACCTTGCGCGTCATGTCGCGGGTGCGCGGGCGCTCATCGTGCGCAACCGGACGCAGGTCCGTGGCGACCTTCTCGCCGCGGCCGGCGAGCTTCGCTGCGTCGGCCGCCTGGGCGTCGGCCTGGACAATATCGACGTCGCGGCCTGCGAGGCGCGCGGCGTCGCGGTCTATCCCGCCACCGGCGCGAACAATGCCTCGGTGGCGGAATATGTCGTCGCAACGGCGATGATGCTGTTGCGCGGGGCCTACCGGGCGACCGACGAGATGGTCGCCGGCGGGTGGCCGCGAAACCGGCTGATGGGCCGCGAGATCGCTGGCAAGCAGCTCGGCCTGGTCGGCTTCGGCGCGATCGCGCGCGAGACGGCGGCGCGGGCCGAGGCGTTGGGCATGCGGGTGGCGGGCTTCGACCCGCATCTGCCAGCCGACCATCCCGCCTGGGAAAGGGCCGAACGTCTGTCGCTGGAAGACATTCTCGCCACGTCCGACGTGGTGAGCCTGCACGTGCCGCTGACGGCGGAAACGCGCAACCTGATCGATGCGGTGGCGATCGGCCGCATGAAGCCGGATGCGATCCTGGTCAACGCGGCTCGCGGCGGTGTCGTGGACGAGCCTGCGCTCGCCGCCGCGCTTCGCGCCGGCCGCATCGGCGGCGCGGCCCTCGATGTCTTCGGGACCGAGCCGCTGAAGGGCGACGCGGCGGCCGTGTTCAGGGACGTGCCGAATCTCGTGCTGACGCCCCACATCGCGGGCGTGACGGTCGAATCCAACGTTCGCGTTTCTTGGATGATCGCCGAAGTCGTCGGCAAGCATCTCTCCGGTGACGCATGAGCAGTGTCCGCCTGACGATCGCCGAAGCCGAGGACATGGTCGCGGCGGCGCTCGAACGCTCCGGCACGAGCGCCGTCAACGCCCGATCGGTCGCGGCCGCGCTGGTTGCCGCGGAAGCGGACGGCCTGAAGGGCCATGGGCTGAGCCGCGTGCCGGCTTAGGCCGCGCAGGCCGGGGTCGGCAGGGGGGCGGGTCGCCCCATCCCCCCGGCGGCGCGGCCGCGGCCCGGGCTCGTCGCCATCGACGCCGCGCACGGCTTCGCCTATCCGGCGCTCGCTCTCGCGGAGGAACGTCTGCCCGACGTCACGCGCCGGCAGGGCATCGCCGCCGCCGCCATCCGCCGCTCGCATCATTGTGGAGCCGCCGGTCACCCGGTCGAACGTCTGGCCGGCGCGGGGCTCGTATCGCTGCTCTTCGCCAACGCGCCCGCGGCCATCGCACCGGCGGGCGGCGCCCGCGCCCCTTTCTGGACGCATCCCCTTGCCTTCGCCTGCCCTGTCGAAGGCCGCCCGCCGATCGTGATCGATCTCTCCCTCTCCAAGGTCGCGCGTGGCAACGTGCTGGCTGCGAAGCAGCGTGGAGAGCCGATTCCGGAGGGCTGGGCGCTCGATGCCGCCGGCAGGCCGACCACGGACCCCGTCGCGGCGCTCGCCGGCACGATGGTGCCGCTCGGCGACGCCAAGGGCACCGTGCTGGCGCTGATGGTGGAGTTGCTCGCGGCCGGTCTTACCGACGCCAGATACGCCTCGGAAGCCTCGTCGTTCCTCGATGCGGAGGGAGCACCTCCGGGTACCGGTCAACTCGTCATCGCCATCGATCCGGACGCTTTCGGTGGCAATGCGTCAACGCGTTTCGCCCTGCTCGCGGAGATGATCGAGGCCGAGCCGGGCTCCCGTCTGCCGGGCAGCAGGAGGTTGGCGCTGCGCGCAGCCGCCCGGAAGGACGGATTGACGGTCGGCGAGGGGCTGGTCCGCGAAATCAAGGCAATCTAGTCAGTGCACCGAAGCGACGGGACCTCCGGGTCGCGGAAAAGGCCTGAAGACCTCGGCTGAAGGTAACCGGGAGCTCGATTTCGGTCAGAGGTCGGACAGATAGTGGAAGTTGTCGGTGAGGCAGCGGGAAATGCGCCACTCCGCCGGCACGCCATCCAGCCCGAGCGCCGTCCGCTCGATATGAAGCAACGGCGCGCCGGGCTCGCAGCCGAGCAGGGCGGCATCCTTGGCGGAAGCGCCGATTGCCTTCAGTTGCTCTATCACCCTTCCGATGATGATGCCGTAGCGCGACCCGTAGAGCGAGTAGATGTGGTTGGGCAGCGGACTGAACCGGTCGAGCCCGGGAAAGCGCTTGGCCGACACGAGGATCGTCTCGACGATCGACACGCGGTCGTCCATCTGGCGGGTCCGCTCGATGGTCCAGACATTGCTGCCGCGCGGAAGTTCGAGCCGCGTGCGCGCCGGTTCGGTCGCCTTGTGCTGGCGCACCGACGTGACCTTGCTTTCCGGGACCAGTCGCCGCCCGTCGTCCCCGACGAGGCGGAGGTAGCGAAAGAGGATCCGTGTGTCCTCGACGTCCGCGACGAAGGTGCCGCGGCCCTGGGCCCGTACGAGAAGGTGCTCCGAAGACATCGCGTCGAGCGCCTTGCGGACCGTGCCCTGGCTGACGCCCAGTTCGTGGGCCAGTTGCTGTTCGCTCGGCAGCGCCATGCCGGGAGGCCATGTGCCGTCTATCAGTCGGCCGACCAGCCTCTCGCGAACTTGCTGGTAGAGCGGCTTGAAGGAAGGAAGCGTCGTGTCGGATGCCATGAGTCACCGCGTGTGTCAGTTCGCCGGATGCGGCGGGTATCTTCGTCACACATGACCTCTGCCGAGAATCAGCACTGACGCAACATCTCTCAAGCAATTACCACAAGCTTCTGGTTGGCCGCGACACCAAGCGTCCCTTGCGCCTCCGCGAATTTTTTCGTCCCTCCGCAGAGGCAATCTTGCATATGCTAGTATAATTCCGTGGAGCTGACTATTTCTTCCCGTGTTACTGTCCGACCCTCCGTCATCGCCATGTCGAGCGCGACGGTGGCGAGCGTGCTTTCGAGGCCGGCCTCCGCCTCGGCCTCGTTGACCCTCAGCCCATCCTCGATGACATCCGCAAAGTAGGCGTGCGATCTGTCGAAGCCGAGATGGCCCTGATGATTGGTGGTCGGATCCAGCCGGACCACGTCGGGCTCCCGGCGCCCGTCCCGGTAGAGTGAATAGACGCCGGCGCCGTCCGTATTGCCCGCGATCTTCCCCTTGTCGCCCACGAAGGCGAGTACGTTGTGCTACGGATAGTCGGTGAAATAGGTGAAGTTGATGCTTCCGACCGCGCCTGAATCATATTCGACGATCGAGGCCGCGTGATCCGCGAAGTCCTGCATGTCCTTCAGCACGTCGAGGCCGCCGAAGCTTGCCGCCCGCAGGAACCGTCCGCGGCCTTCGACGAAGCGGAAGATATCCACCCAGTGGCAGATCTCGGCGATGAAAGGTCCCCCGCTGACCGCGCGGCGGCGATAGCTCGGCCGGAACGGCATGCGGAACATGTTCCATGACATCAACCTGACCTGGCCGATGCGGTCCGCGTCCAGCTCCCGGCGGATGGCGACGAAGAGCGGCGAATAGCGGAACTCGAAATTGAGGACGAACGCGCCTCTGGCCGCGCGGACGGCATGGTAGAGTTCCGCCGCCTCGTCGACGCCGATCGCGAAGGGCTTGGAAGCGAGGACGTGCTTTCCGGCTTTCAGCGCCTTCATGCCGTACCGGGCGTTGAGATTGACCGGAACGGCGAGGATCACCGCGTCGACTCCTCCTTCTGCCAGGAAGCGGTCGTAGTCGTCGAAGAAGGCGACGTCGCTGAAGTCGCAATGCCGGCGCGCCTCGGCGATCAGCGATTCCCGGCTTGCGGTGAAGGTCACGCTGTCCAGCGGCTGGGCGATCTCGGCTCCGCGCAGATATTCGTAGTCCTCGCGCGACCGGCTGCATACCGACACCAGCCGGAACTTCGGGTTCCGCACGACCTCGACGATCGAGGCCATCCCGTGCTTGAGCCCCACCACGCCGACCCGGATTGTCATTCTCCTTCTCCCGATCATGCGCCCGGTGAGAGGCGCCGGCCGCTCTTGATGCCCGTTGAGTCTTCTATATGATGTGATATAGAAGATAAAATGAATTTTGGAGGAAGCCCGGGATAGCACCGGCCCACGAGAAGGAGGAAAGCCGTGTCATTTCGCAAATTTCCTTACGCCGCGGCGATCGGCCTCGGCATCGCTGGCCTGCTCGGTCCGGAATGGGCCGCCGCACAGTCCGCTTCTCCGGTGACGATTGAATTCGCCGCATGGCAATTCACCGAGAAGGGGCGGGGCGAGAAGCTGAACGCCCTCGTCGACAAGTTCATGCAGGGCCATCCGGACATCAAGATCGAGAAGGTCGCGGTTCCCTACCCGCAGTTCGAGCAGACGATCTTCACCCAGGCGGGGCAGGGCGCCGGTCCCGACGTATTCTTGCTCGGCGACGATGCGTTCCCGAAGGCGGTGAACGCCGGATTTTTCGAGCCGCTCGGGGAGCTGATGGACCTCCCGTCGTTGAATCTGACCTCGGTCAATGAGGACGCTGTCATCGACGGCAAGCAGTACGGCCTGGTCTGGGGCGCGAACACCTACAACCTCATCTACAACAAGGAACTTCTGTCCTCCATCGGGGCGAAGGTGCCTGCCAGCTACGAAGAGTTCCTGGACGTGGCCAAGCGCCTGCAGGAAAAGGGCGTCTTCGCCTTCGCGTTCCGCACGACATCGGCGGAGACCGCGGGGATGTGGTACGACGTTTCGAACTGGGTCTATGGCGCGGGCGGGCGCTGGGCCAAGGACGGGCAGCCCGAGTTCGACGGCCCGCAGGTCGTGGAAGGCGTCGATCGCCTCGCCAACATCTACAAGTCGGGCTACGTGCCCAAGGGGGCCGATGCCGCGACCTATCGCAGGATGTTCTGGGAGGGGAAGGTCGCGATGTTCATCGACAACCTTTCGCTGCCCGGCATCATCGCCGCCGGCAATCCGGATATGCGCGACAAGATCGGCGTGGCGCGCAATCCGTTTCAGTCGGGCGATCACGCCTCGCTGACCACCTTCATTGGCATCAATGCCAATTCCAAGAACAAGAAGGCGGCAGCGGAATTCATGAGCTACCTGTTCTCGCAGGAAGGACAGCTTGCGCTCTATGAATTGCTCGGCGGCGTCAGCGTGGGCACCAAGCTCGACCTGTCCAACAATCCCCTTGGCGGCAATGCCCCGTGGCTGGGCGAGATGGAAGCCGCGATCGAAGCGCAGCGCGCGGTCTCCACGGTCCCGGAAGGCCTTGCCCAGAAAGCGTCCGAACTGCGGACGGTCATGTCTGAAGCGCTCGAGCAGGTCCTGTTCAACGGGACATCGGCTCAGGATGCGATGAAGAAAGCCCAGGAACAGGCGAAGGCGATCGCCGCCGAGTAGCCGGGCGACCGGCTGCGGAAGGCATCTCGGCAATCGGGTGAGCGCGCGATCCCCGCGCGTTCACCACCCGTACCCTCGAGCTGGATTGAACCGGGCGCACATGCAGTCGAACGAGAGGGCCATAAATCGCGAGGCTTGGTTCGGGATCGCACCGGCCGTCCTGCTGCTCGCCGCCGTGCAGGGCTATCCGATCCTGCGCGGCATCTACCTCAGCTTCACCAATACGAGCCTGCTCAGCCCGAACCGCAGCACCTTCGTCGGGCTGCGCAACTTCACCGCGCTGTTCAATCTCGACTCCTTCCAGATCACCATGGTCAAGACGCTCGTATATGCGACGGGCAGCGTGATCGGCGCCGTCGTGCTCGGTCTGGCGGCGGCTCTCGTGATGAACGGCGCCTTCCCCGGCCGCAGGCTGGTGCGTGCCATGATCCTCGTGCCGTGGGCCACGCCGCAGGTGGCCGTCGCGTTGGTATTCGTCTGGATATTCAATGCCGACTACGGCGTCCTGAACTATGCGCTCAGCAGCATCGGCCTGATCGACGGCGGCGTGCTGTGGCTCAATGACCCCGATCTGGCGATGGGGTCGGTCCTGCTGGTCACGATCTGGAAGATATTTCCCTTTTCGGCGCTCGTTCTGCTCGCCGCGCTGCAATCCGTACCGGCCAGCCTCGAGGAGGCGGCGCGCATCGACGGGGCCCGCGGCTTTGCGGTGCTCACCGAGATCACCTTGCCCGGCATAAGACGGACGATCCTCGTCCTGGTCCTTTTCCTTTCGATCTGGTCGCTGCGCCGCTTCGAGCTGATCTGGCTTCTGACCCAGGGCGGGCCGGTCCGGGCGACCAATACGCTGGTGGTCGATCTCTACCGCCAGGGCTTCGTCAACGCACATCTCGGCCGGGCCGCGGCCATCGGCGTCGTCGGCTTCCTGGCGTCGATCCTGATCACGATCGTCTACTACTACGTCGAGCAGCGATCCGCTCGGCGCGCCGGAGAGGCATGACACCTTGAAGGAGGCGGAACGGATGACGGGCAGACGTGTTGGCGGCGTGGCGCGGACCGTGGCGATCGTCGTCATGGTCGGGCTGACCATATTCCCCATCTACTGGATGCTGGTCACGGCCACGACCGACACGTCGCGACTGTTCCTCGATGCCCCCGATCTGCTGCCCAACTTCGGTCATCTCGCGGCGTTCGCGGCCGCGCTCGACGACACCGCTCTGCTCCTGTGGCTGCTGAATTCGGCAATCATCGCGGTCGGCACCACGGTCCTCACCATCGCCACCGCGTGGTTCGCAGCCTATGCGCTCTCGCGCTATCGCTTCCGAGGGCGCGGCGCCTTCGGGCTCGCGCTGTTTGCGACGCAGTTCCTGCCGGAGGTCTTCCTTCTCGTCCCGATCTACGGCCTGTTCCTGACCTTCGGGCTGCTCAACCGGCTGGAAGGGCTGATGATCGTGAACGCAGCCTTCGTGGTGCCGGTCGCCACATGGCTCCTGAAGACGGCCATCGACGCGGTTCCGCGCGAGATCGAGGAGGCTGCCCGCGTCGACGGCGCGCCCCGGCTTGCGATCCAGATCAGCATCGTCGCACCGCTGGTCCTGCCGAGCCTCGCCGCGGTTTCCGTGATCGCCTTCTTCCACGCGTGGGACGAGTTCGTGTTCGCGTTGACCTTCATCTCCAAGGCGGACCTGCGCCCCGCGTCGGTCGGAATTGCATCGTTCGTCGGCGAACTCACGACGCCGCTCGACGTCATCATGGCTGCGTCGCTGATCTACGTGCTGCCGACGCTGATCTTCGCGGTGTTCGCACAGAGATATGTAATCGGCGGCCTCGTCGCCGGATCGGTGAAAGGCTGAACCATGACGATCACCCTCACCGGCGTCACCAAGCAGTTCGGGGCGTTCAAGGCGGTGGACAACGTCTCCCTGTCGGCCGGGGAGCGGGATTTCGTCGTGCTGCTCGGGCCATCCGGCTCCGGCAAGTCGACACTGCTGAGGATGATCGCCGGCCTCGAGGATGTTTCGTCCGGGACGATCGAGATCGGCGGGCGCAGGGTGGACCAGATGGAGCCGGTGGAGCGCAACATCGCCTTCGTCTTCCAGACCTACGCGCTCTACCCGCACATGACCGTGCGTCGCAACATCGCCTTTCCGCTCATCATGCAGCGCGCCCGTGGCTGGCACCATCTTCCATTCATCGGCAGCATCTTCAAGCGACGGATCGAGCGGATGCCCGAGGTGAGGGAGCGCGTCGAATCCGTGGCGCGCAGCATCGGGCTCGATGAAATGCTGGAGCGCCATCCGCGTACCCTTTCGGGCGGCCAGCGCCAGCGCGTGGCCGTCGGTCGGGCATTGGTGCGCAATCCGACGATCTTCCTCATGGACGAGCCGCTCTCGAACCTGGATGCCCAGCTCAGGGTGGAGATGCGCGCGCAGATCACGCGCCTCTTCGGCCAGCTCGGCAAGACCTTCGTCTACGTGACGCACGACCAGGTCGAGGCGATGACGATGGCGACGCTTGTCGTGGTGCTGGACCACGGCCAGGTCCAGCAGATCGGGACGCCGAGGGAAATCTACGAGCACCCGGCTAACGAGTTCGTCGCGCGCTTCATAGGCAATCCCCCGATGAACATCTTCGTCGGCCGCCGTCGGGGGGATCGCATCGCGATAGACGATGGCGGCCCCGTCCTGGCCTTGCCCGAGCATGTTCGGCGGCAGACGGCGGATGGTGCAGTGCTCCATGTCGGCGCGCGGCCCGAGGATGTTCTCGTCACCCCCGGGTCGAGCGGTGCCGGGACGGCCGCGACGGTCAGCGCCATAGAGCGGCTCGGCCCCGAAACGCTGGTCGGCATCGTCTTCGGCGAGAACTGGCAACGCAGATATGGCGAGACCAGTGTCGAGGATTTCGCCCGTCTCGGCGGTTACAGCACGCTCAAGCCGGGCGACCGCATCGAGGTCAGGTTCAACGAAGACCGGCTCTCGTTTTTCTCACCCGAAACCGGACAGAGTTATTCCGCACCGGCGACGATCCAATCCGCAACAGCAGAGGCACTTCCATGAAGGTCACCAAGGTCCAGACCGACGTCATCCGCGTTCCCTTCAACGAGGATTACTGGGGACGGGAAGCATGGAAGCAGGACTATCAGGCACGCCGGCGGCGCGGCGGCCACATGGACACCGCCTACCCGTTGCGCTGGCGCATGCGCCACAAGTGGAACACGGACATCTGTTCGATACTCGTGCGCGTGCACACCGACGAGGGGATCGTGGGCATCGGCGAGAGCAAGGGCGTGATCGCGCCGCATGCCGTCAAGGAGTATATCGACGACAATCTCGCCGCTTGGCTTGTGGACGAGGATCCTTTCGCCGTCCGCGTGATGTGGGACCGCTACCGCGCCAGCATGCGTGGGCGCGGCCACCTGCAGGGTCTGCACCAGGAGGCCGCCGCGGGCCTCGACATCGCCTGCTGGGACATCATCGGGAAGGCCTGCGGAAAGTCGGTGTCCGAAATGCTGGGAGGGCGCTACCGGCCCGAGATCACCGTCTACTACAGTGGCGTCGCCGGTATCCGCGATCCGAAGAGCGACAGCGACCGCAAGCGCCTCTACGACGCCACCAAGGCTGCCATGGCGCTTGGGCACACCTCGGCGAAGATCGCCATCGGTTTCGGGGCCGAGGCAGACCTCGCTTCGGTGGACGTCGTGCGCGAGGCTCTCGGCGACGACGGCGTTGTGCTCGTCGATGCCCTCGGCTGCTACGATTATACCCAATCGCTGGAGCTCGGGCGCAAGCTTGCCGACCGTGACGTCTTCTGGTTCGAAACACCTCTGCCGACCGACGACTACAAGGGGTATGTCGAGCTGTCGAAGCGGTCGCCCATTCCGATCGCCAACGATCTGGTATGGACCGTGGCCATCACGCGGGACATGTTCGCCGCCGGCGCGCGGATGATCGTCATTCCCGAGAGCATCAAGGTGGGCATCACCGAGTCGATGCAGATCGCCCAGTTGGCGGATCAGTTCGGCTGCGGCTTTGCTCCCCCATCCAGTTCGCCGCCAACCTCCATGTCTCGGCTTCCGTCCCGAATTTCGTGATCGGGGAGTTGTGGGGCGACGTCAATCCGCTGACCGCGGAACTGCTGTCGCCGAAGCTCCAGGTGAAGGACGGGATGCTGCCGGTTCTCGACGGGCCCGGCCTCGGCCTCACCCTCGACGAAGACGTCCTGGAGAAGCTGATCGACCGTCGCGGTTCCGTGCACAGCCGCTGAAGGCGCGGTGCCGGCAACGGCTTTCGGGATTCTCGGATGGCCGGGTGACATTCAGCCGGGGCGGCTTCGTCCCGGCAATACCGCAGGCACGAAGTGGACGTGACATGGGCTGATCCGATCTCAGCCTCAGGTGTTGGACGGCTGGCCGGTGCGGACCGGCTCCAGCCATCCGGTATAGTGCACGATCAGGCCGACGAGCGGCAGTGCGATCGGCACGTCGAGCCGGAAGCGCCCGTCTTCCTGCCACTCGCGGGCGCGGCTCCGCGGCGCGAGCGCCATCGGCAGCGGGATTCCCAGGCAGTCCCATCCGCGCAGTTCCATCGCAAGGCCGCTGTCGTCGGAAGGCAGGCCGAAACGGAACCGCAGCGGGCCGAACCGCTCCACCAACTGACCGTTGCGCTCGCTCAGGCGGCTCGTGAAGCTGTGAGGCCCGAATTCCCGCGTCCAGGTCTCGACGCCGTCGCGCTCGGTGAAGGCGACGTGAAGCTGATGCCTTCCTGCAGGCGGAAACCGCAGAGCCCAGGCGATGAAGCGCGCGACGAAGTTGTGCCCGCGCTCGACGATGGCCTCGCCCGATGCGCCGCTATCCGCATGCACGCGGTGCATCTCCCGCACCGCCTGGGGCAGCGATGCGTAGCGCGTACCCATGACGCGTTCGTAAAGCGGAGGCGGCAGGTCGCTGTCCACCGTCTGGTGGCGGATCGACAGGGAGGAAAACAGCAGGTCGAACTGTTCGAGGTCGAGCAGCCGGCCTGCGTCCCGGGCGCCTGGCCGTATCGTGCCGGCGAGGATCGCCTCGGCCAGCAACACGGTGGCGAGCGTCGGGATTTCCGGTCCGTCGCCGTCATTGGCGATCAGGGTCCATCGCCGCTCGATGCCGCGGTCGCCCGCCACGCCCCTAAGCGTCACCGACATCGCGGAGCGCTCGCTGCCGAGGGAATGGGTCAGCCTTTGCAGCGGCGGCACGATGAAGGCCAGCCGGGCGAGCGACTTCACTCCCAGCCAGCGCACCGGCCAGGAGAGCAGCCACAGGCCGAGCGTCTGGAAGGCTATGTCGGTCCCGGCGCGGAAGGTGACGGCCGGACGGCCGGCCAGCATATCGGGCATGAGGTCGTGATCGGGCACGTCGGCCAGCGCCAGCCAACGGCCCTCGAGCGCAGGCTCCCCATCGATGGCGAAGGTCTTGCGCCGCAGCTCCTGCCAACCCCATCCGCGTGTCCAGCGTCGGCCGCGCCACAGCCGGATCGGACGGCCGACATAGCTCAGGATTGCGGCTGCAACCGATCTCCCGCTCGTTGCGCGGTTCGATGCGCTGATCGCAATCTCCACGTCGCGAACCGCATCCAGCCCTTCGGCGAGATGGCGCGCCACCGCGCCCGACAGCGCCGGCACGCTCGACGCGCCGGCGACGACCGCCACGCCTGCGGCGCGGGCTGCGGCATCGAGGGCAGCGATGCCGGTCACGAAGCCGCGCGCGTCTGCGAGGTCGAGATAAGGCACCGAGGCGCGGATGCAGGCGAGCGGCACCTGCTGTCCGCTCCCTTGAAACGGACCTGCGGCATCGATCAGCAGGTCCGACCGGCGCTCGGCAAGCAGGCGGCCGATATCCCCGTCGCGGTCGGCGACCACCGGCTCGGTCCCGGCTACATCCGCACAGAACGACTCCGCCTTGCCCACGTTGCGGCCGGCGACCAGCACGTGATGGCCGCTGCCGGCAAGGCGGCGCGTCAGCCGCGCGCCGGACCCGCCATAGCCACCGAGGACGAGGATGCGGCTCATCAGGAGATGCGCTCCGCTTGGTCCACTAGAGGCTTCGAGGCAGGCATCGGGTTATGGCACCTCCGCCAGGTCGTTCCTCTTGATGCGCCAACCGTACGCCGGTTCCCCGAGATCGTCAGTAGTTGGGTTTCCACTGGGAAAGCTTCTGAAGGCAACGCTCCAGAGTTTCCAGCTCATGTTGATCGAGCACGCTGAGGAGGTCGAGGTTCAGCGCATCCCCGAGAACGTTGGCCTCCCGGACGCGCTCCTCGCCTTCCGGCGTGGTCGTCAGAAGGAACTGCCGCGCATCGCTGGGCGAGATCGTCCGCTGCAGCAGGCCCTGCTTCACCAGCGTACTTATTATGCGCGAGACCAGCGTCCTATCGAGATTGGACTCCCGCACGACCCAGCTCACCGGCTTGCCCGGCTTCCACGAGACGATCCTGAGGATCCGGATGTGCTCGATATCCATGCCGAGCTCTCGCCGGTAGACGCGATCGGCTGCGCCGCGGGCAGTCAGGGCAACGCGCTCCAGGCGCATGTTGATATAGCGTCCAAACGAGTGCTTGAGAGTCGTCATTCGCGCTCCCCTATGTGTGCATCTTGCAATATGCGCAAATCGCATATAATCATCTTTCGACAGGCTTTGCACTGCGGGAGGCGATTGCGCAATGGCCGGGGAGCTCAAGCGGAAAATACGGGCGACCATCGAGTCGCTGGCACCCGAGCTTGTTGGCATCTGTCGCGACATTCATTCGAACCCCGAGCTGGGTTTTGCTGAATTCAGGGCATCGGCCACCCTTTGCGAAGTCCTCTCCGCTCACGGGATTCCGGCACGACGACCGGCCTACGGCCTGGAGACCGGAATTGCCGCCGAGATCGGCCGTGCCGGACCCTATGTCGGCGTCATCTCGGAATATGATGCGCTCCCCGATGTCGGCCATGCCTGCGGGCACAACATCATAGCCGTCGCCGGCCTTGGCGCGGCCTTGGGTCTGGCTGCCCTCGGCGACCAGCTCCCGGGGCGGATCCGTTATCTGGGAACGCCCGCCGAGGAAGGGGGCGGAGGCAAGGAGCTGATGGCCAGACGTGGCGCGTTCGATCAGCTCGATTGCGCGATGATGGTCCACCCTTCAACGGAGGACCTGCCTGCCTTCCCGCTGATCGCCAATGCGCGGGTGACGGTGCGCTACCATGGCCGGGCCTCGCATGCCGCATCGAGCCCCGAAGCGGGCCTGAACGCGCTCGACGGGCTCGTCGCCGCCTACCAATCGATCGCGGCATTGCGTCAGCACATTCCCGCCGGTCATCGCATCCACGGCATCATCACCGACGGCGGCAGCGCGCCCAATGTCGTGCCGGAATTTGCCGAAGGGGAATTCGTGGTCCGTGCCCCCGATATCGAGCGGCTGAATGCTCTTCGCGCCCGCGTCCACGCCTGCTTCGAAGCAGGCGCGCTTGCCACCGGAACGCGTGCGGAAATCGACTGGAACGACATCGTCTACGCCGACATGCGGACCAACTGGCCGCTCGCCGGGGTCTATCAGCGCAATGCCGAAGCGCTCGGCAGGGTCTTCGAGCGCTTCGAGGATGTGCCGTTGTCGCGCGCGGCGAGCACCGACATGGGCAACGTCTCCTATCTGGTGCCGTCGATTCACCCGATGATCGGGATGGCGCCGAAGGGGACCGTCCATCACCATCGCGACTTTGCGACCTGGTCCGCCTCGGACGAGGGAATGAAGGCTGCCGTCGATGGTGCGCTTGCGCTCGCGATGACGGCGGTCGACTTCATGACGGACGACGGCCTGCGGGCGGAGGTCCGGGCGGCCTTCCGAACCGGCGTCCCGGTATCGCCGCTGCCTATGTGACGGTGACCAAGCGCCGAGGAGAACAGATGCGATGAGCGGGCAGAACGATGGAATCTCCGAAAGCGGCCAGGCGGAGCCGTCCGCCTCGGTTGCCCGTCGTCCGGGCCGCCTGGACGTCGGCGAGATCGCCAGCCGTTACGGGTTGCCGATCGCGTGGCTGCTGCTGATCCTCGGATTTTCGATTGCCAGCCCGGACATCTTCCTGAGCCGCGCCAACTTCGCCAACATCTTCGGCTCGCAGGCGATCCTGGTGGTCATGACGATGGGCATGATCGTGCCCCTGACCGTGGGTGAGTTCGATCTCTCCATGGCGGGGCTGGTCTCCACCTGCCTGATGCTGATCGGCGTCCTCAACGTGAACTATGCGTGGCCGATCGGGGCCGTGCTGGCGGCGGTGTTTCTGCTCGCGCTCGTCGTCGGAGCGCTCAATGCCTTCATCGTCGTGCGGATCGGCGTGAACTCCCTCGTCGTGACCCTGGGCATGGGAACGCTCCTGATGGGTGCCGCCTATGGCATCTCCGGCGTGGGCATCATCGGCATTTCCGAGAGCCTGACCGCCATTGCCCGCACCAGGCTGTTCGGCATCCAGATGGCGTTCTACTTCGGCCTGCTGCTGACCCTCATCTGGTGGTACGTCCAGCGCTTCACGCCGCTCGGGCGCAATATGCATTTCACGGGGGCGAGCCCGCAGGTCGCCCGGCTGTCGGGGATCGATGTCGATCGGCTGCGCGCCGGCTCGCTGATTGCATCGAGCCTGACCGGCGCGTTCGCGGCCATGCTGCTCGCCGGCGTGCTCGGCTCCGCGGATCCGAACGCGGCAAACGGCTATCTTCTGCCGCCCTTCGCGGCCGCTTTCCTCGGAGCCACCGCCATCACGCCAGGCCGGTTCAATCCGTGGGGCGCATTCATCGCGGTCTATTTCCTCGTTACCGGGATCGTCGGCCTTCAGATCCTCGGCCTGTCGGGCTGGATCGAGCAGGTTTTCTACGGTGGGGCGCTCGTCCTTGCCGTCACGCTTTCGCGTATTGCCGCCGATCGGCTGAAGAGCTGATGGAAGCATGCACTGAACCCTTCGAAGCAAGGAGAAAACAGATGGGAACGCATCGAACTCACATTTCAGAACCTGGCCTCTTCGGCAGCCCGGGGCGGATGTTCACGGCGGCGATAGCGGCTCTGATACTCGGCACGTCTGTCGCCGCTGCCCAGTCGGATCCGCTCGTGGAAGAAGCGAAGAAGATCGTCGCGGAAGCGTCCGCGCCTCTCGCAAATGCGCCGGATGTGCCGAAGGTCGATGTCGGGCAGAAGCTGGCGGGCAAGTCGATCTTCTACATTTCCGCGGGGCTGAGCTTCTCATTCAGCCAGGAGGTTCTGAGCGGAGTGAAGGGAGGAGCCGAGGTTCTCGGCATGAGCGTAACCACCGCCGACGCCGCGGGCGACTCGTCGAAAGCTTCCAGCTATATCGACCGCGCGATCGGGCAGGGAGCGGCGGCGATCGTCCTCCAGGGCATCGATCCCTATACCGTCAAGGCTTCGATCTCGGACGCTAAGGCCGCCGGCATCCCGGTCGTCAGCACCGCCGCGCTCCCTGCCGGCCCGGTTCCGGACGACATCGCGGCCGCTGGCCTCGGCGGCGCGGTCAATTTCTCCGTCGTCGAGGTCGGCAAGAAGCTGGCGGCGTTCATTGCCGCCAATGCCGAGCGGGATGCGCATATCGGTCTGATCTCCTCCTCCACATTCCGCTCGGACGCCTTGTTCGTGCAGGAGTTCACGGCCGAGCTGGCGCGGCTCTGCCCGGATTGCCAGGTCACGCCGAAGGACTCGCCGCTCATGCAGTGGCAGACGACGTTGCCGGCGCTGGTGCGGACCATGGTGACCGTGGACCCGAAGCTGAGCTACATCGTGCCTTCGGTTGACGCGATGGTCCCGTCGGTCAAGCCGGCCGTCATCGCTGTCGGCGCGGGCGACCGGATCAAGATCGTCAGCAACAATGCGTCGCTACCCGACATGCAGGCGATCGCCACCAAGACCGATCAGGAGGTCGCCAATATCGGCGCCTCGAACGAGCGCATGGGCTGGGCGACTGTCGACCAGATCGCCCGTCTGCTCAGCGGTCAGCAGGCGGCGGTCGCGATCCAGCCGATGCGCCTGTTCACCGTCGACAATATCGGCGATGTGGACCTGACGAAGCCCGCGTCGGAGTGGTACGGCTTCGATTTCCGCAGCTTCTATCGCCAGCTCTGGGGCGCATGATCGTGGCCGGGCCCGCGGACCCCGTCATTGCGCTGCGCGGCGTTTCCAAGTCGTTCGGGACCCGCAAGGTTCTCGATCGGGTGGATCTCGACGTGGCGCGAGGCGAGGTTCATGCCCTTCTGGGGCAGAACGGCTCCGGCAAATCCACGCTGATCAAGATCCTGTCCGGCATCTATGAGCCGGACAGGAACGAAAGCGGAGCGCAGCCCAGCCTGTTGCTCCGCGGCGAGCGGCTTGAACTGCCGCTCGACCCCACCCGGGCCGCTGCTGCCGGCATCACCTCCGTCCATCAGGACCTTCCTATCGTCGGTTCCGCCAGCATACTGGAGAACCTGCGCATCGGCCGCTTCCGAAGTGGCCGGGGCGGGCGCATCGATGGGGAAGGCGAGAGGCGGCGCGCGGCGGCGGCGGGGCAGCAGTTGGGGATATGGGGAGCGCCCGCCCAGCCGGCGCGGGGGCTCGCGGACGCGGACCGCGCCATGCCGGCGATCCGCCGCGGCCTGCAGGGTCTTCCCGCCGATCGGCCGGGCGTCCTCATTCTCGATGAGCCGACCGCGCATCTGCCGCGCGACGGCGTCGACCGCGTCTTCGCCGCGATCAGGCAGGTGGCCGAACGAGGGCATTGCGTCATCCTCGTGACGCATCGGCTGGACGAAGTCTTCGCGATCTCCGACCGCACCTCCGTCATTCGCGACGGTCGGATCTCTCACGTGGCCGACACGGCGCGCACTGCGGAGCGCGAACTCGTGCACGCCATCCTCGGCTTCGAGCTCGGCGACCTCTATCCGGACCATCAGGAGCGCACCGGCGACGTCGTGCTCCGTGCCGAAGCCCTGTCGGGTCAGCGGGTCAGCGACCTGTCCTTTTCGGTCCAACGCGGCGAGATCGTCGGCCTGACCGGGCTTCTCGGCGCCGGCCACGAGGAGGTGCCCTATCTGCTGTTCGGGGCTCGGTCCGGCGCGGCGGGCAAGGTGATCGTCGGCGGCAGGACGCAGGACGCGGCTCGCCTCAGCCCTCGCGAAGCGATGCGGCTCGGCATGGCCCTGCTGCCGGCCGACCGTCGCGAAGCTTCCGGCGTCGGCGCCGCGACGGTGCGGGAAAACGTCAGCCTTCCCGTGCTCGACCGCTTCTTCGTTTCAGGCTTCCTGCGGCGATCGCGGGAGCGCAGCGAGGTGCAGCGCCTTCTCCAGGCATTTCAGGTCAGGCCGCCGGAGCCGGAACTGCTGCTGTCTTCCCTGTCCGGCGGCAACCAGCAGAAGGCGCTGCTGGCGAAGTGGTTTCAGACCAGGCCGGACATCCTTCTGCTGCACGAACCGACCCACGGCGTCGATATCGGCTCCCGTCGCACGATCTTCCGCCTCATCGAGGAGGCCGCCGCCGCCGGAACCGCCGTCGTGCTCTTCAGCGCCGAGTATGCGGATCTGGCGAACCTCTGCAGCCGCGTCCTGGTGATGCGGCACGGACGCAAGGTCGCGGAACTGAGCGGCAGCGGCTTGAGCGAGGAACGCATCCTGGCGCTCAGCATGATGAATGAACAGGCTTCTCCCGGGGGCAGGATTGGGATTGGCCACGGCGAACCAGCAACGGAGATGACACCATGACGGCGCTTTCGATCGGCTCGGCGCAATTTGCTCCAGGCACCAGCGGCAGGACCTCGCTCGGCTCGTTGCGGTATCCTTCGGGGTTCTCGCTCGATATACCTTGCCTGGTCGCGAGGGGCAGCGGGGACGGCCCGGTTCTGGTCGTATCGGGCGCAACGCATGGAAACGAGATTGCCGGTACGGCGGCGATCATCCGCCTGATGCAGGCGCTCGATCCGAAAAAGCTTCGCGGTACCGTGATCGCCATCCCGGTCGTCAACATCCCCGCTTTCAACCAGGGCGAATATTCGACCCCGCAGGACGGGCGCAACATGGCGTCGCGGATTTACTGGAACGCCGACGCCAAGGGAACCGTGACGGCACGGCTCGGCGCGATCCTGGGGCCGGTCTACCGGATGGCCGACTGCTACATCGACCTGCATGGCAACCGCGAGCCCTGCGCCCCGATGTCGATGATGTTCCTGAGCTCGGCACGTGACCAGGAGGTGCGGAAGAAGACGATCGCCATCGCCGATGCGTTCGGAGTCACTGCCGTCGATATGAGCGATCCCGTTGCACATCCGGACTGGGTCGGCCCGGCGGACCAGTATTCGGTCCCCGTGGCGCTCGAGAACGGGATTCCGGCGCTGATGGTGGAGCTGGTTGGCGCCTATACGGTTCTCGACGCGGAACGCGGGCGCAAGGGCGTCATGAACGTCATGCGCAATCTCGGAATGATCGATGGAGCGCAGGAGAAGCAGGATCCGGCGGCCTTGCCCGGGCGCTACCGCTATTGGGGTTCGCTCAGCGCCAGTGCGGCCGGCCTGCTGTGGCCTCGCGTCAGGCCCGGCACGCTGCTGGCCAAGGGCGATGCGGTCGCCGAGATCACCGATCTCTACGGGGACGTCCTGGAGACGGTCGTCAGCCCGGCAAAGGGGTTCATGTGGTCCTTCAACGGTGCGCTTTACGGCGCCGGCACACATGCCCTTCCCGAGGGCTCGGACATAGGCTTCTTCGCTGAGAAGGTGGACTGAACGGCATCGCGCCTGTCCGCGATCGGCACCCCCCCCTCACGGCTCCGCGCAGATCGGCAGCGGCCTGGGTGGCGGGGCGGGGTGGTCCTTCCTGTATTTCGCGATGACCGGCTCGAGGCTCTTGCCCGGCCAGAACTTCGGCGCGCCGATCTGCTTCAGGCAGGAGGCGTTCCAGTAGAGGCCGGCCTGCGCGAGCGGCTGGCTCTTGGCCGCCGCGCGGGCGACGGCGTCGATGTCGCTCGATTCCGGGTAGATGTAGAGCGTCGTCGGGTTGTCCTTCACCATCCGCAGGATCTGCACCGTGTCGGACGGCGACCAGCTCGTGCAGCCGTTGCTGCGCCCGGCGGAATAGTCCACCAGCTTGCCGAACGGGACGTAGCCGTCATGGTCGGCATAGGGGCTGGCCTGGCTCTTTCGCCGGCACATCCCCCCTCCCACCAGCTCGGCCGCGTGGCCGCCGATGGCGCGCTGCCGGGCATTGGCCGTCTCGCCCTCGCCGTCGAACTGGACGAACGACCGAAGCAGGGCCGCGTCCTTCTTCGCCGCGCTCCGGTAGTAGCCCTTGAAGGAGGTCTTGATCTCGCTCGTCACATAGGCGCCGCCGGCCGTCAGGTTGGAATCCAGCGCGTTGCCGAAGTTTTTCGCGCATTGCCTGCCGTTGGAGAAATCCACGACGCCCTTCAGGTCGCGGCCGCTGCCATGGCCTGACGAGATCGCACGGAACGACTGGCTCGCCTCGCAGACGATGTAGAACCGCCGCCCCAGCTTTCCGCCGCCCAGATCGGCGGGGCGCGTGGCGTCCATCGCGAAGTAGCAGGGGTTCCTGACGATGCCCTGGCCCGTCTTGCGCAGGTAGAGCGCGCGCGCCCTCTCGAGCACCGGCCGGGCGATCTGCCCGTCGCCTTCCCCGACATGCGAGGCCAGCCAGGCCGGAAGCTCCGCGGGCTGCGCCGCATGGGACCGTGGCGCCAGCGACAGGGCGGCGCCGGCCGCCAGCAGGCCGAGTGCGCTCAAGAGCAGAGACCGCAACCGCATCGCACAGATCTCCCGCAAAAATCCTCGAATCGCTTGCACCCCGGATGAAACGGCCCGCTTGCGGGCGCGTCAACCGGCGCCCGGCCAGACGCCGCCGGCGGCAAGCAGGCCCGCCGCCATCGTGATGCCGAACAGGAAGACGATGAGTGCCGCGGCAAGCTCCAGCGTTGCGTAGACCCGGCCGGCCGCTGTCGTCCGGGCCACGAGACGGGCCAGCAGGTCGCGCCCCGTCGCAGACAGAAGCGCGACCAGGGAGACGACCAGCGCCGTTCCCAGCGCCATCGCCAGCACGGAGGCGACGCCCGCCCAGTAGAGATGGAGCGACAGGGCGAAGACCAGCACGATCAGCGCGCCGGAGCAGGGCCGCACCCCGATCGAGACGACGGTCCCTAGCATTTCCTTCACCGTCACTTGGGCATTGGTCGTGGCCAGGCGACCGACTTCCACGCAGGCGCAGTCCCTGCCGTGGCGTCGTCCTTGGAGTCCGACGATGCCGACCGGCGACGTCGCGCCGACGGGCACGGCTGTGCACGAGAAGGAACTCGTCCCGCGCTGCGGCGTAGTCCTCCAGGCGTCCCGCATCGCCCGTCCCTTCGACGCGATGAGCGTCGCGCCCAGCGCCGCCACCAGCGAATAGCTGAAAAGCTCCAGCTCGTCGGTGACGCCGGAGATGGTGGCCGCGGTGACGTTCAGCACGGTCACGCCGAGGAAGACGATCGCGAGCGCGCTGGCCGCCTGGAGGATGCTGGCAGCGATCGACAGGGCGACGGCGCGCAGCCTCGTGTCCCCGGTCGCCATCACGTAGGAGGAGATGAGCGCCTTGCCGTGGCCCGGCCCGACGGCGTGGAAGATGCCGTAGAGAAAGCTCACCCCGATCAGCCAGGCTACCGCGTGCGTGTGGCTCGAGACGGCCGTCAGCGCCGCGATGAGCTTCTGGTAGAACTGCGCCTGAAGGCGCACCGCGAACAGCAGCAGCGGAGCGAGCGGTCCGCCGATGGCGTTCCCAGCCGGCGCATCCGGCGTGACGATGCCGAACGGGCCGGATCCCGCCAGCGCCGGCTGGGCCAGCAGCATCGCCGGCACGGAAATCGCGGCCGCCCGTCTCATGGACATGCGACCGTGAAGATGTGCGCGAGGCCGAGAGCCGCATCCTGGAGGGCAGGGGGCAGGTCGTGCTGGTCGGCGGGGATCGCGGCGAGCTTCGCCATGATCGCGTCGTCGAGCTCCTTGGGCGGGGTGTAGACGGCGGTGCACGAGGCCGCATTGCCGTCGATCTCGACCGCGCCCCGCTTCGGAAACGTGTAGGCCACGAAATATTCGGGGTCGAACACCTCGACCTTCAGGTCCTTGTCGAGCGCGAGCGGCGCCTTCAGCGGCATGGTGAAGCGCAGGATCAGGCGCCCGCCGACGAGGTGATAGCTGTAGTCCCTCGGGCCCGCGAACTCCGTCTCCCTGCCGCCCTGCATCGCCCAGGTGAAGAAATGATAGTCCTTGAGCGAATCCATGGATTGCGCGGCGAGCGGCTTGAGCTCGGCGCTTTCCAGCCTGCCGTCGCCGTTCGTATCGAGCCCCGTCACCGCGAAGGCCGAGAATGCGGGGTCGAACGTCCATATGTTGGTGACGGCGGCGAGTTCGTGGCGGGCGTCGAGATCGAGCACCAGATGGCGGGCCGGGAAGACGTGGGGATGGGCGCCGGCCGGCAGGGCGGCGCAGAGCAGGCCGCCGGCGGCTGCCGGCAGCAGGCAAGCGATGGCGGGAATCGTCCTCACGCGGGCGAGTGGGGCTGGCAGAATGAGGCGAAATGATGGGAGCGGCGCGACATGCTTCAGCCCTGCGCGCAGGCTTCGCACAGGCCCGACAGCTCGACCGTGCTCGCTTCCAGCCGGAAGCCCTGCCGGCGCGCGAGCCGACCCAGGAGCTGGCCGAGGCCCGGATCGCGCGCCTCGGCGGCCTGCCCGCACCGCGTGCAGATGGCGAAGACGACCGGGCCGCCGGAGCCGCATTCGGCGCCGGTGCACACGGCATAGGCGCTGACGCTCTCGATCTTGTGGACGCTTCCCTCCTCGATCAGCCGGTCCAGCGCGCGATAGACCTGGAGCGGCGAGCGCAGGCCCTCGCTCCGGAGCTGGCGCAGCAGCTCATAGGCGCCCAGCGGCCGGCCGGCCCCGCGCAGCGCGTCGAGCACGAGCTGCCGGTTCCTGCCGCGCTGCGGCCTGGCGGGGTCCGCCCTGCGTTCCGTTCCGGGCATGCTCATGAAGGCCGTTATCCGTAATGGTATAACATTTTCATTGACGAATGTAATAACATAACGTAGCCATCGTCAAGAGCGCCACCGCGGAGGGGCGCCCTGGGGATGGACCGGATGGACGCCTGCGTGACCTTCGAAGACCTGACGCTGGGCTACAACCGCCATCCCGCCGTCCACCATCTGAGCGGCAGCGTGCGCAAGGGTTCCCTGACGGCCCTCGTCGGCGCCAACGGCTCCGGCAAGTCGACGCTTCTCAAGGGCATCGTCGGCGTCCTCCAGCCGATGTCCGGGGTGTGCAGGGTCGCGCCCGGAACCAGCCTCGCCTACCTGCCGCAGCAGTCGGAGCTCGACCGCTCTTTCCCCGCCCGCGTGGTCGACCTCGTCTCGCTCGGCCTCTGGCCGCGCCGTGGGCTGCTCGGGCGGCTGCGGCCGGAGGACTTCGAGGCGGTCGCCACGGCGCTGTCGGCCGTCGGCCTCGACGGCTTCGGCAAGCGTCCGATCGACACGCTGTCGGGCGGCCAGTTGCAGCGCGCCTTGTTCGCCCGCGTGCTGGTCCAGGACGCCGACCTGATCCTGCTCGACGAGCCGTTCAACGCCATCGACGCGAGGACGGTGGCCGACCTGGTCGGGCTCATCATGCGCTGGCACGGCGAGCGGCGCACGGTCGTGGTCGTCGTCCACGACCTCGACCTCGTGCGGCAGCATTTCCCCGAAGCGCTGTTGTTGGCGCGGCGTCCGGTCGCCTGGGGCGACGCGCGCAGCACGCTCGCGCCGGAAAACCTGCTGCGCGCCCGCCAGTTCAACGAGGCTTGGGACGACGACGCCCCGTGGTGCGCGCCCGGCGACGACCACCCGCACGCCGGCCATCGGCACGACGGCGACGCCCATCGCAAGGGGGCGGCCTGATGCACGCCCTTCACGACTATATCGTCGCGCCCTTCGTCGAGTTCGCCTTCATGCAGCGGGCGCTCGTCGGCGCGCTGATGCTGTCGGCCAGCGCCTGCCCCGTCGGCGTGTTCCTGATGCTGCGGCGCATGAGCCTGATGGGCGACGCGATGGCGCATGCGATCCTGCCGGGCGCGGCGGTCGGCTTCCTGTTCTACGGCCTGCAGATCGTGCCGATGACGCTCGGCGGGCTGGGCGCCGGCGTGGTCGTGGCGCTCGGCGCCGGCGCGGTGTCGCGGCTGACGATCCAGAAGGAGGACGCCTCGATGGCGGCCTTCTACCTGATCTCGCTGGCGCTCGGCGTCCTCATCGTGTCGCTGCGCGGTTCCAACATCGACCTGATGCACGTCCTGTTCGGCACGGTGCTGGCGCTCAACGACGAGGCGCTGGTGCTGATCGGCGCGATCGCGGCGATCACGCTCGCCGCGCTCGTCGTCTTCTGGCGGGCGCTGGTGGCCGAGTGCCTCGATCCGCTGTTCCTGCGCTCCGTCTCGCGGCTCGGGCCGCCCGTCCACTTCGTCTTTCTCGCGCTCGTGGTGCTCAACCTGGTCGGCGGCTTCCAGGCGCTGGGCACGCTGCTGTCGGTCGGCCTGATGATGCTGCCGGCCGCGGCGGCGCGCTTCTGGGCCAGCCGGGTGGAGCCGATGTGCCTGCTCGCGGCGCTGTTCGGCGCGGCGTCCTGCATCTGCGGCCTGCTGCTCTCCTATCACGCCTCGCTGCCGTCCGGCCCCGCGATCATCCTGTCGGCCGGCGCGATCTATCTCCTCTCCATCATCGCCGGCACGCGCGGCGTGCTCGCCACGCGCGTCCGGCACATCTCCCATCGGACAGCCTGACAGAAGGAGCAAAACGAATGTCCAGGATGCTGAAACTCGCCGCGGCCGTGAGCGCCATGACCCTGTTCCCGGCGATGCTCGCCACCGCTTCGGCCGAGAACCTGAAGGTCGTCGCCAGCTTCTCGATCATCGCCGACTTCGCGAAGAACGTGGGCGGCGACAGGGTCGACATCACGACCCTGGTCGGGCCGAACGGCGACGCCCATGTCTACGAGCCGAAGCCGGCCGATGCGGCCGCCGTCGCGGCGGCCGACGTTGTGCTGGTCAACGGCCTCCAGCTCGAGGGCTTCCTCCAGCGCCTCGTCGAGGCGAGCGGCACCAAGGCGCCGATCGTCGAGCTGAGCAAGGGCGGCGAGGTGCTGAAGATCGCCGACGAGCCGCATCCGCACGAGGAGGATGACGACGACGACCACGCCGCCGGCGAAGCCGGCCATGCGGAGGGCGGGCAGCACGCCCATGAGGAGGGCCACCACCATCACGGCGAATACGACCCCCACGCCTGGCAGTCGGTCCGCAACGCGGAGGTCTATGTGAAGAACATCGCCGACGCCTTCTGCGCCGCCGACGCGGCCGGCTGCGACGGCTACAGGGCCAATGCGGACGCCTACGGCAGGAAGCTCGGGGCGCTCGACGCGGAGATCCGCGCGGCCATCGCCGGGATTCCCGCTGACAAGCGCTCGATCATCACCTCGCACGACGCATTCGGCTATTTCGAGCACGATTACGGGCTGGCCTTCCTCGCGCCGGAAGGGGTGTCGACGGAATCGGAGGCCTCGGCCGCCGACGTCGCGGCGCTGATCCGGCAGATAAGGGACGACAAGGCCTCGGCGATCTTCGTGGAGAACATCACCAACCCGCGGCTGATCGAGCAGATTGCCGGCGAGACTGGACTGAAGGTCGGCGGCGAGCTCTACTCGGACGCGCTGTCGGACGCGGGCGGCCCGGCCGCAACCTATATCGACATGATGCGGCACAACGTGGCCACCATCAAAGGCGCCATCCTCGGAAGCTGAACGCGCGCACCGAACCGGAAAAGGCGGAGCGATCCGCCTTTTTCCAGCGCCGAATTTGTTACGTTATAACATTAAGGAGAGAACCATGAGACTTCCGTTTCTGTCGACGGCGGCCCTCGCGCTCGCTTTGCCGCTTCAGCCGGCCGCCTCGCTCGCCGCGGACCTGTCCGCGTGGCGCCTGTTCGTGGCCGACCGGGCCGAGCCGAAGGTGACCGTCGTCGACGCCCTCGCCGGCACTATCCTCGACACCTTCACGCTCAGGGAGCCGGCGTCGCTCGTCCGCAGCGAGAGCGGCCGCACCGTCTTCGCCGTGCAGGGTGACGCCGGCGTCGTGACGGCCATCGCCAGCGGCATCTCGTTCGAGGATCACGGCGACCACGGCGACATCGACGTCGAGGCGCCGAAGCTCACCGGCACGGAGCTCTCGGGCCGGAAGCCCTCGCATCTCGTCGAGCACGACGGCGCGTTCGCGGCGTTCTTCGACGGCGAGGGCGTCGCCCGCATCATTTCCGAGAAGGCGGTGCTCGGGGGAAGCTCCGACGTCAGCGAAGTGAGCACGGCCGCGCCGCAGCACGGCGTCGCCGTCGCCTACGGCGCCCACGTGCTCCTGTCCGAGCCGAACGCGGAAAAGCCGGACGCGCTGCCGGTGGGCATCAGGACGGTCGACGCAAAGGGCGTTCAGGTGGGCGACGTGGCCGCATGCCCGGACCTGCACGGCGAGGCCTCGTCGGGCAACCTGCTGGTCTTCGCCTGCGCTACCGGGCTGCTGGTCGTCACGCACGGAGATGGCGCGCCGCAGATCCGTCACTTGCCCTATGCCGACGGCCTGCCGGAGGGCAAGGCTACCACGCTTCTGGGCGGCAGGGGGCTGCAATACTTCCTCGGCAATTACGGCCCCGACAAGGTCGTGCTGATCGACCCGACCGCCGACAAGGACGCCTTCCGCCTGGTCGACCTGCCGATGCGCCGCGTCCACTTCGCGGTCGATTCCGTACGGCCGCGCTTCGCCTATGTCTTCACCGAGGACGGGCAGCTCCACCAGCTCGACGTGGTCGCCGGCAGGATCGCCAACTCGCTGAAGCTCACCGAACCCTATTCGATGGACGGACACTGGAACGACCCGCGTCCGCGCATCGCGGTCGCCGGCGATCATGTCGTCGTGACCGATCCGCTGCAGGGCAAGCTGCACCTCGTGGACGCGGCCTCCTTCGCCAGGGCCGGCGAGATCGCCGTGCCGGGCAAGCCCTACAACATCGTGTCCGTGGGCTGCTCCGGCCGGATCCACGAAACCGAATAGTCGCATCCTCCCGAGCGACAGTCGCATCCGGTCCCCGCCATGCGCGCGGGGCCGGATGCATCCCCCGATCCCGACGAAGGCCAAAAGCCATGCCAGACAAAGCGACGAAGCGTCTTCCCGTCACGGTCCTCTCCGGCTTCCTCGGCGCCGGCAAGACCACGCTCCTCAACCACATCCTCAACAACCGCGAGGGGCGGCGGGTCGCCGTCATCGTCAACGACATGAGCGAGGTCAACATCGACGCCTCGCTGGTGCGCGACGGCGGGGCCGACCTGTCGCGCACCAACGAGAAGCTGGTCGAGATGACCAATGGCTGCATCTGCTGCACGCTGCGCGACGACCTCCTGAACGAGGTGCGCCGGCTCTCGGAGGAGGGCCGCTTCGACTACCTGCTGATCGAGGGCACCGGCATCGCCGAGCCCCTGCCGGTCGCCACCACCTTCGATTTTCGCGACGAGAACGGCGAAAGCCTCTCGGACGTCGCCCGGCTCGATACGATGGTGACGGTCGTCGACGCGGCGAACCTGCTGAAGGACTATTCCTCGCAGGACTTCCTGCGCGACCGCGGCGAGACGGCCGGCGATGGCGATGATCGCGCTTTGGTCGACCTGCTGGTCGAGCAGATCGAGTTCGCCGACGTCGTCGTCATGAACAAGGTCTCGGACGCCGCGCCGCACGACCTCGACCTGGCGCGCAAGATCGTGCGCGCGCTCAACCCTGACGCGGAGGTGATCGAGACCGATTTCGCCCGGGTTCCCCTCGGCAAGGTCCTCGACACCGGCCGCTTCGATTTCGGCAGGGCCGAGCAGCATCCGCTCTGGTTCAAGGAGCTGAACGGCTTTCGCGACCATGTGCCGGAGACCGAGGAATACGGCATCCGCTCCTTCGTCTACCGCGAGCGGCGCCCCTTCGACCCGATGAAGCTGAAGGGCTTCGTCGATCGCTCGTGGCCCGGCGTCGTGCGGACGAAGGGCTTCTTCTGGCTCGCCACCCGGCCGCATTACGTCGGCGAGATCAGCCAGGCCGGCGCGCTCGTCCGCACCGGCAAGCGCGGCCTGTGGTGGGCCTCGGTGCCGAGATACCGGTGGCCCGACCATCCCGAATGGCGCGCGGCGATGCGGCCCTATCTCGACCCCGTCTGGGGCGACCGGCGGCAGGAGATCGTCTTCATCGGCTGCGATCCGATGGACGAACGGCAGATCCGCGCGGAGCTCGACGCCTGCCTCGTCGGCGAGACGGACTTCATGCCCGGCCGCTGGCGAGACCTGCCCGATCCCTTCCCGAGCTGGGAGCGGCAGGTGGCGGCCGAATAACCGGGTCTCGCAGGCGGCCGCCGCCACGGCAGCGATTTCCCGATGTACAGTTCCCCAACAGGTTGACAGCCTGCGCGCCCGGCTCTCTATATCTAGCCGTCATGGTTCTTCCGAGTCGGATTCCGGCCCGGGAGCCAAGAGGGAAGCCGGTGCGCGGGAGACCGCAAGGCCGGCGCTGCCCCCGCAGCTGTAAGCAGCGAGTTGCTGTCCGCTTTGTGGTCACTGGCGCGAAAGCGCCGGGAAGACAGGACAGCGGCGACGACCTGCGAGCCAGAAGACCTGCCGTGACGATGTGAACGAACCTCGGGCGGGGTGCCCCGGCGGTGCGCTTTGCCGTCGCGCGGGCTTGCGCCCTCTGCCGCCGGCTGGCGTCTGCCTTCTCCCCGTCCACAACGCCACGGGGACAAGATGCCGGCGACCGCTTCGCAACATAAGAACTCGCAGGAGACGAACGGGAGCCTTCCGGCTCCGCTTCGGCCCACCGCTTCCCGGCCGCCGGTGTCGGCGGACGCGGGCGCCTCATCGCTGCCCGCGCCGGAGGACGTGTTCCTGGTGTGGCTCCTCGGTCTGCCCGACGACGGGGCCGGGCTGGGCGGGCGGCGGGCGGCCGCCGGCAGGCTGGGGGGGCTGCTCGCCCAGGCGCCCGGCCGGTGGGCGCCCCGCCGCAGGGGCCGGAGGTAGGCGCTCCGCCGGCACGGCGCCGGCCGGAAGCTAGCGGTCAGGCCGAGGCCCGAAGCTGCCTCGCCGCAGCGACGAGGTTGACGAGGGCGGGGCGGACTTCGGCCCAGCCGCGGGTCTTCAGGCCGCAGTCGGGGTTGACCCAGAGCTGCGCGTCCGACAGCCGCTGGCGCGCGAGCGTCAGCAGCTCCGTCATCTCGCCCACCTCCGGCACGCGCGGCGAGTGGATGTCGTAGACGCCGGGCCCGATCTCGTTCGGGTACTTGTAGCTCTTGAAGGCGTCGAGCAGCTCCATCCGCGAGCGCGAGGTCTCGATCGAGATCACGTCGGCATCCATCGCCGCGATCGCGTCGATGATGTCGTTGAACTCCGAATAGCACATGTGGGTGTGGATCTGGGTGGCGTCGCCGACGCCCGCCGAGGCGAGGCGGAAGCATTCCACCGCCCAGTCGAGATAGGCCTTCCATTCCGATTTGCGCAGCGGCAGTCCTTCGCGCAGCGCCGCCTCGTCGATCTGGATCATCTTCGCTCCCGCCTTCTCCAGGTCGCCCGCCTCGTCGCGGATGGCGAGCGCGATCTGCCGGCAGACGGCGGTGCGCGGCAGGTCGTCGCGCACGAAGGACCAGTTGAGGATGGTGACCGGCCCGGTCAGCATGCCCTTGACCGGCTTGCCCGTCAGCGACTGCGCATACCGCCACCAGCGCACCGTCATCGGGTTCGGCCGCGACACGTCGCCGTGGATGATCGGCGGCCGCACGTAGCGCGAGCCGTAGCTCTGCACCCAGGCGTGCTTGGTGAAGGCGAAGCCGGAAAGCTGCTCGCCGAAATACTGCACCATGTCGTTGCGCTCGAACTCGCCGTGGACGAGCACGTCGAGGCCGATCTCCTCCTGCCAGCGGATGGCGTCCGCCGTCTCCTGTCTCAGGAAGGCCTCGTAGTCGGCATAGCTCATCCGGCCCTGCGCGTGGGCGGCGCGCGCCTTGCGCACGTCCGCCGTCTGCGGGAACGAGCCGATGGTCGTCGTCGGGAAGGCGGGCAGGCCGAGGCGCTGCCGCTGCAATGCGGCGCGCTGCGCGAAGCCGCTCCCGCGCGTCTTCATCGCGGCCGTGACCGCGCCGGCGCGGCCCTCGACCAGCGGATCATGCACCTTGGGCGAGGCCGCGCGCGCCGCCGCGGCAGCCGAAGACGCCTTCAGTCGTGCCGCGACCGCGCCGGGGCCTTCCGCCAGCGCGCGGGCGAGCACGACCAGCTCGTCGGTCTTCTGCGCGGCGAAGGCGAGCCAGGACCTCACGTCCGCGTCGAGCGTGTCCTCCAGATCGAGGTCGATCGGCACGTGCAGCAGCGAGCAGGACGGCGCGATCTCGATGCGCTCCAGCGGCCACCCGGCGATCGCCGGCCGGAGGCGGTCGAGGATCGCGGCGAGGTCGGCGCGCCAGACGTTGCGGCCGTCGATCAGGCCGAGCGACAGCACCATCTCCTTCGGCGCGCGCAGCGCCACCGGCCCGAGCTGCTCGGGCGCCCGCACGAGGTCGACATGCAGCCCCGCGACCGGCAGCGACAGCGCCGTCTCCAGATTGTCGCCGAGCGCCCCGAAATAGGTCGCGAGCATGATCCGCAGGCCCGGCACCGCACGCGCGAGCTTGCCATAGGCGACCCGGAAGGCGTCGCGTTCGTTCGGGGTCAGGTCGAGCACCAGCGCCGGCTCGTCGATCTGCACCCGGTCGGCCCCGGCCTGTGCCAGCCGGGCGAGGACCTCGCCATAGACCGGCAGCAGCTTCGGCAGCAGCGCCAGCGGGTCGAAGCCCTCGTCGGCGGACTTGGCGAGCTTGAGGAAGGTGATCGGGCCGAGCAGCACCGGCCGCGTGTGGATGCCCAGCGCCTTGGCCTCGAGGAAATGGTCGACGGGCTTGGCCGACGACAGGGCGAATGCCTGGTCGGCGGCGAGCTCCGGCACCATGTAGTGGTAGTTGGTGTCGAACCACTTGGTCATCTCGAGCGCGGTGACGCCGTGCGCGTGCCCGGCATGGCCGCAGCCGCACGCCGTCTCGCCCTGGCTGCCGCGCGCCATCGCGAAATAGGTGTCGAGCGGAACCTCGCCGCCGCTCCAGCCGTAGCGTGCGGGCACGGCCCCGACCATCACCGCCGTGTCGAGCACGTGGTCGTAGAGCGAGAAATCGTTCGACGGGATGATGGCCACCCCGCGGTCTCGCTGCTCGGCCCAGCTGGCGGCCCGCAGCGCCCTGGCGGCGGCGAGCAGGTCGTCCGCGGACGACTTGCCGGACCAGTAGGATTCGAGCGCGAACTTCAGCTCGCGTCGGCGGCCGATGCGCGGGACGCCGAGGGTTGCGACGGGAACTTTCCGAGAGATCGACATGCCATACCCCGATTGCTGGGGCGCGGGCCATGACGGACGCAGGCGGGGCGACGGCCGAGCCGGCGCATGCCGCGGCCACCGGGACACCCCGCCCGTGGACGAAAATTGCGCCGTGGCAGGTCTCCTGGCTCGCGGGTCGTCGCCTTCGTCCGCCTTCCCGGGGCGCAAAACCCCAGTGGCTTGTCGGACTGGCTCACCGCCTACAGTTGCGGGGGCAGCGCCGGCATTCCCGACAGGGCACCGGCTTCCCTCTTAGCCCCCGGCCGAATGCACCGGGGGAACCATGGCGGCAGCATTCATAGCCCACCCGATGCTCGTGTCAAGGATCACATAAAGAAATGTTTATGTCGTTATGGGATTGGTTCGCGGGCAGGCCAGCCGCCGCCGTTCTCGAAATCCCGATTGACGCCGGCATGCGATGTCGTTACAGTTTTCTTGATCATCATTGATGATCAAGAAAATAAGCTCCGACTGCGGCATGTGGGGAACATCGAGCTGCGGTCGACGATGGAGGCAGCCTGATGGCTCTTTTGGAACACCGCGGCCTGCGCGCCGCGTTGCTGGCGACGACGATCCTCTTCGGTGGCGCGGTGGGCTTTGCGCATGCTGCCGATGAACCGGTGAAGGGCGGCGAGCTGAAGGTCGGCATCTTCGCCGAGCCGACGACGCTGATGCCGCTGAGCCAGGACATCAACGTGCAGATCGTCGTGGCGCAGCTCTATCCCTCGCTTCTCAAGTTCGACGGCAAGATCGAGCCGCATCCCTACCTCGCCAAGGCATGGCGGGTTTCCGAGGACGGCAAGACCTACGAGTTCGATCTGGTCGAAGGGGCGAAATGGTCCGACGGCAAGCCGATCACCTCGGCCGACGTCAAGTTTTCCTTCGAGCAGATGATCCCGCAGTACCAGCCGGCGGGCAAGGCCAATTTCGGCGTGATCGAGAGCATCGACGCCTCGAACCCGGCAACGGTGGTGTTCAAGCTGAAGCGCGCCTATGCGCCGTTCCTCAGCCTGATGAATTCGCTCTATGCGCCGATCGTGCCCCAGCACGTCTATGCCGGCACCGACCCGATGAAGAACGAGAACAGCCTTTCGGGCGCGATTACCGGCGGGCCTTTCAAGATCAAGGAATGGATCAAGGGCGATCATCTGACGCTGGAGCGGAATCCCGACGCGTTCGCCAGCCCCAATCTCGATGCGGTGACGTTCCGCTTCATCTCCGACGCCTCCGCGCGCATGCTGGCGCTCAAGACCGGCGCGGTCGACTACCTGCCGCCGTCGGCCATGCCCTACAGCTCGCTGGCGATGCTGGAGGGCGACAGCAACATCAAGCTGGAGCCCATCGGCGACGAGGCTGCGGCCAAGGTGCTGACCATCGGCTTCAACATGCGCAAGGCGCCGTTCGACAACGCCAAGGTCCGCCAGGCGATCAGCCACGCGATCAACAACGACTTCGTCGCCGCGGCGGTCAGCTTCAAGCACGAGACTGCCGCCGTCGGCCCCCTGAACTCGAACAGTTGGGGATGGGATTCCAGCCTCAAGGGCTACAAGTTCGATCCCGATCTGGCGGGCAGGATGCTCGACGAGGCCGGCTATCCCAAGAAGGCGGACGGGTTCCGCTTCGCCATGACGGTCAACACGCGCCCGTCCGTGGCCGTCTTCCAGAAAGCCAACGAGATCGTGGTCCAGAACCTGCGGGCCGTCGGGATAGATGCGTCGCTGCGGCCACTCGAATCGGCGCCCTACACCGCCTCGACCTATATCGACGCCGACTTCGACGTCTCCAGCACGGCCTGGATCTCGGCCTTCGACCCGAACAATCTCGTCCCGCTCTATGCGTGCGAGAGCATCCGCCCCGCGCCCTATTCCAACTTCATGGCATACTGCAACAAGGAGGTGGACGAGCTTTTCGCGAAGGGAGCGGCGGAGCAGGACCAGGCCAAGCGCAAGGCGATCTACGTGGAGTTGCAGCAGAAGATCATCGACGACGCGCCGGCGCTCTGGCCGATGAACTGGGCGGACTGGTCGGCCTACCGCGTCTACGTCCACGGCCTGCCGGCCGGCCCGTGGGACGGCCGCGATTCCTTCTCCGACCTGTGGGTGGAGGCGAAGTAATGTCGGCGGTGCCGAGGATCGTCGGAACCCGGCTCCTCCAGGCGGTCCCTCTGGTCGTCGCGACGATCGTCGTGAACTTCGCGATCATCCATCTGGCGCCGGGCGACCCGGTGACCATGATGGTCGGCGAAGGCGCGGTCTCCGCCGACCAGATGGACACGCTGCGGAAGAGCCTGGGGCTCGACCAGCCGCTCTACGTGCAGTTCTTCAGCTACCTGAAGAGCGTGCTGCAGGGCGATCTCGGCATCTCCTACGTCTACCACCAGCCGGTGACCGAGATCATCGCCTCGCGCATCCCTGCGACGCTGCTGCTGATGGGGACGACCTACGTCATCTCGACGATCCTCGGCATCGTCTTCGGCATCGTCGCCGCGCTGCGGCCGTCCTCGGCCCAGGACCGCATCCTGATGACGGTGGCGATCCTCGGCTATTCGGTACCGACCTTCTGGCTCGGCTTCCTAGCGCTCATGGTCTTCGCCGTCGAGCTCGGATGGGCGCCCATCTCCGGGATGGTCGATTCCGGGCTGGCGGCGGGAAGCTGGGAATACTGGCTCAGCGTGCTGCGGCACCTCGCATTGCCCGCGGCGGTGGTGTCGCTCTTCTACACCGGGCTGATAGCCCGGCTGATGCGGACCTCGATGCTCAATTCGCTGCGCGGCGACTTCATCGTGACGGCGCGGGCGATGGGCCTGTCGCGCTGGCGGGTCATCCTGCGGCACGCGGTGCCCACCGCGATCACCCCCATCGTCACCGTGCTCGGCCTCCAGGTCGGGCTGATGCTCTCGGGCGCGGTGTTGACCGAAACGGTGTTCGGCTGGCCCGGGCTCGGCGTGCTGACGGTGCAGGCCGTGGCGCAGCGCGACTACCCGCTGCTTCTCGGCATGTTCCTGCTGACGTCGGTGATGGTGATCATCGCCAATGTGGTGACCGACCTGGTCTACCTGGCCATCAATCCGAGGCTTCGCGGCAATGGCTAGCCTTCCGACCACGCCGGATCCGCGGCCGATCTCCGCCGAACCCGACGAGCTCAGGCGCGCCACGCCGCATTGGCTGGAGGTCTGGAACGCGTTCCGGCTCAGCATCGTCGCGCTGGTCTCTCTCGGCGTGCTCCTGCTGCTTGCGTTCGCTGCCGCCTTCGCGCCGTGGCTTGCGCCCTACAGCCCGACCGAGGTCAACCCCATGGACATCCTGCAGGGGCCGAGCGGGCTCCACTGGTGGGGAACCGACGACCTCGGCCGCGACATCTACAGCGGCGCCCTCTACGGGCTGCGCATCTCGATGACCGTCGGCGCGATGGCCGGCCTCGTGGCAGCACTTCTCGGCACGGTGATCGGGGCGCTGGCCGGCTTCCTCGGTGGCTGGATCGATGCGCTCCTGATGCGCTTCACCGATTTCGTGCTCACGATCCCCGTCCTCTTCCTGGCGCTGGTGCTCATTCCCGTCTTCGGGTCCTCGCGCCTGATCGTCATACTCGTCATCGGCGGTCTTGCCTGGCCGTCGATCGCCCGTCTGGTGCGCGCCGAGTTCCTGAAGCTGCGCTCGGAAGCCTTCGTGGAGGCTGCGCGCGGCTACGGCGCGCGCCGGTTCAAGCTGATCTTCTCGGAGATCCTGCCGAACACGTTCGACCTCGTGCTGGTCGCGACCGCCTTGCAGATTCCCGCCGCGATCCTCATCGAGGCGGGCCTGAGCTTCCTCGGCGTCGGCGATCCGGAGCCGCGGAGCCTCGGCCTGATGCTCAAGGACGCGTATGGGCTGCTCGGGCTTGCCTGGTGGAGCGCGGTGTTTCCGGGCCTCGTTCTCTCCGCGCTGGCGATCAGCCTCAACCTCGTCGCCGATGCCTTCAACGATGCGGTGCGCGGCCATGAGTGACCCGTCGACCGCCGCCTCTGCTGGACGCACGCCGAATCCCGTTCCGGCGCCGCTGCTCGACGTCGGCGGCCTTTCGACGGAGCTGCGCACGCGCAAGGGCGTGGTCCATGCGCTGGACAATGTCGGCTTCGTCGTCCGGCGGGGGGAGGCGATCGCGATCGTCGGCGAATCCGGCTGCGGCAAGTCGATGACGGCGCGCTCCATCATGCGCGTGCTTCCGCGCTCCACCGACAGGGTCGCGTCCGGCCACGTCCGTTTCGCCGGCCGGGACCTGCTGTCGCTCAGCGAAAGCGGCATGCGCAAGGTTCGCGGCGCCGACATCGCCATGATCTTCCAGGATCCGATGAGCTATCTCGATCCGCTGAT
>Ga0066256_1000828_pt2 | contig 36397 bp, 33 predicted proteins | sample ThiBio_1000_biof_FD_87107 | JGI IMG/M metagenome (GOLD analysis project Ga0066256, IMG submission 87107) | Wastewater bioreactor microbial communities from Cape Town, South Africa - Thiocy_expt_1000_biof (version 2) | ecosystem: Engineered > Bioreactor > Thiocyanate-remediating >... | reverse complement strand
GTCTCGATGTCCCCACCGTCGTGTTCTCCAACCGCAACTACCAGATCCTCAAGGGTGAGTTCGCCGGCGTCGGCGCCGGTGAGCCGGGCCGCAAGGCGGTGGAAATGCTCAGCCTCGACAATCCGACGCTCGACTGGGTGTCGCTTGCGAAGGGCATGGGCGTGTCCGGCCGCGCGGTCCACACCGCCGAGGATTTCTACACCGAACTGTCGGACAGCGTTCGCGAGAAGGGACCGCGTCTGATCGAAGTCGTCATGTAATGCATTGGGGAACCGGGCGAATGCCTGCGGCGTTGATACCGCAGGTATATTCGCAAGGTTTCCCGACATGACGATTTTTCAGGGCTCGTCGTTCAGCCCCGACGTGATTGCCGCCATGACGCAGGCGTTCGAGGAGGCGGTCGAGACCCTGCCATTTCCGGTGGGGTCGGCCCGCGTGCAGGGGCTTGCGAAGAACATTGTCGAGCTTGCCGCGCAGGGCGAACGCGACCCCGAGCGGATGAAGCTGCTTGCGCTGCTGGCGCTGAAAACGGCGCGGGCGGACTGACCCGGACATCGGGCGCGCCGCGCCGCGCCGGTAATATAACCATGTTGAATTAAGTCTTCAGCAGTGTGTTGGCGCTAGGTTATCTGTGCTCCCAACGCGCGCTCGGCCCTGCGGCCATCCTGTGCAAGAACTGCAATGAGGACAATCGAATGAAAATGCTGATTGCTTTTTTTCGCGACAGAACCGGAGCCACGGCGATCGAGTACGCCCTGATCGCGGCCGGGATTTCGGTTGCGATCGTCGCGGGCGTCAACAGCCTCGGCAGCACCATGGGCACCAAGTACGACACGATCAAAGCCGCCGTTCAGTGACGCTCGCCGTTTGGACGATGTGAAGGACCGGAGTTTTTCCGGTCTTTTTGTTTGTCCGGACGGCAATCAATTCCGAGAGATCCTTTGCAGCGCTGCCAGACGGGAGGGGTCTTTGGTCGTTGACCTTGGAAACAGATTGCTCACCCCGAAGTATTCGCGTTTCCCGCTCGAGTGTGTCGGACATCTAGTCGCGCCGGGTGAGAATATGATATGTTAAAAGTCGTTCAAACGATCCAGCTTTTTCCGCTAGACTTGGCTTGCTTGGTTTAGCCGCGGCATGTCTTATCGACTGAATTAACCGCCGTATGGCGCACATTTTATCAAACGCTCTTTGCCGCACCTTCATTGTGCGATCGTCACTTATGGCGAACGAGGATTTCTCTAGCTGTTGATGTTTGATTCAGTAACGCTTGCAACTCATTAAAGATTGCTGGAATGGCGTCAGAGCACAACATCCGCACCGCACCTGCTTATCGCCGCCCTATGCGCACTATGGAAGTCCGCCATTTTGTCGCTTATGCGGGGCTCGCCATCGCGCTAATCGCGGGCATCACGCTTCGCTTCGCTTATTCTGCCGACATCGAGTGGAAGGGTGACGAGCGATGGACATTTGATCACGCGCTGGCGATGGCAGCAGGTGACGCCTGGAATGCGACAGGCATGCCAGCCAGCGTAGGGGGTACCAATCCAGGGATGAGCTTGTGGGTGTTTGGTGCGCTCGCTAAGATTTTTCAAGTCCAGTCGCCGCCAGAACTGGCACGCGCGGTGCAATGCCTCAATAGTGCAGCACTCATCGCTCTGGTTGCATTCGCGTTTGCGCTTGTGCCACGCGAACGACGGGCGACATGGTTATGGGCGGCGGCGTTATGGGCGCTTAATCCCTTGGCTATCGTCTTCGAACGAAAGATCTGGCCGCCGAGCACGCTGCCGCTATTAACCGTGGCGCTCATCGCTGCGTGGTCTATGCGCCATAACATCATAGCTTCGTTTATCTGGGGCGCACTCGGCGCCTTAATGGCGCAGATTCATCTTGGCGTTTTCTTTCTGGTCATAGCTCTAGTGGGTTGGACCGCGCTGCAGAATCGGAAGTCGGTCCGGTTCGGAAGTTGGATCGCGGGAAGCCTCGCAGGAACACTGCCGGCAATTCCCTGGCTCATGGAGACGGCGCGCAGTGGTGGGACGGCCATGCAAGGTCTGCGCATTCCGATTTTCTCCTTCTTCGTGCGCTGGGTACAGCAGCCTTTTGGATTAGGGAGTGAATACGCGCTGGGAAGCATGGATATGATCGAATTTCTTGCGGATCCAGTGATCGGAGGTGTGCCGACTTATCTTGTAGCGGTAGCGCACGTGGCGATCGCAGGCATCGTGGTGGCCGTTTTTGTTGCGGCGATGCGCCGGGCAATTTGGCTTAGACTTTCCTGGAGGGAGGCCTTCATCGGCCGCTCGCCCGAGGCGGTTCTCATCAATGCCAGTCTGTGGGGTTATGGCCTCTTGATGACGATGCTAACGAGCTTCGGAGCAGGGGCATATCGTCACTACATGATTGTGATCGCGCCGGTGATGGCCTTGTGGGCTGCGCGTATCGTAATTTATGCGGCGGCTCCTCGAGAGAGACTGGCGGCTATCTTGCTGGTTACGATCTGCCTTGCGCAGGCCGTGATTAGCGCTAGTTTGCTGCGCTATATTGATCGTGTTCAGGTTATTCGCGGCGAATATGGCGCGACATGGCAGTCGCAGGAAAGATCACCTGTGCAATAGAACCATGTGATGGCCTCGTCCCGCCACTTACCGCAGCATTAGCTTATCCGTCGAACTATCCCCGAACTTTCCAGGGTCTATTGATCAGGTTTCCGGAATGTTCTGTCCGAAGCCAGCGAGTCGGAAAATCGTCCAAAAAGCTAAATGGTGGGCGCACAAGGGATCGAACCTTGGACCTCTCCCGTGTGAAGGGAACGCTCTCCCGCTGAGCTATGCGCCCTAAGCGGCCCATTGGGCCGATCAGGCCCGGGATTTAGAGAAGCAGGGGCGGGGGTGTCAAGCGCGGGCAGCCCCTGCGCGGAAGAAATACCCGCGAGTGTCTGCATTTGATACCCGGTTCACCGCGAATGTCGGAACTGGGCGGTTAGCCCGGCTGGCGGGCCCGGGAGGCATGGGCCTGCAGCGCCCGGATACGCTCCGCCAGAGTGCCGCGCGCCTCCGTGACGCCTGCTCCGTTCGATGCGGCCCCATTGGTCGCTGCCGCGCCGTTGGTCCCCGTGGCTTTGACGATGGCGCTGATCGCAGGCTTCTGCTCGTCCGAGACGAGGATCGCCTCGATCGGCGAATCCGGTCCCTCCAGCGTCAGCGCCAGCTTGGCGACTTCGGCGGCGATGTCGTTGATGCGCTCGCGCAGCAGCGCATTCTCCATGCGCTCGGTGGACCAGGAGCTTTCCGCCTGCTGCTGGATCAGGTTGATGTCGCGCTGAAGCTTGGCGCGTTCGTCGCGAGCGACGGTGAGCTGCGATTCCAGCGACGCCTTCTCGGCGCGCAGTTTGTCCATCGCGGCGGAGTTGCCGCTGCCGGCTTCCATGTCCTCGCGCAGCTTCTGCTCGGTGCGCTTGGCGGCTTCCGACTGCTGGCGCAGCAGGTTGTTCTCGTATTCGCGCTCGGCGAGGATCTTGCCCTGCAGGGCGAGGCGGTTCTCGAGATCGCTGACGCGCGTGGACAGCATCTCGGTTTCCTTGGTCTGCACCACGAGCTGGCGGTCGAGATCGCCGACGCGCCCGCTCAGGTTTTCCACCTTGCCCCGCGCGTCGCCCAGTTCGCGGGTCGCGATCTCGGCTTCGTTGCGATGATCGGTCAGGCGCTGCTGGCTGGCGGAGAGGTCCTTTTCCGCGTCGTTGACGCGGTTCTGCAAGGCGTCGATCTGGCTGCGCACCGCCACCAGTTCGACCTGCCGGCTTTCCGCAGTCATGGAGCGCTGCGACAGTTCGCTGTTCAGTCTGGCAAGCTCGCTCTGCTTGTCGCTCAGCAACTGCTCGGCGTTGCGCAGCGACTGCGTCTTGGTGGAGAACTCTTCTTCCGTCGCACGCAACTGGTCCTTCAGCGCCTTCTCGCGCGCCTCGAGCGAGAAGATCGCGGCGTTCTTTTCGCCCAGCTCGATTTTCAGGCGGTTGATCGCGTCGGATTTCTTGCCGAGTTCGGCAAGCTGGCTGGAGGTCTTGTTCTTGAGCTGCTCGACGCTCATTTCGAGCCGCCGCGCGGACATCGCGAACTCGGCCCGCAACTGGTCCTTGTCCGCCTGAATCTCGGCCATCGACAGGGGCGTGGCGGCCTCGAGACGCTTCGTCGTCAGCCGCACCGCGCGGTTGTGAACCAGCGGCACGATCATCAGTCCGAACAGCATCGAAACCAGAAAACCGATCGCCAGATACATGATCGGCTCGACCATCAGCATGACCCCTGCACAGGAATTGTTAACTGTTTCACCATGCCACGGCGGGCCGGGAAAAAGCTAGCTGGACCATGCGTTAACGTGAATCCGCCCGCCTCCGCCAGAGCGGAGGGAATAGGCCGGATCAGGCCGTCATCACGGCGTCAGAACGGGTTCCAGGTCGCCCGGGGGGTGAACTTCAGGTAGCCGATATTGGCGCCCAGCCGCAGGCCGACGCCGGAGCGGATCGGCACCAGCACGACGCCATTGGCGGTGAGGGCCGTCATGCCGAAGCCGCCGATGATATAGGCGGCGCCGTCGATACCCGCGAAGCGCTGATAGATCGCTTCGGTGGCGGGCAGATTGTAGACCAGCACCATGGTGCGCGCGCCGTCACCGCCCCAGTCGAAGCCGACCGAGGGACCCTGCCAGTAGACCCGCAGGTCGCACGCGTTCTTGGTGTAGAGCGTGCCTTCGCCGTAGCGCAGACCGGCGACGAATGCGCCGCTGCCTTCCTCGCCGAGCACATAGCCGTTGGGCAGGCCCCACTGGCTGACGGCGCGCTCGATCACCGAGGCGAGGCCGCGGGACACGCTGCCGAAGAAGCGATGGCCCGCTCCGACCAGTTCGTCAGGACCATAGGTATTGGCCGGGGCCCGCTGCTGGGCCGCTGCGGGCACTGCCAGTGATACCGTCGCCGCAAAGACCAGCGCCGCAATTCGCGAAGCGAAGAACATGAATGTCTCACCCCTTGATCGGCCTGATGGCCGGATATGTCAGGTTCAGTGGCGACCGTTTAACGCCTTGCTGACAGGCGTCGGCTTAAGCTGCGGCCCCAGTTCCCCGACTCGATTCTTTATCGGCATCAACTATGACGTTACGGCGGCAGGAAAATAAAGTGCGGCGCCTTGGAATTGCCTGCCTTGCAGTGCTGGCAGGTATGGCGGCCCTGTGCGGGGAGGCGGCTGCGCTGACCGAGCGGCTGGTCGTGAACCGCCATACCGGCCTTGCCATCGACGGATTCGATCCGGTGGCCTATTTCACCGACGCCGAGGCGGTCAAAGGGCTGCCCGATATCGAGGCGGGGGCGGCCGGAGCCGTCTGGCGCTTCCGGAACGAGGCCAACCGCACCGAGTTTCTGGCGCATCAGGACATTTATGGACCGAGGTTCGGCGGGTACGATCCGGTCGATGTGGCGCGGGGCAAGGCGATCGCGGGGCGGCCGCAGCTCTGGCTGGTGTCCGGCGAGCGCCTTTATCTTTTCAGCCGCGACGAAAACCGCAGCGCCTTCGCGGCCGATCCGAAGGCGGTCCTAAAACAGGCCGACGCCAGCTGGCCGGCGCTGGTGGACACGCTGGCGGATTATTGAGCCGCCGCCGGGTCGCCCCAGGCAATGAATTCCGGCACCAGATAGTTTTCGCGTCCTTCTCCGAAGGACAGGGACGCGCCCTTGCTGTCGGTGATCCGGCCGCCCGCCGCCGCCACCACGGCATGACCGGCCGCGACGTCCCATTCGGAGGTCGGCGACAGCCGGGGATAGATGTCGGCCACGCCTTCCGCGATGCGGCCGAACTTCACCGCCGAGCCGAGCGCCTGCCGGACCGCGCCGGGCCGCGCCGCGATAAAGGCCTCGCTGCGGGCGTCGCCATGCGAGCGGCTGACCGCCACGACCCAGGGCTGTCCGGGGGCCGGGCACGGGCGGGTGCGGATCGGCTGCGCAGAGCCGACACGCCCGTCCGTGGTCATGGACAGCCGCTCGGCTGACCGTCCGACCATTCCGCGCCAGATCAGCCCGAGGGCCGGGGCAGCGATCACGCCGAGCACCGGCTTGCCGTAGGTCACGAGGGCGATATTGACCGTGAATTCGTTGCGCCCGGCGATGTATTCCTTGGTGCCGTCCAGCGGATCGACCAGGAAAAAGCTGTCCTTGTAAGCGCGGGCTGTCTTGTCGACCCGCTCTTCCGATAATGTCGGCACATTCGGCGCAAGCGCCTTGAGGCCCTGCGCGATGATCCGGTCCGCCGCCATGTCCGCGATCGTCACCGGCGAGCCGTCGCTCTTGTTCTCGACTCCCATGCCGGAGCGATCGACGGCGAGGATCGCCGCCCCGGCCTGCGCCACGAGGGCGGTCAGCGGTTCGAGCAGGGCGGCTGCGGCATGTCCTTCGATCACCGGACTCAAGATTTCGGTCATCGATCGGTTCCGGTGTCGTGCATATCGGTCGTCAATCCGTTGTGGTTCGTGGCTCTGGTCGGTGGCAGCGTGGGCGGGCTCGGTGTATCAAACCACAAAAGCATGCGTGATTCGCCGCGTCACCATCGCGCGCCTCCATCCTCGCCTGATTGCAGGACATTACTGATCCGGCAAATCTCAAGAGAATTCAAGGAAGATCATGTCTGACACGCCAACTCCCGGCCCCACCCCCGACGCTCTCGAACTCGCCGCGCTGATGTGCTCGCGCGTCTGCCACGACCTCATCAACCCGGTGGGCGCGATCGTCAACGGCCTTGAAGTGTTCGACAGCAGCAACAAGGACGACGACAAGGAATTCGCCCTCGACCTGATCCGCAAGAGCGCGAAGTCCACCTCGGCGCGGCTGCAGTTCTGCCGCATCGCCTACGGCGCCGCCGGATCGGCGGGCTCGCAGATCGATCTCGGCGAGGCCCAGAAGATGACGCGCAATCATCTCGAGGACTCGAAGACGAAGATCGTCTGGAATCTGCCTCACGTCCTGATGGCGAAGAACCGCGTCAAGCTGCTGCTCAACATGTTCGTCATCGCGCAGCAGGCGATTCCGCGCGGCGGCGAACTGACCGTCGATCCGGTCGGCGAAGGCGATACGATGGGCTTTCGGATTCGCGCGGCGGGCACCAATGCGCGCGAGCCGCAGAACATCGCCGAGCAACTGAATCTCGCCAATGCCGGCTCAGTGTCGGCGCATGCGGTGCAGCCTTATTACACCGCGCTGCTGGCGGACGCCTGTGGCCTGAAAGTGTCGCTCGCGGCCGAGCCGGATGCGGTCACCGTCACCGCGGCCTGATCGTTTTTCAGTAATCTTTAAGAATTGGCCGCCGCGGTTGCTTCCGGCGGCCTCTTTTTGCGCCTTAGCGCTTTATTCAACGTGTTCTTTTCTGATTACTCAACCAATATTAAACGCTTTACGTCGAGACTGAGCCAGTTCCGGGAGGTGCGTGTCGCGCGCCGGTAGTGTGAAGGCTTGGGTCTGATGGACGATTTGCTTAGGGAATTTCTGACTGAAACCAACGAGAGTCTCGACACCGTTGACAATCAGCTCGTCCGCTTCGAGCAGGAGCCGAACAACGCGAAGATCCTCGATAATATTTTCCGGCTTGTTCATACGATCAAAGGCACTTGCGGCTTTCTCGGATTGCCGCGGCTCGAATCCCTGGCCCACGCCGCCGAAACGCTGATGGGCAAATTCCGCGACGGCATGCCGGTCACCGGCGAAGCCGTGACGCTGATCCTGAACACCATCGATCGCATCAAGGACATTCTCGGTCAGCTCGAGGCCACCGAGGCCGAGCCCGAGGGCAGCGATCCGGATCTGATCGACGCACTTCATCATCTGGCCGAACACGGCCCCGCGATTGCCGCTGCCGCACCGGCTGCGCCCGCTGCCGCGCCTGTCGCGCAGGGCGCTTTGGTCGAACAGACCCTCGAGCGCGAACTGCGCCCCGGCGAAGTGTCGCTCGACGAGCTTGAGCGCGCCTTCCGCGAGACCGAAACGGAAATCGTCGCGCCGTCGATTGCGCCCGCCCAGCCGGAAGAGCCCAAGGCGGACGCGCCCAAGGTCGAGGCTCCGCAGGCCGAGGCCGCCAAGCCGAAGCCCGCCAAGGCAGGCGCGAAGAAGTCCGTCATCGAGAACGAGGCCTCCGAAAGCGACAAGGTCGCGAACCAGTCCATTCGCGTCAACGTCGATACCCTCGAACACCTGATGACGATGGTCTCCGAACTGGTGCTGACCCGCAACCAGTTGCTCGAGATCAGCCGCCGCAACGAAGACTCCGAATTCAAGGTGCCGCTGCAGCGCCTCTCCAACGTGACCGCCGAACTGCAGGAAGGCGTCATGAAGACGCGCATGCAGCCGATCGGCAATGCGTGGCAGAAGCTGCCGCGCATCGTGCGCGATCTGTCGAGCGAACTCGGCAAGCAGATCGAACTGGAAATGCACGGCGCCGACACCGAACTCGACCGCCAGGTGCTGGATCTGATCAAGGACCCGCTGACGCACATGGTCCGCAACTCCGCCGATCACGGCCTTGAATCGACCGCCGACCGTGTCGCCGCCGGCAAGCCGGAGCAGGGCACCATCCGCGTCTCCGCCTATCATGAAGGCGGCCACATCATCATCTGCATCGCGGACAATGGCCGCGGCCTCAACACCGAGCGCATCAAGCAGAAGGCCATCTCCAACGGTCTGGTCTCCGAGGCCGATGCCGAGAAGATGACCGAGGCGCAAATCCATAAGTTCATTTTCGCGCCGGGCTTCTCGACCGCTGCTGCGATCACCAGCGTGTCCGGCCGCGGCGTCGGCATGGACGTGGTCCGCACCAACATCGACCAGATCGGCGGCACCATCGACGTGAAATCGGTGCCGGGCGAGGGATCGAGCTTCACCATCAAGATTCCGCTGACGCTGGCGATCGTCTCCGCGCTGATCGTCGAAGCTGCTGGCGACCGTTTCGCGATCCCGCAATTGTCGGTGGTCGAACTGGTGCGCGCGCGCTCCAATTCGGATCATCGCATCGAGCGGATCAAGGACACGCCGGTGCTGCGCCTGCGCAACAAGCTGCTGCCGCTGATGCACCTCAAGAAGCTGCTCAAGATCGACGACGGCGCGTCGAGCGATCCGGAGAACGGCTTCATCGTCGTCACCCAGGTCGGCAGCCAGACCTTCGGCATCGTGGTCGATGGCGTCTTCCACACCGAGGAAATCGTCGTCAAGCCGATGTCCACCAAGCTGCGCCATATCGGCATGTTCTCCGGCAACACCATCCTCGGCGACGGCGCGGTGATCATGATCATCGATCCGAACGGCATCGCCCAGGCGCTGGGAACGGCTGGGGCATCGCAGAGCGAGATCGCGGACGAGAGCGCCGCGGCCCGCACCAATTCCGACGCACAGCTCACCTCGCTGCTGGTGTTCCGCGCTGGATCGACGCAGGCGAAGGCGGTGCCTCTGTCGCTTGTCACGCGTCTGGAAGAAATCGCCGTCGAGAAGATCGAGTTCTCGAACGGCCGCCATATGGTCCAGTATCGCGAACAGCTCATGCCGCTGGTCGAGATCGAGGGCGTCGTCATTCGCGAAAGCGGCGTGCAGCCGATTCTCGTATTTGCCGACGACGGCCGCTCGATGGGCCTCGTGGTCGACGAGATCATCGACATCGTCGAGGAGCAACTGAGCATCGAAGTGGCGAGCACCCGCGACGGCATCCTCGGATCGGCCGTCGTCAAGGGACAGGCCACCGAAGTGATCGACGTCGGGCATTTCCTGCCGATGGCGTTCGCCGACTGGTTCAACCGCAAGGAAATGCGTCCGTCGTCCACCGCGCAGACGGTTCTGCTGGTCGATGACTCGGCGTTCTTCCGCAACATGCTCGCGCCGGTGCTGAAGGCCGCCGGTTATCGCGTCACCGTCGCGCAGAGCGGACAGGAAGGCCTCGGCGTCCTGCGCTCGGGCGGCCAGTTCGACGTGATCCTGACCGACATCGAGATGCCGGACATGAACGGCTTCGAATTCGCCGAAGCGATCCGCGCCGACCGCCGCATGGAAAGCACGCCGATCATCGCGCTGTCGTCGCTCGTCTCTCCGGCGGCGATCGAACGCGGCCGGCAGGCAGGCTTCCACGACTATGTCGCGAAATTCGACCGGCCCGGACTGATCGCCGCGCTGAAGGAACAGACCGCTGAAATGAGCCAGGCGGCATAAGGAACATGACGATGGATGCAAATACCGAAAGCACGGATCAGGGCGTGACCGAATACGTGACGGCGATGATCGGCGGCCAGTTGTTCGGTCTTCCGATTGCGCGCGTGCAGGACGTCTTCATGCCAGAGCGCCTGACCCGCGTGCCGCTGGCGTCGAGCGAAGTCGCCGGCGTCCTCAATCTTCGCGGCCGCATCGTGACCGCGATCGACATGCGTGCACGGCTTGGCCTTGCCAAGAACGACGACGGCAGGCCGCCGATGGCGGTGGGCGTCGATCTTCGCGGCGAATCCTATGGACTGCTGATCGATCGCATCGGCGAAGTCCTGAAACTCGCGGACGACAGCCGCGAAGTGAATCCGGTCAATCTCGACCCGCGCATGGCGAAGATGGCGGGTGGCGTGCATCGCCTCGACGGACAACTCATGGTGGTCCTCGATGTGGATCGCGTGCTTGAGATCGCTCCGGACATGCTGGCTGCCTGAACCGGGCCAACGCTTCATAAGAACGAGATATCTGGGACACAACGCTTCAACATCCCGTCACAAGGCCCAACGGGAACGACAGAACAAGAGGCTAGAAATGAAATCATGTTTGATCGTTGACGATTCGAGCGTCATCCGGAAGGTCGCGCGCCGGATTCTTGAAGGGCTGGATTTCCAGATCGCCGAAGCCGAGGACGGCGAGAAGGCGATGGAAGTCTGCAAGCGGGAAATGCCCGATGCGGTTCTGCTCGACTGGAACATGCCGGTGATGGATGGCTACGAATTCCTGCGCCATCTGCGCCAGATGCCCGGCGGCGATGCGCCCAAGGTCGTGTTCTGCACCACCGAGAACGACGTCGCGCACATCGCGCGCGCGCTTCACGCCGGCGCCAACGAGTACATCATGAAGCCGTTCGACAAGGACATCGTGACGGCGAAGTTTCACGAAGTCGGCCTGATCTGACCTGCGGCCGGGCGCTCCCACTGGGTGCGTCCGGACTGTTTGCTGAAATTGCGTCCTGCCTTGTTTGTTGCGTAGAGTTGGTTGTCTGATGAGTGTTGCAGTCCTGTCCCCTTCGAACGCAGCCGGAAGCCGGCTTGAGCCGCTGCGTGTGATGGTGGTGGACGACTCCGCCGTGATCCGCGGGCTGATTTCCCGCTGGATCGATGCGGAACCGGATCTGACCGTCGCGGCCTCTGTGCGCACGGGACTGGACGCCGTCAATCAGGTCCAGCGCGTCGATCCCGATGTGGTCGTGCTCGATATCGAAATGCCGGATATGGACGGCATTTCCGCGCTGCCGCTGCTGCTCGGCAAGAAGCGCGATCTGGTTATCATCATGGCGTCGACGCTGACGCGGCGGAACGCCGAGATCAGCCTCAAGGCGCTTTCGCTCGGAGCCTCGGACTACATTCCGAAGCCCGAGAGCACGCGGGAGATGTCCGCGGCCGATACGTTCAAGCGCGATCTGGTCGAGAAAATCCGTCATCTCGGCGCGCGGCTGCGCCGTCCCGCGGCGGAGCCGACGCTTGCACCGGCGCAGCCTGCGCATGCGCCCGTGGCGCGTGCCGCGGCCATTGCCTCGCCGCGCACCGAACATTCGAAACTGACGACGCGTCCGTTCGGCATCACCCAGCCGCGCGTGCTACTGGTCGGCTCGTCCACCGGCGGCCCGCAGGCGCTGCTGACGCTCGTCGCCAGTATCGGCCCGGTGATCCACCAGGTTCCGGTTCTGATCGCCCAGCACATGCCGCCGACTTTCCCGACCATTCTCGCCGAACATCTGGCGCGCGCCAGCGGGCGGCCTGCCCATGAGGCGGTTGACGGCGAAGCGGTCAAGGCGGGCCGGATTTATCTCGCGCCGGGCGGCCGCCATATGCGCGTCGCGCGCTCGGCTGCAGGCCCTGTGATCGCTCTCGACGACGGACCGCAGATCAATTTCTGCAAACCCGCCGTCGATCCGCTGTTCTCGTCCGCCGTCGAGTTCTGGCAGGCCGGAATTCTCGCCGTCGTGCTGACGGGCATGGGATCGGACGGCTCCAGGGGCGGCAAGACCATCGTGGAAGCGGGCGGCAGCGTCATCGCGCAGGACGAAGCCACCAGCGTCGTATGGGGCATGCCCGGCGCCGTCGCCCATGCCGGCGTTTGCGCGGCCATCCTGCCGCTGGATCAGATCGGCCCCAAGGTTGTTCGCATTTTCTCAGGAGTTCGCGGGTGACACCACTGGATTACGAGTACCTGCAAAAGCTTCTGAAGGATCGGTCAGGGTTGCTGCTGTCGTCGGACAAGCAGTATCTGATCGAAAGCCGGTTGCTGCCGCTCGCCCGCAAGGCCGGACTGTCTGGCATTGGAGAACTGGTCCAGAGACTGAAGAGCGGTTCGGAAACGCTGACGGTCGATGTCGTCGAGGCGATGACCACCAACGAGACATTCTTCTTCCGCGACAAGGTGCCGTTCGAAAACGTGCGCCAGACCGTCCTGCCTCAGTTGCTGAAAGCGCGCGCCAACCGCCGCAGCATCCGCATCTGGTGCGCGGCGTCGTCCACCGGCCAGGAGCCGTATTCGCTGGCGATGATCCTCAAGGAGATGCTGCCGGCCGGCTGGCGCGGCGAGATCGTCGCGACCGATCTGTCGCAGGAAGTGCTCGAAAAGGCGAAGGCCGGAATCTACAGCCAGTTCGAAGTCCAGCGCGGCCTGCCGATCCAGATGCTGGTGCAGCATTTCAAGCAGGTCGGCGATGTCTGGCAGATCAATCCCGACATTCGCGGCATGGTCCGCTATCAGCAGACCAATCTGCTGCACGACTTCTCGCACTTCGGCGTTTTCGACATCATCTTCTGCCGCAACGTGCTGATCTATTTCGATCAGACCACCAAGGCCGACGTGTTCGCACGCATGCAGCGCGTGACCGAGCCCGACGGCTATCTGTTCCTCGGCGCGGCCGAAACGGTGGTCGGCCTGACCGAAGCCTATCGCGCGATGCCGGACCTGCGCGGCGTCTACACGCCGAACGCGGTGCGCGCGCCGTCACTGGCGCCTATCATGGGCGCCGGGCTAATGAAGGCCGTGGCCCGAAGCTGAAATCCGGCTAGACTGCGTGCGGGAGCGTGACCTCCCGACAGGCGGCATGCAGGCATTTTGCCGACGTATCGCGTCCGCATCCATTGCAGGGACGTGCCATGCCATCGACCAGCCCTTCGCCCGAACAGCGCGTCGAACCGGCTGCGCCCGTCGATATTTCCATCCGCGAAGCTTTCTTCGTCTGGCTGCGCATCGCGCTGCTGTCGTTCGGCGGTCCAGCCGGACAGATCGCGCTGATGCATCGCGTGCTCGTCGATGAGCGCAAGTGGATTTCCGACGCGCGATTTCTTCACGCCCTGAATTTCTGCATGCTGCTGCCGGGACCGGAGGCGCAGCAACTCGCCACCTATATCGGCTGGCTGCTCCACGGCGTGCGCGGCGGCGTGATGGCCGGAACGCTGTTCGTGCTTCCGGGATTCATCGTGATCGTGACCCTGAGCACCATCTATGCGCTCTATGGCGCGCTCGATCTGGTCTCGGGACTGTTCTTCGGCCTCAAGGCGGCCGTGCTGGCCATCGTCATCGAAGCCCTGCTGCGCATCGCCCGGCGCGCGCTGAAAACGAGAGCGCTGTATGTGCTCGCGGCGGTCGCCTTCATCGCGATCTTCGGATTCCATATTCCGTTTCCGCTGATCATCATCGCGGCCGGTATGTTCGGGTTCTGCGCGGCGAAGATCGCGCCGCATGCGGTTGGCGCTGTATCGTTACAAGGCGAACCGACTGACCGTGCCGCCGATGTCGCGGCTGCATCGCAAACGCGGCCGACATTGACGCGCGGACTTCAGGTCGTCACGGCATGCGGCACGCTCTGGATCGCGCCGGTCATCCTGCTGGTCCTGCTGTTCGGGCGAAGCAGTGTCTATCCGTCGCTGGCCGCGTTCTTTTCGGAAATGGCGGTGGTGACGTTCGGTGGCGCTTACGCTGTGCTGGCCTATGTCGCGCAGGCGGCGGTGAACGATCTGCACTGGCTCAATCCCGGCGAAATGCTCGACGGTCTTGCACTGGCGGAGACGACGCCGGGACCGCTGATCCTGGTGCTGACCTTTGTCGGCTTCCTCGCGGGCTTTCGCGATCCGGGAGGAATCCCGCCGCTCGTGGGCGGCCTGATCGGCGCAAGCCTCACCACATGGGTGACGTTCGTGCCGTGCTTTCTCTGGGTGCTGCTCGGTGCTCCCTACATCGAACGCCTGCGCAGCAACCGCGCGCTGTCAGGCGCGCTGGCCGCGATTACTGCGGCGGTGGTCGGCGTGATCCTCAACCTCACGGTCTGGTTCGCGCTGCATGTGCTGTTCGTCCATGTCGGCGAACTTCAACTTGGCTGGCTGCGGCCGGCGTGGCCGGAGCTTTCATCGCTGGACGGGAAAGCACTCGTCCTGTCCGCGATGGCGATGCTGGCGATGTTCCGCTGGCACATCGGAATGCTGCCGACACTGACGGCTTGCGGCGTCGCCGGACTGGTCGTGAGGCTGATGATCTAGGGCTGCCTTATCCGCCCCGGCTTTGCCTTATGGGGCGAAGTTTGCCGCCATTCCGCCTTATGCGCCAAATGGCGGAAATCCGGCTGTGGCGCGTCAAGACTGCGCCTGTTTCAAAACAAAAACCCCGCCATTTGCGGCGGGGCTCAGTCTGGGAGGAACTCCCGGTGTCGTATCGGCCTCAAGCCGGAATGCGGACTTCGTCGTCGCTCGGCTCGCGCAGCACATAGCCGCGGCCCCAGACGGTTTCGATGAAGTTGCGGCCTTCGGAAGCGTTCGCAAGCTTCTTGCGCAGCTTGCAGATGAAGACGTCGATGATCTTGAGTTCGGGCTCGTCCATGCCGCCGTAGAGATGATTGAGGAACATCTCCTTGGTGAGGGTGGTGCCCTTGCGGAGCGAGAGCAGCTCCAGCATCTGGTATTCCTTGCCCGTGAGATGCACGCGCTGGCCGCCGACTTCGACGGTCTTGGTGTCGAGATTGACCACCAGATCGCCGGTCTGGATGACCGACTGGGCGTGACCCTTGGAACGGCGCACGATCGCGTGGATGCGGGCGATCAGTTCGTCCTTGTGGAATGGCTTGGTCATGTAGTCGTCGGCGCCGACGCCGAGACCCTTGACCTTGTCCTCGATGCCGGCGAGGCCGGAGAGGATCAGAATCGGTGTCTTGATCTTCGAGACACGCAACTGCTTGAGAACGTCATATCCGGACATGTCCGGCAGGTTCAGGTCGAGCAGAATGATGTCGTAATCATAAAGCTTGCCGAGATCGACGCCTTCTTCTCCGAGATCCGTCGTATAGACGTTGAAGCTCTCGGATTTGAGCATCAGCTCGATCGACTGCGCAGTGGCGCTGTCATCTTCTATCAGCAATACGCGCATGCCAGTCCCCTCTAGTCGCCGCTCTGGGCGTCAGGCCGGCCGCCAACTCGCGGCACTGGAAACGCCTTTGAACAACTGATTCGGATCCTGACGGCATATGGTTAACAAATGCTGATTCGTCTGTGCAAGCTCTATCGTGCAATTTTTGTCGAATCGCACTAAGATGTTGCGCGCAAGCAGCTTTTCGTAGCCTAGCCGTTCAAGTTCCACATTAAGAGCCGGGCCTAACCGACTCCTGCGACTCACACCTTCTTTCTGAAGGTCGAGTGCTCCCAGTCACCAAAGACAGTGACGCAATGATTAACGATGCGGGTAAACAGCGGGTTAAGGGACTGGCGCGAAATCGTCGAAACTTAAGGTTTCCGCAATGAAGGCAGCTTTTTAGTGAAAGCGAACCTGCAGTGAAGGCGCTCGCCGAACAGATCTCCGATATCGACGGCGTCAACATCTATGGCCGCGTGGTCGGTGTGCGCGGTCTGATGGTGGAGATCGCGGGGCCGATTCATGCCATGTCGGTCGGCGCGCGCATTGTCATCGACACCGGCAGCAACCGTTTCATTCCCTGCGAGGTGATCGGCTTCACCGGCGACAATGCGGTGGTGATGCCCTTCGCCGGACTTGAAGGCGTGCGGCGCGGATGCCGCGCGGTGATCGCGAACGCGGCGAGTCAGGTGCGTCCCTCGGCGGCGTGGCTCGGACGCGTCGTTAACGCGATGGGCGAGCCGATCGACGGCAAGGGGCCGCTGGTGCAGGGCGCATCGCCGATGTCCTATCGCAACGCGCCGCCGCCAGCCCATTCGCGCAAGCGGGTCGGCGCGCCGCTCGATCTCGGCGTGCGCTCGCTCAATACGTTTCTGACGTGCTGCCGTGGCCAGCGCATGGGCATTTTCGCCGGCTCCGGCGTCGGCAAGTCGGTGTTGCTGTCGATGCTGGCGCGCAACGTGGATGCCGACGTTTCGGTGATCGGCCTGATCGGCGAGCGCGGCCGCGAGGTGCAGGAATTTTTGCAGGACGACCTCGGCGAGGAGGGCTTGGCGCGTTCGGTCGTCGTCGTCGCAACCTCCGACGAGCCCGCGCTGATGCGCCGCCAGGCGGCTTACCTGACCCTTGCGATTGCGGAGTATTTCCGCGACGAGGACAAGGACGTCATGTGCATGATGGACTCGGTGACGCGCTTTGCCATGGCGCAGCGCGAGATCGGCCTGTCCGCGGGCGAGCCGCCGACTGCAAAGGGCTATACGCCGACGGTGTTCACCGAACTGCCGAAGCTGCTGGAACGGGCCGGGCCCGGCCTTGGCGAAGGCACCATCACCGGCATCTTCACGGTGCTGGTGGACGGCGACGATCATAATGAGCCGGTGGCCGACGCGGTGCGCGGCATTCTCGATGGTCATATCGTGATGCAGCGCTCGATCGCGGAGCGCGGACGCTATCCCGCCATTAACATTCTCAAGTCGGTCTCCCGAACGATGCCGCGGTCCGCTGACCCGGCTTTTTATCCAAGCGTCACCCGTGCCCGGCAGGTCATGGCCACCTACGCCGACATGGAAGAACTGATCCGGCTCGGCGCCTACCGGGCTGGCTCCAGCCCGGAGGTGGACGAGGCCATCCGTCTCCATGAGCCGCTGGAAGCCTTTCTGCGCCAGCGCAAGGATGAATCCACGGGCCTGGCGGAGGGGTATCGGCAATTGGAGCAAATCCTCCAGATCTTGGAAACGGAACGCTAACTTTGTCGCGCCATGATCCCGTCATCTGTGTTTGACCGGAGGGGCCCTTGGGGGGAAGCCGGTTCCGTCCCGCTTTCAGATTGGGACTTCTGGGGAGTACGAGTCGATGAAGTCACGTGAAACGCTGATCCGCCTGAAGAAGTTTCAGGTCGACGAGAAGCGCCGCAGGGTTGCTCAGATCGAAGGAATGATCGCCGACTTCCAGCGCATGTCGATCGATCTGGAGCGCGAGATCCAGCTCGAGCAGGACCGCGCCGGCATTCAGGACCCGTCGCATTTCGCCTATCCGACCTATGCCAAGGCCGCCATCCAGCGCCGCGAGAACCTGACCCGCTCGGCCGACGAACTGCGCGGCCAGCTCGAGGACGCAAAGGCCATCCTGGGCGAAGCCTTCGAGGAACTGAAGAAGGTCGAACTGCTCGACGAACGCGATCAGGCGCGCGAACGCGCCGAGGAGAGCGCCCGCGAGCAGGCGGATCTCGACAGCATCGGTCTGATGCGGTCGCGGATCGCCATGGCCTGATTCAGGGTCTGATTCCTGGCCTGATTCTTGGCCCGGTTCCCGGTCTGATTGAGCGACAGGCCTGCGAGGTTGTCCTCGCTTATCCGCCACGATCTTCGCGAATAATGTTTCATGTTAAAAGCCCGGGCCGCAACGCCCGGGCTTTGTTTTTTCGCGACGGGAATTGCACGTGCCTCTCGCTGGACCACCGGCGGGTAAGATGTGATACGAAATGGCACAATTACGACTGCGATTTTTTGGCGCTGCCGGATAGGGTGGGGTGAACTGTTTTGAGGGGACTGTATGGCGACGCCGGCTGATTTGACTGAGTTGATTGCCTCCGTCGCGAAGGGCGACGAAGTCGCATTTGAAAGCTTGTACGAGGCGACCCGCGCGAAACTCTTTGGCGTGGTGCTCCGTATCTTGAGGCGTCGGGATATTGCCGAGGATGTGGTCCAGGACTCCTATGTCAAAATCTGGAATAGCGCAGGCCAGTTCGACCCGTCATTGGGGTCTCCCGTCACGTGGATGGTCGCGATCGCGCGCAACCGCGCCATCGACGTGGCGCGAAAACGCAGCGAGGTTTCTTTGGAAGACGAGCCGGCCATCGCTGAAATCGCGTCCGATACGCCAGATCCCCTGGCGCGCAGCCAGATGACGGACGAACTGAAACGGATTCTGGAATGCCTCGGGCAACTCGATCCCGACCGGCAGAGGATGGTGCTGCTGGCCTATTACAATGGATGGAGCCGCGAACAAATTTCCGAGAAATTCAACACGCCGTTGAACACCGTGAAGACATGGCTTCGGCGCAGCATGATCGACATTCGCCAATGTCTGGGACTGGCCTGAGATGAACTACAGCGAAGATCATATCGCGCTCGCCGCGGAATATGCGCTCGGCACGCTGAATGCCGAAGAGCGCGCGCTTGTCGAAACCATGATGATCGTCGATCACGGCTTCAAGGAGGTGGTCGAGGCGTGGGATCGCAAGCTCAGCCCGCTGCACCAGATGGTCGTGCCGATCGAACCTCCCGCGCATCTGTGGGGCAACATCAGCGCTGTGCTCGGTCTCGGCAAGACGGAGGCCGCGCCTCCCGTCGAAGAGCCGCAGCCCGAGTCGCCGCCAGTGCAGGAAGCACCTGTCGCTGCTGCTGCGCCGGTGTCGCCGGTCCCGGGCGAGGCTTCGCCAGGCGAGCCGGAAGCGGTTGTGGACACGCCGGTTACGGTGACGTCCGCCGATCAGTTCGATTACACCCGGCTGCCTTCCCCACCCGAGAATGTTGCTCCGGTTGCGACAGGATCGGATGTCGCCGATGCGGAGCAGGCGGCGCCTGAGCTGGTTGCGGACTCTACGCCGTCCCGCGATTCCGGCACGCCCGAACTCATTGCTGAACTGGACGCTGCGCACCTCTCCAACGCCGCACCGGCTATCGCGGAGCGCCCGCGCCGCCGCGAACCTGTCTTCGGATGGGTTATGACGGCGATCGCAGCCGCGCTTGCCGGCGTGATCGCGCTGCAGGCCTATCGTCCGGATTTGCTGCCGGAAGGACTGCGCGTGAAGCCGAAGGTTCAGGTGGTGAACGTGCCTGCGCCGCCGGCTCCGCAGCCTGCGCAGTTCGTGGCCGTGCTGCAGCAGACATCCGCTGCGCCCGCCTTCATTCTTACGGTGGATACCGCGACGAAGACATTCACCGTGCGCAAGGTTGGCGCTGCGCCAACGTCGGGCAAAAGCTACGAACTCTGGCTGGTGTCGGACAAACTGACGCGCCCTCGCTCGCTTGGGGTGATCGGCGGCAGCGATTTCACCATACGTCCGTCGCTGGCGGACTACGACAGCGACATGATCAACCGCGCCACTTATGCGGTGACCCTGGAGCCGGAAGGCGGATCGCCAAGCGGCGTCGCCACCGGTCCGATCGTCTATGCGGGCACGCTGGTCGAGAGTGTGCCGGAATTGCCGGCGCCGCCGCGCTGATCGCGCAATCGCTCCGCGTCCCGCTTTCGCGGGCGCGACGCTGTGGGTGTGGCAAGTATCGCTTGTCACCACAGGCCGTCATGGCCGGGCTTGACCCGGCCATCCATCTCCTTCGGCAGATGCATTTTACAAGGTGCGATGGATACGCGGGTCAAGCCCGTGTATGACGATTGTGAGTGTTGAAGCGCTGCGCTTCACCTCGATTTCCCGATTCAATTTTCAAACAGCCACTTCGATTTGCGCGCGTTCATTCGCGCACGCATCATCGTTCTCGCACGCGGTGCGAGGCGATCCTTCATCATCGTGCCCCACACAATGAGGGGCATGGAGCGCCGCAAGGCGCAAAGGATGTCGGTTCGCTTCCTCTGCGAAAAGGAAGCGCGTCGCCTCGCGGCGCTCCACATGCGGCGATTTTGGGCGAGGGGAGCGTTCTTCCGGGACAGGACGGGCGTTTCCGCCTCCGATCCAGCGGCTTTCGCCGCCTTCATCCTGTCCGCGTCCAGCCACTGAAGGCAGAGCCACGTAGTTGGCCCGGTCGCTGACCCCAGCCTCCCGGACGCGCGAGAGAACGTCCCTCCGTGCGCGCAGGCGCCGCATCCTGCTCCGCCTCAAAAGCGCCCTCGAGAAGCGCCCCTCGCGAACAGGACACGGCGAACTTAAGCGCGATTCAGAACGCGGGGATCGCGATCCCCATCACGAAATGTTGCAGCGGCTGCTCGCTGGTGACGATATTTGTCGTTGCGAGCGAAGCGAAGCAATCCGACAAGCGAAGATGGATTGCTTCGTCGCTATGGCTCCTCGCAATGACGATCGCGATCGGGCTTGGTCCGCCTGCGGGCAGAGCCTCGGACAGCAGAGCGCCGCCGCAAGCGCGGCGATCACGAGTCCGCGCCTGCGCGGAGGGGCGGCAAGCGTTGCGTTCGTCCGGTGCAAGGCCTCCTGTGGGATTTACGACAACATTGACGAAAGACCTTCAGAACAACAAAAAACGCCCGTGGGGAGCGGGCGTTTTCTGGTCTCAGACTTGGGGTCTTCTGAGCAATCACAAGGCGACTTCGGGGGGCGGGGAAGAGAGCCTTGTGAATTCGTGAAACCTTATTGAATGGCAGACTGCTCCGAACTGGTCAGAACCACAGCCTTGCTGGCCTTGATCGCCGGACCGCTTGCGCGGGCCGTCTGCGTGAGGTCATCGCTCGAAAGGCGCGCGGAAATGCCAAGGCCCGCGACGCCGATCGCGGCGACAAGCGCCACAACGACGATCTTCAGGTGGGTCATCCGATCTGCACTGTAAAACGAATGGTTCATACAAACCTCCCGCCGCCTCTTTTTGCGAAGTGGTCGAACAGTTGGTGCTGCTCGATGGGCTGAAGGTTCAACCACCTCACATGAACACAAACGTAATAGCCGGGGATTCGTTGCCAACCGGGGATCACAAACCAGTGAAATGTCTTGATCCGCGGAGAGAAGCGTAAACCACTTCAAAATAGTGCAGTAGATTCAATGTATTGTGGCGTTTTTGATTTCGTTGAAGGTCTGCAAATATTTCCAAAATTTCACGAAAGGCTTGCCTGTGGCTCTTTTGTCGCAGGCATCGAGCGCGGAAATTCGCGTGGTTCAGACGCTTCCGACGGTTTTCAGCCGTGCGCGAGGATGAATTTCCGCCTGTGACAGGACTGTCGTCTGCGACCGGAAACGTTCCACCAGCGAGCGCACGAACGGCCTGATTGCCGCCGAGGTCACCAGCACCGGTGCCTCGCCCTCGCGGGCGGCCTGTTCGAACCGGTCTCTGACAACGGTCATGAACTCGGAAAGTTTCGAGGGCTGCATGGCGAGGCTACGTTCTTCGCCGGTGCCGATCAGGGATTCCGCGAAGGCCTGTTCCCACTTCGCGCTGAGCGCGATCAGCGGCAGGTAGCCGTTCATCGAAATGTTCTGCGCGCAGATCTGCCGCGCCAGCCGGGCGCGCACGTGTTCGACAATGGTCGCCGGATTGCGCGAGAAGGCCAGTGCGTCGGCGATGCCTTCGAGGATGGTCGAGAGGTCGCGGATGGAAATGCGCTCGGCCAGCAGCAGTTGCAGCACGCGCTGGATGCCCGAGACGGTGATCTGGTTCGGCACGATGTCCTTGACCAGTTCGCCCTGTTCCTTCGGCAGGTCCTTCAGCAGCTTCTGCACCTCGCCGTAGGACAGCAGGTCCGACATATTGCCCTTGAGCAGTTCGGTGAGATGCGTGGAGAGTACCGTCGCAGCGTCCACCACCGTGTAGCCCTTGAGCGAGGCCTCTTCCTTGAAGGCGGCTTCCACCCATGTGGCGGGCAGGCCGAAGGTCGGCTCGGTGGTGTGGGTGCCTGGAATGGTGACCTGATTTCCGGCGGGATCCATGACCATGAACTGGTTGGCCCAGATGCGGCCGGTGCCGGCGTCCACTTCCTTGATCTTGATGACGTAGGTGTTGGCCTCGAGCTGCACGTTGTCGAGAATCCGCACCGCAGGCATCACGAAGCCCATTTCGGTCGCGAGCGAGCGGCGCAGCGCCTTGATCTGATCGGTGAGGCGATCGGTGCCGTCCGGTGCATTGACCAGCGGCAGCAGCGCGTAGCCGAGTTCGATCTTCAGGTCGTCGATCTTGAGTGCAGTCGAAATCGGCTCCTCGGCGGCGCTCGCCGCCGCTGCAGCGGCTGCTGCGGGCGCATCGGCCGCGCGTTTTTCCTCGGCTTTCGCGGCATGGCTGCGGTTGCGCGATGTCCACGCCAGCCAGCCCGCGCCGCTGCCCAGTAGCAGGAACGGCAGCATCGGGATGCCCGGCAGCAGCGACAGCACGAGCATCACGCCGGACGACATGCCGAGCGCCTGCGGATAGCCCGAGAGCTGATTCATCATGGCCTTGTCGGCCGCGCCGCTGATGCCTGCCTTGGAAACCAGAAGGCCTGCGGCGGTCGAGACGATCAGCGCAGGCACCTGGGTGACAAGACCATCGCCGACCGTCAGCAGCGTGTAGCTGCGCGCGGCATCGGCAAAGCCCATGCCCTGCTGGGCGACGCCGATGATGATGCCGCCGATCACGTTGATGAACACCACCAGCAGGCCCGCGATGGCGTCGCCGCGCACGAACTTCGACGCGCCGTCCATGGCGCCGAAGAAGCCGCTTTCGTCTTCCAGTTCCTTGCGGCGCTGCTTGGCGACCTTCTCGTCGATCAGGCCGGCGGAAAGATCGGCATCGATCGCCATCTGCTTGCCGGGCATGGAGTCAAGGTGAAAGCGCGCGGCGACTTCCGCGATGCGGCCCGAACCCTTGGTGATGACGACGAAGTTCACGATCACCAGAATCGTGAAGACGATAATTCCGATCACGAAATTGCCGCCCATCACGAAGTTGCCGAACGCCTCGATGACATGGCCCGCGGCGGCGGTGCCCTCGTGGCCGTGCGACAGGATCAGGCGGGTCGAGGCGAGGTTGAGCGACAGCCGCAGCATTGTCGAGATCAGCAGCACGGTCGGGAAGGCGGAGAATTCCAGCGGCGCCTGAATGAACAGGGCCGTCATCAGGATCAGGATCGACAGCGTGATCGAGATCGCGAGAAACAGATCCAGCACCACCGACGGCAGCGGCAGGATGAGAACCACGAGGATGGTGAGAACGCCGAAGGCGAGGGTGAGGTCGCCGCGCTTGATGATGCCGCCGATGTCGGAGAGGCTCGGAAAGCCGGAGCTTTTCGCCTGCCCCTGGCCCGCTGTCACATCCACCATCGCCGCCGACTCCCCCCGCGCATGCCGTTCGCGAGCCCCAAAGGTTTGAGCGGCGGCCGCAGGACCACCGTTCCGAAAGTGAGGCACCGCACTGGCATCCACGGGTCTGCTCCCGTATTGCGCGATCGACGACACTCGACTTCACTGGGCAAAATTTGCCCAGCTTATGGTTAGCAAATGGTTAACGGAGAGCGTGGCGGGTCGGAATGCCGCGGCATGGAGGAGGAAATTCTCGCATATCCCCCATTCGGGGAATGACTTGACCGGCGAAGCAAGGCCGGGGAAGTTGCTGTCATTGTGCCGGGCCCCATCGATTCTTCCTCGCCATCCTCGGTTTTTGTGCCTGACTCGCGCGCGTCGTGGGGACGGCTGCTGACGGCCCTTGTGATCGGCTCCATCGGCGGCGTCGGCATGTGGTCGGTGGTGGTCGCGATCCCCGCCGTCCAGTCCGATTTCGGTGCGACCCGCGGCGCGGCGTCGCTTGCCTTCACATGCGGCATGCTCGGTTTCGGATCGGGCGGCGTACTCATGGGCATGCTGACCGACCGGGTCGGCATCGTTCGCGCGATCGCCGTCGGCATTGTGACGATGCTGGTCGGATATCTCGGCGCGGGCATGGCCGGAGCGCTATGGCAGTTCAACGCCGTGCATCTTCTGATCGGTCTTGGCGGTGCCGCGACCTTCGGCCCGCTGATGACGGAAGCCTCGCACTGGTTCGAGCGTCATCGCGGTCTTGCGGTGACGATTGCCGCGAGCGGAAATTATGTCGCCGGCACGTTCTGGCCGCCGCTGGTCGAGCGCGGGATTGCCGATCTCGGCTGGCGCACCACGCACATTATAATAGGCGTCGGAGCGGCCGTGCTGATGGCGGTGTTCGTCGGTCTGCTGCGCTGGCAGATCGGAAGAAATTCGGTGCGTTCTCACACGAACGCCACGGCGCCGCGCATCGATCTTCGTCTCAGCGCAAACGGCCTGACTGCCGTGCTTTTCGTCGCGGGGATCGCCTGCTGTGTGGCGATGTCGATGCCGCAGGTTCACATCGTGGCCTATTGCGGCGATCTCGGTTACGGCGTGGCGCGTGGCGCGGAGATGCTCTCGCTGATGCTCGGCTTCGGCATCATTAGCCGCATCGGCTCCGGATTCCTGGCGGATCGTATCGGAGGTCTGCGCACGCTGCTGGTCGGCGCGATCGCGCAGGGCATCGCGTTGCTGTTTTACGTGTTCTTCGACAGCCTGATGTCCCTTTACATCATCTCCGCGATGTTCGGCCTGTTCCAGGGCGGCATCGTGCCGAGCTATGCCATCATCATCCGGGAAGCGATGCCAGCCCGCGAAGCTGCGACGCGGATCGGCATCGTGATCTTTGCGACGATCATCGGCATGTCGTTTGGCGGCTGGATTTCTGGCGTGATCTTCGATGCGACGGGCTCCTACGCCGCCGCATTCATTAACGGTCTTGGCTGGAACGCGTTGAACGTGACGATCGTGCTGCTGTTGCTGCTGCGGGCGCGCCGTCGCGTCGCATTTGCCTGACGGGCTTGCCACCCTTTCCAGTCTCAAAGTCTTGACCTGAGGAGGCCGCCGTCCTAACGGACATGCGCGCCGGATGTCGGCGCTGCAACCAGAGCGAGCCGATGCACGTCACGCTGATGAAGGGCAAGATTCACCGCGCACGCGTGACCGAGGCGGATCTGCACTATGAAGGCTCGATCTCGATCGATCGCACGTTGATCGATGCCGCCGGATTTCTGATCAACGAACGTGTCGATATCTACAACATCGACACCGGTGCGCGCTTCTCCACTTATGTGATCGAAGCGCCCGCGGGGTCTGGTATCATCGGACTGAATGGCGCCGCGGCACGGCTCGCCATGATGGGCGACAAGGTCATCATCGTGGCTTATGCAAATTTCGATGAAGCCGAAGCGCGGCAATTCAAGCCGCGGGTCGTTCTGGTCGATGAGAAGAACAGAAAGCTGTAACCCCGTATCCACCTTTCGTGGTTCACGGAGCGGATGAATGAACAACCGATTTGAAGCCGATCTGCAGGACCTTGAAAGCCGAGGCCGGTTGCGTTCGCTGCGCAGCCGCTCCGGAATCGACTTCACGTCGAATGATTATCTTGGCCTTGCTGAATCGGACGAACTGACCCGCGCCGCCGCCGATGCCATTGCGCGCGGTGTTCCCGTGGGCTCGGGCGGTTCGCGCCTGCTGCGCGGAAATCACCCCGAGCATGAAGCGCTCGAAGCGGAAGCCGCGGCCTATTTCGGCGCGGAAACCGCTCTCTATTTCAGCGGTGGCTTTACCGCAAATCATGCCGTGTTCTCGACTCTTCCGCAGCGTGGCGATCTCGTGATCCATGACGAACTGGTTCACGCCAGCGTTCACGAGGGATTGCGGTGCGGCCGTGCCGACCATGTCGCCGTCGCGCATAACGATGTCGATGCCTTCGAGGCCGCGATCGTCCGCTGGCGTTCCACAGGCGGCAATGGACAGCCGTGGCTTTCGGTCGAAAGTCTCTACAGCATGGACGGCGACAGCCCGGATATTGCAGGCCTGATGACCGTCGCCGATCGTCATGGCGCGATGCTGGTCGTCGACGAAGCACACGCGACCGGCGTTCTCGGTCCGCAGGGACGCGGACTGGCGGCGGCGTTCGAGGGACGCGAGAACGTCATCACGCTCCACACCTGCGGCAAGGCGCTCGGCACCGCCGGTGGTTTTATCCTGGCATCGCGCGCGATCCGCGATTTTCTCGTCAACCGCGCACGGCCTTTTATTTTCGCAACCGCACCGTCGCCGCTGGTAGCCGCGGTCACGCGCGCCGCACTTCGAATTTCGCGCACCATGCCGGAACGCCGCGAGCGTCTGGCACGCCTGGTGGCATTCGCGGGCGACGAACTGCGGCGGCAATGCAATGTCGCGCCGTCCGGCTCGCAGATTTTGCCGGTGATCATCGGCGCGGACCGCGCGGCAGTCGCAGTCGCAGCCTCGCTGCAGCGCCGGGGGTTTGATATTCGCGCGGTTCGTCCGCCGACCGTGCCGGAAGGGACATCACGCCTGCGTCTCGCGCTGACACTGAATGTCGATGAAGCCACGGTCGCCGACCTGTTCGCGGCGCTGGCCGAGGATATGCGGCGGGCGGCATGAGCGCACGGATCGTCGTCACCGGCACCGATACGGGCATTGGCAAAACCGTTTTCTCGGCGGCGCTCGCGGGCGCGCTCGATGCGGTTTACTGGAAGCCGGTTCAGGCGGGTCTCGATGAAGAGACCGACAGCGACACGGTGCTGAAACTATCCGGTCTTTCGTCGGATCGTCTGCTGCGTGAGGCCTATCGGCTGAAGACACCTGCATCCCCGCATCTTGCCGCGAAGATCGATAGCGTTGCGATCGATCCCGCCGCGCTGGCGCTGCCTGAAACGGCGCGGCCGCTTGTGGTGGAAGGGGCCGGTGGCCTGATGGTGCCGCTGACGGAGAACCTGACGTATATCGATGTCATGGCCGGTTGGCGTGTGCCCGTCGTGCTCTGCGCGCGAACGGCGCTGGGAACGATCAATCACAGCCTGCTGTCGATCGAGGCGCTGCGGTCGCGCGACATTCCGCTGCAAGGCATCGCGTTCATCGGCGATGCCAATGAGGAATCCGAGCGCATCATTTGCGCCATGGGACGCGCAAAACGGCTCGGCCGGTTGCCGCGTCTCGATCCGCTGACGGTGGATACGTTGCGGGCCGCCTTTGCGCAGAATTTCAGTGTCGCCGCTTTCCTGACGGAGGCCGCATCATGAGCCCCAGATCGCCAGTCTGGCATCCGTTCACGCAGCATGCGGTGCAGCCCGACGCGACGATGATTTCGCGAGGCGAGGGCGCATGGCTGGAAGCCGCCGACGGCCGCCGCATCTTCGATGCGATTTCCTCGTGGTGGGTAGTGACGCACGGTCATCGCCATCCGCACATCGTGCAGGCGATCAGGGATCAGGCCGAAAAACTCGATCAGGTGATCTTCGCCGGTTTCACCCACGAGCCCGCGGAAAATCTCGCGCGCCATCTCGTTGCGATCACGCCGCCCGAACTCGAATACGTGTTCTTCTCCGACAGCGGATCGACCTCCGTCGAAGTCGCGCTCAAGATGGCGCTGGGCTTCTGGCGCAATCGGGGTTTTCAACGCAGCCGGATCGTGGCGCTGGAAGGCGCCTATCACGGCGACACCATCGGCGGCATGTCGGTGGGCGAGCGCGGCGTGTTCAATGCGCCTTACGATCCGTTGCTGTTCGATGTCGAGCGGATTCCGTTTCCCGCGGCGGGGCGAGAGAGCAAGACGCTGGATGCGCTTCGCGTTGCGTGCAAACGCGGCGATGTTGCGGCGTTGATCGTCGAACCCCTCATTCTTGGCGCGGGCGGCATGCTGATCTATCCGCCGCAGGTTCTGGCGGAGATGAAACATATCTGTGCCGGGCATGATGTCCTCTTCATCGCGGATGAAGTGATGACGGGATGGGGGCGCACAGGCACGCTGTTCGCCTGCGAGCAGGCTGGTGTCGCGCCCGACATTGCCTGCTATTCCAAAGGATTGACGGGCGGCTCGATCCCGCTAGCGGTGACCCTGTGCCGTGCCGACATTTTCGATGCGCATTATTCGACCGACCGTAGCCGGACGTTCTTTCATTCCAGTTCGTACACGGCAAACCCCATCGCCTGCGCGGCGGCGCTGGCCAATCTCGAGGTGTGGCAACGCGAGCCGGTGATGGAGCGGATCGGCGCGATTGCCGCGATCCATGAAGATAGGCTCGCGCGGTTGCAGAACGACGGGCGTTTCATGAATGTCCGCCAGATCGGAACGATCGCGGCGTTCGATCTTGCTGCGAACGACCCCGGCTATCTGGCCGATATCGGCCCACGCCTGTATCGCGGGTTTCTCGCGCGCGGCCTGCTGGTCCGGCCGCTGGGCAATACGATCTACATCATGCCGCCTTATTGCAGCACGGCTGCGGACCTTGGCCTGGTTTACGATGCCGTTGACGAACTGGCGGATGGGGCGGCCTGACCAGCGCCGCTTCTTTAAGACCCCGCTCGCGCGGCGACGCGGACGCGGACGAGATCCGGCAAGCGCTCTGCGCAGATCGCGAAAAGCGCCGGAGCAGATTGCCCCGCCATGGCGGGCGTTGTATTGGGGTGGTCGCACCATTGCCCGCCGCCATGGCGAGCCGATGGGCCTGTAGCTCAATGGTTAGAGCCGACCGCTCATAACGGTCTGGTTGCAGGTTCGAGTCCTGCCGGGCCCACCAACAAAATCAATGGCTTGACGTGGCGGTGTGCGAGGCCTCCGGTCTCGGCCCAATGTTTCGCCCAATGATTCATTTCGGGGCCGATAACCGATCGCTCGCGCCGCTTTCTGAAGGTGTAGCGGGTGATGATGGCCGTAGACGCGATCAAGCAGATCGACCGTCATGCCGAGAAAGCCAGCTGCTTCCCACTTATCGACGCCAGCCTGCATCAACCACGTTGCGGCGGTGTGGCGCAACGTATGCGGCGTGACTTTGCCGTCGAGACCAGCGAGCGCCACAGCGCTCTTGAAGGCGGTCTTGACCGATTTCACTGGCTCATCATTCCACTCAACAACGTGATTGCGAACAATCCCTTTGATCTTCCAGCGGCGCAAGTGGGCTGCCATGTCGATGCGGGTGCAATCGGCGTTGCCCAGTGGATGAAAAGTCAGTTTCGCGGTCATTTCGATTCCGCGCGGAAACGCGAAATCTTCGCTGCAGTCAGGAAGCGCGCAGATGCTACCGGCGATATGACGATTCAGAGCGTGCGCACGGCTGAAGGCGAGGCGCTTACGTTACTCCGTATCCTCGACACAAAGATGATAAACATTTACGGGTAGATCCCTCGATGGCTACTGGTAACGAGATAGCAAAAACGGAGTCAGTCGCCTGACTAATAAGGAAATAGACAAAACGGAGTCAGTTGGCGACTGACAAGCAAACACGTTTTTCCTTATCAGTAAGATAGCTCTGCCTACGACCAATCGCTTTCCCGAGCCCGCATGGTGCTAACAAGCCGCTGCAAAACGAGGCTACTGGCTAGCCAGAATTGACTTAAGTGGTTGATTCTGCCGATAGAAATGGCCTAGCAACGAGCGATTTTATTGATCAGAAAGCCGATTTTGTGCTAACTTAGTACGATGCCGCAGTTCAAAGAAAAGCTCATTTCAAAAGACTTTCTGTCAGATTTAGAACAGCGCTTCTTCTGGTGGGAGCCTGTTGTTTCTGAGCCTCGTTCCGACGCCAGAATATTGGCGCAAGCAATGAGCCTCGGACGATATGCAGATATTAGACAACTCGAAAACGTAGTCGGTCCCGATACGTTAGTTCTTACGATGCTGAACGCTCAGCCTGGCTGGATAACCGATCAATCTTGGGAGTTCTGGCGAGGGCGGTTATCTCGGGCAACTCAACGCAATATCCCTGATACGCCACCGCGAAGGTCTTTCGATGCTGGCCCGATTTGATCCTCAAATCAAAATTCTGCCAAAAGCTCAACAGGAGCTTTGGTCTCTACTAAAGCCCGCGTCTTCATTATCGTTTGTATTGTACGGCGGTACCGCCGTCGCTCTTCATCTGGGCCATCGAATATCGATCGATTTCGATTTCTTCAGATCGGAAAGCCTCGATAAGAAAGAACTCGAAATATCCCTTCCATTTGTTGAACGCGCCACAGTCATTCAAGAAGGCAAGGACACGTTGGTTGTGTCTGTGGCGATGCCATCTGGGCTGGTAAAGGTTTCGTTTTTTGGCGGCATGAAGCTCGGTCGAGTGAACGACCCACTGCAGACGCAGGACGAAGTACTGATTGTTGCGTCGTTGGAGGATCTTTTAGCAACCAAATTGAAGGCTATCATCGATAGAGCGGAAGCGAAGGACTATCGAGATATTGCTGAGATGATATCGAGTGGCGTTTCCCTTGACAGGGGGCTTGCCGCCTTCTCTGAAATGTTCAAGAGAGATGTCGCGCTCCCACTCAAGGCGATTGGTTTTTTCAAAGATGGCGATCTACCATCGTTATCGGAAAACGATCGGCAGTTGCTGCGTAACGCCAGAGACGGCGTTGAGGATATCCCTCGGTTGCAGCTAACGAGTAGGTTGCTACCATGATTCAATGGCGGATTTGGTTTTCTTGATGAAGAGAAAAGAATGAGGCCGGTTAGCTACTGATAAGAAAATTACAGAGAGCTTATCAGTTAGATTGGTATGAAGTATTTGTCAGTAAGCTCGCTTGCTACTGACGCTTAGCGCAAGAACGTGTCGCATTGGAAGCTAGTGCTGCCATTACTGGCGTCATTATCTGCCGTCAGAAAAGAACGCTTTAACAATGGCGTCCAAATGCGCGCGAATCTTCCACATGTCACGGACTGATCGGATTGCGGGATAGTCCGATCTAGCAACGTTCTCGATTAGACAAAATAGCATCTAACTCCAACTACTCAACCAGCGGCATCGTACAAGCCGCGACAAGCTTCACCAGATCTGCTTGTCGGGTCGTTCCCGTTTTTTCGAATAGCCGTCCCAGATGTGTTTTTACCGTTGTGACGGCAATTCCCATTGCGGCCGCTGCCTCGGGAGTTCCGCCAATGTTGACGATAGATGTCAGAACTCGCACTTCAGCTGGCGTTAGTCTAAAGGCATCACTTAAAACGTCGACGTTAAGAGACATCTCAAGTTTTGCGCGCCGGATAAATAGATCTGCCGCAGGAGTTCCAATATCATCGAATGCATATTCAAGATTTAGCTTGAGCGGCAGCAGATGAGATACATACACGGATTCATTCCTGTCGGTGACTGAGAGCAAAAGTCTATCGTTATTACTGATTGCAGTGAGTTTCCGGAAGCTAGAGAAGAAGTTTCGGATTGATTTTTCGACCCGTGGGTTGCGCGCTGAAAGCCGTCCTCCTGCTGAATACAGGGTATCGCCCGCAGCGATTAATTCCTGACCCATCTTATTCGAATATAAGATCGTGCCTGCGTTATCGGTGACGTAGATGCCAATATCGAGAAGATCTACTAGACTGTCCGCCGTCAGCACCACTGGCACAGATTTGAGGTTGTGATTTAAGGAGGGTTGGGTCTTCGTCGTAGTGACGAAGGAACGAAGATGAAGACCCAACCCTCCTTGAAAAAATCGCCGGCCAAGGCCCCTGCCGAGCGGGTGGTGAAGGATATCAGGCGGCAGACCCGGCGGCATTTTTCGTCCGAGGACAAGATCAGGATCGTGCTCGACGGCCTGCGCGGTGAAGACAGCATTGCCGAGTTGTGCCGCAAGGAAGGCATCGCCCAGAGTCTGTATTACACCTGGTCGAAGGAGTTCATGGAGGCTGGAAAGCGCCGCCTGGCCGGTGACACTGCCCGCGCCGCGACCACCGGTGAGGTGCAGGATCTACGCCGCGAAGCCCGCGCCCTGAAGGAATGCGTTGCCGATCTGACGCTGGAAAACCGTCTGCTGAAAAAAAGCATGATCGCGGATGGGGGCGACGACGAATGAGGTATCCCGCATCCGAAAAGCTCGAGATCATCAGGATCGTCGAGCAGCCGCACCTGCCTGCCAAGCGGACGGCTGGATCAGCTCGGCATCGCCCGCCGGACGTTCTACCGCTGGTACGATCGCTATCTCGATGGCGGCCCGGAAGCACTGGAAGATCGGCCATCGGCGCCAAGCCGGGTGTGGAACCGCATCGCACCCGAGGTGCAGGACCAGATCATCGAGATGGCGCTGGAGCAATCCGAGCTATCCCCGCGCGAGCTGGCCGTGCAATTTACCGATGAACGCCAATACTTTGTGTCCGAGGCCACGGTCTACCGCCTGCTCAAGGCCCACGACCTGATCACCAGCCCGGCCTACGTCGTCATCAACGCCGCCGATGCGTTCCACACCAAGACCACTCGCCCGAACGAGATGTGGCAGACCGATTTTACCTACTTCAAGATCATCGGGTGGGGCTGGATGTATCTCTCGACAGTGCTCGACGACTTCTCGCGCTACATCATCTCCTGGAAGTTGTGCACCAACATGCGCGCCGAGGATGTCACCGACACGCTGGACCTGGCCTTGGCTGCATCGGGCAGTGACAGCGCCACGGTGCTGCACAAGCCAAGGCTGCTCAGCGACAACGGCCCCAGCTACATCGCTGGCGAACTGGCAGAATACATCGAAGCCAAAAAGATGAGCCACGTGCGCGGCGCCCCGATGCACCCGCAGACCCAGGGCAAGATCCAGCGCTGGCACCAGACCCTGAAGAACCGCATCCTGCTCGAGCACTACTTCCTGCCCGGCGCTCTCGCACGCCAAATCGAGGCCTTCGTCGAGCACTACAACCACCAGCGTTACCACGAGAGCCTGAACAACGTGACGCCCGCTGACGCCTACTTCGGAAGGGCCAGCGCCATCATCCAACAGCGTGAAAGGATCAAACGGCAGACCATCGAACATCGGCGCTTGCTTCACCGCAAGATCGCCGCCTAACATTAACCCCAAGACGAGGCCGATCTCTCCGTTCGATCACGCCGCCAAAAGTGCCAAATCATCTGACGACGGACAATCTATTCGTCGGGCACCACAGGTCGCCCTAAGGAGACGTACTCGCTCATCGCGGGTTGCTCTCTCCGTGTCAGGCGACGTCGGAGGCGTGCAATCCGGATCAGGACGCGTTGCTGGGGCACGCGCTGCAGATGTTCCATATTGGCGACCTACTGATGGTTCTTTCCCTTCTATATGGGCTGCCGCTGCGTGACCTTCCGGGAAGTTCAGCCGGAAGCATTCCTCTCGTCACTGTCCACCCAGAACATTACGCACGTCCTTCTGACGCCCGTGATGATCAACTTTCTGCCGGCCCAGCCCTCCAATCCGGAACTGGACTTCAGCAGCCTCAAGCACATGGCGTACGGTGGGTCTCCGATTACCGAGCCGGTGCTTCAGGCGGCGATGAATACCCTCGGTTGCGAGTTTTCCCAGATTTACAGGTTGACGGAAATCTCCGGCGGCGTGAGCTCCTTCACACCCGACGACCATTGCCGTGGCGCCGGGTTCCCGAGGAGCTACCGGCGCTCTTTTGCCCTGCTACATCAATACCTCAATCTGGGGCAGCAGCATCACGATCTGCTCCGCAGTAAATGTCTTTTTCGGCATAACCAAAGCTCCCTTTCCAAGCTCACTTTCTCACAAAGCTTGGCCAAAAAAAGCCTGGTCAGGTCACCTCATGACGCAGGGTCATCGATCAGCTGTTGTGGCTGCGCGAAGACGGCAAGCTGATCCCTGTCGTAGATGACGATCTCTCGCCCGCGAATCCGAACACCATGATCGGTCAGGTGGGCGAGGTTGCGTGAGAGATTTTCTCGCGTGGTGCCGATATGGGATGCCAGCGTGCCGCGATCGAAAGGAATCACAACATTTCCCTGACGCGTATCTTTCTGCGCTTCGGCCAATATCCAGTTGGCAAGCCGTTCGACGCTGGACCTTGTCATGTATCCTTTCAGCTTCTTAACTGAGCCGCGATACGCGGAGGCCAGTTCTTTTGCGACCATGCGGGCAAAGGCGACATCCTGATCGAAAATCTCGCGTACGCGTTTTGCGGGGATCAGAAGAACGCGTGACTCGACCAGCGTTCTCGCCGAATTCAGATAGGGCTGGTCACTGATGATGGCGGCCAGAATGAAAGTCGAAACCGGATTAATGAGCGAGACGCCCCATTCTCCGCCATCCTGCCCGGTATAGATTTCAGCCAGGCCATCTATCAGGACATGCAGAAAATCGGCTTGCGCGCCCTCGTGAATCAGTACGACGCCAGCGGGGAATTGCTGGAGCAGGGCAGCGTCCAGCAGGCGCTCCAGATTCTCGAGAGCCATCTCGGAAAACAGCGGCAATGTCCGCAATTGCTGGAGTTCATGGGGGCGCAACGACTTGACTCCGGTTCAAGGCTACTGGCCTTTTTGTGACATTTATCAATTTCATACATCGTAACTATCATTTTGCGATGTGCAGAACGTCAAGCGAGAATACCTGCTTTTATATAAGTCGATGCTAACCGGGTCCGGCTTGATCCAGCGCAAATCAATTCCCGCGCCGGGACGCGATCTCCAACCCATACAGGTTCTGGAGATGCGTTATGAGCGGATCAAGTCCAGTCGGTGCAGCTTCGGGGCGGGCGCTTTGGCTCTCGACCATTTCATTCACGATCTGCTTTGCAGTGTGGACGATTTTCTCGATTATCGGCATCCGCATCAAGCAGGAGTTGGGTCTGAACGAAACCCAGTTCGGGCTTCTGGTCGGTACTCCCATCTTGAGCGGATCGCTCATCCGGCTTATCCTCGGCGTGTGGACGGACCAGTACGGCGGACGACGCATTTACACGATTGTCATGCTGGCTGCGGCGATCGCGACCTACCTCCTGACTTGGGCGCACACTTATCCGCAGTTCCTGATCGCCGCGCTGTTTGTTGGTATTGCCGGCGGCGCATTTGCTGTCGGCGTCGCCTATGTGTCCCGTTTCTATCCGATGGGAAAACAGGGCACGGCGCTTGGCATCTTCGGCGCGGGCAATGTCGGCGCGGCAGTCACAAAGTTTTTGGCGCCGTTTGTGCTGGTTGCCTATGGCTGGCAGGCCGTTGCGCAAATCTGGGCGCTGGCGATCGGCGCGATGGCCATCATCTTTTGGCTGTTCTCGGAAGAAGATCCGGTCGTTCTCGCGCGACGGAAGAATCATGAGAAGCCAAAGAGCGCGTGGCTTGAACTCGAGTCCCTCAAGAACATCCAGGTCTGGCGTTTCTCGCTCTACTATTTCTTCGTCTTCGGCGCGTTCGTCGCCCTGTCCCTGTGGCTGCCGCAGTATCTGATCAACGTCTACGGCGTGAACATCAAGACCGCCGGCATGGTCGCCGCCGCGTTCTCGTTCCCCGCCAGTGTATTTCGCGCCTATGGCGGGCACCTTTCGGACCGTTATGGCGCTCGCCGGGTGATGTATTGGACATTCCTCGTCAGCGTGGCGTGCACATTCATTCTGTCCTATCCGCCGGCGGACTACATTGTGCGCACGACGACGGGCCCGGTGAATTTCCATATGGAAATGGGCCTCGTGCCGTTCACTGTCACGGTGTTCGTGCTCGGCTTCTTCATGGCGCTGGGCAAGGCCGCTGTCTTCAAGCACATCCCGGTTTACTACCCGAACAATGTCGGCGCTGTTGGCGGATTGGTCGGCATGATTGGTGGACTGGGCGGTTTCGTACTGCCGATCGTGTTCGGCGTGCTCAACGATCTCACCGGATTGTGGACGAGCTGCTTCATGATGCTGTTCATTCTGGTGGTCGCGTCACTCGCCTGGATGCATCTCGCGATCCGCCAGATGGAGCACGGGGTTACGGAAGAAGCGCTCAAGAAGCTGCCCGAGCTTCCGGAAATGGAAGAAATCCATAAGCCGGAACATATCGGCGCCTTGTCGGGCTCGGTGCTGACCGACTGGCGTCCCGAGGACAAGAAATTCTGGGAGGCGACCGGGCGCGCCATCGCGCGGCGCAACCTCTGGCTATCGATCCCGTCGCTGCTGCTGTCATTTGCGATCTGGCAAGTGTGGTCGGTGGTCGTGGCGAAGCTGCCGTCGGTCGGCTTCAAGTTCACCACGGCAGAGCTGTTCTGGCTGGCGGCGCTGCCGGGCATTTCGGGCGCGATATTGCGCATCTTCTATTCGTTCATGGTTCCGATTTTCGGTGGACGGTTGTGGACTACGCTTGCAACCTGGTCGCTGATGATCCCGGCCGTCG
>Ga0066256_1001290_pt1 | contig 36413 bp, 53 predicted proteins | sample ThiBio_1000_biof_FD_87107 | JGI IMG/M metagenome (GOLD analysis project Ga0066256, IMG submission 87107) | Wastewater bioreactor microbial communities from Cape Town, South Africa - Thiocy_expt_1000_biof (version 2) | ecosystem: Engineered > Bioreactor > Thiocyanate-remediating >... | reverse complement strand
GCGGGAGGGGGCTGGGGCAGAGATAGCTCGGCGTGTAGGTGGTGGAGGGCGGCGGGGACGTGGGTGGGGGCCGATGGGGGAGGAAGCCGGGTGCGTCCTCGGCGCCGGTGTCCGCCATCCCGCGCCTCCCCGGGGAGGCGAAGATTGGGGCGGAAGGCCGGGCCGGTCGAGGCCCGCCGGCGACAGGGTGAAGACCTCGCAGCCGGTCTCGGTGACGCCCACCGTGTGCTCGTACTGGGCCGACAGAGAGCGGTCGCGCGTCACCGCCGTCCAGCCGTCGGAGAGCACCTTCACGTGCGGCCGGCCGAGATTGATCATCGGCTCGATGGTGAAGATCATGCCGGGCCGCATCTCGATGCCCTCGTGCGGGTTGCCGTAGTGCAGGATGTTCGGCGCGTCGTGGAACAGGCGGCCGACGCCGTGGCCGCAGAAGTCGCGCACGACGGAGCAGCGCTGGGCCTCCGCGAAGGGGGGGATGGCGGGGCGGAGGGCGCCGGTGCGGGCGCCGGGCCGCCCCGCCGCGACGCCGAGCATCAGGGATTCGTGCGTCACCTCGAGCAGCCGCTCGGCGGCCCGCTTGATCTGGCCGACCGGGTACATGCGGCTGGAATCGCCGTGCCAGCCGTCGAGGATGTAGGTGACGTCGACATTGACGATGTCGCCCTCGCGCAGCGGCTTGGCGTCGGGGATGCCGTGGCAGACGACGTGGTTGATCGAGGTGCAGGACGACTTGGTGTAGCCGCGATAGTTGAGCGTGGCCGGCAGCGCGCCGTGGTCCATGCCGAACTCGAAGACGAAGCGGTCGATCTCGTCGGTCGCGACGCCGGGCCGGACCATCGCGGCGAGCTCGTCGAGCGCGCGCGCGGTCAGGTTGCAGGCCTTGCGCATGCCCTCGAAGGCCTCGGCCCCGTAGAGCCTGATCTGGCCGGTGTTGCGGGCCGGCGCGACGTCGGCGTCGACATAGGTGATCATCATTCCGGTTCCTTAGCCCGACAGGGCCCGCGCGAAAACCCCTCGCGGCCCATGTGGCACCGCGCGCGGCCTGCCGCAAGGGGCGGGCGGCCGCGCCTATTGATTCGGCGCCGGATTCATGGCCCCATTCCGTTGGGGAACGTATGGCGTGGGGGAGGACGATGGTCCGGGTGTTCTGCGCGGTGCTCGCGCTCCTGCTGGCCGGCGGCGTCGCCGGCGCGCAGGAACGCACGATGCATTTCGACAATCTCGTGCTCAAGTTCGAGTTTCCGAGCCGGTTCGCATATGTCGACCGCGACGAGGCGCAGGTCTATTTCTCCGACGGCGAGACGGTGATCGAGTTCAGTTGGCGTTGGCTCGGGGATTTTCCGGACGATGCGGGCGCCAAGCTGCTCGAGGAGATCGAGACCTACCCCACCTACGGCCGCGTCGACGGCCATTTCCGCGACGACCTCGAGTTCGAGATCGCGTTGAAGGAGAAATACGACCGGGCCGCCTTCATCCGCTGGACCGACCGGGGCAACGGGTACACGCGGCTCAGCTACGCGATGACGACCTGCTGCGACCGCTTCATCCTCTTCACGATCGAATATCCGAGCTCCGTCAAGCACGACTGGCTGGAAGGCTTCTACGCCTCGTTCAAGAAGGGCGACGTCGGCCAGTACGACACGTCCAAGGACGACATCGACGTGAGCTACCGGATGATGCTGCCGCGCGCGGGGACGCGCGCGACGAGCGACGCCCAGCGCCTCTACGACGCCTGCAGCAACGGCTGGAACAAGCGTCTCTACGGAGCCCGGCCCAACGCCAAGGCGATGGGGGCCTACATCATCGACGGCGAGGCGTGGTGCCAGCAGGCATGGGGCCACAAGTCGGAAGCCTCCGCCTGGGAAGTCATCCAGAAGGCCTGCGACGAGAAGGGCGCGGCCGACTGCTACCGCTTCGCCAAAGGCGACGAGCTCAGCGAGTGGGCGGACGAGCAGCGCGTCGCGGCCGAATACGGAAGCCGGGACGACGGCTACCGGCAGCGCCAGGAGGAGGCGCGGGCGGCCGCAGCGGCCAAGGAGCGGCGGCGTACGCAGCTCATCGTGCGCATCAACAACAAGGACAGGTTCGACATCGGCGTGGCGTTCTATTCCAGCAACCGAAAGAATTTCGGATGGCCGGGTAACAACCGGCACTGGGTGATGAGCTCCGGCGAGAAGCGGGAATTCGCGCTGGAATGCCAGCCGGGCGAAAAGATCTGCTACGGCGCGGCGCGCAAGAACAACAACAGCCAGATCTGGGGCGTCGGGCTCGGCTGGGTCGACGGCTGCCAGGGATGCTGCATGACCTGCGGCCACGAATACGGCTACAGCCTCGCCGACGGAGGACCCTATCGCGAGCCGCAGGTCTCCCGGCGCTCCGGCAATGACGGCGTCGAGATCCTCGGATCGGTGCTCGAAGGGCTGGCGCTCGGCCTCGGCGCCGCCGGCGCCATCCAGAACTCCTCGCCGCCGCCGGCGCCGCGCGGGCGGAACTTCAGGCAGAGCGACATCTCGGGCACGCGCTGAGGCGCGGCGGCGGCGAGCCGGCGATACAAACCTTGCCAAGCCGTCGCCGGCTCGCGAGAGTGCCGGGCAGCGAGGCGGAGCGGGAAGCCGGCGGATGGACTATCAGGGTGCGACCGGCGCGACGCCGGCCGGGCGGACCTCCTCGCCGCCGATGCAGGCTCGGATCGCATTCCATATCCTTGCCGGCCTGCTGATCGCGGCCTTCGCCTTCCTCAACTGGCGCTTCGTCCTCGTCCACTTCTCGAACGGCGGCTACCTGCTCGACAGCGGCTGGTTCGCATTCCTGATGTGGTCGGCCGACCTTGCGCTGCCCAACCCGCAGAGCATCGTCGATTTCAGCTACTACAACATGCACATCGCGCCCTATCTGGCGCTGTTCGGCATGCCGCTCCGAGCCACAGGGTTCGACCCGTTCGGCATCCTCGCGCTGCACGAGGGGCTGATGTTCGGCCTGCTGGCGCTGGCGCTCTACCTGACGGTGGCGACCGCCGGCCGGGGCTGGATCGCGCTCACGCTCGCGGCCGTGGCGCTGCTGATCGCGACGGGGAGCAACTTCATCTGGCGCATCGCCAGCTATCCGCATTTCGAGATCGCGACGATGGCGCTCTGCGTCGGCGGCGGCGCGCTGCTGCTGGCCGGCCGGCCGCGGCTCGCCGCGCTGCCGCTGGCGCTCGCGCTGACGGTGCGCGAGGACGCCGGCTTCTTCGTCGCGCTGTATCTGGCCGGCGCCGCGCTGCTGCGCATGCGCTCCCCGCTCGACTGGCGCACGGCACTGCGCGCGCCGGAGCTGCCTTGGGCCGTTGCGGCCGGCCTGGTCTCGGTCGTCCTGTTCTGGATCAAGGAGCACTTCTTCTTCCTCTATCCGACCTTCCAGAACACCTTCTCCGGCCATGGCTGGGACCACCTGTCGTGGCCGTGGCTGGGCGTCCGGCTCGGCGGGCTGGTGCAGGACGTCAAGATCGACCTGACGGTCGCGGCCGTGGCGGTGCTGGGCGCCATCTCGTGGCGCTACCTCGTCTACCCGGCGCTGATCCTGCCGCTCGTCGTCGCGCAGCTTCTCGCCGTCCAGGACGGTATCGGCCTGTTCCACTCCTATTACGGCATCCCGTGGCTGGTGGTCTGGTCGGGCCTGCTGATCGTCGCGGCGTTTCGCCTGCGGCGGGGAGAGGCGGGTCCTGCCGAGGCCGTCGCGGCCCTCGTCCTGGCCTTCGGGTGCAGCCTCGCCGTGCCCAATTTCGGCAATGGCTGGCGCGATCTGTGGGTTCCGCGCAACGCGATCACCCATCCCACCGTCGACCTTCCCGCTCTGAAGCGGGAGCTGGAAGCCGCGATCGGCAGCGACGCGACGGGCGCGTGCCTGTCGATCGGGGCGGTCGCCCTGGTTCCGGACGCCGTGCGGCCGAAGCAGGTGATCAGCCACCGGAGGGACCTCGCCCATTGCGGGCGCATCTTCCTGTTCAGGGGCGACCTCGGCTACCGCCAGCTCCGCGACAAGCTGCTGGCCGAGGGCAGGCGGCAGGGGCCGACGATCGGCGACCGCATCGAGACCTATTTCTGAAGCCGCGCGACGCGGCGTTCAGCCGGCCAGCGCGTCGGCCGCGGCGGCGAGCGCGCCTTCGCCGTGGGGGATGGCGAGCGCCCGCATGCCGGCATCCATCGTGGCCAGCACGCCCAGCGTCATGTGCGCGTTGACGTGGCCCATATGCGCGACCCGCAGGAAGTCCTGGTAGGCCGGCTCCGTCGGCAGCGCCATGCCCAGCCCGATGCCGAGCGTCACGCCGGCCTCCGTCTCCAGCCATCTGCGCAGCCGCCCGCCGCCGCCGTCGCCGATGCGCGCGGCGGTGACCGAATGGCCGCGATGGGCGGGGTCGCGCACGTTGAGCCCGATCGGATGGCCTTCGACGCCCCAGGCGTCGAAGGCGGCCCACACCGCGCGGGCGAGGCGCCGGTGGCGCGCCCAGACCTGCTCCAGTCCCTCCTCGGCGATCATGTCGAGGGCGGTGCGCAGGCCGTAGAGGTGGTGCGTCGGGGCGGTGCCGCCGAAGAGCTGGTAGAACTCGGCCGCCGCCGTGCGCGGCTTCCAGTCCCAGTAGGGCGTGGCGAGGCCGGCCGTGCGCGAGGCCTCCAGCGCCTTGTCCGACAGCCAGACGAAGGACAGGCCGGGCGGCAGCATCAGCCCTTTCTGGCTGGCCCCGACCAGCACGTCGATGCCCCATTCGTCCATCCGCATCTCGTCGCAGCCGAGCGAGGCGATGGCGTCGACGGCGAGCAGCGCCGGATGGCCGGCCGCGTCGATGGCGGCGCGGATGGCGGCGACGTCGTTGCGCACGCCGGAGGCGGTGTCGACATGGGTGACGAGCACGGCGCGAATGCGCCGATCGCGGTCGGCGTCGAGCGCCTCGGCGATGCGGGCGGGCTCGGCCGGCGCGCTCCTGCCGAAGTCGAGCACCTCGACGTCGACGCCCATCCGGGCCGCGGCGTCGGCCCAGCCCAGGCCGAACCGGCCGGTCGCCGCCACCAGCGCGCGGTCGCCGCGCGAGAACATGTTGGCGATCGAAGCTTCCCACGCGCCGTGGCCGTTGGCGATGTAGATAGCGACATGGCCGGAGCACAGCGCGACACGCTTCAGGTCGGCGACCATGGCGGGCATCATGTCGACCAGCTCGCCCGCATAGATGTTGGGCGAGGGCCGGTGCATGGCCGAAAGCACGCGGTCGGGCACGACCGAGGGGCCGGGGATGGCGAGGTAGGTGCGGCCGGAGGGGCCGGGCGTCTGCGAGGAGCGGTCCGTCACTGGTTCATCCTGTTTCCGCGTCGCCGCGCGCTGCCGGCGGCGATGCCGTGCCGCGAGGTTAGCGCGCCGCGGTGGCGGAGATTGTGCCAGAGGCTCGAAACCGTTGGCACGGGCGCGCTTTGCAGGCGCGGCATGCAGCCGCGGCGAGGCTCAGGCGAGCCAGAGCCAGAGGATGCGGCCGAGCGCGCCGAGCAGCAGCGCGAAGGTCGCCACCGCCTGGATGAAGAAGCCCGGATAGCGCTTCATCGGCTCGGTGACGTAGCCGGCGAAATAGGCGATGCGCCCGACCATCCACAGCAGGCCGAAGGCGGCCGCCCATGCCGGGCTCCAGTAGATGGCGAAAAGCCACATCGAGGGCAGGAAGATGGGGAGCCATTCCAGTGTGTTGGAATGCGCCCGGATCGCGCGCTCGAGTGACGGATGCCCGGTCATGGCCGGGGCGAGGATGCCCGTCCTGGAATGCGTCCGCGCCACCATGAGCGCCATGCCGAAGATCATCAGCGCGCAGAGCAGCGTGACGACGGCGACGGGATAATATTGTTCCATGATGCTTCCTCGCGATGACCGCACCGAACGCACTGGCAGCGTATCGGGCCGGCGTCAACCGAGGATGTCTGTGCGCGATGCTCCCCGCATCGCGGGGCGCCGCAGCTCCGCTTCCGGCGAACGGCCCTAGCGGTGGTCGGACCGTCCGTCGGACTGGCGCGTCTTTTCCGACGTCTCGTCGAGCGGCCGGGAATTGCCCATGCCCGACCTCGGCGGCTTGTTGGCCGCGGCGTCCTGCGAGAAATCGTCCGCCGGATCGGGCGCCTTCGCCGGCGCCAGCTTGCGGGCGCCGGATTCGCGCCTGTTCGTGCTTGGCATGTTCATCTCCCGTGAAATTGGTTCGCGTGGGAGTGGAATGGCCGGGCCGGGCGAATGTTCCCGTCCGCGGCTAGCCGTCGAGCCGGATGCCGCAAACGACGTAGTAGCAGTCGACGTAGCGCTGGCGTTCGGGAGTGCCCCGCCGCGGAGTGGAGCCGGCTTTGTCGTAGCCCTCGAGCATCTTCGTGCATTCGGCCATGCGCGCACCCGGGACGGCATGGGGGCTCACCAGCATGACGCCCGCGAGGATGAAGCAGCCGAGGCTTGCTGCAAGGAACAGTTGCACGCGACGCATGGCCGAGGACTACGGTCCGGCGCCTCGTGCCGCAACAGGGCATGGGCACGTATGCTTAACGTCGGCGCCGGTCGGCCATGTCGTTGAAGGGGATGGTACGCCCAAGGGGACTGCCGGAAGCTTTTAAAATCAATCTTTTGGCGAAAAGTTCGCCATGCGACGTTCCCGCTTCCTTCCGCTCATCTGGCGACCTTACGCTTGCCGACGAGCGTGACAACGCGCTCCATGCCGGCGGCGGCGAGGAGGACCTGGTTCGCTTCGCGCGAGTAGAGTTCCGCGTGCTCCATGTCGTCGTGGCCGAGTACGTCCATGAGCTGGCGGGTAGATGCGCCGCCCTCGGCCAGGAGCTTGCCCAGCGTCTTGCGTAAACCGTGCAGCGTGCAGCCCTTCGGCAGGCCGGCCGAGTGCGTCCAGTCGGCCATGCGTCCGGTAATCGACTTGGCGGTGAACGGCTCCCCATAGGCCGTCACGACGACTGTCTCGCCTCGCCGCACTGTCGCCGCCAGAGCCTCCGCCAGCATCGGGGTTTCCGGCACGAACAGAACCTTGCCCGTCTTCTTCTGCACGATCTGGAAGCCGCGCAGCGTCTCGATCTTGCCGTCGATGAGAAGCTTTCGCTCGACCAGCTGGTCCCACCGGAGCCGCACCAGGTCGGAACGCCTGTTTCCCAGCCAGAGGGCCAGGGCATAGACGAGCCTCGGGGTCGAGCCGACTGCCCAGCGCGCCTCGAATGCAGCCATCTCGTCGGCCGTCCATGCGCGGAATCCGACGTAGGCCGGCCGCCATTTCACCCGGTAGGTCGGGTCAGCCTCGATCCACTCCTCGTCGAGGGCCGCGAGGATCAGCTTGCGGATGAGCGTCAGTAGGTTCTTGGCGGCGTGTGGCGTCGCCGCACGATCGGCGAGGATCTTCTTGATGTGCCGCCGCTTGACGTCTGCGACCGGCATGTCGCTCCAGAGATCAGGCTCGCCCTCGATCACCGGCGACAGCAGGAAACGCTCGGCGACGCGCGTGGTGTTCGCCCTGGTCAGATCGTCCAGCACCTGCCATTCGGCCGACTGGCGCACCAGCCTCCAGGCTGCCGCCAGAGACCGAGGGGCGGCGGCGTGAGGATGGACCGTGATCTCGGCCTTGCGGATGGGGCGTCCCTCGACAGCCGCCTGATAGGCCTCGTCGAAGCCGGGTTCGCCGGGCCCGCAGGGCAAGGACACCGTCCTGCCTCTGTGGCGATAGCGCCAGCGGCGCGTGCCGTGACGGTCGAGGTAGGAGCCGAGGCCGGGATAATCGTCCATGGCCGGACGCTATTTCCGCTGGCCGGCTCTTGCAAGCAACTCGTCGATGCGATTGACGCTGGCCTCGCTCGGCAGTTCCGCGAAGCAGGCGTCGAGCGCGACCCTGTCCCAGACCACACGCCCGTCGATCTGCTTCGGGCGCGGCATGCGGCGGTCGGCGACGAGCTGGTCGAACTTAGTCGTGCCGACGCCGATATAGCGCGCCGCCTCCTCGCGCGACATGCCGCGCGGCGGGTAGGCGAGACCGTCAGGATGCAGCGCCATCGCGACCTCCGACGCCGAGGCTCGCCAGCAGGTTGCGCGTGTCGGCCCACGACGCATGGCCTGTCCACGCAGACAGGAATTGCTCCAGGCGGGCCGTGTCGCCGGCGGCGCGGTAGCGGGCGATCTTGCGCCTGGCGCGGGCGACGCTGTCACGGCGCAGCAGCTTGTGGCGGGGCCAGATGCGGTAGCCGAGGAAATTGACGCCGCGGCTGATCGGTTGGACCGACCATTTCGAGAAGCGGAGGCCGAGCTCTTCGCGGGCCAGCCGCTCGATCTCGTCGCGGACGGCGCGCAGATGCGCGACCGACCGGCCGAGCACGACGAGATCGTCCATGTAGCGATACCAGCAGCGCTCGCCGAGGCCCTGCTGCAGGTGACGATCGACGGCGCCGGAATAGACGTTGGCGAGGATCTGCGAGGTGAGGTTGCCGATCGGCAGGCCGATGCCCTCGCGCGGAACCATCGCCTCGATGACGCGCAGCGTCGCGCGGCAGGAAATCTTGGCCTCGATCATGCGCCAGAGCACCGGCCGCTCGATCGAGGCGAAGTAGCGGGAGAAGTCCGTCTTCAGCGCATAGAGCGACGCGCCGTCGCGCGTCAGGCGCCGCAATTCGGCCTGCAGCGCGACGACGCCGGCATGCGTGCCCTTGCCCTTCCGGCATGCAAAGCTGCGTGGCAACAGCGTCGCATCGAAGATCGGCTCGATGCCGCGGCAGCCCGCATGTTGCGCGCCCCTGTCGCGGAGGGGAAGCGCCGAGATCAGCCGGAGCTTCGGGTCGTAGATCATGACCTCGCGCTGCGCGCCCGGCCGATAGGCGCCGCTCGCCATGTCGGCCGCCAGCCGATCGAGGTTGAGCGGCGAGAATTCCTTGAACTCAAGGTAGCCGGTCGAGAGACGCCGGCCGGCAGCCGTGCGCCGGTAGGCGGCCAGCATGTTGTCGTCGGCCACGATACGGCCGATCAGGTTGCGGTACTTCTTGGCCATGATGCATCCTCCGGCCGAAGGCCGAGACGCCGACCGGCGGCCGCGCATCGTTGCGCGCCCGGCCGGAGCGCCAGTGGCCGCTTGCGGCCACGGTGCGGCGCGTGAGGCAGATGAAACGCCGGCCGCGGTTTTCGACCTCTCGCATGCGCAAGGGGCTACTCCCCGCTCTGCCGGACCCTGCAATGTGTTCGCCGAAGCCGGATGTCCGGGCTGACCACCCATGCGCCCTGGACGGGCGCGGGAAGCGAGCCGGCGGGGCCGTGGCCGCCGCCGCGCCGGAAATGGGTCGTCACGGCAGCCCCGCGCGGAGATGTTCTCGTTGGAGTTGTCCGGCCAGTTGTCGAGGTTCGCGTAGCGCGAGCCCGCGTTCTGACCGTTGATCCACGAGCCGCCGAAGATCGATGGGCGCGCCATCCTATCCCCGTTCACCCGTTGCCCTTCGTGGAGGCGATCCAGACGCCGAGCATCGCGCCGACCTCGGCCAGGAGCCGCAGGGCGGCCCTGTGCTGGGCAGGCGAGAGGATCTTGAGCGAGGGATCGGCCGCGAAGCGCAACCAGAAACGCAGCGTCGCTAGATTGGCGTCGGCCGCGTGCAGGCGCGAGGCCTGCCGCGACTTCGCCGCGTGATAGATGAGGCCGACCTCAGCGATCATCGTGTCCAGCAGCGCGTCGCGCAGCTTGCCGTGGCGGCGCGGAAAGCGCTGGACGATCGGATAGAGATAGGCCATCGCGGCCTCGTATCTCTCCATGATCGCCAGCCCCGTCGTGCTGGCCGGATTGTCCCTGATCATCGGTCGGCCCCGTTCAGGCGGCCGGCGCTTTCGCGCCGGCGGCATCAGGATTCATGGTCACGGCAGCCCCGCGCGGAGAGGCTCCCGACGGAGTTGTCCGGCCAGCCGACGAGGTACGCGTAGCGCGAGCCCGCGTCCTGACCGTCGATCCACGAGCCGCCGAAGATCGAGGGGCGCGGTTCGTCGGGGTCGCCGTCGGTGCCCCACTGCCACATGGTGCCGGTGGCGCCGTGCAGCCCGCGGGCGCTGACGAAACGCTCGCCCCTGCCGTCCAGCGCACCGGCGATCGACGGCTCGTCGTCCAGCGACTTCCGCTCGGCGACGCCGAAGGCCGCGGCGAAGAACTCCTCGGCGCCGAGCAGCCGCTTGCCGTGATGTGCGTAGATCTCGACCGCCGTCGCATGGTCGAGCTTGCGACAGGCGCCCTTGCCGTCGACGCGCTGCGGCAGGTCGCGGCCGTCGGCGATCGCCGCGCCGCAGCGGCTGGTGCCCTGCGCCAAATGGTCCGTGCCGAGCAGGTAGATGTCGACCCAGAGGCGGTGCCCGCCGACCATGACGAGCGTCATGCCGCGCGGATCGCAGCCGGGGCGGAAGCCGATATCCCAGCAGGAGAACGGGTTGATGGCCGGCTGGCCGTCGCCGCCGGCGCGGGCCTCTGCGTTGCCGCTCGGGGCATAGTGGAAGCCGCCGATCGCACCTTCGGGGATGGCGCCGGGGCACGGCACCGCGCGGGCGGCGCCGTCCTCGATCAGCACGGCGAAGTCCGTTCCGGGCGCGAGGTCGGCCAGGTCGATCGAGATGGGCAGGTCACCGTCCAGCGCGATCGGCAATCCGTCCCGGTGGATGACGGTTCCGGCGCGCAGGGCTATTCGCGCGCGGCCGGTGACGATGAAGATCGGCGCGTCGGCGATGGCGCGATCGATACGGGTCTGCTTGACTGTGGCGTCCATGGACGGCCTCCTGGTTGGTGTGGGAAGGGTGGCCGGCGCTTTCGCGCCGGCGGTGTCAGGATTCATGGTCACGGCAGCCCCGCGCGGAGAAGCCCTCGACGGAGTAGTCCGGCCAGCTGTCGAGGTCCGCGTAGCGCGAGCCCGCGTACTGACCGCTGAGCCACGAGCCGCCGAAGAGCGAGGGGCGCGGATCGTCGGGGTCGCCGTCGGTTCCCCAGACCCAGAGATTGCCAGTCGCCTGCATCAGGCCGAACCGGCTGGTGCGTGCCGCGTCGAGGCCGGCGGTCTCCGGCTTGTCGTCGGCCGAGCTCTTCTCCGTCACGCCGAAGGCGGCGGCACGGAACTCGTCATAGGTGAGCAGCCGCTTGCCGTGGCCGGCATAGATGTCGACGGCCGTCAGGAAATCGAGGCCGTCGTGGCGGCTGCCGTCCGGCTTCTTCGGCTTGTTCCTGTGGCCGTCGGCGATCGTCGCGCCGTGACGGCTGGTGCCCTGCGCCAGATGGTCCGTGCCGAGCAGGTAGATGTCGACCCAGAGACGTCGGCCGTCGGGCAGGTCGACCAGCGCCATGCCGCGCGGATCGCAGGCCGGGCGGAAGCCGGCGTCCCAGATCGAGAACGGGTTGATCGCCGGCGCGTCGTCGCCGCCGGCGCGGGCGGACGCGTTGTCGCCCGGCGCGAAATGGAAGCCGCCGATCGCGTCGGCCAGGTCCGCGCCGGCCGGCGCGACGACGAGAGCGCCGGCATCGCTGCGAATGAGATAGTCCGTGCCGGCGGCGAACTCGGGCAGGGCGATCTCGGTTTCGGCGTCGGCGCGGCTGTCCGCACCGGCAATCTGCGCGCCGGCGCGGAGGAAGAGCCGGTCGCGCCCCTCGGCGCGGAAGATCGGCAGGCCGGCCTGCGGCCGGACGATGTCAGTCTGCATGGCAGTTCTCCTTGTTGGGACGGGTGGTCACAGCAGCGATCCGTGCGGCTCGGCGGGCGCGAGGCAGGCCGGGCAGGTGTGGCTGTAGGGCTCGGGCTTGCGGCGCGGCCCGGCGATGCGGGGCGCGCGGCCGAACAGGCCCCTCGTGTCCGGCTCGGCCGGCAACTGGCGCTTGACGATGCGCCAGCCCGCCGCCCTGGCGTCGGCGATCATCGTGGCGAAGTCCTCGGCCTCGTAGGTCTCGGGGAAGGACGCGGGGCAGCCGTCGCAGCAGAGCTGCAATCGGCCCTCGTGGCGGGCGACGGTCATGTCGACGCATCCTCCGGCATCGGTCGGCCGGCTCGCATGACGACGACCTTTGCCAAGTCTTGCAGATATGCGTCGCCATATTCGGCGCGGGCATAGTCGGCCGCCACGGAGACCGCGATGCAGGCTGCCTCGTCCGTTTCCATTCCACGCAACAGCGCTGCGTGGATCGCGTCGGAGATCGCATTGCCGAGATCTGCGGCCCAACGGCCTGAAAGCTCGGAGAACTCAGCCATTGTAGATGATCTCCTCGGCGTTCTGGCGCGCGAGCGGGAGGTAGTCGGCGATGGCGCGCATGAACTCGTCGCGGCCCTCGACCGTGTGGGCGCGATCGATCTGGGCGAAGAGGACGCCGATCGTGCCGGTCAGCAGGCCGGCCATCAGGCATTCGAGCTGGCGACCGGGCGGCAGGTCGCGATAGACGCCGACATTGAGCATCCCGAGCGCGATGTCGCAGACTTGGCGGCGTATGCTCTCGGCCATCGCGTCGAAGGGATCGCCGGGATCGAAGGGCGCGCGTGCCTTGCTCATGCGATCACCGCCATGAACAGCGCGCCGGCGAAGAAACCGATCGATGCGCAGAGGATGACGACGACCGTCAGGAAGCGGTCGGACGGGCGGGCCGGCAGCGGCTCGGGATCGGCGTAGTCGGGCGGGGGCGGGAAGGAGGCCATCACACACCCGCCGCGATCCGCGCGGCGGCCTCCATGGTGCAGAGGCGGTCGACCAGAAGCATGGGCGCGCCGCCGAGGGACACGGAGACGGCCAGCCACAGCAGGATGGAGGCGCCGCGCCCGGTCAGGTCCGCCGAGCCCCGGGCGCGGCGCGCTTCCGCCGCTCGCGAAAAGCCTTCGAGGATGATCGGGGCGGGGCTCATGCGCGTTCCGCCCGGAAGCCGCCGCAGGTGTTCACGGCGAGCACGATCCATCCCGCGATCTGTTCGACCGCCTCGTCGGGTCGCCCACCGTTGACGTCGACGGTGAGAACATCGCGTCCCTCCGCGTCGACGACGACGCCAAGGTCCCCATCATGCAGGGCCAGCGGCAACTTGACGTCGGCCGCCTCCATCAGCGCCACGAACTGGTCCGTGGTCGCCGGATTCTCGATGCGCAGATCGCCCATGTCACGCCGCCTCGTGGTGGCGCGAGCCGGCGGGGACGCGGATGCGGGGGAGGTCGTCGCGGAGCGCGCGGACCGAGCGGGCGCGGGCGAGGTCGGCGGCTTCCGGGCCGAAGGCGCGGATCTCGTCGGGGGTGAGGTGGCAGCGGGCCGACAGGCTCTCGACCGTGGCGTTCTGCCCGGCAAAGGCCATCTCGCGCATCGTCTCGGCAAGGCGATCGACGATCGAGGAGCGGCCGTCCTCGCCCGAGCGCGGCAGGACGCGCAGCCCTGCGGTGGTGTAGCGGATCATCGCAAGTTCTCCTGTGCAAAGACCTGTGCGGTCGCGGCATTTGTTGTATGGCGCGCAAGAACAGGTGTAGGTTTGGGGAAGAAGTCGGCGACGGATGGAGAAAGCATCCGCCGCCGGTAACCCCTCGCAGCTTGAACCCAACGAGGAGCTATTCCGATGAAGCGAGATGGGGCCGGGAAGACTGACGCGGGAACTCGCATCACGCGTCCCCTCCTGGCGTCTTACGCCGCCGAGCTTTCGGCCGAGGGCTGGCCCCGTCTGCGGCTGGACTATGTGACGGGCGAGGCCGACGTTCTGCTTGGACCACATCAGGAGCTGTGGCTGACGCTTGATCCGGTGCAGGCCGTGAAGCTCGGCGACGATCTCCATCGCCTTGCGGCAGATGCGAACGCACGACTTCGAGCAAGGCAGGCATCCATCCGGCGGAAGCCTGGCTGAGGGACCGGAACGCGGGCGGGAAATCGGTGTCGTCCAGTTCGAGGCCGTAGAAATCCTTTGCCAGCTTGCGCGCCCATGTCAGGGCGTGATCCTCGACCGCGACGATCTCGCCGGCGCCGGCAGGGAAATTGGCCATCTCCTGCGCCAACCAGCCGTAGAGCCGATGGTGCTCCGCCGCTTCGGCGATTTCCGTCAGGGTGGAGACGAGACTGTCCGGCTCGTCGGCGCCGAGGTTGAGCGTCAACTCGCGGTCGCAGGCGTCGGCCGCAAGCTCGTGCGCAGGATCGACGGGCTTGCCCGCCACCCAGATGGTGATCTCGACCCGGACAAGGTCGTTGATGTCGAGAGCTGACACTATGGCCTCCAGTCGCGTTGTGCGAATGGAGAGGTACATTACGTACCCGATCTATGCAAGCGAAAAAGATACGGATCATACCCCAATGGCGGGGAGGGCACGAATCAACCCTAGGCGTTCCGCGTATGTTCTTGACTCTGCGGCTAGGACGGTGTTCCTAGGGAGATGGAGGGCGACATGGCGATCAGGCACCAGCTCCGGCAAAGGTTCGCAACTCGCAACGACGAGATCATCGCTGAGCTAAGAGAGGCGGCCGGAGCTGCCCCGCCCATGGACCCGAAGATCGTTGTCAAACGGAAGACGGCAGAGATTGCCGTCGCTATGGCGCTATTGCACGGTGGCGATTGGCGCGTTCATGTTGATCACGGTGTTGGTCTTGTGGTGATTGCGAAGGCTCCTGAGCCTGGCCAACCGCGAACCTTATGAAACTGATGACCTGATCCTGTACGCCTTGAGGGGCGTCGATCACTTTCGCAAAGGCCTGCCGCAGCTCTTTTGAAGCGCCGGGCAGTCCGACGTCCTCCGGTCTGCCGATGCCGAGGTAGAGCCAAGTGAGAGGCACACCGAACAGATCGGCATAGCGCCGACCTTCGCTTACCGAAAAAGCATTCCGGCCCGATTCATGACCTTTGTAGAGGTTGATGTCGATGGCGCCTCCAGAGGCGTCATACACTCCCTTTGGTCCCGAAATGCCAGCGCGCATCCTCGCCTGCTTCAGCCGGCTCGCGCGCTCTTGCTTGTCAAATTTCTCTAGATCGTTGGCCATGGTACAAAAGATACCCGGCGGCAAGGATACAAATCATATCCTGCGTGCTTGACAGATTGAGGTATGATTTGTACCTTTCGCCTAATGACGCATTCGGACCTGATCAACCTCTGGCCGACACTCGCGGACTTCGCCGCCGACATCGGCGTCGAGTACGGGACAGCGAAAGCCATGCGCCGCCGTTCGTCGGTTCCTTCGGAATACTGGCTTTCGATGGTGCGGTCAGCCGACGGCAGGGGAATAGCTGGAGTTACGCTAGAGGCGCTTGCAGCCGCGGTCGCTGCTCCTGTGTTGTCCCAGCCGGAGCCGGCCGAATGATCGCCATGGCCGTTTCTCCGTGGGGCAAGATGCCCATCGATTCCTCCCGGGGCGTTCCCGCCCGGACTGTCGCCCCGCTGCAAAGTCTGTGCGTCGGCGGGGCGACCTTTTCCTTTCCCGCGGCTCCGCCTTCCGGCCGCGGGCGGGCAGGGCCGAGTCTCGCGTGCCCTGCCGACCCCATCCCCGCCCGCGACCTGGGGCTCACGAAGGACGCGGGCGGCGCGCCGGAGGCCGATTCGCACCGCGCCTCCGGCGCAGCGCTTTTTCTGCGCCTGATCGCGGCGCATCACGGCTGCAGCGTCGCGCAGGCCGTCGAGCGCGCGGCCGCGCACTATTGCGAAACCGTCGTCGGCCTGCAGCGATTGGCCGATCTGAATAATCACTGCCGGGGTAGAGCAGCGGCAGCTCGCCAGCCTCAAAGCAAAGAGGTCGCGGGTTCGAATCCCGCCCCCGCAACCACCCACACCTGTGAGAGCGAGCCGGGTCGGCAGGAGGCGCCCTTGGGCCTCCTGCCGATGCCTCACGCGCCGCCGTGACCGGCTGATGTGTCCGCGGGTTTCCATGCCCGCACTGTGAATCGATCCGTTGCGTCCCACTAGGGGATTTTTCGCGTGTTTGTCCCGCCACGGGATCGCGCGCGCATGCGAGGCCGAGATGTCCCCCGACGAGCACATGATGATCAAGCATGCTCAGAACGAGCTCGTCAGGCTTTGCGGCGGCATCGACGACTGCAAGGTGATCGTGCCGTACGGGCGCAGCACGATCGGCCGTTGGGCAGACGTCGGGAATCCGACGCTGATGCCATGGCCTGCGGTGATCGCGCTGCAGAAGAAGTGCCGGGTGCCGGTGGTTACGGCGGCTCTCGCCGCGATTGACGGACGCATGCTGTCCGATCCTGTCACCGAAGGCGAGACCTGCGTTATGACCGCGATGGCGGAGGTGCTCGTCGTCTCCGGGCAACTCGGAGGCGTCTTTGGTGCGGCGGTAGCCGACGGCAAGCTGACTCCGAACGAATTGACAGACCTCAGTCGCGTCATGGAGCGGCTCGAACGCGCGCTCGTGAAGGGCAAGCGCTCGGCTGCAGCCGGCCGCGCGGAAGGTGGCCTCAAGGTCGTCATGCGCGAGGGGCAGGCCTGATGTTCCCCTCGGCCGACAGAATAGCCACGGCCATCGTCATGGCCGCGCGGTTCCACGGCGACGATCCGCTGTCGATCGCGTCCGGCGTGCCGGGCGGACGCAGCCGCGTGCTCGCCTATGCCGCGCTGACGGAGGCGTGGCCGCAGGCGCGCAAGGCCGGGCTGTCGCGCTGCTGCGCCTTCATCTCGCCGGCCGCCGCCTCGGCGCACCTCAACAACGCCCGCAAGGCGAGGTGGTGGAACGAGGATCTGCTCGACGAGATCGTCGGGGCTCTCGTGGAAGAGGATTATGCCTCGCGCGACGTACCGGAGGCTTCGCCTCCTGTCGCTCCGGCGGGGCGCGCGACGACGCGCGACGGGCGGTCGCCCTTGCGGCCTTCGGCCGATGTCGAGATCCCGCATTTCGAGGCCGACGAGCGTCGGCTGATCGCGCGCATGCGCGCCGGCGGCGCGGACGCTGGCGCGATTGCCGCGGCACTCGGCGCTTCCTCCGACGAGGTCGGCGCCTGGCTGGCGGCGAACGGGTGAGGACTGGATGGACGATCTTCGCCCCCATCCCCTGGCAGAACTGTTTCCGATGCTCTCCGACAAGGAGACCGCGGAACTGGCCGACGACATCTGCACATACGGCCAGCGCGATCCGATCGTGCTCCACGAGGACATGATCCTCGACGGGCGCAATCGGCTCGCCGCCTGCCGGTTCGCCGAGATCGAGCCGCACTTCGTCGACTATGACGGCGACGATCCGCTCGGCTTCGTGCTGTCGAAGAACCTGCACCGGCGCCACCTGACGGAAAGCCAGCGGGCGATGGTGGCGGCACGCATCGTCGATTGGGATCGCGGCCTCAACCAGCACACGGCAGGGCCTGCAAATCTGCAGACCCGCGAGGCCGCGCGACGACTGTCGATCTCGGAGCGCGCGGTGGCAGCCGCCAGGCGCATCCACGAGCACGGCGCGGCGGAACTCGTCGAGGCGATCCGCGAGGGGCGCGTTTCCGTGCACGCCGGAGAGGCGCTGTCCGAACTCGAACATGAAGCGCAGATCGAAGTGCTGCGGCGTGAGGAACGGGACATCGTGGCGCGCGCGAAGGCGATCCGCGAGGCGCGCCAGCGCGCGCGCCACACGGTCCGTCTGGCGCATATGGAGATGGTCGCGGAACGCGGGCGGTCTGCCGCTCCGGGCAAGGTCGAGCGGATCTATCCCGTCGTCTATGCCGATCCGCCTTGGCGTTTCATCGTGCGCGAAGAGGCGACCGGCCGCGAGAAGAGCGCCGAGAACCACTACCCCACCATGGAGACCGAGCAGATCGCCGGCCTGCTGGCCGAGCTCGGCGGGGTGGCTGCGCGCGACGCGGTTCTGTTCCTGTGGGCGACCAACCCGATGCTGCTCGACGGGCTGCGCACGCTGCAGGCGTGGGGCTTCACCTATGTGCACCACTGGATCTGGGACAAGGAGGTCGCCGGCACCGGCTATTGGGGCCGCGACCGGCACGAGCTGCTGCTGATCGGCCGGCGCGGCGATGCCGTCGCTCCGCTGCCCGGCACGCAACCGGAGACGGTGCACCGCGAGCGCAAGGGTCCGCACTCGGCCAAGCCCGACTGGTTCGCCGAACAGATCGAGCGGCTCTATCCCGGCATCGCCAAGATCGAACTGTTCGCGCGCGCGCCGCGGGCAGGCTGGGACGTATGGGGGTTCGAGGCCGAGAAGGCGTCTGCGAGGCCCCCGGCTCGGAAGCGCGGAAATGCCGGAAAGGCGGTGCCGGCATGACCCCTGCCGAGAACAAGTTTCTGTCAGATGCCATCATCGACATGCTGCCTGACGAACCGAAACATGCGCTGGCCGTGCTGGTTCTGACGTTCGCCAACGTGGTCGTCGCAACCGGCGCCCTCGACGACGAAGCGCACAGCGCGCTGACGATCGCGCTTCGGCAGATGCGGAACGCGGATCGTTCCCGCGCGCCCGAACGGGGGAGCGCATGAACTCGATCACCGTCGTCGTCTACGAAGACATTCGCACGATCGCCGCAACCGGGGTCATCATGGTTCCCGGCGCGCGCCTGGGCTGCCTGGCGACCCATCCCGCTCTCGGAGAAGAGATCGCGGACGGACGCGAATGCTGGTCCATCACGCATGTTCCGACGGGCATGCGCCTCGGCAGCTATCTCGCATTCTACAGCGAGACGGATGCCCTCAATTTCATCCGCGTGCTGGCGGCGCTGCCGATCGACTGGAGCGATGCGCGAAACATTCGCAAGAACGATGTTCTGCGCGCGGTCTTCGATGCCGCCGCCGATTTCTGCGGCGGATTCCAGGTTGAGCGCGGAGACAAGGGGGGCGCGCCGGCATGACGCTCACCTGCTACCGCTGCCCGACGCAGATCTGCTTTCACGGCGACTGGCGCCGCCGCTCCATCATGGCGCGGCTATTCGGCTGGGCCCGTAGGGGGGGGGCGCTACTACTGCGCCGCGTGCGCTGAATGAGTGATCGTCTTGTCGTTCACGGCCGCACCGCGCCTCTGGCGCTGGCCTCCACGGGGGCGGGCGATACGTCGGCCGGGCGCCGGTCGGCGCCACGGCCTGCGGCCGATCCCATCACCTCCTTCGGCTTCTTCCTGCTGCGCCTCCTGCGCCGGCCGAAGCCGTTGGTTCCGGCCGTCATCCCGGCGGCGTCGGCGGCCGCCGACACCGACCGGCAGATGGAGGCGCTGCGGATCGAGCTGGAGCGGCTGCTCGACGAGGCGCGCCATGGCTGAGGTGCGCTTCGACGCCTTCGCGGATGCGTTCCAAAGCCGCCTCGACGAGCTCGGCTATTCGCTGCGGCAGGCCGAGCAGAAATGGTCGCAGACCGACCGGGCGATGCTGTCGCGGGCGGTCAACGGCAAGGCGCTCTCGGCCGGCAACTACCTGCTCCTGTGCGAGATGGCGGGGCTCGATCCATACGCCTTCGTCGAGCGCGGGAAACACAGGCAAACGAGCCTGAAAGCCATTCGCGAACATATGGTTACACTGGTGGCTTCCCGTGAAACAGGGGCGGCGCGGTGACGGCGCGCTCGCCCATGGTCGAGAAGGTCGAGGCAGCCGGCGACGAGGTCGCGCGGGCGCGGCTGGTGCTGACGCTGCCGGATTCCGTGCTGCTCTCCGACGGTCCGGCGCTGGTGGAGGCACTGCGCGCCGACCGGGCCGGCCACTGGTACGTCACAGCGCGGCTGGCTGCGCTGCACGCGGTGCGTTCGCCCGAGGGAGAACTGCCGCCGCGCAGCGTGTTCGAGCTCGGCATCGCGCGGCGCGCCCTGCGCAAGGTCGCGCGGGACGGTGGGCGGTGATGGACCACGACACGCAGACGACGGACGCGATCGCCGAGGCGTTGCGCCCGGTGATCGAGAAGCGCGCGGCCGAGAAGGCCGTGCTGCTCAACCGGCCTGTGGTGGCGCGGGACGCCCGCATCATGGAAGCCTGTCGAGCCGTGGCGCACGCCAGCGACCGGCTGGAGGCAGCCCGCAGCGGCCTGGGCGAACCCCGGTGGCGTGGGGCCCGCGGTCGCGCGGCGGCGAGGCTGGCGCGGGGGAGGGGGGGGGGGCGGCCATGAACGTCCAGCCCTCCCTCACGGGCGCCGGCGGGATGGGGGGGCGCGACGGCACCGACACGGCGCGCGCGATCTTCGAGCGCCATTATCCCGCCATGAAGAGCCTCGCCCGCCGGCGACGCCGCGGCACGAAGCTGTTCATCGGCCCCGGCTTCAAGCTGCTTCTGCTGTCATCCGACGCGTTGTCGCTTTGCGGCTGGCGCAAAGAACGGCGGCGGCGTGATGGTCAGATCGGGGTGGAGTGCTGCGTCTTCAGGCGCGAGGGCGGAGCGCTCGCCAGTGCGCAACTATCCGGCGCGATGGAACTGGCGTGGCGACGCTTCCCCGGCGAGCGGCTGTTCACGTTCGTCGATGCTCGCCTGGTCAGGCCAACGATGGTGAAGGGGCCGCGCGCTCGCCTCTATGCGGTCTGGGGATACTGCTTCTACCAAGCCGGCTGGCGCTTCGCGGGCATCACGAAAAAGGGCCTGCACATCCTCGAATGCCGCCCGGAATGGGTGGCGGCATGAGGTCAACGCTTCCGCCGCTTCGGCGCCTTGAACCCCGGCGATGCGATCGAGGCCGGCCGCTCGGACATCAGCACGCCGGCCTCGTCGGCGGCCGCCGCGAAGGCCTTGCGGGCGCGCTCGGCGCGCACGGGATCCTGTGCCCGCTCCAGCGCCGCCAGCACGGCCTTGCGGGCGGCGACCTGCCTGCGCGCCATCTGCTCGGCGGGCCAGTTCTCGTCGAGCAGCAGGCGGGCCGCCTGCTCGGCGTCGGTCACCGCCCTGATGACATTGCCGGCCTTGCCGGTGGCGATGCGGACGGGAGGATCGAAACGCATGGCGCACTCGCGACTGGACTGGCCGGAGTAACGCAGACGGCGGCGCCGGGTTGCGAGCGGAGCCGGCCATGATGAGCGAAGGTGCGCGGCTCGCACATATCCGCGATCGTGTCGCGGCGATCGCGCCCGGCGAGTGGACGCGCGCCTATGACGGCGACGGATGCTTCGTTGAGGCGCGCGGGCCGATGGGCGAGCTGCTGCCGGTGGCCCGGTTCGATGCCGGCGCGACCGACGACGAGATCGCCTTCGTCGTCTCGGCGCCGGCCGACATGCGCTTCCTGCTCGGCCTCGTCGACAGGGCGATGAGGGCCTTTGCCTCACGCGGCGCACTGGCCGCTGCGCGGCCTGCCGCTCCGGCCGGGCGTCGGACGACCGACGGGCTGCGGTCGCAGCCTCGCCCTTCGGGCGGGGCGGGCGAGACGAAAGACTATGCTGCCGAGTGCGCCATGAAATGCGCCGAGCCGGCCTTCCGGGTGTTCCTCGAAGAGCGGCACGGGCTGGAACGGCCGCTGACCGAGGAGCGGGTGGCACAGAAGGTGTGCGCAGCCTGCTCGGCGTGACCAGCCGGCGCGAGCTCAACGACGGCGGCCGTGCGGCCGCAGCCTGGCGGCAGATCAGAGACGAATACGACGCATGGCGGAGGGCAGGGCGATGAGCGAACTTCCAAATCTGGCTCTTTCGGTCCGGCAGCCGTGGGCTTTCTGCCTCGCCTCGGGATGGAAGGACGTCGAGAACAGAGCGTGGCGCCGTGGCAATCCGGGTCTCAGCTTCCGCGGCGAGTTCTGCATCCACGCTTCGACCGGTATGACGCGGCAGGAATACGTAGATTGCGCGGAGCTGTGTGCCGAACTCGGCTTCTCCTGCCCAGCTCCGGCTGACCTGCAGCGCGGAGGTATTATCGGCGTCGCGACGATCGTCGACGTAGTGACGTTCCATCCGACAAGCCCATGGTTCTTCGGGCCGGTTGGACTCGTGATCGCGGACCCGCGGGCAGTGGAATTCATTGCTGTAGGTGGCCGGCTCGGCTTCTTCGATTGGCGATCTCTGCTTCCGTGTCGCCAGACCAATGCGCCGATCCCGCCGGCGAGATGGATGTTGCCGAACGAGAGACGGCCATCTCGGCTGATACATGCGCCGAAGCCCCCGAAGGACGGTCAGGGGAGGCTTCTTTGAGCGGACCTCGTCTCTCCATCATTCCGGCGCGCGCGGCGACCGACCCGGCGCTGAAGCCGCGCGACTTGCAGGTTCTGTGCGTGCTCGGGCGCCATACCGACGATCTGGGCTGGTGCCGGAAAAGCCAGGTCAAGATGGCCGAGGAGATGGGCTGCGCGCGATCCACCGTGTACGACGCGATCGAGCGGCTGGTGACGGCCGGGTATCTCGAGCGCTACGTGCAGGAGGAGATCAACGGCCGCGACAGTCCGCATGTCTATCGCGTCATCCTCGACCCTCGTCACGCCGATCCGGCGGCCGTCCGCGACGCTGATCTGGGAGGCGATCGGGGCGCCGGGACCCCTGCCGACAGGCCGGCACCCCCTGCCGATATATCGGCACCCCCTGCCGATCCAGAGCCGGCACCCCCTGCCGGTCCTGGACCGGCACCTAAGAACGACCCTATCAGAACGACCGACTCGGAACGGGGAGAGAGAGCGCGTGCGCGGGAAGAAGACCAGAAGGCCGTCGAGCGCTGGCTGAAGCGGACGCATCCGTCCTGGCCGACCTACGTGACCGACAGCGGGCCGAAGGCCTTCGCGGCGGCGCTGTCGCTGGCGCCGCAGGAGCGCGAGACGGCGGCCGAGCGGATGGGCGACTATCTCGCCAGCGCCAAGGTAGGCGGCCGTACCGTGATCTGCACCTTCGGCGTGTATCTCGCGGAGAAGCGCTGGGAGAAGCTTCCGCCACCTGCGGTCAGGACTGAGCCCGACCGGGACTATGCGCCGCCCTTCGGGCCAGTGTGGGGCGCCTTCGTCGTCGGCACGTTGCTCATCGGCGCGCATCCCGAGCATGTCGACCAGCTCTACCGCATGGCGCGGCTGGGTCGCGGGCACCGCTTCGGCGAGCGTTGGCATGCGCTGCGGGCAACGATGGAGCCGGTGCCGGTCGCGTCGCCCGGGTTCGAGGCGTGGCGCGCCGCGTTCGAACGGCAGGGCTGGCCATGGGTGCCCGATCCCGGCGAGCAGCGCGTGGTGTACTTCCCGGCCGGCGGGCCGGACGGGCTGGGCGTGTTCGAGGCGGCGCTGCGCGAGGGCGGCGAGACGAGAGAGGCGGCGGAATGATGGCGGTGGACAGGAGGCAGGTCGCGGCGGCCGACGCGATCGACCTGACGCGGGCGGTGGCGGCGAGCGACAGGACGCTTGCCGAGCGGCAGGTGGATGCGCGGCTGCTGGCCGCCGCATCCACGAATGTCGAGGGCAGGCGGCACTGGTTTGCGCTGCGGGTGGCGCAGGCGAGCGAGATTGATCTCTGCGCCCGGCTGACCGATTCGCGGGTAGATGCGGTGGTGCCGGTGAAGCAGGTGCAGGTGAAGCGTCGCTTCAATGCGCCCTCGCGCAAGGTTGTCCACAGGCCCGTGCTTCGCCATCTCGTCTTCGTCAATCTTGTGCCCTCCGATGACGCCTTCGCCGGACTGCTACGGGTCAGAGACGTGGCCGCGCTGATCGGCGCGGGCGGAAGGCCCTATCCGATCGGCGACCGGGAGATGAATGGTTTCATGGAGTTGGCGCAGGCCGGCGCCTTCGACGAGAGGAGCACGCCGACCGGGCTGGCGGTCGGTATGGCGGTGCGGATTGGGGTCGGCCCCTATGCCGATTTCCGAGGCGTGCTGGAGGGCTACGGCAAGGGTCGGACGGCGCGCGTGATGACCTGGCTGTTCGGGCGCGAGTTGGTGGTCGACGTGAAGCTTGCGCATCTGGAGAAAGCGGAGTAGCGAATCCGGCCCATGGACGACCGGGGACCGCGGGGCGCATTGCCCCCGAACAGCGGGCCATCGCCACGGCGACAGCGACCCCTCCCGGCCCAGCCCTGACGATGGCGATCATGGCGATCGATTCAGGGCCAGTGCGGAAGCCATGCCCAATCGACACGGTGATGAGCGGGAGCGATCCCGGCGGCGCGATGGCGCGCAGCCATGGCGCGCCTGGTACAAGACGGCGCGATGGCAGGCGCTGCGGTGGCGGGTGCTGGTGCGTGACCTGTTCACCTGCCGCATGTGCAAACGGATCGAGGCGGACACGTCGCGGCTGGTAGCTGATCACGTCGCGCCGCACCGTGGTGACGAACGTCTGTTCTGGGACGAGACCAACCTGCAGTGCCTCTGCAAGGATTGCCACGACCGCGTGAAGCAGGCCGACGAGCGAGCGTCGATCCAGACGCGCGGCGTCTGGTGGTGACCGGCGCGGACCTCGACCGCTGAGGCGGGGAAGGGGGGCGGTCGAAAGTCTGGAACCCCATCGGTCCCTAGACCCGCGTCCCCCTCATGTGGAGATTTTTTTCTCGTGGAACCGAATTTTGACCTCTTCGGCCATCCGGTTCGCGAGGGTTTCGGAGCGCGGGGGCGGCCGCCGTTCGAGCCGACGGAGAAGGATCGCAACAAGGTCAAGCTCTTGCTGGCGCTCGGATGGGCGAACCCGCGCGTCGCCAATGCGATCGGCGTCTCGCCGGCAACGCTGAAGCGGTATTTTAGAGCCGAGCTGAAGGCTCGCGATGCGATGCGCGACCGGCTGGATGCGCGCCGCGTAGAGATCGCGATGGAGCAGGCGAACGCCGGCAACATCACGGCCCTGCGGGAGCTCGGCGCGCTGATCGACCGTAGCGATCGGATGGAGATCGAGCGGAAATTGGGGGCCAATCGGTCGGAGCCCGCACCGGACCGGCCGGGCAAGAAGGCGATCGACGAGAAGCGCGCTCTTGCCGCCGACGCGGACCTGATGGCCGAACTGGAAAGCGAAGCGGCGAACAATGCCCGCCACTGAGGTGCTGCCGCGGTTCGCATGTCCGGACTGGTGGGACCGGCTGCAGCGCGGCCAGATGCCCATGGCGGAGGTTCCGCTCAACGCCGACCGGGCAGCGAAGGCGCTGGCGTTCTTCAACCGGCTGCGGCTTCCGGACGTTCCCGGCAACCCGCCTCTCGCGGAAGCATGTGGCGAATGGTTCCGTGACATCCTCGTCGCATTCCTGGCGAGCGAGGATCCCGAGACGAAGCAGCGTCTCGTCGTCGAACTGCTGTGCATGGTGCCGAAGAAGAACTCGAAGACGACCTACGTCGCCGCGCTCGGTTTGACGGCGCTGTTCATGGAGGAGGCGCCGAACCGCCAGATGCTGATCGTGGCGCCGAGCCAGAACATCTCGGAGCGCTGCTTCGACCAGGCGCAGGGAATGATCCGTCTCGACGCAACGCTCGACGCGATCTTCAAGGTGCAGGACCATCTGAAGTGCATCACCCGCCGCAAGACCGGCACGCGTCTGGACGTCAAGACCTTCGACACCTCGATCGTCACGGGCGAGATTCCCGTCCTCACCATCATCGATGAGCTGCACGAGCTCGGGAAGAAGGCGAAGGCGGCCGCCGTCATGCAACAGATCCGCGGCGGCGGCATCACCAAGCAGGGCGGACAGGTGCTGATGATCACCACCCAGTCGGACGAGCCGCCGGCCGGCATCTGGAAGACCGAGCTGCAAAAAGCCCGCGCCATCCGCGACGGCAGGGGCGGCAGCGCGCCGATCCTGCTGCCGGTGCTCTACGAGTTTCCGGCCAGTTTCCAGAAGGATCAGGCCTTCTGGCGCGACCAGAGGAACTGGCACATCCTGCTGCCGAACATCAATCGGTCGATCGATCCGCAGCGGCTCGTCGCGGACTACGAGAACAACGGCCGGGCGACGCCGGAAGCCGAGCAGATATGGGCCAGCCAGCACCTCAACATCGAGATCGGCGTCGGCCTCGGTGATGACGGCTGGCGCGGGGCCGACTTCTGGGATCTCCGTGCCGACGAGACGCTGACGCTGGAAGAGCTCATCGCGCGGTCGGAGGTCGCCGTGGTCGGCGCCGACGGCGGTGGCCTGGACGACCTGTTCGGCGCCTGCGTCATTGGCCGGGAGAAGGTGACGCGGCGCTGGCTGGTCTGGTGCCATGCCTTCGCCCACCCGAAGGTGCTCGAGGTCCGCAAGGAGATCGCCTCGCGCCTGCGGGACTTCGAAGCCGAGGGCTCGCTGACTTTCTGCGAGGTGAGCGAATATGTCGCCCGCATCGCGGAGATCGCCGCGAAGGTCCGCGATGCCGGCCTGCTGCCCGATAAGAACGCGGTCGGCTTCGATCCGAACAACATCGCTGCCTTCGTCGACGCGCTGGCGCTTCGTCAAATCGACGGCGCCATGCTGCACCGCCTTCGCCAGGGTCCGGCGCTCTCGCCGGCGCTGTGGGGCCTCGAACACAAGCTGTCGGACGACACGCTCAGTCACGACGGGTCGGCCCTGATGGCCTGGTCGGTCGGCAACGTGAAGATCGAGGTCAAGGGAAACGGCAACATGGCGACCAAGCAGGCCGCCGGCCGCGCCAAAATCGACCCGGTGATCGCCATGCTTTGCGCCGCGATCCTGATGAGCTGGAATCCGGAAGCCTACGGAAATTCCGTCTACCGCGAGCGCGGTTTCCTGGTCGCCTGAAGGGAATCCCATGAGCCTGTGGTCTCGCATCTTCGGGGGCGGCGCTTCCCGGACCCCGGAGCCGCGCGCGGCCAGCCAGTCGATCGGTGGCGGCGTGTTGATTACCACGCCGCAGGAACTGGAAGATGCGCTTCGCACGGGCGCAGCGACGTCGGCAGGCATCGCGGTAACGCCCGACCGAGCAATGCGGGTGGCGGCCGTCTATGCGTGCGTGCGCATCCGTTCCGGCGTTGTCGCCAACATGCCTTTGCATATCAAGCGTCGCGTCGATGATCGCACGCGCGAGGATGCATCCAATCACCCGCTTTGGGTGATCTTCCGCCGGCGCCCGAATCGGTGGCAGACGCCTTCGCAATTCAAGAGGATGCTGACGGCGCATTTGCTGCTGCGCGGCAATGCCTATGCGATGATCGTGCGGTCCAGAGGGATGGTGAAGGAGTTGATCCCGCTCCATCCCGACCGGGTGGAATGCAAGCAGCGCGACGATCTCGGCCTCGAATACACGTACACCCGCAGGGACGGCCGGCGCGTCACTCTTCCCCAATCCGAGATGTTTCATCTCGTGGGCTTGTCGCTCGACGGCGTCCATGGTGTCTCCGTAATCACCTATGCGCGGGAGACGATCGGCCTGTCGCTGGCCATGGAGGATCATGGCGCGACGGTCTTCAAGAATGGCGCGCGTGTCAGCGTCGTACTCACGCATCCCGGCAAGCTGGGCAAGGAGGGACTGGAGTTCCTGAAGTCCAGCCTCGACGACTATCGCTCCGGAGGCGAGAGCGAGGGCAAGGCTCTCATCCTGGAAGAGGGAATGTCCACCTCACCTCTCGCCATGACGGCGGAGGATGCGCAGTGGATCGAGAGCCGCAAGTTCTCCCGTTCCGACGTCGCCATGTTCTTTGGCGTCCCGCCGCACATGATCGGCGACACCGAGAAGTCGACGAGCTGGGGCAGCGGCATCGATTCGCAGACGCAGGGGTTCGTCACCTTCAGCGCCGAAGACGATCTGACCACATGGGAAGAGACGGTAGGTCGCGACCTGATCGACCCCGCCGAGCCGGACATCTATGCGCGCTTCAACCGGGCCTCGCTCGTGAAGGGCGACATCAAGACCAGGTGGGAAGCCTACATGCGCGGCCGCCAGATGAAGGTGCTGTCCGCCAACGACGTGCGCGCGCTCGAGGACATGAACCCGGTCGAAGGCGGCGACGTCTACGAAAACCCGATGATCAACGTCGAGCCCGACAAGAAGGATGAAGGCAATGAGTCTGCGAAAGCTGCCTGAGGCGAAGACCTTCCAGCGCCCGCAGAACTTTCAGTGGGACGCCCCGAGCGACGTGCTCGCGAAGTGGGCCGAGACCCCTCGCGCCGCCGCGGAGAACGACGACACCACCATCACCATGTTCGAGGTGATCGGCGAGGATTGGTGGACGGGCGGCGGCGTGACGGCGAAGCGGATTTCGGCGGCGCTGCGTTCGATCGGAAATCGCGACGTGACGGTGAAGATCAATTCGCCCGGCGGCGATATGTTCGAGGGCATCGCGATCTACAACCTGTTGCGGGGGCATCCGGCCAGGGTGACGGTCGAGGTGATGGGATGGGCGGCGTCGGCCGCTTCGATCATCGCCATGGCCGGCGACGAGATCCGCATGGGGCTCGGCACGTTCATGATGGTCCACAATGCGTGGGGCGTCGTGATCGGCAACCGGCACGACATGCGCGATGCGGCCGATCTCTTCGACGGGTTCGATGCAGCCATCGCCGACATCTACGAAGCCCGGTCCGGCACCAAGCGTGCCGAGATCGAAAAGCTGATGGACGCCGAGACCTTCATGGGGCCGACGGAAGCGGTGTCCAAGGGGTTTGCCGATGTCGTCGACGACGGAATCGAAAGCCCGTCCGCAGACCCCGAGAACACTGCCGATCGCGCGCTGATGGCGCGCCGGCAAACCGAGGCCGCACTCGCCCGTGCCGGCTTCCCCCGAGACAAGCGCTCCGAACTCCTGATGGAGATGGGCGTTTCCGCGGCCCCGCGCGATGCAAGCCGCAATCCCGCCGCGCGTGATGCAGGCATCGACGTGACTGCCATCCGGCAGCTCATCAATTCCATGAAAGGATGACAGCGATGAAGATCGCGACCTACTGCGTCGCCCTGGCGGCGATGTTCCTCTGCGGCGTGTCGCTTGCCAGCGCGGCGCCGATCGACCACATGCCCGTCCTGTCGCTGCTCGGCAACCATGTCGACCTGGTGACGGCGATGGGCCTGATGCTTCCGCTCAACACGCGCGCCCGGGGCCTTGTCGGCGTGCGTGCCGACAGCTCCAACGCCGCGAAGATCCTCGCCGAGCTCCAGAAGACCTTCGAGGACTTCAAGTCGGAACGCGAGGCCGAACTGAAGGGGATCGAGGCCAAATTCGCAGACGTGGTGCAGACCGAAAAGGTCGACCGGATCAATTCCGAGATCACCAAGCTCCAGACTGCCCTCGACGAGGTGAACGCCGCCCTCGCGGCCGTGAAGGTGGGCGGCGGCGGCGATGACAAGCCCCTGTCGGCCGAGAAGCGGGAGCACGCAACGGCCTTCAACCGGTTCTTCCGCAAGGGCGCCGAGAACGGACTGCGGGAACTCGAGGTCAAGGCGGCGCTCCGTACCGACAGCGATCCGGACGGCGGCTATGTCGTGCCCGACCAGATGGAGAGCACGATCGACAGGGTTCTCGGTACCGTGTCGGCCATGCGTTCGATCTCGCGCGTCATGTCGATCTCGGCCGGAACGTACAAGAAGCTCGTCAACCAGGGCGGGGCGGTCGGCGGCTGGGTGGGGGAACGCCAGGCGCGTCCCGAGACCGGCACGCCGCAACTCGTCGAACTGTCGTTCCCGGCGATGGAGCTCTATGCCAATCCGGCGGCGACACAGACGCTGCTCGACGACTCCCGCGTGAGCATCGAACAGTGGCTCGCCGACGAGGTGTCCATCACCTTCGCCGAGATGGAAGGTGCGGCGTACATCGGCGGCGATGGCGTGAACAAGCCGCGTGGCCTGCTGTCCTACGACACGGTTGCCGATGCGTCCTATGCGTGGGGTAAGCTGGGCTACATCGCTTCGGGCGTGGCGGCCGCGCTCACGGACAGCACGCACAACGGCGCCGACGCCCTGACCGACCTGGTCTATGCGATCAAGCAGGGCTATCGCCAGGGTGGCCGGTTCCTGATGAACCGCAAGTCGCAGGCCGTCATCCGCAAGCTGAAGTCGAAGACCGAGGAGCTGTACCTGTGGCAGCCCTCCATCCAGGTGGGCCAGCCGGCAACGCTGCTGGGCTATCCGATCACGGACGACGACAACATGCCGGACATCGGCGCCGGCAAGTTCCCGATCGCGTTCGGGGACTTCCAGCGCGGCTATCTGATCGTCGACCGCATGGGGGTGCGGGTGCTTCGCGACCCGTTCACCAACAAGCCCTACGTGCACTTCTACACCACGAAGCGCGTCGGCGGCGGAGTTCAGAACTTCGAGGCGCTGAAGCTGCTGAAGATCGCGACGAGCTGATCTCGGCGCGGGCGGCTCCGGCCGCCCCGCCTCCCCATGATTTCTCGATCCACGAAAGGACACGCACATGCGTGATCTCGCATCCAGCATCGGCGTCGCGCAGACGCTCGCGCCCGTCGACTATTCGGCGACGACGAAGGGTACGGCCGTCGACCTGCAGGGCTTCGACAGCGCGGCAATCGTCGTCAACACCGGGGCCATCACCTCGTCGGGCAAGTATGTCGTGAGCGTCCAGGAGAGCGACACCACGACCGACGGCGACTTCGGCAACGTCGACGCGAAGGATCTGCTCGGCTCGCTTCCCGCCGAGCTCGCGGCGACCAGTGCCTACAAGGTCGGCTATGTCGGCAACAAGCGCTACATTCGCGCCGTCATCACCAAGACGAGCGGCACCAGCATCGTCGCCGGCGCCGTCGTCATCAAGGGCAGCCCGTCGCTCGCGCCCGTCGCCTGATGACCATCGGGACGGCGTCCGCGCCGTCCCTCCCTTCCGGTCGAGGTCGTCATGCTCGCACCCGTGCTCATCACCCCGCCTGAGGAACTTCCCGTTTCGCTCGATTTGGCGAAGCTACATCTACGCGTCGATCATGATGATGACGACGTGCTGATCTCGTCGTTGATCAACGCTGCTGTCGATCATCTCGATGGGTGGACCGGCGTACTCGGGCGATGCCTGGTGGAGCAGGCATGGCGGCAGGATTTCGACGCACTGGCGCGGTGCATGCCGCTGCCGCTAGGCCCGGTGATCGAGATCGTCAGTGTCGACTATTTTGACGCCTATGGCAGTGAGCAGACGATGGATCCGGACGACTATCTTCTGCGAACCGATGCGGGCGGCCGGTCGGTTCTCGAACTGAAGTCGTGGCCTTCGTCCCGCTCCGCGAGCGTGACCTACAAGGCTGGATTCAGCGTCGTGCCGGTCGCCATCACCACGGCGATCCTCATGCTTGTCGCGCACTGGTATGCGAACCGCGAGGCGGCTGCGGCTGGCGATCTCGCGACCGTGCCGATGGCCGTCGATGCGCTGGTCGCGCCGTATCGCAGGGTAGGCGTGTGATGGCACGGCAGATCGGCGCGGGCGACCTCTACTACAAGGTCGATTGCCAGAAGCTCATCTCCGGCGTCGACGAACTCGGGCATCCCGTGCCCGGCGCCGGCGGTTGGGCGACGCAGTTCTCGGTGCGCGCCGCCTATCGGCATCTCCGCGGCGGCGAGGACGTCATGGCTGGCCGGCTGCAAGGCAGACATACACAGGTCATCACCGTGCGCGCGTCATCGCAGACGCGGCAGATCACGCCGGAATGGCGGCTTGTCGACGCGCGCGACGGCACCGTGTTCAACGTGCGCGACGTGACGCAGGAGACGGACCGCATGTGGATCTCGCTTCTGTGCGAGCGCGGGGTGGCGGCATAGCCATGGCCATCAAGGCGAAGATGCTCGGCCGCGAGGCCGTCATGCGCAGGCTCAACCATCTCGTGCCGGACGCGGAGAAAAACCTCGCTGCGGCGCAGCTCGAGGTGGCGCAGGAGGCGGCGAGCAGGATCGCCGCGCGCGCGCCGATCGGCCCGACCGGCGAATACCGCCGCAGCATTTCGGCCGAGCGGCTGGCCGATTTGCCCGGCGGCCAGCAGGTTCTTGCGGCGCGGCCGACGAAGGACAGGAACGCGACAGGCGTGTTCGCCGCCTGGTACTGGCGCTTCCTCGAATTTGGCACGAGTGCCCATGTCATCAAGGCGAAACACGGCCGGCCGCTCACTTTCACCGGGCGCGACGGCAAGGTCGTTTCGGTGAAGTCGGTGCGGCATCCCGGGGCCGACGCGAAGCCGCACATCTTTCCGACCTGGCGCGCCTACCAGAAGACGGCGCGCCGCAAGATGGCCGCCGCCGTCAACAAGGCCGTCCGCAAGGCGATGGGCAAGTAGATGGGCGCACCGTCGAGAGATCTGGTTCTGTGCACCCGCGACAGGCTGCTGTCGGCCGGGAACGTTGCCGCGCTCGTCGGCGATCGCGTCTGGTATCGCGCCCCCGAGAAGGCCGACTATCCGCACATCGCGAACTTCGACACGTTCGGCATCCGCGACGACGCCACCTGCGTCACCGGCGAGGAAATCACCCTCAACGTCCATGTATGGACGCGCGGCGGGATGGACCCTTTGCAGGACGCGCGCAGCATCGCATACGAGGTCGGCCGCGCCCTGCATGACTATCCTCTGACGCTTCCCGGCAATCAGCTCGTGACGCTCGACCACCGCGGCGAACGCATCTTCTACGACGCCGACGATCTCACCGGCCATGGCGTGGTCGAGTTCGTCGCCATCATTCAGGCCGCCGCCTGACCGCCGCAACTGCCCTTCGGCAAGGCTTCCACCAAGGAGAACTGACATGGCTGGTCAGCAGCCCGGCCGCCTTCTGCTGATCAAGATCGGCGACGGCGGCTCCCCCGAGAGCTTTTCGAACCTGTGCGGGCTGAAGACGCGCTCGTTCAACCTGTCGGCCAACGAAGTCGATACGACGGTGCCCGACTGCAACAACCCCGGCCAGGCGGTGCAGAAGACGGCCGAGCCCGGCATCGTCAACCGGACCTTCTCCGGCTCCGGCGCTTTCGTCAGCGGCACGACACAGGCGACGCTGATGGGTCACGTCCGCGGCGCCACCGTGTTCAACGCACAGGTGGTCGTACCCGGCGAAGGCACCTATGCCGGCTCGTGGATGGTCTCGGACTTCGAGTTCTCCGGCGAGATGGAAGGCAACATGGAGTTCTCCGCGACCTTCTCCGCCGCGGGTCCGCTCACCTTCACCGCCGAGGCCGTGACGCCGGTCAATTCGCTGCTGCCGTCGATCGCCGGCATCGCGCAGGTCGGCCAGGCTCTGAAGGCCTTCCCCGGGGTGTGGACCGGCAATCCCGTCTTCACCTTCCAGTGGAAGAAGGACGGTTCCAACATCTCCGGCGCGACGACCGACAGTTATACGCCGGTGGTCGGCGACATCGGCTCGACGATCACGGTGGCCGTCACCGCCACCAACACGTCCGGCAGCGCGTCCGCTGCGTCGGGCGGCACCGCCGACGTGATCGCGGCATGAGCGCGCTTCCCGTCAACGGCGCGCGGGGCGAAGTCGCCCTGCGCGTCGGCAAGGTCGACTTGGTCATCGCTGCGGAGATGGGCAGGCTCGCCGCCGTCTCGACGGCGCTGGACTGCAAGTCGCTCGCGGACCTGTTCACCCGTCTGTCGGGGGTGGAAGTCGCCGCGGTGACGACGGCGCTGCCGTTGCTGTCGGTGCGCGGTGATGCGCAGGCGGCCGTCAAAGCCCTGACCCTGAAGGATTTCCGTGCCTGCGCCGACGCTTTCAACAAGGCGCTGGCGCATCACTTCCAGGACGCAGAGGGAAACGGGGACGCCGCCGGGACCGGGGCGGCGGCGTAGAAAAACCGTTCCCCTGGTCCGACTGGATGAAAGGGGCGTTCGGCGCGCTTCAGTGGCCGCCGGAGACGTTCTGGCGGGCGACGATGACGGAATATGTCATCGCCATCGACGCCTTCAACGCCATGCATGGCGGCGAAAAGGCGATCGAGGCGCCCAGTGACGATGAGATGGCGGAATTGCTGGCGCGGTATGGCTAGGTGACCTGATGGCATCCGACACGGAAGAGCTCGTCCTCTCGATCTCCGCCGACACGCGGCAGATCATGAACGCGATCAAGCGGCTGGAGAAGGATATCGGCACCTCGGCCGCGGGCGTCGAGAAGTCGTTCGCCCGCATCGGCAAAGGCATCGACAAGTCGATCGACACGACCGTCCAGAAGCGGATCAACGAGATCACCGGCGTCGGCGTCGCGGCAACGAAGGAATGGACCGGGGCGCTTGCTGATCAGGGCAAGGAACTGGAGCGGATGCGTGCCCGCTTCAACCCGATCTTCGCGGTGGTGGCGCGCTACAAGGCGACGGTGACCGAGATCCAGACCGCTCAGCGGCTCGGAGCGATCTCGACCGACGAGATGACGGCCGCGATCCAGCGCGAGCGGCAGGCTGCGCTCGCCAGCATCGCCGCCCTGAAGCAGCGCAATGCCGTACTCGATTCCGCCGCGGCGCGGCGCGGAGGAAGCTCGACCTTCAACACGGCCAACATCGCGGCGCAGTTCCAGGACGTCGCCGTGACTTCAGCCATGGGCATGTCGCCACTGCAGATCGCCCTGCAGCAGGGCACCCAGCTTTCCGCCGTGCTCAACGAGATGGGCAGTTCCCGCCACGTCATTGCCGGGCTCGGCGCGGCCTTCTCGTCGATCGTCAATCCGGTCTCGCTTGTGACGATAGGCGTCGTCGGGTTGACCGCGGCCGCGATTCAGCTCTCTTCGACGGTGCTGAGCGGTTCCGCCGACGTGCAGGATGCCTTGAAGGAGCATCAGCGTACGATCGCTGATCTGCGCAAGGCGTACGGCTTGGCCGGCGACGGGGCGGATGAGTACAGCCGGCGCAGCATCGCCGCCCTCGAGGCGGCCGAGCGACGGGCGCGCGCGGTCCTGCGGGAGGCAATTGCGGCGCAGGAAAAGACGATCCAGACTTCTCTGTCGGATTTCGGCATCAGCGGCTTCGGTCTGCTGGAGCGCTTCGGTCTCGTCGGCGATCGCACTCTCAGTGCGGTCAGTGCGCGATTCGCTGCGTTCGCCGATCCGATCCGGCGCCTGCGTTCGGAAATCCAGCAGGGTAAGCCAGACTACGATGCATTCCAGCAGACGCTTGAGAGCATCGTGTCGACCGATCCCGCCCGGTTGAGGCCCGTCGCCGACGAAATCATCAAGATCATAGATGAGGCGGCGTCGGGACGAGAACATCTTGAGGCGCTCGACAAGCACCTGAGCGACCTGTCGACGCTCAATCCCGATACGTCGAAAGCGCAGAACGCGATCCTTTCCATCGGTGATGCTGCCGCTGTGGCCATGGATCGGATCGCGGACCTCGTCGTGCAGGGGCAGGCCATCCGCAACATGCTGGCCGGCATGGACGCCCTCGCCAGGGAGGTGGCGCCCAAGGGTGACGCGATCGGCGGCAAGGGCACGATGGATCGCGCGCAGGAAGAGTTCCGCGCACAATTCAACATGTGGCGCCGATTCGGATACGACAACGACAGCGGCATCGATCCGAACAAGCCAAAGAAGACCCCAGCCGCCAAGGTGCCGCGCCGGACGGCCGACGATCGCTTTTTCGAAGATATCGAGGCCATCCGCCAGCGGACGGTCGCCCTGGCCGAGGAACGCGCGCAGCTCGGTCTGTCCTATGAGGCGCAGCAGAAGCGAAAGATCGCCTTCGATCTCGAGCAAAAGGCGCTGAAGGACGTGCGCGAGGAAGCGCGGCGCAAGGGCGAGCAGGACTGGCAGAACGCGCAGCTCTCGTCCGACCAGGCGCGGCAGATCGACGAGGTGTCGTCGGCCTATGCGCGACAGGCCGATCAACTGCGCAAGGCACAGGACCAGCGCGCCTTCTGGGAAAATGCCATCTACGGACTGTTCTCGGATCTCATCCCGGCGATCGAGACCGGCAACAAGGCACTCGACAACTTCCTCAATACCCTCGTCGATGTAGCTGCCCAGGCCCTCCTCCTCGGCAAGGGGCCATTCGGCGGTGGAGGGGGCGGCGGGCTCATCGGCGCCTTTCTCAGCGGGCTGGGGATTCCGTTCTTCGCGAGCGGCACGAACTATGCGCCGGGCGGCCTGGCGGTCGTGGGGGAGCGCGGACCCGAGCTCGTCAACCTGCCTCGCGGTGCGAAGGTCATCCCCAACCATCGGATCACCGGGCCGGTCGTGCCGTCGGCCACAATGAGTGGTGGGAGCGCTTCGCAGACGACGATCAGCATGCCGATCCAGATCAACGCACCCGGCGCCGATGCGGCGCAGTTGCGGCGGGTCGAGCAGTCGGTGCAGGAGCTCGGGCGCAACATCCCGAAAATCGCGGTGGGTGCAATGCAGACGACGCAGACGCGCCGCACGAGGCCGGCCTGATGGCCCGGCTTCTCTCGTGGCCGCTCGGATTGCGGGCGAACCGGATGCGCCCGCTGTCGGGGCCGCGCACCGTGGGCGCGGCGCAGTCGGAATCGATCGGCGCCTTCGTCCAGACGAGCGCCTCGCCCTTCGGCATGGTGTCGCTGGAGTTCGGCTTCCCGCCGATCCGCGGGCAGATGGCGCGGCGCGTGCGCGGCTGGGTGAAGGGCCTTCACGGGGGCGCCAACGCGACGCGCGTGAAGCTTTGCGACTGGGACGGACTCGCGCCAGCCCTGCGCGGCGTCCCGTCGCTCAAGGACGGTCAGCCCTGGGACAACGGTCTCCCATGGAGCTCGGGACAGGAGTGGAAGGCCGGATCGACCTTCGCGCCGGTCCAGGCGACGGCGTCCACGGGCAGCACGATCAC
>Ga0066256_1001289_pt1 | contig 36457 bp, 29 predicted proteins | sample ThiBio_1000_biof_FD_87107 | JGI IMG/M metagenome (GOLD analysis project Ga0066256, IMG submission 87107) | Wastewater bioreactor microbial communities from Cape Town, South Africa - Thiocy_expt_1000_biof (version 2) | ecosystem: Engineered > Bioreactor > Thiocyanate-remediating >... | reverse complement strand
CCTCGCCGCGGTGGCGTGCGGGCGCGCGGGGGTCGCCCCCCGTCGGGGGGGGGTGGCCGAGCCCGCCCAGCACGCCCGGCGCGCTGCACGGGCGGGGCGGCGGCGGGCGCAGCTCGAAATTGGTCGGGAAATGCGCCGGCCCCTCGCCGCTCGCCAGCGCCCCGCCGGCCTCGCGCCAGGCCGCCAGGCCCCCGTCAAGCACGGCGACGGCGTCGTGTCCCAGCCACTTGAGCATCCACCACAGCCGGCCGCAGAAGGCGCTGCCGTTGCGGTCGTACGCCACCGCCTGCATGCCGTTGGCGAAGCCGACGCTGGAGAGCCAGACGGCAAAGCGCTCGCGCGTCGGCAGGGGGTGGCGGCCGCCGGACATCGGCCGGTCCGCCGCGTGCGCGGTGATCACGCTGCCGTCCTTGCCCGGCGCGCCGTGCGGCGCGCTCAGGTGTTCGTCCAGGTGCGCATAGACGGCCCCCGGGATGTGCGCCTCCAGGAAGGCGGTGCGGCCGGCCGAGGGCTGGGCCAGGTCGAAGCTGCAGTCGAAGACCATGCACGGCGCGTCGGCGCCCTGCAGGGCCTGCAGTTGCTCGGGGGAAATCAGGTGCGTGAAAACCATGGCGCAAGCGGAAAAAGTGGTGGCGCCGCCATTGTGCGGCCGGCGCGCGGGCGCGCGGCGTCAGAGTTCTTCGGCAGCGTGCGGCGTGGAAGTGCGCGCGCGCAGCGCCGTCGCGACGATGCCGCTGCCGATGATCAATGCCATGCCCAGCCAGCCCAGGGGCGGGATCACGTCGCCAAATACGGCCATGCCGTAGAGCGCGCCGAACACGATGCCCGAATACTGCAGGTTGGCCACGACCAGGGTCGCGCGCGGGTTGTGCGCGCTGGCGTAGGCGCGTGTCATGCACAGCTGCCCGCCGGCGGCGAGCACGCCGATGGGCAGCAGCCACAGCGCCGGCCAGCCGGGCCAGGGCGAGTGCCCCGTGACCAGCACCGCCGCGCCGCCCGCGACCACCGAGCCGACGCCGAAATAGAACACCGTGCGCGCTTCGGGCTCGCCGATGCGCGAGAGCGCGACCACCTGCAGGTAGGCGAGCGCCGCGCACATGCCCGAGAGCAGGCCGACGAGCGCCCCCAGGGCCTGATCCACCCCTTCGCCGAGGCTTGGGCGCAGCAGCAGCACCACGCCGCCGAACCCGGCCGCCACGGTGAGCAGCAAGGGACCCTGCAGCGCCGGGCGCGGCGTGTCGGGCGAGGGGCGCCAGTTGATCAGCGCGCCGCCGACCAGGAAGGCGGCGATCCACACGCTGCTCATGTAGTTGAGCGTGACGGCCGTCGCCAGCGGCAGGTGGGCAATGGCGTAGAACCAGCCGCCGAGGGAAATCACGCCGATGAAGGCGCGCCAGGCGTGCATGCGCGGGTAGCGCGTGGCCAGGGCCACGCCCTGCGAGCGCGCCAGCCAGGCCAGCAGCGCCATGCCGATGAGGCCGCGCGAGAGCACCAGCTCGGCCGAGTTGAAATAGGCGGAGGCGAACTTGACGCACACGCTCATGCTGGCAAACAGGAACGCGGCGAGCAGCATCCACAGGGCTTGCATGGCGGGCGGTATTTAGAGGTAAATGGGCTTCCAGCGCTTATCAACCAAGCGTGGAGAGCTATCGCAATGGTAGCAAGATCGGCCGCTCTGCGCCGCAGGCGCTCAGAGCGGTGTTTCCATCCCTTTGCGGTACCACTCGTGGAAGTGCTGCATGCCGTCCTCCATGGGGCTCTGGTAGGGGCCGACTTCGTTGTCGCCGCGCTCGAACAGCGCCTTGCGGCCTGCGTCCATGCGCTCGCCGATTTCGTCGTCCTCCAGGCAGGTCTCCATGTAGGCGGCCTGCTGGGCTTCGACGAACTCGCGCTCGAAGAGGGCGATTTCCTCGGGGTAGTAGAACTCCACCATGTTCAGCGTCTTGGTGGGGCTGATGGGATGCAGCGTGGAGACGGTGAGCACGTGCGGGTACCACTCCACCATGATGTGCGGGTAGTAGGTGAGCCAGATGGCGCCGCGCTCGGGCAGCTTGCCGCCCCGGTACTTCAGCAGGACCTCGTGCCACTTCTTGTACACGTCGGAGCCGGGCTTGCCGAAGGTGGAGGCCACGCCCACGGTCTGCACGGAATACTCCTTCTGGAATTCCCACTTCAGGTCGTCGCAGGTGACGAAGTTGCCCAGGCCCGGGTGGAACGGGCCGACGTGGTAGTCCTCCAGATAGACCTCGATGAAGGTCTTCCAGTTGTAGTTGCACTCGTGCAGCTCGATGCGGTCGAGCGCGAAGCCCTCGAAGGAGAGCTCGGCGCGCGGGCCCATGCCGGCAAGGTCGGCCTCGATGTCGCGGCCGTTGTCCTCGAACAAGAGGCCGTTCCACTCGCGCAGCTTGTAGTTGTTGAGGTTCAGGCAGGGGTCGTGCGCAAAGTGCGGCGCGCCCAGCAGTTCGCCGCTCGCGCTGTAGGTCCAGCGGTGCACGGGGCAGACGATGTTGCCGCCGGCGCTGCCTTTCTGGTGCGCCTGCAGCGTGCCGCGCCCGTTCAGCATGATGGCCTGGCGGTGGCGGCAGACGTTGGACACCAGCTCCACGCCGCCCTGGGCATTGCGCACCAGCGCGCGGCCCTGGCCCTCCTGGGGCAGGGCATGGTAGTCGCCGGCCTGCGGCACGCTGAGCGCATGGCCGACGTAGCGCGGGCCGCGCTGGAACAGCAGGGCCTTCTCGCGCTCGAACAGTGCGGTGTCGAAGTAGCTGGAGACCGGGAGTTGGCTCGTGGCCGGCTGCAGTTGAAGACTTACATCAGACATGGGTGACCTGATAAAGACTCCCCACAGGGAGGGGCGCAGGGCCCGTGAAAAAAATGAAACCGGCATGCGCCGGTTCGGTGGAATGGGATTATAGGCAGCGGGGTTATTTCGGGCGCGGGCAATGCCCGCAGAGGTGCCGCGTGTATTGCGCGGGCCGCCGGGGCGCAATCGACCTGGGCGCCGGCCCACTCGTCCTAAAATTGCCGGTTTTTGCGCGATCACACCCCGCCCATGGCAAAACCCAAGACGGCCGAACCGGCCAGCTACGAAGCCGCGCTCGAAGAACTCGAGCAATTGGTCGCGCGGATCGAGTCGGGCCAGATGCCGCTTGAGCAGCTGCTCACCGGCTACCAGCGCGGCGCGGTGCTGCTCGCCTTCTGCCGCGAGCGCCTGCAGGCGGTGCAGGAGCAGATCAAGGTGCTCGACGCCGGCACCGTCCAGGCCTGGGCCGGCGAATGACGCAGCAGATATCCCCCGCAAACTTCGCCGATTGGACGGGTGCGCAACTGGCGCGCACCGAGGCGGCGCTCGGCCAGTGGGTCGGTCCCGGCGCGCCGGCCGGCCTGGGCCAGGCGATGCGCTATGCCGTGCAGGGCGGTGGCAAGCGTCTGCGCCCGCTGCTGGTGCTGGCGGCGCGCGAGGCGGTGGCGGGCGAGGGCGCGGAAGACACCGCGCTGGCCGCCGCGCTGGACGAAGCGGCGCTGCGCGCGGCCTGCGCGGTGGAACTCATCCATGCCTATTCGCTGGTGCACGACGACATGCCGTGCATGGACAACGACGTGCTGCGCCGCGGCAAGCCCACGGTGCACGTGCAGTTCGGCGAAGCCGGCGCGCTGCTCGCCGGCGACGCGCTGCAGGCCCTGGCCTTCGAACTGCTCACGCCCGAGCACAGCGCCATCCCCGAAGCGGTGCAGGCGGCGCTGTGCCGCCAGCTGGCGCGCGCCGCCGGCGCGGCCGGCATGGCCGGGGGCCAGGCGATCGACCTGGCGAGCGTGGGCCAGCAGCTGGACGAAGCCCAGTTGCAGCGCATGCACCAGCTCAAGACCGGCGCCCTCCTGCAGGCCAGCGTCATGATGGGTGCTGCCTGCCAAGGCGGGGCCGCGGGCGCCGCGGCGCTGGCCGGCCTGTCCCGCTACGGCGCGGCCTTGGGCCTGGCCTTTCAGGTGGTGGACGACATCCTGGACGTCACGCAGGATTCGGCCACACTCGGCAAGACCGCCGGCAAGGACGCTGCGCACGCCAAGCCGACCTACGTGTCGCTGCTCGGCCTGACGGGCGCGCGCCAATGCGCGCAGAATCTGCACCGCGACGCCCTGGAAGGTCTGGCGGCCTGCGGCCTGGGCAACACGGCACGGCTTGCGGCGCTGGCAGACATGGTGCTGCTGCGCTCCAATTAGAAGCAAAAATGGCTGCCAGCGCTTATCCTGTAATCGTATGCAGCTATTAAATAAATAGTATTCAATGTCCACGACCGCCTACCCCCTGCTCGAGAGCGTGAACGATCCGGCGGACCTGCGCCGGCTCGGGCGCGCCGAACTCAAGCGCCTGGCCGACGAGCTGCGCGCCTTCGTGCTCGACAGCGTCTCCAAGACGGGTGGGCACCTGAGCTCCAACCTCGGCACCGTGGAGCTGACCGTCGCGCTGCACTACGTCTTCGACACCCCGCGCGACCGCCTGGTGTGGGACGTGGGCCACCAGACCTACCCGCACAAGATCCTCACGGGCCGGCGCGAGCGCATGCACACGCTGCGCCAGCTCGGCGGCATCTCGGGCTTTCCGCAGCGCGCCGAGAGCGAGTACGACACCTTCGGCACCGCGCATTCGAGCACCAGCATCTCGGCCGCGTTGGGCATGGCGCTGGCCGCCAAGCGGCGCGGCGAAGAGCGCTACGCCGTGGCCATCATCGGCGACGGCGCCATGACGGCCGGCATGGCCTTCGAGGCGCTGAACAACGCCGGGGTGGCCGACTGCAACCTGCTCGTCATATTGAACGACAACGACATGAGCATCAGCCCGCCGGTGGGCGCGCTCAACCGCTACCTGGCGCAGCTCATGAGCGGGCAGTTCTATGCCGCCGCCAAGAACGTCGGCAAGACAGTGCTGCGCCCGGTGCCGCCGCTACTGGAGCTGGCCAAGCGCATCGAGCAGCAGGCCAAGGGCATGGTCGTGCCGGCAACGCTGTTCGAAAAATTCGGCTTCAACTACATCGGCCCTATCGACGGGCACGACCTCGATTCGCTCATCCCCACGCTGCAGAACATCCAGGAGCTCAAGGGCCCGCAGTTTTTGCACGTGGTCACCAAGAAGGGCCAGGGCTACAAGCTCGCCGAGGCCGACCCAGTGGCCTACCACGGGCCGTCGCGCTTCGATCCGAAGATCGGCCTGGTCAAGCCCGCCACGCCGCCGCGCCAGACTTTCACCCAGGTGTTCGGCCAGTGGCTGTGCGACATGGCCGAGCAGGACGAGCGCCTGGTCGGCATCACGCCCGCCATGCGCGAGGGCTCGGGCATGGTGGAGTTCCACCAGCGCTTCCCGGACCGCTATTACGACGTCGGCATCGCCGAGCAGCACGCCGTGACCTTTGCCGCCGGCATGGCCTGCGAAGGCGTCAAGCCCGTGGTGGCCATCTATTCCACCTTCCTGCAGCGCGCCTACGACCAGTTGATCCACGACGTGGCGCTGCAGAACCTGCCGGTGGTGTTCGCGCTCGACCGCGCCGGCCTGGTCGGCGCCGACGGCGCCACGCACGCGGGCGCTTACGACATCGCCTACGTGCGCTGCATCCCGAACCTCGCCATGGCCTGTCCGGCCGACGAGCGCGAGTGCCGGCAGCTGCTGTCCACCGCATTCGCACAGAACCACCCTGTGGCCGTCCGCTATCCGCGTGGCAGCGGCGCCGGGGTCGAACCCCTGCCGGGGCTGGAACCGCTTCCCTACGCCAAGGGCGAGGTGCGTCGCAAGCGCAGCGGCGCGCCGCGCCCTGCCGGCCTGCCGCGCATCGCCATCCTGGCGTTCGGCACGCTGCTCTATCCGGCGCTCGAAGCGGCCGACGGGCTCGACGCCACGGTGGCCAACATGCGCTGGGCCAAGCCGCTCGACACCGGCCTGGTGCTGCAACTGGCCGCCGAGCACGACGCGCTGGTCACGCTGGAAGAAGGCTGCATCCAGGGCGGCGCCGGCAGCGCCGTGCTGGAGGCGCTGGCCGCCGCCAACGTCCAGCGCCCGGTGCTGCAGCTCGGTCTGCCCGATGTCTTCATCGAGCACGGCGACCCGGCCAAGCTCCTCGCCATGCAGGGGCTGGATGCGCGCGGCATCGCCGCCGCCGTGCGTGCGCGCTTCGGTGCCGCGCGCGCGCTGGACGAGCGCGCGGCCTGAATATCCCCACGTGCAGCGTGGTGCGGCGCCGGAGCGCGCCGCCTCCCCATGCTTGCAGAACCCTGAAGGCATGCGCCTTGCGGGGGACTTTCGCGGGAAAACCCGCAAAGGCCCTTGGAAAGCGCTTTTTTACAATCCCGCCATGGCTGCTAAAGTGGCTTGCCGCGCGGCACGGATGCCACGCGTCAGGCACTTTTGCAACCCCGTTTATCAAGAGGTTTTCATGGACCGTCGCTCACTCATCAAACATGCCGGCGTGGCTGGTGTTCTGGCTGCAGGGGTCGCCCCTGCCGTGCACGCCCAGGCCGCCGTCCGCTGGCGCCTGGCGTCGAGCTTCCCCAAATCGCTGGACACCATTTTTGGCAGTGCCGAAATGTTCGCCAAGACCATCAAGGCCTTGTCCGGCGGCAAGTTTGAAGTCTCGGTGCACGCCGGCGGCGAGCTGATGCCCCCCTTCGGCGTTGTCGATGCGCTGCAGAACGGCACCGTGGAAATGGCGCAGACGGCGTCGTACTACTTCACCGGCAAGGACCCCATTTTTGCCTTCGGTTGCGCGGTTCCCTTCGGCCTGACCGCCCGCCAGATGGACGCCTGGATGGAACACGGCAACGGCCGCAAGCTGATGGACGAGTTCTACGCCAAGTACAACATCAAGAGCCGCAGCGCCGGCAACACCGGCACGCAGATGGGCGGCTGGTACCGCAAGGAAATCAATACCGTTGAAGACCTGAAGGGCCTGAAGATGCGCATGGGCGGCGGCCTGTTTGGCGAAGCCATGCAAAAGCTCGGGGTGGTGTCGCAAAACATGCCCGGCGGCGAGGTCTACCAGGCGCTCGAAAAGGGCACCCTGGACGCCACCGAGTTCGTCGGCCCGTACGACGATGAAAAGCTCGGCTTCAACAAGGTTGCGCCGTACTACTACTACCCCGGTTGGTGGGAAGGCGGCGCCGAGCTGGAGTTCTTCATCAGCGCCAAGGCCTACGCCGCGCTGACGCCGGAGTTCCAGGCCATGGTGGACGCCGCCACGGCGGTCGCCGCACGCGACATGACGGCCAAGTACGACGCCTACAACCCCATCGCGCTGAAGAAGCTCGTGGGCGCGAAGACGCAGCTCAAGTCCTTCTCCAAGGAAATCATGGACGCGGGCTTCAAGGCTTCGATGGAAGTGTTCGCCGAGCACGAAGCGAAGTCGCCCGAGTTCAAGAAGATCCACCAGGACATGCGCGCCTTCCAGCGCGACCAGATCCTGTGGGCGCGCTTCTCGGAATACCGCTTTGACAGCTACATGACTTCGGTCAAGCTCTAGCAAGGCCTGTTCTTGTCGCGACCGTGCGCAGCGCGCACCGGCCGCATCGAGTGCCGGGGTTGGCGGCCCGCAGCAGTGCGGGCCGGGCGCCGGTTTTTTTTTGGCTTGGCATCAGCTCCGCCAGCAGTTTTTTCATCACAGGAGACTTGCAATGGATCGTCGTTCCCTTATCAAAAATGCCGGCATCGCCGGCGTGCTGGCGGCCGGTGTCGCACCGGCCGTGCATGCTCAGGCGGCCGTGCGTTGGCGCCTGGCATCGAGCTTTCCCAAGTCCCTGGACACCATCTACGGCTCGGCCGAGGTGTTTGCCAAGGCGGTCAAGGAAATGTCGGGCGGCAAGTTCGAAATCTCGGTGCACGCCGCCGGCGAACTGATGCCCGCGTTCGGCGTGGTCGACGGCGTGCAGAACGGCACCGTCGAAATGGCGCACACCGCGCCGTACTACTTCTTCGGCAAGAATGAAGCCTTCGCCATCTGCGGCGCCATCCCCTTCGGCATGAACTCGCGCCAGCTCACGGCCTGGATGGTGGACGGGAACGGTCACAAGCTCACGCGCGAGTTCTATGCCCAGTACAACATCGTCGATTTCATCGGCGGCAACACCGGCGCGCAGATGGGCGGCTGGTTCCGCAAGGAAGTGAAATCGCCGGAGGACATCAAGGGCCTGAAGTTCCGCGTCGGCGGCTTTGCCGGCAAGGTGATCGAGCGCATGGGCGGCGTGCCGCAGAACATTCCCGGCGGCGAAATCTACCAGGCCCTGGAAAAGGGCACCATCGATGCGGCCGAGTGGATCGGCCCCTACGACGACCAGAAGCTGGGCATCAACAAGGTGGCGCCGTTCTACTACTACCCCGGCTGGTGGGAAGGCAGCCTGAATCTGTCGTTCTACGTCAACGACAAGGCCTTCAACGGCTTGCCCAGCGAGTACAAGGCCATCATCCAGGCCGCGGCGCACGAAGCGCACGTCACCACGCAGGCGCGCTACGACGCACGCAACCCGGCCGCTCTCAAGCAACTGGTCGGTGCCAAAACCAAGGTCGTGCCGTTCCCGCAGACCGTGATGGACGCGTCCTTCAAGGCGGCCCGGGAAGTGTTTGCCGAGATCGAGGCGAAGAACCCCGACTGGAAGAAGATGTACTCCGACTACCTCAATTTCCAGCGCGACCAGGTGCTGTGGTTCCGGTTCGCCGAAGGCACGTTCGACAGCTTCATGCAGCGCCAGAAGCTGTAAGCATTTCCGGTTTTTCAACTCCTCTTGCAACCCCGCTTCGGCGGGGTTTTTTTATGCCTGCGCCGCCGGGCCGGCGCAGGCATGCGCGCTCAGCGACTCCACCAGACCCAGCCCGCATACGCGGCGCCCAGCCAAACCAGCACGATGGCCGCCGCGCCCAGCCGGCTCGTGGGCTTGCGACCCTGGTCCGCCATCCAGGCCAGGGCTTTGGCGCGGCTGTCCTCGACCACCGGAGGCGGGAGCAATTTCACCGCCAGCCAGATCAGCCCGGGAAGCAGGAGCACCTCGTCCAGGTAGCCCAGGACGGGGATGAAGTCAGGGATCAGATCGATGGGGCTTAGAGCGTACGCGACCCCGGCGACGCACAGGAGCTGGGGGGCGGGGGGCGCCCGCTCGGCGCGGTAGGCGACCCACAAGGCCCCGGGGTCGCGGGGGAGGCGCGGGGCCCACGCCGGGATGCGTTGCCAGACGCTCGGGGGTGGGGAATGGGGGAGCTGCACGGCCCGATTGGGGGCCCCCCGGTGGGCGGCGCAGCCCCCGCCGGCAGCGGTGGCGCACGCCCAAAGAAAAACGCCCCAGTCAGCGACTGGGGCGCGATTCGAACAGTGTGCGTGCTGCCGCCCCTTGTGGGAACGGCAGGCCTGCCGAGGCTTACTTCGCTGCGCCTTGCAGGGCTTCTTGCGCCGCCTTGAGCGGGTCTTCGGGCACCTCGGGGGCGCTGTCCGGGCCGGGCATGGGCGCGGGCATTTCCAGGGAGTCCAGCTGGCGCATGTCCGCTTCCATCTGCAGGCGGATCTTGTCCATGTCGTAGACCTCCTTCTTGTCCAGGCCGCTGGAGACGATGCCTGGGAAGGCGATGATGGCTCCGACCATGATGACCTGGATCAGCACGAAGGGCACGGCACCCCAGTAGATCTGCATGGTGGTCACGGGCTGGATCAGCTTCTTGGTCAGGCGGTCGGTGTAGGCCACGGCGGGTGCCACGCTGCGCAGGGAGAACAGCGCGAAGCCGAACGGCGGGGGGGCGGAAGAGGGGGGCCGGGGTGCGGCCCGCCGCCCGCCCCACCCCAACAAGGGGGTGCCCCGCCCTTTTTCCCCCCCGGGGCAGCGGGACGACGATGAACGAGAGTTCAAAGAAGTCCAGGAAGAAGGCAAGGAAAAAGATCAGCACGTTCACCAGGATGAGGAAGCCGATCTGTCCGCCGGGCAGGCCGGAGAGCAGGTGCTCGACCCAGCGCGGGCCGTCGACGCCCTGGAACACCAGGCTGAAGATGGTCGAGCCGATCAGGATGAACACCACGAAGCAGGACAGGCGCGTGGTGGTGGTCAGCGCCTGCTTGAGCAGCGAGAAGCTCAGGCGGCGGCGCACCATGGCCATCACGAAAGCGCCCAGCGCGCCCATGGCACCGCCCTCGGTGGGGGTCGCCACGCCGAGGAAGATGGTGCCCAGCACCAGGAAGATCAGCAGCAGCGGAGGGATCAGCACGAAGGTCACGCGTTCGGCCATGCGCGAGAGCAGGCCCAGGCGGGGGATCTTGTTGAACATGGCGAGCACGAAGGCCAGCGCCACGCCGACGCACATCGAGACGACGATGGTTTCGTCCTTGGCGACCTTGGTCACCTCGGTGCCCGTCCACCAGCTGTGCACGTCCACGATGCGGTGCGCGAAGTAGAGCGAGATGCCCACGCACACGAGGGTCAGGATGATCAGCGAGGGCAGGCCGCTCTTGCCGTTGTCTTCGCGAATGGTGCGCGCTTCTGCGGGCAGGGCGGGCACCCACTTGGGCTTGAACAACGCTACCAGGACGACGTAGCCAGCGTACATGCCGGTGAGCATGAAGCCGGGGATGAAGGCACCCTTGTACATGTCGCCGACGCTGCGGCCCAGCTGGTCGGCCAGGATGATGAGCACCAGCGAGGGCGGGATGATCTGTGCCAACGTGCCGGAGGCGGCGATAACGCCCGTGGCGATGCGCCGGTCGTAGCCGTAGCGCAGCATGATGGGCAGCGAGATCAGGCCCATGGAGATCACGGACGCGGCCACGACGCCGGTGGTGGCGGCGAGCAGCGCGCCGACGAAGATCACGGCGAACGCCAGGCCGCCGCGCACCGGGCCGAACAACTGGCCGATGGTGTCGAGCAAGTCCTCGGCCATGCCGCTGCGCTCAAGAATGAGCCCCATCAGCGTGAAGAACGGAATGGCCAGCAGCGTGTCGTTCTGCATGATGCCGTAGATGCGCAGCGGCAGCGCCTGCAGCAGCGCCTCGGGAAGCATGCCCAGCTCGATGCCGACGAAGCCGAAGAACAGGCCGCAGGCACCCAGGCTGAAGGCGACGGGAAAGCCCATCAGCAGGAAGACGATCAGCCCCGCGAACATGATCGGGGCCAGGTTGGTGGTTAGAAATTCCATGAAGAAGGCTCCGCTTATTCGGCTGGGTGGGCTTTGCTGCCGTTGCCCTTGGCGGCTTCGGCCAGGCGGCGGATGGATTCGGCGAGTTCCTCCTCGGCCGTTTTCTCATCGGTTTTGGCGGTCGGGTCGGGGATCAGCCCCTTGAGGAAGGCGATGCGCTTGATCAGCTCGGACCAGCCCTGCAGCAGCAGCAGGCCGAAGCCGAGCGGCATCATCAGGTACACCGGCCAGCGGATCAGGCCGCCGGCGTTGCTCGACATTTCGCCCGATTGGTAGCCCTGCAGGAAGAAGGGGAAGGCGAACCACAGCACGGTCAGGCAGACCGGCGTGAGGAAGAAGGCAAAGCCGATCACGTCGAGCCAGATCTGCGTGCGCTTGGAAAAGCGGCTGGAGACCACGTCCACGCGCACGTGCTCGCGGTGCAGCAGCGTGTAGCCGGCGGCGAGCAGGAAGGCCGCGGCGAACAGGTACCACTGCACTTCCAGGAAGCCGTTGGAGCTGTAGTTGAAGGCCTTGCGGACCACGGCGTTGAGGCCGCTGATGACGGTCGAGGCGAGAATGAGCCAGATGACGGCTCGACCGACGCGCTCATTGAGCCAGTCGATGCCTCTGGAAAAGCTGAGTAGGGCCTGCATGGGGTCTCCGAATAAATGGGCAATGCTGCGCTGGCGGGGCGCCCGCGCGGCGCGAAACGGCCGCTTGTAACCAATGGAACGCAGCGATTCTACGAACCACTGTAGATGCAGGCTGACAGCAGCGTGACGGTGTATTCCCTAGGCAGGGACTAAGTTCTACGCTACCAAAAACGAAGCAATTAGGGTTTACGCGTAGAGCCCAAAATGCGCTTTTGCGCGGAAAACTTCCACCACGGCAGCACGGCGCTCATGGCCAGCACCTGGCCGCAGAAGGCCGGGGCGTAGCCAGGGAGCGCGGCCATGCGCGCCTGCCAGGCGGGCGACTGCAGCAGGGTGCGCAGCGCCAGCGTGGGCGCCTGGTCCAGGCTCGCCTTGAGGCAGGCCAGGTGGTAGTGCTCGTGCACCAGGGGCACGAAGTCCAGCCCGTGGGCACGCGCCGCCAGCTCGATGCCCAGGCCCGCGTCGGCCGCGCCCGAGGCCACGGCCTGGGCCACCGCTGAGTGGGAGGGTTCGGCGTGCCCGGCGGCGGCGAGCGCGCCTTCGTCCAGGCCCTCGCGCTGCAGCAGTTCGCCCAGCAGCACGCGCGTGCCCGTGCCGAGCGGCCGGTGCACGAAGCGCGCGCCACGCGCGGCGACGTCCGCGAGCTGGCGCACGCCCAGCGGGTTGCCGCGTGCCACGATCAGGCCCTGGGTGCGCCGGGCGAAGCCGATCAGCTTGTGCGTGCCGGGCCGCAGCAGGGGCTTGTAGGTGCGCGCGGTGAGCGAGCCGGGCGCCGCGCCTTCCAGCGTGTGGAACCCGGCCAGGGTGCAGCGCCCTTCGTTGAGCGCGCGGATGGCGTCCACGCTGCCGGCGAAACGGATGTCCAGGTGCAAGGCGCCGCGTGGGCGTGCGGGAGGCGGCGTGCCGGCATCGGGACCGCCCGCCGCCGGTACGCCGGCCGCCGGATCGCCGGCCGCCGCATATTCCCGCAGCAGGGCGAGGGCGTCGTCGTGGCTGGCGTACAGGGTCAGCACGTGGGCGCCGGGGTCAAAGGCCACGGCGAAGGCGCGTTCCAGGTCGGCGTGCAGCGCGGCGATCTGCGGCGCCAGGCGGGCCTGGGCCTGGCGCTCGGCCCACAACAGCTTGGCGCCGAATTCGCTCAGCTGTGCCGCCTGGCCCTTGCCCCAGACGACGAGCGGGCTGCCGAGCTGCTCCTCCCAGCGCTTGAGCGCGCCCCACACGTGGCGGTAGGACAGGCCGAGCGCGCGCGCCGCGCCCGAGATGGAGCCTTCCTGCGCCACGGCGGCCAGCATTTCGGGCAAGGGGTTGCGGATCAGGCGGTTGCCGGTGCCCTGCGAGAGCGTGTAGTGGAGCTCGATCCTATGCACGGGATTTCATATGGTTGTCGGAGGGCGGGGCGCCTACGATAGCGCAGCCCCGTGCCTGCCCCGTTCATGAACACCCTGTACCCCAGCTTTCTCACCGCGCTTGACCTCGTGGCCGGTCTTGATCCGGCGCTCTGGAGCATCGTGCGGCGCTCGCTCGCGGTCAGCGCCACGGCCTGCGCGCTCTCGTTCGGCGCCGGGCTGGCGCTGGGCGCCTGGCTGGGCGTGGCGCGTTTTCGCGGGCGTGGCGTGGTGCTGGTGCTGCTCAACACCTTGCTGGCGCTGCCGTCGGTGGTGGTTGGCCTGCTGGTCTACCTGCTGCTCTCGCGCAGCGGGCCGCTCGGCTGGCTGGGCTGGCTGTTTTCCTTCCAGGCCATGGTGCTGGCGCAGGCCGTGCTGGTGCTGCCAGTGGTCACCGCGCTGACGCGCCAGACCGTGGAGGACGCCGAGCGTGCCTACGGCGAGCAACTGCAGTCGCTCGGCGCCGGCCGCCTGCTGCGCAGCCTGCTGCTCGCCTGGGACACGCGCCTGGCGCTTTTCACCGTGCTGGTCGCGGCCTTCGGCCGGGCGATTTCGGAAGTGGGCGCGGTGATGATCGTGGGCGGCAACGTGGACGGTTTCACGCGCGTCATGACCACCGCCATTGCGCTGGAGACCAGCAAGGGCGACCTGCCGCTGGCGCTGGCGCTCGGCATGGTGCTGCTGGCCGTGGTGCTGGCGCTGCACGGCAGCGTGGCGCTGCTGCAGCGCTGGGCGGTGCGGCGCGACGCGGCGGCCGGCGCGGCGGCGCTCACCCTGGCGACGGGGGCGGCGGCGTGAGCATGGCGCTTGCGGCGGGCGCGCCGCTGCTGGCCCTGACTGGCGCGGGTGTGCGCTTTGGCCGCCTGCAGGCGCTCGCTGGCGTGGACTTGCAGGTGCACGCCGGCGAGCGCATCGCGCTGATCGGTGCCAACGGCAGCGGCAAGAGCACCTTGCTGCGCGTGCTGCACGGCCTGCAGCCGCTCAGCGCCGGCAAGCTGGCGTGCGCCGCGCCGCACCGCCAGGCCATGCTGTTCCAGCGCCCGTACCTGCTGCGCGCCAGCACGCAGACCAACGTTGCCCTGGGCCTGTGGCTGCGCGGCCACGCCTGGCGCGAAGCGCGCGCGCGGGCGCTTACGGCGCTGGCGCGTGTCGGCCTGGAGGCGCTGGCGCACCAGAACGGGCGGACCCTCTCGGGTGGGCAGCAGCAGCGCGTGGCGCTGGCGCGCGTCTGGGCGCTGCAGGCGCAGTTGTTGCTGCTCGACGAGCCCACCTCCAGCCTGGACCCGCACGCCAAGCGCGAGGTCGAGGCGCTGATCGCCCAGCTCGCGGACCCCGGCGCGGTGCAGACTGGCTCGGTGCAGCCAGGCACGGCGCCGGTGACCACCGTCTTCAGCAGCCACAACCTGGGCCAGGTCAAGCGCCTGGCCACGCGTGTGCTCTACCTCGAGCAGGGCCGGGTGCTGGCCGACCTGCCGATGCACGAATTCTTCAACGGCCCCCTGCCGCAGGCCGCCCGTCTGTTCGTCAAAGGAGAAACCCTGTGAAAAATTTCAAGTCTTTTTGCCCTCCAGCGCTTGTCCGTAAAGGGTTGGTAGCTATCGCACTGGTAGCAGCACTGCCCGCCTGGGCCGAGACCATCACCATGGCCTCCACGACCTCCACCGAGCAGTCGGGCCTGTTCACGCACCTGCTGCCGGCCTTCAAGCAGGACAGCGGCATCGACATCAAGGTGGTGGCCGTCGGCACCGGCCAGGCGCTCGACATGGCGCGCCGGGGCGACGCCGACGTGCTCTTCGTGCACGACCAGGTGGCCGAGGAGAAATTCGTCGCCGAGGGCTGGGGGGTCCAGCGCTACCCGGTCATGTACAACGACTTCGTCATCGTCGGCCCCAAGGCCGACGCGGCCGGCGTGGCCGGCAAGGACGTGGCGGCGGCGCTCAAGAAGATCGCCGCCGCCAACGCGCCCTTCATCTCGCGCGGCGATAAGAGCGGCACGCACGCCGCCGAGCTGCGCTACTGGAAGGTGGCCGAGACGGAAAAGGGCAGCGGCTACAAGGAATGCGGCTGCGGCATGGGCCCGGCGCTGAACATGGCCTCGGCGAGCGGTGCCTACGCGCTGACCGACCGCGGCACCTGGCTGAACTTCAAGAACCGCGCCGACCTGACCATCCTGGTGGAAGGCGACAAGCGCCTCTTCAACCAGTACGGCGTGATGGTGGTGAACCCCGCCAAGCACCCGCAGGTCAAGCAGAAAGAGGCGCAGAAGTTCGTCGATTGGGTGACTTCCAGCGCCGGCCAGCGCGCCATTGCCGACTACAAGGTGGGCGGACAGCAGCTGTTCTTCCCGAACGCCGGGCAGTGAGCCCTCGCCCGGCAATGGGGCGAAATTTCAGGTGTTTTTGGCCTCTGGCGCTTGCTAGTAATTGATTTCTAGCTATTATTAATATAGCTTAACGTTCAATCCAGCAGCGCCACGCCCTTGACCTGGGCGAACACCGCGCGCCCCGGCGCGATGCCCAGGGCGTGCACCGAGCGCTGCGTGATGCGCGCCAGCAGCCGTGCGCCGCCGGCGTCGAGCGCCACCATCCACTGGCCCGGGCTGTCCTCGCGCAGGCCGGTGACGGTGGCCGGCACGATGTTCAGGATGCTGGTGCCGCTCTGGCGCGCGAGCGTCAGGCTGACGTCGCGCGCCTGCACGCGCACGCGCAGGCGCTGGCCCACCGGGCGCGCGGTGCTGCTGCCGACGTGCAGTTCGCCGCCGGCGAAGGCCAGGGTCGATAGATGTTCGGCGCTGTCGTGGCGCAGCAGCGTGCCTTCGACCAGCGTCGCGGCGGCGTCGCCCTGGGCGAGCGGCAGGTCCAGCCGCGCCAGCAGGTCTTCGGTGCTGCCGCTGGCGCGCACCCGGCCGTCGTCCAACAGCACCATGTGCGTGGCCAGGCGGGCCCCTTCGTCCGCGGCGTGGCTGACGTAGACCGCCGGGATGGCCAGCGTGCGCTGCAGCGCCTCCAGGTAGGGCAGCGGCTCGGCCTTGCGGCCGGCGTCGAGCGCGGCCAGGGGCTCGTCCATCAGCAGCACGCGCGGCTCTGCCGCCAGGGCGCGCGCGATCGCCACCCGCTGGCGCTCGCCGCCGGAGAGCGTGGCGGCGCCCTGGTCCATCAGGCCCGCCAGGCCCAGCAGCTCGACCGCCTGGTCGAGCGCCACCGCGGCCGCGCCGCGCCCGCTGCGCTGCGCGCGCTTTTGCGCGTAGGCAATGTTGCCGCGCACGCTCAAATGCTCGAACAGGCTCGCTTCCTGGAACACGTAGCCGAGCGCGCGCCGGTGCGTCGGCAGCCACACGCCGGCGGCGTCGTCCTGCCAGGTGGCGCCCTGCACCTGCACCAGGCCGGGCCGGGCGCGCTCCAGGCCGGCCAGGGCGCGCAGGCACGTGGTCTTACCGCAGCCCGAGGGCCCGAACAGCGCGATGAAGCCGCGGCCGGGCAGGGCCAGATCCACGTCCAGCGTGAAGGCCGGGCGCTGCAGCAGCAGGCGGGCGCGGATGCCGTCGTTGCTCACTGGAGCACCCTTCGGCCCGGCGCTGCGCTCACGGGAGTACCTTCGCCCTGCGGGCTGCGGTGCGCGCTTGCTTGGGCGCGGCACGGCGCGGCGCTCATGGCAGCAGGCGCGCGCGGCGCGTCAGGTTGAGCGCCAGCAGCACGCAGAAGGAAAACACCACCATGCCGCCGGCCAGCCAGTGCGCCTGGGTGTATTCGAGCGCTTCGACATGGTCGTAGATCTGCACCGAGACGACGCGCGTCACGCCGGGGATGTTGCCGCCCAGCATCAGCACCACGCCGAATTCGCCCACGGTGTGCGCGAAGCTCAGGATGGCGGCGGTGACGAAGCCGCCGCGTGCCAGCGGCAGCGCGACGGTGAAGAAGCGGTCCAGCGGGCCGGCGCCCAGGGTCGCCGCCACCTCCAGCGGGCGCTCGCCCACCGCCTCGAATGCGCCCTGAAGAGGCTGCACGGCGAACGGCAGCGAATAGATCAGCGATCCCAGCACCAGGCCCCAGAAGGTGAAGGGCAGGGTGCCCAGGCCCAGGGCGGTGGTCAGCTGGCCGACCGGGCCGGCCGGGCCCAGGGCGACCAGCAGGTAGAAGCCGATCACCGTCGGCGGCAGCACCAGCGGCAGGGCGACCACGGCGGAAACGGGCCCGCGCCAGCGCGAACGCGTGCGTGCCAGCCACCAGGCGAGCGGCGTGCACAGCAGCAGGAGCAGCACCATGGTGGTGCCTGCCAGGCGCAGCGTCAGGCCGATGGCGCGCAGGTCGGTGTCGGCAAGGGGCATGGGCGGGGAATGCCTATTCGGCGATGCCGTAACCGTAGGAACGGATGACGGCGCGCGCGGCCGGGCCCTTCAGGTACTCCAGCAGCGCGCCGGCGGCGGGGTTGGCCTGGCCCCGCGTCAGCACCACGGCGTCCTGGCGGATGGGCGCGTGCAATTCGGCCGGCACGCGCCAGGCCGAGCCGCTGGTGATGGCGCCGTCCTTCATGACCTGCGAGAGCGCGACGAAGCCGAGCTCGGCATTGCCCGTGTGCACGAACTGGTAGGCCTGGGCGATGCTCTCGCCCATCACCAGGCGCGGCCGCAGCGTCTCGGCCAGGCCGAGCTGGGTGAGCACCTGCATGGCCGCGGCGCCATAGGGCGCGAGCTTGGGGTTGGCGAGCGCCAGGTGGGCGAAGTTGCCGCTCGCCAGCACCTTGCCTTCTGCGTCCACCACGCCCGGCTTGGCGCTCCACAGCACCAGGCTGCCGAGCGCGTAGGTCATGCGGCTCGCGGCCAGCGCGCCGCCCTCGGCCACGAGGCGCGCCGGGGTGGTGTCGTCGGCCGACAGAAAGACCTCGAACGGCGCGCCGCTGCGGATCTGCGCGTAGAACTTGCCGGTCGCGCCGAAGGACAACTCGGCCGTGTGCCCGGTGTCCTTGGCGAACTGCGCGGCGATCGCCTGCATGGGCGCCGTGAAGTTGGCCGCCACGGCGACCTGCACTTGCCCGGCCTGCGCCGCCAGGGCCGCCAGGCCCCCGACGAGGCCGGCCAGAACGCGGGGGAGGAGCGCGAGGAAGGAGAACATGGCAGCGCTATTCATGAATGGAATAGCGCGAGTATATCCAGCACACAAGGACGCCAGCGCGGCCCGGCTTTGAGGCACCATGGCGCCCATGACCCTGCCCCTTGCCCTGCCCGCTGCCCTGGGCCACGAACTGAGCGACAAGCGCATCGCCATACTGCGCGGCATCGGCGCGGGCGGCTCGATCTCGCAGGCCGCGCGTGCCGCCGGTGTGAGCTACAAGGCCGCCTGGCAGGCCGTGGACACCTTGACCAACCTGGCCGGCGTGCCGCTGGTGGCGCGCGCCGTGGGCGGCCCGGGTGGTGGCGGCGCGCAGCTGACGCCGGCCGGCCACGAGCTGCTCGCGGCGGCCGACGCCATGGCCCAGGCGCGCGCGGCGGTGCTGGGCCACTGGCGGGCGCGGCCGGGCGCGGGGCAGGCGCTGGCCGGCTTGGCGGTGCGCACCAGCATGCGCAACCACCTGCCCTGCACGGTGCAGTGCCTGGAGGTGCAGGGCGCCGTGGTGCGCGTGCACCTGGCGCTCGCCCTGCCGCAGGCCGCCCAGGAGGCGGGCTGCGCGCCGGGCGTGGGGGAGGCCGCACTCACGGCGCGCATCACGCGCGAGAGCGCCGAGCTCCTGGCGCTCGCGCCCGGGCAACCGGTGCAGGCGCTGTGCAAGGCCACGGCGGTGCGCGTGCTGCGCGCGGCAGCGGGCGCGCAGGCGCCGCCGGGCGCGTGCCGCCTGTCGGCCAAGGCGGTGCGCGTGGTGCGTGGACAACTGGGCGACGAAGTCGCGGCCGAGCTCTCGGGCGACGCGCCCTGGGGGCTGCAGATGGTGGGCTTTGCCGCCGCGCACAGCGGGATGCGCGCCGGCAGCCGCGTGGTGCTCGAACTGGATGAAAATGCGCTCGTGCTGGCGCAGGCCTGAGCCGGGGGCGCACAAGAAAACGAGGGGAGTCACCGTCATGGAAATGGAAGGACGCCGTGCGTTTGCCGCAGGGCAGCGGGAGCTGTGGAACGCGCTCCACGACCCCGAGCTGCTGCGCGCCTGCCTGCCCGGTTGCGGGCGCTTCGAGGCCACCGGGCCGTTGCAGCACGCGGTGGACCTGGAGCTGCGCATTGGTGCCGGGGTGGCGCGCTTCCAGGGCAGCGTGCAGGTATCCGACCGTTTCGAGCCCGAGCGCTACCAGGTGCAATTCGAGGGCGACGGCGGCGTCGCCGGCCGCAGCCGGGGCGTGGCGCGCGCGCGCCTGATCCCCCTGGCCGACTACGCGCCGGGCCACCCGCGCTGCCAGCTGCACTACAGCGTGGATGCGGCGCTGGACGGCAACATCGCCCTGCTCGACGCCCGCCTGGTCGATGGCGCGGCGCGCGCGCTGGTCGAGCATTTCTTTCGCCGTTTCGACGAGCAGCTGCGCCGTCGCTACCCCAGGGCCACGCCCGCCGAGGTGGTGCACGAGCCGGCCGACATGGACGCGCAGGAGCGCGCCGGCGCGCCGACCATGCTGCTCGACCGCTCGGCGCGCAGCCGTCCCGCTGTGCGCCCCCCGGCGCCGCCGCCGGTGCGCGGAACGCCGCCCTGGGTGTGGGCGGCGCTGGCCGTGGTGGTGGCCCTGGTCGGGTGGTTCGTGGTGGCACGCCTGCGCTGAGTGCCTGCCCGGCAGGGCGAAATAGCTAGATATTTAGTAGCGTACTTCTCAATACAAACAAGCGCTGGCGGCCTGTTTGGCGGGTTTTTCCGCCCCTCAATCGCCCTCGCGTGCGCCGAGCTTGCGGGCGCCGAGCTTTCGGGCGCCGAGCTTGCGGTACACCGTGGCGCGGCTGATGCCCAGGTTGCGCGCGGCTTCGGCAACGTTGCCGCGCGCCTGGCGTACGGCGCTGCGAATCCACTCGGCTTCGGTGGCGCGCAATGATCCGGCCGCGCTGTGCTCCGGCTTGCGGCCCGGGCGCGTCGCCGCTGCGTGCAGGCGCAGGCCCGACCACAGCGGCAGCTCGATGCGCCGGCCGTGCCCGGCCGCGTCGAACAGGCACGGCCAGTCGAGCGCCAGCAGGTCGGTGGCGTGCGGCTGGGTGCCCGGCACGGATTGCGGCATGGGCACGAGCTGGCGCGCCGCGCTGTTGCAGCCGAGCAGGTAGCCCTCGGCGTCCAGCACCATCAGGCCGTCCGCCTCGCTGCCGAGCTGGGCGCCGGGCCAGTTCAGGCGCAGCAGCAGCGCGCCGGGCAGCTGCTGCAGCAGGGCGTCTTCCAGCGCGCGCGCCGAACGCGCCACGACATGGCGCAGCTCGGGGCGTTCGGGCACGTCCACGCCGGTCAGGTCGAGCATGCCGATGCAGCGCCCCTGCGGGTCGAACAGCGGCGCGCCGGCGCAGCTGTAGCTGCCGTTGGTATCGAAAAAATGCTCCCCCCGGTGCAGCCACACCGGGCGCAGCTCGCAGAGCGCGGCGCCGATGGCCGTGGTGCCCACGCGCGCCTCGGACAGATCGATGCCGCGCCGGGCAATGGCGTGCGCGCGCGGGTCGCGGTGGTCCACCGGGCCGTCGACTTCGAGCACCACGCCGCGCGCGTCCGTCAGGAGGGAAAAGTAGCCCATGCCACCGACCGCGTGCGCCAGGTGTTCCAGCACCGGGCGCGCCGCGCGCAGCAGGCCGGCGTGCTCATCGCGGCTGCGGCGCAGGGCGGCGGCGCTCACGCCGTCGAACGCCAGCGGCCGGTGCGGCGCGCTTCCGGCCTGCAGGCAGCGGCGCCAGGAACGCGCGATCCAGCCCTCGATGCCGGCCATGGGCGCGGCCACCCCCTGCGCCAGCAGGGCGTGGCGCGCCTCGGCGATCAAGGCGCTGCGGTCGGGCGCGTGGAGGGGCGAGATGGTCACGGCGGTGCCCAGGCAGGGGAGTGGAACGCTGCGGCGCAGCATGTTTCAAATTGAGAATATCCCTACGCGGCCCGGTGGGGTTCAGGGTTGTCCCTAGCCACCCCCGGGGGGGTGCGGCGGAAGATGGCAGCTGCCCCCACAAGGAGACCGCCCATGCCCGTGCAGTTCACCGTCAATGGCCGGCCGGCCAGTGTCGACGCCCCCGCCAACACCCTGCTCGTGCACGCGCTGCGCGAGCACCTCCAGCTCACCGGCACGCACGTCGGCTGCGACACCAGCCAGTGCGGTGCCTGCACCGTGCTGCTCGACGGCCGCGCCATCAAGTCCTGCGCCATGCTGGCGGTGCAGGCCGAAGGCTGCGAGATCACCACCATCGAAGGCCTGGCCCAGCCCGACGGCAGCATGCACCCCATGCAGGCGGCGTTCAAGGACTGCCACGCCCTGCAATGCGGCTTCTGCACGCCGGGCATGGTGATGTCGGCGGTGGACTTGGTCGAGCGCCACCCCGGCGCCAGCGAGGCGGAAATCCGCGCGCTGCTCGAAGGCAACATGTGCCGCTGCACCGGCTACCAGAACATCGTCAAGGCGGTGCAGCAGGGGCAGCAGGCCATGGCCACGGCAACCGCCTGAGCCCGGCCCAACCAGGAGAAACGACATGGGTGCATCCGATTTTTCCAAGCTGCCGCACATCGGCGAACCCCTGCGCCGCAAGGAGGACTACCGCTTCCTCACCGGCGCCGGCCAGTACACCGACGACGTGGTGCTGGCCGCGCAGAGCTTCGCCGTCTTCGTGCGCTCGCCGCACGCGCACGCCAAGGTGCTCAAGGTCGACACCACCGCTGCGGCCGCCGCGCCCGGTGTGCTGGGCGTGTTCACCGGCGCCGACGTGGCGGCCGACAACATCAACGGCCTGCCCTGTGGCTGGCTGATCACGAGCACCGACGGCCAGCCCATGAAGGAGCCGCCGCATCCCATCCTGGCGCAGGGCAAGGTGCGCTACGTCGGCGACGCCGTGGCCATGGTGGTCGCGCAAACCCTGCAGCAGGCGCGCGACGCCGCCGAGCGCGTGGAGGTCGATTACGACGTGCTGCCCGCCGTGGTCCACGTGGCCGACGCCGCGGCGGGCAAGGTGGCCGGTGCCGGCCTGCACGACATTGCCGAGGACAACCACTGTTTCAAGTGGGCGATCGGCGACAAGGGCGCGGTCGACGCGGTGTTCCAGGGGGCGGCGCACGTCAGCAAGATCGACCTGACCAACAACCGCCTGATTCCCAACGCCATGGAGCCGCGCGCCGCCATTGGCTCCTACAGCCGGGCGAACGACGAATACACACTGTACGTCAGCAACCAGAACCCGCACGTCGAGCGCCTGCTCATGACGGCCTTCGTCATGGGCCTGCCCGAGCACAAGGTGCGCGTCATCGCGCCGGACGTGGGCGGCGGTTTCGGCTCGAAGATCTTCCTGTACGCCGAGGACGTGTGCCTGACTTGGGCAGCCAAGAAACTCAACCGCAACATCAAGTGGGTGGCCGACCGCAGCGAGTCCTTCCTGACCGACGCGCATGGGCGCGACCACGTCAGCCACGCCGAGATGGCCATGGACGCGAACGGCAAGTTCCTGGCCCTGCGCGTGCACACCGACGCCAACGTCGGCGCCTACCTCTCGACCTTTGCCAGCGCCGTGCCCACCATCCTGTACGCCACGCTGCTCGCCGGCCAGTACGCCACGCCGCAGATCTACGTCGAGGTCGACACCTGGTTCACCAACACCTCGCCGGTGGACGCCTACCGCGGCGCCGGCCGCCCCGAGGCGACCTATCTGCTCGAGCGCCTGGTGAGCCGCTGCGCCTGGGACATGGGTCTCTCGCAGGACGAGATCCGCAAGCGCAATTTCATCACCAGCTTTCCCTACCAGACGCCGGTGGCGCTGCAGTACGACGTGGGCGATTACCCCGCCTGCATGGCGCAGGCCGAGCAGCTCGCCGATGTGGCCGGTTTCGCCGCCCGCCGCGCGGCCAGCGAGGCCAAGGGGCTCAAGCGCGGCCTGGGCTACAGCAGCTATATCGAGGCCTGCGGCATCGCGCCGTCCAACATCGCAGGCGCCTTGGGCGCGCGCGCCGGCCTGTTCGAGTGCGGCGAGGTGCGCGTGCATCCCACCGGCAGCGTGACCGTGTTCACCGGCTCGCACAGCCACGGCCAGGGGCACGAGACGACCTTTGCCCAGGTGGTGGCGGCGCGCCTGGGCATCCCGGTGGAAAACGTCGACATCGTGCACGGCGACCCCGGCCGCGTGCCCTTCGGCATGGGCACCTACGGCTCGCGCTCGATCAGCGTGGGCGGCGCGGCCATCATGAAGGCGCTCGACAAGATCGAGGCCAAGGCCAAGAAGATCGCTGCGCACCTGATGGAGGCGAGCGACGCCGACATCGATTTCGCGGGCGGCGAATTCACCGTCAAGGGCACCGACAAGAAAATCCCCTTCGCGCAGGTGGCGCTCACCGCCTACGTGCCGCACAACTACCCGCTCGACAAGCTGGAGCCCGGCCTGAACGAAACAGCGTTCTACGACCCGACCAACTTCACCTTCCCGGCCGGCACCTACATCTGCGAGGTTGAGGTGGACCCGCAGACCGGTGTGGTGCGCGTCGACCGCTTCACCGCGGTGGACGACTTCGGCACCATCATCAACCCCATGATCGTCGCTGGCCAGGTGCACGGCGGCGTGGCGCAGGGGCTGGGGCAGGCGCTGATGGAAAACTGCGTGTACGACCGCGAGACCGGGCAGCTCCTCACCGGCAGCTACATGGACTACGCCATGCCGCGCGCCGACGACTTCCCGCAGTTCCAGCTGGGCCACGTCTGCACGCCCTGCACGCACAACCCGCTCGGCACCAAGGGCTGCGGCGAGGCCGGGGCGATCGGCTCGCCGCCCGCCGCCATCAATGCGGTGCTGGACGCGCTCGCGCCGCTCGGCGTGAAGGACTTCGACATGCCGGCCACGCCGCACCGCGTCTGGCAGGCCATCCAGAACGCAAAGACATGAGGCGCCCCCTGAGTCGCTACGCGCCTTCCCCCTCAAGGGGGACGCCGCCAGCGCGGCGGGGCGGCGCGGCCGGCCCAGGCCCTTGCGCGGTGGCTGCTGGCGTGGCCCGTGCTTGTTTCACCGATTGCGGGCGGGTACAGCCGCAACAGGAAAACTGACCGGAGACGGATATGTACGCATTCACCTACGAAGCCCCCACCACCTTGGACGCCGCCGCCCGGCAGGCGGCTTCGGGCGCGCGCCCCATCGCCGGCGGGCAAAGCCTGCTGCCGGCGCTGCGCCTGCGCCTGGCCGACCCCGGCCAGCTGGTCGACCTGGGCCGCATCCCCGAACTGGCCGGCATCCGCCGCCAAGGCGACGCCCTCGCCATCGGCGCCATGGCGCGCCACCAGCAGGTGGCGGACAGCGCCGAGGTGCGCGCCGCCATCCCGGCATTGGCCGACCTGGCGGACCACATTGGCGACCGGCAGGTGCGCGCGCGCGGCACGCTGGGCGGCTCGCTGGCCAACAACGACCCCGCGGCCGACTACCCGGCCGCCGCCCTGGCGCTGGGCGCGACCATCGTCACCAACCAGCGCGAGATCGCCGCCGCCGATTTCTTCGTCGGCATGTACACCACCGCGCTGAACGAGGGCGAACTGATCCGCGAGGTGCGCTTTCCCGTTCCGCGCCGCGCGGCCTACCAGAAGTTCCGCCAGGGGGCCTCGCGCTTCGCGCTGGTCGGCGTGTTCGTTGCCGAGGCGCCGGACGGCGTGCGCGTGGCCGTCACCGGCGCGGCCAGCAGCGTGTTCCGCCACGCCGCGCTGGAAGCGGCGCTGGGGCGCGAATTCAGCGCGGCCTCGGCGGCCGGTGTGCGCATCGACCCGGCCGACCTGGGCAGCGACCTGCACGCCAGCCCCAGCTACCGCGCGCAGCTCATCAGCGTGCTCGCGCAGCGTGCGGTGCAGGCCTTGGTGGCCGCCTGAAGCGCCGGCCCATGACGAAGCCGCGCGCGCCGGGGGAACGGTGCGGCGCGTGCAATATTTGTACAGAATTGTCCTCTAGCGCTTGTCCCATAAGGGGTTGCAGCTATTGAAACAATAGTAATGACCGTGTCCTCACCAGCCCCGGCGCTCCCCGCACCGCTGCCCTCCATCGACGCCCTGGTGCAGGCGCTGCAGGGCGTCGGCTATTTCGCCGACCGGCGCCTGGCCACGGCGGCGTGGCTGGCGCTCAAGCTCGAGCGCCCGCTGCTCCTCGAAGGCGAGCCCGGCGTCGGCAAGACGGCGCTGGCCCAGGCCCTGGCGCGTGCGCTCGGGCGCCCGCTGATCCGCCTGCAGTGCTACGACGGGCTGGAGCAGCGCGAGGCGCTCTACGAATGGAACTACAGCGCGCAGCTGCTGCACATGCGCGCCGCTGAACTGTCGGCCCCCACGCTCCCCGCTGCGCGTGGTTCGCTGGCCTTGCAGGCCGCGCAGTCGCCGGAGCCGACTGCTCTTCCGGCTGTCCCGGACGGCGCAGGCCGTCCCGGAGCCGCAGCCCTCAGCCCCGAGGGGGCGCTCGCCGCCTTGGGGCGGCCCGGCGGCGGCTCGGCGGCCCCCACGCTCCCCGCTGCGCGCGACGTGGAAGCGGAGATCTACCAGGAACGCTACCTCATCAACCGCCCGCTGCTGCAGGCGCTGCGCACGCCGGCGCCGGGCGCGCTGCTGCTGGTCGACGAGATCGACCGCGCCGACGAGCCCTTCGAGGCCTTCCTGCTCGAATACCTGGGCGAGTACCAGGTGAGCATCCCGGAACTGGGCACCGTGCGCGCGGCCGTGCCGCCCGTGACCGTGCTCACCAGCAACCGCACGCGCGACCTGCACGACGCCGTCAAGCGCCGCTGCCTGTACCACTGGCTCGACTACCCGGAGCGCGAGCGCGAACTGGCCATCGTGCGTGCGCAGGTGCCGGGCGCGGGCAGCGCCCTGTCCGAGCAGGTCGCCGATTTCGTCGCCCGCCTGCGCAGCCAGCCCTTTGCCAACGCCTTCCAGCGCGCGCCCGGTATCGCCGAGGCCGTGGAATGGGCCAAGGCCCTGGTGGCGCTCGACACCCTGGTGCTCGACCCGGAAGTGGTGCAGGACACCGCCGGCATCCTCTTCAAGCAGCGCGAGGACGTTGCCGCGCTGACGCAGGACATGGCGGCACAACTTCTCGCACCCGCCGAGACGGATGGCTGACATGCGGGCAGCAGAAGCGCCATCCCTGGCTGCGTCGCAAGGAGTTCACCAGCTCGGCGACGCCCGGCGCGGCAAGTTCGCCGACAACCTCACCGGCTTTGGCCGGGCGCTGCGCCGCGCCGGCGTGCCGGTGGATGCGGCGCGCATGGCGCTGGCGCAGGAGGCGGCCATGCTGGTGGGCCTGGCGCGCGCCGACCTCGCCGCCGCGCTGGAGGCGGTGCTGGTCGCGCGCGAGCAGGACCGGCTGGTGTTCCGCGAGCTCTTCGACGCCTACTTCCGCAACCCCGAACTGGCGCAGAAGCTCCTGGCCCAGATGCTGCCGAGCGCCGAGAGCCGCGCCGAACCGGCGCCGCGCCGCCCGCGCGTGGCCGAGGCGCTGGCCCCGATGCGCGCCGCAAGTGCGCCGGCGGAGCGCGCGGACGACACGGTCGAATTCGACGCCGCCATGACGGCGAGCGCGCGCGAACGCCTCAGGACGGCCGATTTCAACCAGCTCTCGGCGAGCGAATACCTGCTGGTGCAGCGCCTGGCGCAGCGCGTGCCGCTGCCGTTGCCGCGCTACAAGGCGCGCCGCACCCGCCCCGGCCCGCACGGCGGCCGGGCCGACTGGCCGCTGGCCCTGCGGCGCGCGATGCAAAGCGGCGGCGAACTGCTGGAGCTGCCGCGCCGCCAGCGCCTGCGCCAGCCGCTGCCGCTTCTGGTGCTGCTCGATATTTCCGGCTCGATGGAGCGCTACGTGCGCCTGCTGCTGGCCTTCCTGCACGCCGCCACGGCGCCGGGCAGCGGGGCCGGCCGGCGCGGCGTGTTCGCCTTCGGCACCGCGCTCACCGACCTGACGCCGGCATTCGCCTCCCAGGACCCGGACGCCATGCTGGCACGCGCCGGCGCCGCCATCGCCGACTACGCCGGCGGCACGCGGCTGGCCGCTTCGCTGGCCCAGCTGCGCACCCAGCACGCCCGGCGCCTGGTGGGCCGGCGCACGCTCGTCCTGCTGGTCAGCGACGGCCTGGCGACCGACGAACCGGCCGCGCTGGCGCAGGAACTCGCCTGGCTGCGGCGCCACTCGGCGCGCCTGCTGTGGCTCAATCCCCTGCTGCGCTTTGCCGCCTACGCCCCGCTGGCGCGCGGCGCGGCCGAACTGCACCGCGCCGCCGACGCCATGCTGGCGGTGCACGACCTGCAAAGCCTGCAGCAGCTTGCCGCCAGCCTGGCCGAAGTGCTGCGCGCGCCGCCGCGCCAACGATGAGGAGAACACGACCATGGAAATGAACGCGCACCGCGCCCTGGCCGCCAGCCAGCAGCAGGCCTGGGACGCACTCAACGACCCGGAGATGCTCAAGCTGTGCATCCCCGGCTGCGACGCACTGGAGTCGACCGGCGAGCACCAGTACGCCGTCGGCATGGCGCTCAAGATCGGCCCGGTGGCGGCCAAGTTCAAAGGCAAGCTGCAGGTGAGCGACCAGGTGCCGCCCGAGAGCTACCGCATCGCCTTCGACGGCCAGGGCGGCGTGGCCGGCTTCGGCAAGGGTCAGGCGCAGGTGCGGCTCGTGCCGCTGCCCGACGACGCGCTCGGCCAACCCTGCTGCGAGTTGCACTACGAGGGGCAGGCCAGCGTCGGCGGCAAGATCGCCCAGCTCGGTCAGCGTTTGATCGACGGCGCCGCCAAGGGCCTGGCGGAGGATTTCTTCCGCCGCTTCGACGAGCAGCTCCGCCGGCGCCACGGGCGCGCCGAATTGCCCGCGCCGGACGATGGCACCGCAGACGCCGCGCTCACCGAGCGCGAGGGCGCGCGCACCGTGCAGCTCGATACCCGGCCCGCCGCACCGGGCGACGAACAGGCGGCCACGCCCCCGCGGGGCGGGGGCATTCCGGTCTGGGTGTGGGGCGCCGTGGCGGCCCTGCTGGTCGCTGTCGCCATGTACCTGAGTTGACGCTGCGGAGCCCGGTCCATGGACAACCTCGACGTCACCGTCTTGCGCGCGCTGCACGGCTGGCGCGGCGCCGGCCAGCGCGCGCTGCTGGCCACCGTGGTGCGCACCTGGGGCTCGTCGCCCCGGCCCGAGGGCTCCATCATGGCGCTGTGCGAGAGCGGCGCCGTGGTCGGCTCGGTCTCGGGCGGCTGCATCGAGGACGACCTGATCGCGCGCTTCACCCGCGCCTGGGCGGGGGGAGGCGAGGACGCCGCGCGCGTCCGTGGCCCGCCGGTGTTCGCCAAGTACGGCGTCACGGCCGACGAGGCGCACCGCTTCGGCCTGCCCTGCGGTGGCACGCTGGAGCTGCTGATCGAGTTCGACCCGGAAGCCGGGGCCCTGGCCGAGCTGCTCGCCGCGCTCGAAGCCGGCCAGCTGGTGCAGCGCTGCGTGCGCCTGCGCGATGGTGCCGTGGTGCAGCGGCCGGCGGCCACGCCGGCCACGCTGCAGGCGGGCGCGCAGGAGGTCGTCAACACTTTCGGCCCCGAGTACCGCATGCTCATCATCGGCGCCGGGCAGATGTCGGAGTATCTCGCCACCATGGCGCTGTTCTGCGGCTTTGCCGTCACCGTCTGCGACCCGCGCGTGGAGTACCGCGCCAGCTGGAGCGTGCCGGGCGCGCGCGTGGTGAGCGACATGCCCGACGACGTCGTCACCGCGCTGCGGTGCGACCGGCGCACCTGCGTGGTGGCGCTCACGCACGACCCCAAGCTGGACGACCTGGCGCTCTTGCAGGCGCTCGAGACACCGGCGTTCTACGTCGGCGGCATCGGTTCGCGGCGCAACAACGCGGCACGGCGCGCGCGCCTGAAGGAGCATTTTGGCCAGACCGACGAGGGCCTGGCGCGCCTGCGCGGACCGATCGGCATCTACATCGGTAGCAAGACCCCGCCGGAGATCGCGGTCAGCGTCATGGCCGAAGTGCTGGCCGTGAAGAACGGCGTCGCACTGCCGCAGGGGGCGGCGGTGGAGCAGGCCAAGCAAGCGCTCGAACGCATGTAGGCGCGCCTTTAGGCGCAACTCCCTATCTGAGGGTCTTTACCCACCTCAAGCCCCTGCAGGGGCTCCTACACTGGGGCGACAACCATTTTCCGGGAGACCCCATGACGACCGTAATCGCCCCCGAGCTGCTCGCACTGCAGCGCCTCTATGCCTGGGAAAGCGAGGCGCCGACGCGCGTGGCACTGACCCAACCCATGGGCGACGGGAGCGTGCGCGATTTCACCTGGGGCGAACTGGCGGGCGAAGTGCGGCGCATGGCGGCGCATTTGCAGTCCATGGGCATCGGGCCCGGCGACAAGGTCGCCATCCTCTCGAAGAACTGCGCCTGGTGGCTGATGAGCGACCTGGCGATCTGGATGGCCGGCGGCGTTTCGGTGCCGCTGTACCCCACGCTGGCGCACGAAACCATTGCCCACATCCTGAAGCACAGCGAGGCGCGCGCCTGCTTCGTCGGCAAGCTCGATGGCTGGGAGGCCATGGCGCCCGGTGTACCCGCCGGCCTGCCCTGCATCAGCTACCCGCTCTCGCCCGAATCGGCGCGCAAGGCCTATCCGCTGTGGGATACGTTGTGCAAGGCGGCCCAGCCCCTCGCTGGCCAGCCGATGCGCGCCGGCGACGACCTGGCGACGCTGATCTACACCTCGGGCACGACCGGCATGCCCAAGGGCGTGATGCACAACTTCAACAACTTCGCATGGGCGCTGGACGCGGGCATCCGCCGCCTGCCCATGGGCCAGGACGACCGCATGCTGTCCTACCTGCCGCTGGCGCACGTGGTCGAGCGCGTACTGGTCGAGCACGGCTGGCTGCGCACCGGCATGCACGTGTTCTTCGCCGATTCGCTCGACACCTTCACGAGCGACATGCAGCGCGCCCGGCCGACCATCTTCTTCTCGGTGCCGCGCCTGTGGGTGAAGTTCCAGCAGGCCATCCAGCACAAGATGCCCGAACCCAAGCTGCAGCGCCTGCTGGGCCTACCCATCATCGGCGGCCTGGTGCGGCGCAAGATCCAGAAGACGCTGGGGCTGGACCAGGCGCGCATCTGCGCCGGTGGCGCCGCGCCCATGCCGCTGGCGCTGCTGCAGTGGTACAGCAAGCTGGGCCTGGCGATCAACGAAGGCTACGGTATGACGGAGAACCTCGCCGTCTCGCACATCACCGTGCCGGGCAAGAACCAGCAGGGCAGCGTGGGCCCGACCTACGAGGGCGTGCAGCACCGCATCGACCCCGAGACCGGCGAAATCCAGATGAAGAGCCCGGCGCTGATGCTGGGCTACTACAAGGCGCCCGAACAGACGCAGGAGGCCTTCACGCCCGACGGGTGGCTGCACACCGGCGACAAGGGCCACATCGACGCGCAGGGGTGCCTGCACATCACCGGCCGCGTGAAGGACTTGTTCAAGACCGGCAAGGGCAAGTACGTCGCCCCCGCGCCGATCGAGGACAAGCTCGGCGGCCACCCCGACATCGAGGCCTGCGTGGTCACCGGCGCCAACCTCGGCCAGCCCCTGGGCATCGTGATGCTCAACGCCGATGCCGTCGCGCGCGCCGCGGCGCCCGAGGGGCGCAAGGCGCTGGAGCAGTCGCTCGCCCAGCACATGGCCCAGGTCAACGCGACGCTGGATCCGCACGAGCAGCTGCAGTGCCTGGTGGTCAGCCGCACGCCCTGGACGGTGGAGAACGACATCATCACGCCCACCTTCAAGGTCAAGCGCAACCGCATCGAGGACCTGTACGCGGCCAAATTCCCCGAGTGGGAGGCGTCGCGCAAGAAAGTGCTCTGGGCCTGAGTTTCGCACCGGATTTAGAGCAAAATTGGCCTCCAGCGCTTATACAGCAAACGTTGGTAGCTCCACTTTTCATAGTATTTGCTGCCGCCGGTGGCCGCGCTGCTGGCACGGTGGCGGCCTGGGCTGTGCGTGAACCGCGGGTAAAGGGCCGGTAAAAGCGCGCTTCCCTACGGCGGGGAGGCCGCGGGCTGACTACCATGGCAAGCGACCCTCCGTTTTGCGTCGCACCTGCCCATGCCCACCTCACAGCGCCCTATCCCCCCTTCGTTCCGGATGCGCGGCCGCATGCGCTGGGGCCTGTTGCTGGGTCTCTTGCTGCTGGTCGCGCTGGTCGTGGGGGGCGGCTGGTGGTGGCAGCAGCGCAGCGGAGACCAAAGCGCCGAAGCGTCGCGGCCGGCCGGCCGTGGCGGTCGCTTTGCCGGGGCGGCGGTACAGCCGGTTTCGGTAGGCCAGGTGCGCCGCGAAAACCTGCGCGTGCGCGTCAGCGCCATCGGCACCATGAACGCGCGCGCCACGGCGGCGGTGCGGGCCAAGGTGGCGGGGGAGCTCACCGAGCTGCATTTCAAGGAGGGCGACGACGTCCAGGCCGGCGCGCTGCTGGCGCGCATCGACCCGCGCAGCTACCAGGCGACGCTGGGCCAGGCGGAAGGCAGCCTGAAGCGCGACGAAGCGCTGCTGGCCAACGCACGCATCGACCTCAAGCGCTACCAGGAGCTGCAGCAGCAGAACTCGATTGCCAGCCAGCAGGTCGATACGCAGGCGGCGCTGGTGCGCCAGATGGAGGGCACGGTCGCCGCCAGCCGCGCGGCGCGCGATGCGGCGCAGCTCCAGCTGTCCTATACCCGCATCACGGCGCCGATTTCCGGGCGCCTGGGTCTGCGCCAGGCCGACCGCGGCAACGTCGTCGCGCCGGGCGACGCGGCCGGCATCGTCACCATCACCCAGGTGCGGCCGATCGACGCCGTGTTCTCCGTGCCCGAGGCGCTGCTGCCGCAGATCACCCCGCGCCTGGCGGCCAAGGAGCCGCTGCCGGTCGAGCTCTGGGACCGCGAGATGCGCCGGCGCCTGGCCACGGGCGCGGTCAGCGCGCTGGACAACGCCATCGACAGCAGCACCGGCAGCATCCGCGTGAAGGCGGCGTTCCCCAACCAGGATGGCGCGCTGTTCCCGAACCAGTTCGTCAACGTCACGCTGGAGCTCGACACCCTGGAAAACACGCTCACCGTGCCGGCGACGGCGCTGCAGAACGGCCACGTCTACCTGGTGAAAGACGACGGCACGGTCGTCTGGACCACCGTGCGCGTGGGGCCGCAGGATGGCGGGCGCGTCAGCGTGCAGGGCGAACTGCCGGTGGGCGCCCAGGTGGTGACCGACGGCCTGGACCGGCTGCGCGACGGCGCCAAGGTGAAGGTCATTGAAGCAACCACCGCCGCCGCCGCGCCGGTCGCCCGGGCGCGGCGCTTCGATCCGGCCACCCTGCCTGCCGCGGAGCGCGAGAAGTTCGCCAAGATGTCGCCCGAGGAGCGGCGCGCCTTCGTCGCCGCGCGCCGGGCCAAAGCTGCTGCAGACGCGCCCGCGGCAGGCGCCAGCGCACCGCGTACGCCCGCCAGCACGGCCCGGCCCTGAACCCACAGGGCGGCCCTCGCTTCGCGCATGAACCTCTCGCGTCCCTTCATCCTGCGGCCGGTGGCGACTTCGCTGCTGATGCTGGCGCTGCTGCTCAGCGGCCTGCTGGCGCTGCGCCTGTTGCCGGTGTCGGCGCTTCCGGAGGTCGACTACCCGACCATCCAGGTGACCACGCTCTACCCCGGCGCCAGCCCGGACGTGATGACCGCCACCGTCACCGCGCCGCTGGAGCGCCAGTTCGGGCAGATGCAGGGGCTGACGCAGATGTCGTCCACCAGCTCGGGCGGGGCCTCGGTGATCACGCTGCGCTTTTCGCTCGACGTGGCCATGGACGTGGCCGAGCAGGAGGTGCAGGCCGCCATCAACGCCGGCAGCAACCTGCTGCCCGGCGATCTGCCGATGCCGCCGCTCTACAACAAGGTGAACCCCGCGGACGCGCCCATCATGACGCTGGCCATCACCTCGCCCTCGCTGCCGGTGATCCGCGTCAACGACCTGGTGGAAAACCGCCTGGCGCCGCGCATTTCGCAGGTGGCGGGGGTGGGGCTGGTCGCGGTGGCGGGCGGGCGCCGGCCGGCGGTGCGCATCCAGGCCAACCCGGCCGCGCTGGCCGGCCTGGGTTTGAGCCTGGAAGACGTGCGCAGCGCCATTGCCGCGGCCAACGTGCGCCAGGCCAAGGGCGGGTTCGACGGGCCGGGGCGGGCGTCGGGCATCGACGCCAACGACCAGTTGCAGTCGGCCGCCGAATACCGCACCCTGATCCGGGCGTTCAAGGACGGCGCGCCGATCCGCCTCTCGGACATCGCCGAGACCGTGGACGACGCCGAGAACACGCGCCTGGCCGCCTGGGCCGGGACGGCGCAGACCGGCAGCCGCGCCGGCGTGGTCCTCAACATCCAGCGCCAGCCGGGCGCCAACGTCATCGACACCGTGGACCGCATCCAGGCGCTGCTGCCGCAACTGCGCAGCACGCTGCCGGCCTCGCTCGACGTGCAGGTGCTGAGCGACCGCACCGTGACCATCCGCGCCTCGGTGCGCGACATGCAGTACGAGCTGCTGCTGGCCATCGCCATGGTGGTGGCGGTGATCTTCGTCTTCCTGCGCAGCGCCACGGCGACCTTCATTCCCGCCGTGGCGGTGCCGCTCTCGCTCATCGGCACGCTCGGCGTGATGTACCTGGCGGGCTTTTCCATCAACAACCTGACGCTGATGGCGCTGACCATTTCCACCGGTTTCGTGGTGGACGATGCCATCGTGATGATTGAAAACATTGCCCGGCATCTCGAGATGCCGGGCAATGTTTCGGCGCAGGCTCATGCGGCCGAAGGCCACGTGAAGGACGCGCCAGCGTCCGGCCGTAGCCAAAACATCCATCATCTTGAGATACCGGGCGCCGTGCCCATGACGCCGCTGCAGGCGGCGCTCGAGGGCGCGCGCCAGATCGGTTTCACCATCATCTCGCTCACTGTCTCGCTGATCGCGGTGCTGATCCCGCTGCTCTTCATGGGCGACGTGGTCGGGCGCTTGTTCCACGAGTTCGCCGTCACCATGGCGGTGGCCATCGTGATTTCCGCCGTGGTCTCGCTCACGCTCACGCCCATGCTGAGCGCCCGCCTGCTGCGCGCGCCTGCGCCGGAAAAGCACGGCCGCATCTTCCACGCCACCGGGCGCTTCTTCGACCGCACCATCGCCGCCTACGGCCGCGCGCTGGAGGTGGTGCTGAACCACGGTCTGGCGACCTGGCTGGTGTTCCTGGCGACGCTGGCGCTCACCGCGCTGCTCTACTTCTGGGTGCCCAAGGGCTTCTTCCCGACGCAAGACACCGGCCTGCTGCAGGCCACCACGGAGGCCGACCAGTCGATTTCCTTCGCCGGCATGGCCGAGCGCCAGCAGGCCGTGGCCGAGCGGCTGCTGCAGGATGCGGCGGTGCGCAGCGTCTCCTCGTTCATTGGCGTCGATGGGCAGAACACCACGCTCAACACCGGGCGCCTGCTGATCGACCTGCAGCCGCACGGCACGCGCGCGTCGGCCGCGGTGGTGCAGCAGCGCCTGGTCGAGGCTGCGCGCGAGCTGCCCGGCATCCGCCTGTTCGTGCAGCCGGTGCAGGACCTGACCATCGAAGACCGCGTGGCGCGCACGCAGTACCAGCTCTTGCTGTCCTCGCCCGATGCGGCGGCGCTGCAGGCGGCGGCGCAAACGCTGCAGCAGCGCCTGCGCGAGCGGCCCGAGCTGGCCGAAGTGGCCAGCGACCTGCAGGACCAGGGCCTGCAGGCCTATGTGGCCATCGACCGCGCCGAGGCGAGCCGGCGCGGCGTCACCGTGGCCGCCATCGACATCGCGCTCTACAACGCCTTCGGCCAGCGCCTGATCTCCACCATCTTCACGCAGTCCAACCAGTACCGTGTGGTGCTGGAGGTAGCGCCGCGTTTCGCCCTGGGGCCGCAGGCGCTGGCCGGCATCTACGTGCCCGTGGCCGGCGCGGCGGGCGCTCCGCCGGTGCCGCTGTCGGCGCTCGCGCGCATCGAGGAGCGGCGCATGCCGCTGGCGGTGCAGCACGTCGGCCAGCTGCCGGCGGCCACGCTGTCGTTCAACGCCGCGCCCGGCGTGGCGCTGGGCGACGCCGTCGCGGCGGTGCAGGCCGTGCTGGAGGAGGCGCGCGGCAGCGGCGAGGTTGGCGCGGCGGTCGAAGCGAGCTTCCAGGGCGCGGCGCTGGCCTTTCAGTCCTCGCTGTCGTCCACGCTGCTGCTGATCCTGGCGGCGGTGGTGACGATGTACATCGTGCTCGGCGTGCTCTACGAAAGCACGGTGCACCCGGTGACGATCCTCTCCACGCTGCCCTCGGCGGCGGTCGGCGCGCTGCTGGCGCTCAAGCTCTCGGGCGCGGCGCTCGACATCGTGGCGGTGATCGGCATCGTGCTCTTGATCGGCATCGTCAAGAAGAACGCCATCATGATGATCGACTTCGCCCTCGACGCCCAGCGCGAGCGGGGCCTCGCGCCCCGCGCCGCCATCACCGAGGCCTGCCTGCTGCGCTTTCGGCCCATCCTGATGACGACGCTGGCGGCGCTGTTCGGCGCGCTGCCCATGATGCTGGGCAGCGGCGTGGGCAGCGAGCTGCGCTTTCCGCTCGGCGTGACGGTGGTCGGCGGGCTGATCGTCAGCCAGTTGCTGACGCTGTTCACGACGCCGGTGATTTATTTGACATTCGAAGGGTGGGCGGGGCGGTGGAGGGCTGGGGATGCTTAGCGTTAATTGGGGTCAGATTCCAATTAATTGGCTGGCGCTGGCTTTGCAGAGGGCGGAGGCCGGGATGTGCGCCCGGCGGCGCAGTAACTTTCTTTTGCTTCGCCAAAAGAAAGTCACCAAAGAAAAGGCGAGCCCTGCTGCCCGTGTCCCTTCGCTTCGCTACGGGCAACCTGCGATGCTCGTTCTGCGGCACACCCGCCACCCCGCGCCCTGCGCTTCTCGGCACGGCCAGAAGGGCAAACACGATACGGGCCATTGCTGCGCTCGGCCGGGCACTGCGCGGCGCAAAGCGCCTGCGCCTCTCGGGGCCGAGCGCAGCGATGGCCCGTGTCGATCTCCATCCCTTCTGGAAGCGCCTGTGGCGGGGCGTTTGCGGGGTGGCATGCGCGTCGGAGCGCGCATGCTTCGTTGTCTGACTCGTCGCAGTTGTCCGAGCGGAGCGCCGAAGGCGCGTAGCGAGTTCTG